>Ga0190271_10001432_pt1 | contig 13566 bp, 7 predicted proteins | sample Popmic356T_FD_133747 | JGI IMG/M metagenome (GOLD analysis project Ga0190271, IMG submission 133747) | Populus adjacent soil microbial communities from riparian zone of Weber River, Utah, USA - 356 T | ecosystem: Environmental > Terrestrial > Soil > Riparian zone | place: USA: Utah | collected...
CTGACGGAATGTGACCTTCACGCCGAAGGCCTTCTGCAACTGCAGCGCGACCTGCGTGAGTGCCAGCGAATCGAGTCCGAGCTCGACGAAGGGCGCGGACGGGTCTGCGCCTTCCACGTCGATGCCGACGACCTGGTCGACGATGCCGCACAGCCTGGTGATGAGCTGGTCGCGGCGGGATTGGGATGCTGCTTGCGGCATGGACACTTCGGCAGGGGGCTGCCGCTCCAACAAAGACGAAACCGATGACGGAGGTAGCTCATCCCTGGGCGCCGCCAGAGGCGTAAGTACCCTGGGGGTGGCTTTGGGTTCCGCTGCCACCCAGTGGCGCCGGGCTTCGAAGGGATAGCCGGGCAAACCGATGCGGCGGCGCGCGTGGCTTGCGCCCCAGCGCGTGTCGAGCGCGACACCCGCGGCCCACAACAGGCCGATTGCATGAACGAGCGCCGCGGACTCCTTGTCAGGACCCTCCGCGCCGCTGGTGACGATCTCGGGCCCAGGTTGTTTGGGCGTGAAATGCTGGCGCGCGAGCGTCGACAGCATGTTGCGCGGGCCGATCTCGAGCAGCAGCGCATTCGGGTGGGCGGCAAGCGCCGTGCGCAGCGCCGGCGAGAATTTCACCGGCTCGCGCAGGTGGCGCGACCAGTAACCGGGATCCGTGGCGAGCGCGGCCGGCAGCAACTCACCCGTGGCGGTGGAGATGATGGGCAGCACCGGTGCACGCAATGCGAGCTTGCGCACTTCATCGCCGAACGGCGCGACCACCGCGTCCATCATCGCCGAGTGGAATGCATGCGAGGTCTGCAGCATGCGATTGGCAATGCCCGCGGATTCGAGCGCGGCGGCAAAATTTTCGATGAGCGGCGTCGGGCCGGACACCACGCTCGCGAGCGGCGAATTCTCCGCCGCGATAGCCAGTCCCGCGGGCAATCGTGCGGCGACATCGGCGGCCGGCGCGCGTACCGACAACATGGAACCGGCGGGTTGCGCCTGCATGAGACGACCCCGCGCCGCCACCAGGCGCAGCGCATCGGCGAGCGTCATGACGCCGGCGAGCACCGCCGCGACGAACTCGCCGACACTGTGACCGACGAGCACGGCGGGTTTGAGCCCGCGGGCCAGCCAGACCTGCGCGAGGCAGTATTCGATGACGAAGGTGGCCGGCTGTGCGATTGCCGTGGCGGCGAGTGTGGCCGGTGTCCCGTCGAAGATCTCGCGCCTGATGTCGAGTCCCACCGGCTGCAAAGCGGCGGCACAGGCATCGAAGTGTTCGCGGAAGACGGCGTCGTCGCGATAGAGCTCGGCGCCCATACCCGGGTATTGCGCGCCCTGGCCGGGGAACAGGAACACCACGTCGGGCGCGCGGTCGGCGGCGCGACGGCGCACGAAGCGCGGACTTTCGAGCGCGGCGATGGCGTCTTCGTGATCGCTGACCACCACGAAGCCGCGTGCCTGGAAATCCTTGCGCCCCACGCGCAGCGTGTGCGCCGCGTCGGCGAGTGCAAGGTCGGGATTGGCGCGCAGATGCGTGGCGAGTCGATGGGCGGCGGCGTCGAGCACGCCATCATTACGCGCCGAGAGCGTCAATAGATGCGGCCCGGCGGCAGGCGCGAGGGCGTCCTGCCTTGGCGGTTGTTCGACGATCACGTGAGCGTTTGTGCCACCTACTCCGAAACTGCTGACACCCGCTCGTCGGATCGTTGAAGCCGGGCGCCAGTCGGTCAGTTTGTCGTTCACGTAGAACGGCGAGTTCGCGAAGTCGATCTTGGGGTTGTTAGCACGGAAGTTGATGGAGGGCGGCAGCACGCCATGGCGCGCGGCCAGCGCGGTCTTGATGAGTCCGGCGGCGCCGGCGGCGATGACCAGGTGGCCGACGTTGCTCTTCACCGATCCGAGCGCGCAGAACTGCTTGTCAGGCGTGCCGGCGCGGAACGCCTGGGTGAGCGCTTCGACTTCGATGGGGTCGCCGAGCGGCGTCGCCGTGCCGTGCGCTTCGACATACGTGATGCTGCGCGGCTCGACGCCGGCGCATTCCTGCGCGGCGGCGATCACGCGGGCCTGGGCGGTGACACTGGGCGCGGTGAAGCTGGCCTTGTGCGCGCCGTCGTTGTTGACGGCCGCCCCGCGAATCACGGCGTAGATGGTGTCGCCATCGGCGATGGCGTCGGCGAGGCGCTTGAGCAACACCACGGCGGCGCCATCGCTGAACACCGTGCCTTGCGCATCGGCGTCGAACGAACGCGTGTGGCCATCGGGCGAGAGCATCGCCCCGTCCTGGTACAGGTAGCCGCTGTTCGGCGGGCAGGTGACCGCGACGCCGCCGGCCAGCGCCATGTGGCATTGCCCGCTGCGCAGGCTGTCGAACGCCTGCGCCACCGCCACCAGCGAGGTGGAGCAGGCGGTGTGCACGCTGATCGCAGGTCCGGTGAGATTGAGCTTGTGCGCGACGCGCGTGGCGATGTAGTCCTTTTCGTTGGCCAGCATCACCTGGAATTCGCCGACTCGCTCTATCAATTCCCGCTGTGCCTGCACGTGCTTCAGGAAGTACGAGGCGTTGTACATGCCGGCGAACACGCCGACCGGCTCGCAGGTCGCATCCGGCACATAGCCGCCGTGTTCCAGGCACTCCCAGCAGATCTCGAGGAACTTGCGCTGCTGCGGGTCCATGAGCTCGGCTTCTTTCGGGCCGATGCCGAAGAACGCGGCGTCGAAATTCTCGACGCCGGCGAGCACGCCGCGCGCGCGGATGTAGTTAGGGTCGGCCGTGAGGCTCGAAGGCAGCGATGCATCGAGCTCGCCCGGCTCGAAGAAACTGATCGATTCGCGTCCGGCGCACAGGTTGCGCCAGAACTCGGCCACGTCGTTCGCGCCGGGGAACCGTCCGGCCATGCCGATGATGGCCACCGGCTCGAGTTGTGCCGAACCCCGGCGCCGCCGAGGCGTGCCCGCCGCGTTTGCCGCGCCGGCTCCGGCGATCGAGCGCGCCAGCCCTTCGGGCGTCGGACTCTGGAAGAAGGTGGTGGTGGACAGGTGCAAGCCCAGCAGGTCCCGCAACCGCGTCAGCGCGCGCAGCGCCAGCAGCGAGTTGCCGCCCAGCTCGAAGAAATTGTCCTGCGCACCGATGCCGTCGACGCCCAGCGTCGCGGAAAAAATGGCCGCGAGATTGCGTTCGGTGTCATTCGCAGGCGCCCGATATTCCTGGGCGAGTTCCGGGCGCGCGCGCGTCGGAACGGGCAGCGCGGTGCGATCCAGCTTGCCGTTGGCGGTGATGGGAAGGCGTTCCAGGCGCACCCATGCCGAGGGACGCATGAACTCCGGCAGCCTGGCTGCCAGGTGGGCGCGCAGTGTGTCGGTATTCACCGGGTCGTCGGCCACGACGTAGGCCACCAGGCGCTTGTCACCGGGACGGTCTTCGCGCACGACCACGGCGCCGCTGCGCACGCCGGGGTGTTCGCGCAGGCAGGCTTCGATCTCGCCGACTTCGATGCGGAAGCCGCGGATCTTCACCTGCCCGTCGCCGCGGCCAATGAATTCGATGTTGCCATCCGGCAGCCGGCGGACGAGGTCGCCGGTGCGATAGAGGCGTGCGCCGCTTTCCCCGAAAGGATCGGCGATGAATCGTTCCTGGTTGAGCTCCGGCCGGTTGCGATAACCGCGCGCGAGGCCGCGGCCGCCGATGAACAACTCGCCGATGAACCCATCGGGAACGGGTTCGAGGCGGCGATTCAGGATGTAGATAGTCGAGTCGGGAATCGCGCGGCCGATGGGTACGGAGCGGTTCGCGGCGCCGAAGTTGCGCGGGATGCGCCAGGTGGCGGCGAACGTCGTCGATTCAGTGGGGCCGTAACCGTTGATGAGTTGCGTCGCGGGCAGCGCGGCGTACGCGCGCCGCACATGCGCCACCGACAGCGCTTCGCCTCCGGTGAGCAGTTCGGAGATGCCGGTGAGGTGCGCAGGATTCTCATCGACGATGGCGTTGAACAGCGCCGCGGTGAGCCAGGCCGACGTGACGCCGTGGCGCGCGATGGTGGCGGCAAGGCCTGCGCCCGTTGGCAGGATCTCCTCGTGCACCACGCAGCGTCCGCCGTTCAGCAGCGGACCCCAGATCTCGAGCGTCGAGGCATCGAAGCCGAGCGGCGCGGCATGCAGGAATACGGTGGATGCATCGAGCCGGATGTAGCCGGGTTCGCGCACCAGCCGCACGATGGCGGCGTGCGGGATTTCTGCGCCTTTCGGCGTTCCGGTCGAGCCCGAGGTGTACATGACGTAGGCGACGTCCGTGGCGATTCCCGCGCCGGGAATGTTGGCGCCAGTCCCGGTGAGATCGCCTGCCAGATCGCCCGGGGTCAGCGAACGGACGCCGGCCGGCAGGATGTCCGGCGGCGCTGCGCCATCGGTCAGCAGCAGCGTGGCACCGCTGTCCTCGAGCATGAAGCGCAGCCGCGCGGGCGGATAGGCCTGGTCGAGCGGTAGATAGGTGGCGCCGGCCTTGAGGATGGCGAGCAGCGCGACGATGGCGTCGGCGGAGCGCTGCATGAGCACCGCGACGGTCGCTCCGGCCGACGTGCCACGTCCGGCCAGGGATGCTGCCAGCGCACTCGAGCGGCGGTCGAGCTCCGCATAGCTGAGCGTGACGCTGCCGGCTTCGAGGGCCGTGGCGGAAGGGGTGCGGCGCGCCTGCGCGGAAAACAGCGCATGCACGGTATCGCCGGCGGACGTTGCGCGCAGCGGCGCGTGATGGCCGTGGAGTGCCGTCGTGCGCGCGCTCGGGTCCAGCAGCGTGACCGCATCGGTCGGCGAGCCGGGTCTGGATGACTGGAGAATGCGCAGCAGAAATCCGGCGAGCCCGGCCCGCGTGTGGTGATCGAGCTGCGTGGACTCGACGTGCAGCGCGAGCGGCCCCGTGGGCGTCAGCGTCGCGCGCCAGACGAGCAATGCTTCGGGCGCAATTTCGCCATCGAAACACCAGGCGCCATTGCCAGCGACGGCAGAGGCGTCGGGGTCTTCGCCCGTGAGTGCGGCCACCGTTTGGGCCCAGGCGCGCACCAGCGCGCCGCGCGGATCCGGCTGGCGTCGCAGTGCATCGGCAAGCGGCGCTTCGAGCGTGAGCACATGGGCGGCACCGCCCGCATCGGCTGCCGGGACGCAGGTGTCGGCCAGCGTGCGCCGCTCGGCGCCTTGCGGCTGGCTCAGGTCCCGCATGATTTCACCCGACCTGTGCGTGCGCGTAACGCGCGGTGTCGACGCGCGCGTTGCTGCTGCGCATGCGGGCGACGGTGTCGCGCACGCCTGAGCCGACCGCGGTGATCGAGCCTAAAACTGCATCACGCGCCGCGCGACTGCCCACGGGGGCCGGCGACATGCCGGCATTACGCATGCGCTGGTGCAGCGCGTGCAGGCGGCTGTTCCGGCGAGTGGTGTCGGTGTAGTAGGTGAAGCTGACTGTGATCGACGGGTTGTCGTCGTTCTCGACCATGTGCGGACTGGTCGACGGCATGTACGCGCCCTTGCCGGGCTCGAGATGGAACACGGTGGCACGTTGCTTGAATTCATCCTTCCACTTGATCAACTCGCGCGAGTGATCGAAATGAAAGCGGTCGCGCGCCAGTTCCGAAACCACTTCGGTGTCGCGGTGATCCCAGACGTACAACTTCTTGGTGCCGCGCACCTGCATGATGAAGTTGTGTTCCTTGTCGATGTGGAACGGGGTCACGGCCTTCGGCGACGTGACGAAGATCCATCCGCCGCGGTAACACACGCCGGGATCCTGGCGCTCGATGCCGGGCCTGAGTTCATCGATCACCGAATCGACCAGCTTCCGGTAGATCTCGTCGGTCTGCACGTTGAGCAGCGACATCCAGGCGCCGGCCTCGCGAATCCGGCCGAGGGTTTCTTCGGCCGACCGGCGATTGGGATGCATGGACGGCGCGTCGTTGAACGGAGTGCCGGCGCTCGCCTTGTCGCTGTGCGTGCGCACCAGGCCGCCAACCTCCAGCCGCCGGCCGAGTTCGATGAGTTGGTCGGGTTGTAAAAGGTGATGGCTGCCGAGGCGATGTTGAACGGGCTGGATTCGCCACGGATCGAACTTCGTCCAGTCGACGATCAACTGCGGAGTCTGGGTTGCTTGCATAGGACCCGAACGGAGGCGTTTTTGTTCTAAAGGCGGCTGATTTTCCGTCGGTTTCCAGGCGGAAACACGGACAAAACCCGCCCAATTTGTGCGGACCGTGAATTAGTCGAAACTTAAGCCCGGCGCAATCTGTAAAGCAACGCCGCGGCCGCGGAACTGCGTGTAAAAAGTGTTGGTTGCCACACAACAAGAGCTGCCAATGCCCAATCTGTTCGAGCGGATCCGACGCCGCCAATTCGAAAGGCAATTCGCATCCCACGTCGAGGGCGGGTTCGGCGGCAACCTGTACCGCGGGGTGTTCAAGACTTTCGAAGAGGCGCGGGAGAGCGCTCCGAAAGGCAAGCCGATGGGATACGACAATCCGGCCGCGGCCGACCTGTATCTCGAGCGCACGCGTCGCATCTACCCCAGCGACTACCCGGTGGTTTACTGGCTGGACCGGTTGTTCCGCAGCGGGTTGCGGACGGTATTCGATTTTGGTGGGCATATCGGCCTCGGCTACTACGCCTACCGCAAGTACGTCACCTACCCGGACGGGCTGCGCTGGACCGTCCATGACGTTCCCGCCGTGATGGCGCGCGGCCGGGAGCTCACCCAGTCCATGGACCCCGAGCGGCGACTTTCTTTTGCCGACAGCGTTGCCGCGGCGGACGGTTACGACGTGTTCTTCTCGGCCGGCGCCCTGCAATACCTGCCCACCACGCTCGCCGAGATGCTGGCGCCGCTAACAAAGAAGCCACGCGCGCTGGTCCTGAACCTCGCGCCGCTGCACCCTGCCGAATCGTTCTACACGCTGCAGAGCATCGGGGCGGCGTTCTGCCCGTATCGCGTACTGCAGTTCGGCGCCTTCGTGAAAAGCCTCACGCAGCTCGGCTACGTGCAGCGCGACGCCTGGGAGAATCCTGACAAACGCTGCACGGTCGCGTTCGAGCCCGGGTATTCCATCGACCGCTACTACGGCTTCACCTTCGAGCTGCCGGGTTGAGAACTTGAGCGCGCGGAGTTGGGCAGTTCTGCTGGTGTTGCTCGCGGCGCTCGCCGGCGCGGGCGTCTGGGTGCTGCGCAACCGCTGGACCGTGGTCAACGCGCTGCCCGTGAGCCTCCGTGATGCCGTTTTCGGAATGCGTTATGGCTATCGGGTCGAACGCGACGTGATGATCGCCATGCCCGACGGCGTGAAGCTCGCTACCAACCTGTATTTTCCAAAGGACTTCAGTCCGAAGGACGCTGGCGGCAAACTACCCGTCGTCCTGATCCGGCTGCCGTACGGAAAGAACCATCATCCCGGCGGACTCGCGCCCGCGCAGGAATTCGCCGGGCATGGCTACATCGTCGCGATCCAGGACATGCGCGGCAAATACGCCTCGGAGGGCGTGTTCACGCCCAGCCGGCTCGATGCGGAAGACGGGTCCGCGACGGTGGACTGGCTGGCGGCGCAGCCCTGGTCGAACGGCCGCATCGGCACCGCAGGCTGCTCGTCGCTGGGCGAGTCGCAGATCATGCTCGCGCGCATGCGCAATCCACATCATGTGGCGATGATTCCCATGGGTGCCGGCGGCGCGATGGGCAGCGCCGCCAACCGTTACACCTACTTCGGGCAGTTCGAAGGCGGAGTGTTCCAGCTCGCTTCCGGATTCGGCTGGTTCCTGTTCGACGGCGGCAAGACGCCCGGCGTCGAGTTCGACGAAAAGATCGACGTGGCGCGCGCCATCTGGGATCTGCCTTCGGGCGGCCTGGTGCGCCGCCACCGGCCCGACAAGACCGACTTCGATGACTTCATCTCGAAGCCGCTGGGTGATCCTTACTGGCGCGATCTCGGTTACATCGCCGACGAAGACCGGTTTGCGACCCCGGCGCTGGTGTTCAACACCTGGCAGGACCAGACCGTGGCCGAGAGCCTCGCGCTCGCCGAGGTCATGAAACGCAATGCCGTCACCGACGCGGCGCGCACCCACCACCACGTCATCATCGGCCCGGGAAACCACTGCCAGTACTTCGGCCGGAACCAGACCATGAACATCGGGGAGTTTCGCGTGGGCCCGAATGCGCTCGCGGCATACAGCGCCTGGCAACTGCAGTGGTTCGACTATTGGCTGAAAAGTGAAGGGAAGGGTGAACCACCGGCGTTTCCCGCCTATCGCTTCTACGTGATGGGCGCGGACCGCTGGATGGACAGCGCGCAATGGCCGCCCGCGGGCGTGCAGATACAGCACTGGTACCTGGGCGGCGACGGCGCAGCCAACAGCCGCGCGGGGCATGGCGTGTTGCAACTCAGCGCTCCCGCGAAAGAGCAACTCGACGAGTTTCGCTACGACCCCATGAAGCCGGTGCCCACGCGCGGCGGGCCTATCTGTTGCACCAACGATCCCAAACAGGTGCAGGGCATGGTCGATCAGACCGACGTCGAGACGCGCGATGACGTGCTGGTGTACACCTCGCCGGTGCTCGAGTCGGACCTGACGATCGCCGGGCCGCTGCGCGCCGAGCTGTACGTGAGTTCGAGCGCGAAGGACACGGACCTGGTTGCCAGGCTGGTGGACGTGTTTCCGGATGGCCGGGCGCTCAACATCCAGGAAGGCGCGCTGCGCCTGCGGTATCGCGACAGCTACATCCGGCCGCAACTGATGACGCCAGGGCAGGTGTACCGTGTGTCGGTGGACATGCGCGCGATCGCCTATCGCCTGCCCAGGGGCCATCGACTGCGTCTGCAGATCGCGAGCAGCAACTTTCCGCGGCTGGAGCGCAATCTCAACACCGGCGGCAACAACTTCGACGAGAGCCAGCCGGTGATCGCCACCAACCGGATCCTGCGCTCGCCCGAATATCCTTCGGCCGTGTTGTTGCCGGTGCTGCCGGCGAACTAACTACCGCTACGCGGCTTTCGACTTGCGGATCAGGTCTTCGAAATAGGCCGCGGTGCGCGTCAGGCCTTCCTCGAGCTGCACCCTGGGTTCCCAGTTGAGGATCTTGCGCGCCTTGGTGATGTCGGGGCGGCGCTGCTTCGGATCGTCCTGCGGCAGCGGCTGGTGCACGATCTTCGATTTCGAATTGGTGATCGCGATGACCTGCTGCGCCAGCTCGAGCATCGTGAATTCGCCGGGATTGCCCGTGTTGATGGGGCCGGTGACGTCGTCGCCGGTGGCCATCAGCGCGAGGAATGCATCGATGAGATCGTCGACGTAGCAGAACGAACGCGTCTGCGCGCCATCGCCGTAGATGGTGATGTCGTCGCCCTGCAGCGCCTGCATGATGAAGTTCGAGACCACGCGGCCGTCGGCCGGGTGCATGCGCGGGCCGTAGGTGTTGAAGATCCGCGCCACCTTGATCCGCAGCTTGTGCTGGCGGTAGTAGTCGAAGAACAGCGTTTCGGCGCAGCGCTTGCCTTCGTCGTAGCACGAACGCGTGCCGATGGGGTTCACGTTGCCCCAGTACTCCTCGACCTGCGGATGCACCGCCGGATCGCCGTACACCTCGGAGGTGGACGCCTGGAAGATCTTGGCGCGCACACGCTTGGCGAGGCCCAGCATGTTGATGGCGCCATGCACGCTGGTCTTGGTGGTCTGCACCGGGTCGTGCTGGTAGTGGATGGGCGAGGCCGGGCAGGCGAGGTTGTAGATTTCGTCGACCTCGACGTACAGCGGGAACGTGACATCGTGCCGCACCAGCTCGAAGTGCGGGTTGTCCACCAGGTGCGCGATGTTGTCCTTGGTGCCGGTGAAGAAGTTGTCGATGCACAACACGTCGTTGCCGGCTGCGATCAGGCGGTCGCACAGGTGCGAACCCAGGAAACCGGCGCCGCCGCTGACCAGCACGCGCTTACGCTTGAAATTGCTCATTGGAAAAATTCTGCCTTGTTAGAGAGGTTCAGGCGGCTTCCGGCAGGCGCAGAACGCCGCGATAGATGGCCATGGTCGCGTCGATGTTCTTGCGGATGCCGAAGTGCTGGTTGAGGCGCTCGAAGCCCTTGCGGCCGTACTCGGTTGCCTTCGGCTTGTCGTCTAACAAGCTGGCGATTGCCGCGGCCAGCAGTTCGGGCTTGCCGGCTTCGACCAGCAGGCCGGTCTGGCCGTTGACCACCACTTCGGCCGGTCCGCCGTGCGTGGTCGAGACCAGCGGCTTCGCGAGCGACATGGCTTCGAGCGTCACGATGCCGAACGGCTCCGGGTGAACCGAGGTGTGCGCCACCACGTCCATGAGCCCCATGTAGTCGATGGCGTTCTTCTGGAAGCCGGTGAAGATCACCGTGTCTTCGAGCCCGAGTTCACGGCACAGGTTCGCCAGCATGTCGCCGTAGGGTTTGTCGGCGGCGCCACAATCACCCACGAGCAGCACGCGCACGCGCGGAAATTTCTGCTTGAGCAGCGCCGCGGCACGCACCATGACGACCTGGCCCTTCCACTGGCGGATGTTGCCCACCACGCCCACGACTGCGGAGTCCGCCGGGATGTCGTGCTTGGCGCGAAGCTGCGCCGGCGTTTCCTGGGTGTGGTACCGATCGAGATCGATGCCGCAGTGGATGACGACGGTATTCGGGTAGTCGCACCCCAGCCGCTTCATGTTGTCGTGAATGGCATGTGACAGGCACACGATGCTGTCGAGGCGTTTGCCGTAGAAACGCGACAGCCAGTTGAACTGGAGGCAGATGCCCATCTCGTGAGTCATGCAGCGCGTCCCGGTCTTGCGCGCTGCCCGCATCCAGGCATGGTTGCGCGAGATGGAGTTGTTGAGGTTCACGAGGTCGATCTTGCGCTCGCGCAGGAAGCGGGCGTATTCGTTCGCCGGCCCGAAGAAGCCGCGATACAGATTCACCAGCTTCTTGACGGGCGCCAGCAGGGTCTTGAACAGGGCGCTTTTCGGCAGCCACGGGTTGTGACCCTGGAACACGATGGTTTCGACGCCCAGGGCACGGAAGCGCTCCACCAGGTAGTTGTCCCGGTGAAAACCGACGATCGGCTCGAATTTTTCGCGATCCAGCCTCGAGACGAGGTCGTACATAAGAAAGTATGAGCCGCCGACCGTGCCGTCGGTGTTGCCTTCGATGTACAGAATCCGTTTCTTCATCTGCCTGCCTGAATGTAACCCACTGTGCGGCCGGCATTATCAGGGGGTGCGGAAAGGTATGAACGCACCCCTTTCGTCCGGATGGCAGGAACGCGACTTAGGTCACTCTGGCGACCGGAACTGTTCATAAACGGCCCATCATGCGGTACCAGACCAGCCCGAGGTATTCGTGCACCGCCAGATCCGAGGCATGGAGGGCGCGAGGGCCGGGAAGAAAGCTTGCAATCGACATCCGTCCCGGCAGGCGATAGTCGGCGGGGATGGGTACGGGACGTAGCCCCGCCTTGGCAAACGTGGCCATCGATCTCGGCAGATGCGCGGCCGACGTCACCAGGGCGAAGGGTTTGCCGGCTAACAATGGAGCGACGCGCGTGGCGCTGTCGGCCGTATTGCGCGATTGCATTTCGAGCACCAGCCGGTCGGCAGGCAGACCCAGCGACAGCAGCACTTCGCCCAGGTCGCGGGCGTTGCGTTCATCGCCGCTCACGATGACGCTGGCCAGGGGATGCAACCGCCACAGCTGCAGGGTGACGATGGCGCGTGACGCCGAGCTGTCGTTGATACGGACGCCGGCCGGAAGTCTGGGGTTGTCGCCCGCCCATGCCGTGAGCAGCACGATGCTTTCGATGGTCAGGCCCGGACTCACGCCGGGATCCCAGGCGGGGTAGCGTTGTTCGAGCGGCCACAACAGCGCTCGTGCCACCGGGCCGCAGCCGAAAATCAGTGCCACCGCACCGCTGGCTGCCATCAGCCGCCATGACCAGGCGCGAGTGCGCGGCCAGAACCGCACGAGCAGGCCGGCGGCCAGCAACAGCAGCGCCAGGTGGGAGGGCAACAGCAGATTGCGGAAAAAACTCATGAAAACACGCGGGCTAACAACACCCGCGTGATCTTAACGCGCGCGCGCCGCACTCTTTGCTGATCTGCGCGAAGTAGTGCGACACTGGCTCATGGATCACCCGGGCTATTGCCGCCAAAGAACTTGATCACGCGGCCATTGATCTTCGGCACGGGCGTAGTCAGCCTCGCGACCCTGCTCGCCTATGGCGGCCGCTGGTCCTGGGCGTGCGAATTGCTCGTCAATTTCCGCACGCACTTCGCGATGCTGCTCGGCCTGGCGCTGGTCCTTGCGGCCGTGACGCGCCACTGGCGCACCGCGGCCGTCGCTGCGCTGGGCCTCGCACTCAACCTCTGGCCGATGTATGGCGTGTATTTCGAATCCGCGTCGCCGCCGCCCGCGGGCGCAAGACCCGTGCGCGTGGTCGCGTTCAATGTGAACGTGAGGAATGGCGGCCTGGCGGGCATCGCTGCTTACGTCGACTCCCTGGCACCCGACGTAGTGGTGTTCGAGGAGATGACGACATCGAGTGCCGATCGACTGGCGCTGCTGCTGCCGCGGCTGCCGCATCGCTTTCTCGCCATCGAAGAGCGTGTCCGGGGTGTCATGGTCCTGAGCCGCTGGCCGCTGATCGCACCAGAGTTGGTGAGGCAGGACGGACGGATGTTTGGGTTGCGCACGGACGTCGACCTTGGCGACCGGCTGCTGCGGCTTTATGGCATTCATCTCAATTGGCCGCTGTTCCCGAGGGCAGCTCGGGGTCGCCGTGCGCAATTGCTGGCGCTCGGCCGCGAGCTCGCGGAATGCCGGGGTGCCTGCGTGGCCGTAGGCGACTTCAACACTACGCCCTGGTCGAGCCACTTCCGTGACCTGGTGAGCACGTCAGGCTTTCGCAATTGCGCCGCCGGACAAGGGTTGCTGCCAACCTGGCCCGAAGGATTGCCGTCGCTGCTGCGTATTCGCATCGATCACTGCCTCGCGAACGCGGCGGTGTCGGTTGTGGACGTGCGGGTTGGCGGAAGCGCCGGTTCCGATCATCTGGCGACGGTCAATGACTTGTCAGTGGCTCGCGCCACACATCGGAAAATGCCGCCCTGAAGGGGCGGCGTCCGTGAGCTGCTAAGAGCCGCTTCGATCAGCGACCTTTGAAGTCTTCCGGTGTCAGTTGGTGGCGGGAGAGCAGCTTGTAGAAGTCCGTGCGGTTGCGCTTGGCCAGGCGCGCGGCCTGGCTCACGTTGCCGCCGGTGATCTGCAGGATCTGCGACAGATAGCTGCGCGTGAATTCGTCGCGTGCCTCGTCGAAGGAGGGCAGCTTGCTCTGTGTGCCGCCGAGCGACTGCTGTACCAGTTCCACCGGGATGATGGGCGTCTGCGACAACGCCACGTTCTGCCGCACCACGTTCGAAAGCTGGCGGATGTTCCCCGGCCAGTCGGCCGTGGCTAACAATTCCACGGCCTCGGGCGCGTAGATCTTGCGCACGCCGCTTTCGTTGCTGATCTGCGCGAGGAAGTGCGAGACCAGCAGCGGAATGTCTTC
>Ga0190271_10001433_pt1 | contig 13564 bp, 13 predicted proteins | sample Popmic356T_FD_133747 | JGI IMG/M metagenome (GOLD analysis project Ga0190271, IMG submission 133747) | Populus adjacent soil microbial communities from riparian zone of Weber River, Utah, USA - 356 T | ecosystem: Environmental > Terrestrial > Soil > Riparian zone | place: USA: Utah | collected...
GCGGAAGCTTTGTTAGCCATGCTGCCTCTCCTCGCAGGAGGAGAGAAACTCAGTTGCGATGCTCGTTCGCTCCGCCGGGGATGCCATGTGGACCGCAGGAACAATGTTACTAAGCGGATTTCCAGTGCCCGTGACTATATTCCTAAAAAGCAGGTAGCTGACTAGGTTTTGGCTGTCGCAGGAAAGTGCCTAAGAAAAAGGCACTCGGTCGTCAGGGCCTCTCTCAACGCCTTGGATTGAGTGGCACTATCGCATACCCTATCAAATAGCATCCGCGAAGCCGTCGAGACGGCCGTAGGCCCGATTCCACTCCTGCCGCGAGTCATCAGCGAGGTGTTCTTCAGTCAGAACGCTGTCTTCCGAAAGCTTTTCGCAGACTTCCTCTAACATCGCATCTTTACCCTGCGACAACGCCTCGCATTTGCCGGTAAAGTGCCAGTGGAGCTTATAGTGGCTGGGGACACGTCTGGGTCTGATTGTTCATTTGGATAAGGATGGAGTGTCCCATCGATAGCTGCGCGGCTGTCTGGGATGTCGGGGCGAACATTCCCAACGCCTCATGGCTCAGGGTGAGCCAAGCTCACGATCCTATGCCAGTCCCAAGCAGGCAGCAGTGAGCATGATGATCAATGTACTTGGCCAAGTGATGAGTCCTGAGGCGGACATGCCAACCCGCTATGCCTCACTTACCTGTACGCGGCTCGTCGAGTATTCGATGCCCACATATTTCGTCTCGCCCAGTCTGCTTCACGCATGCCTCCAGACTTCCCTGCCGGAAGGGCTTCACTACTCGGACATGCGGTGGCCGATGCCAGCGCTACTATTTATTTTGCCGGTGGGAGCAGTCTCATCACCGACTGATGGCCATTGCCGGTTCATCGCCTTGGCACGCCACAGCAAAGGGGAAAACGTCGAGCGATTGCCCGGTCTTCCACCGTTTCCCAACGTTTTCACCTACGATTGCTTCAGTCACTATGCGAACACCACGGGCAACGCGGTGTTCGCCGGGTACATCCCAACTCACACGGATCCGACGCTCACCGACGTGCTATCGGGAGAGAAGCACTTCTCACCAGGGATTGTCGGAATCAAGGCTTCTGGCGAACTGGCGTACGCGACAATCGAAGGCTCAGACGGGGACTTCATGGGTCTGACGGTGAGCATTGGATTACGGCTGCTGCTTCTACTCAACGCCCGTCCAGAACTCCTTACGCCCGCTCGTGAACTGCGGAAGTCGAATCCATCGGCAAAAAAACCGAAGTCTGCGCTTTGGTCTCCGAATATTATTGGAGAGCATTTCAAGGCAGCTTCGGATGAACCATCGCGATCAGGGCGTTCTCCTCGCCTGCATTGGAGGCGCGGACACTACCGCAATCAGCCGCACGGACTGGGACTAGCACACCGGAAGTTACTCTGGATCGAACCTGTCTTGGTTGCTGCGGAGCCGGCGCTGACCGGCAGTTAATAGACGCTGGTACTCGGCATCCCCGCCAACCGCTTTAGAGATGGCGACGGCCTTTGCTATCCAGACGCAGGACCCACTCCCCTTAAGTCCACACTTCACCGATGCCATCCTGTCCGCTGTCTCGATGGCGGTGGGCTCCGCAACCCCTTCGTTCAGGTCTCTACCAGTATATGGCATGTGTGAAATACGCACATACCTGTTGAAACAATTTGGCTGATGAACGAAACTCCTGCCCATGCGTATAGTCTGCATTTCAGACACACACGGCTACCACCAGAGGCTCGTATTGCCTGGTGGTGATATTTTGGTTCATGCTGGCGACCTTACTGGCCAAAGCAATGTCCCGGAAGTCCGGGATTTCCTGATGTGGTTCGCGGCCCAGCCGCACAACGCCAAGGTCTTCATCGCGGGGAATCACGACAAGCTTTTCGAAAATGAATCCGAGATGGCCGCCTCGTTGATTCCCACAGGAGTCACGTACCTCCAAGACAGTGGGTGTACCGTTGCAGGACTTAAAATTTGGGGTTCACCTGTTCAGCCACGCTTTTTCGACTGGGCATTTAATCGGGATCGAGGCCCCGATATCGCCAGGCACTGGTATAAGATTCCAGAGCATACCGATATTATTGTTACCCATGGTCCCGCGTGCGGGGTCTTGGATAGAAACGCTTCGGGACAAGAAGTGGGGTGCGCGGACCTGCGGCGACGTTTGGAAATCCTGAAACCAAGACTGCATATCTGCGGCCACATTCACGGATCATACGGTACCGGGCTCTTTGGGGAAACGTGTATGGTTAACGCCTCTATCTGTGATGAGGATTACCGACCATTGCGTGAGCCCATCGTCGTTGACCTTTAAGCGTTCATATTTCAACACGTGAAAACCGCAAAGCCACGACGGGGAGAGTACGTTGGAAGCCACCTAGCGGCAGCAAAGTTGAATCGATTTATCACGGACTTTGCGCCTTTGGAGCAAGAACTCCGAAGGGGCTGCATTTGTCCCGTTGAGTGCATGATCATTGAACTGAGCCTAACGCCAAGAAAGGTGAAGGATATCCAACGGCGGACCGGCTACTTCTGTCACTGGTTCGCTCCGGCCTATGCGACAATGCGGCGACATAGACTGCTTTATCCTCGGGTTCGCTCGTGGGAATCTTGGCTGGCGCGCTACAATAAACGCCGAGACGCCATCGGCTTGAGGCCAAAAACGCAGTAGATGCTTTCACGGAGAACCATCCGTCCCCGATGCGAAGACGAACGCGGGCATGAACGATGATAATCCCAAGGACATGCTATACCCCCCATCGGCACGCCGGCGATGCCGAGGGCGACGATGTTAGATTTCATAAGATTGTTCTCGGTTTAGTTCTTCAAGACGGCCGGCGGCGTCCACGATCCGTTCGTCACGGCGGGCTTGGGCCAATAGGCGCGGACGTAGAGCGAGAGTCTCGCTTCGGCGCCGGCAACCAGTTGGATCGCTGCACGGGATCGGTGGGCTCATCGGTCTGCACATAGATCGTGAGAGAACCGTCCGCGTTACTCAGGTCCTCGGTTTTTCGGCCGGCGGGGAGGTCGCGCTACTGGCGGCAAGCAAGCATGACCCCGGCCATCGGGGCGCTACGGATCCCGTCGAAGGTGAGTCCTCGCGTCGTCTTTTTCGCACTGATCCACCCGGGCGGATTACAGCGCACTGACCTCGCAGTCTCAAATACTGAGACGCCGCCCGATTTCCTTCATGCGCCTATGACGATTCGATGCCCGAGCGCCGCGCGAGCTATTTCCAACGACTCCGTGCGGCAGAGGTGAACGCCGAAATCCATATCTACAATCACGGCGGGCATGGCTATGGCGTGCGTGCCGACCGGCCCGACCTCGCGTTGTCCGTGTGGCCAGCACGCTTCACTGACTGGCTGCGCGACCGAGGCATGCTCGAGCAATGATACGGTGCGTGCTGTTTCGTGCTGCCGATCGGCGGTTTCACGGCAGAGGCCGAGCCCGTTCCTACAAAATAAAGGCCAAACATTGCTGCACTAGCGCTCTTGCGACTGAGACGCGGAACAACACCCACGTGACCGCGGCGCGCGCGCGGCACCTACCAGCACGCTGCCGAAGGAGGCGCAGCCCGCCAGCAATGGGACACGCTGCCGGCTCCGACCAAGTACCGGCGGATGATACCGATCTTCCAGCCAACGAGGACGCGACCTGACGCTAGAGTGAGAAGGTGTAGGGCCAACGAAATCCGCCCGTCCCGGATACGGGGTGGAGATGCTCCGGTGTGAATTGCGCGAATGCAACGCCATGTCTGGGAGTTGGTTAGAGCGGTCTTCTGGCGGGGCCGAGGAGCTCCTGCCAGATGATTCGGGTAATCTTTGACCAGGGTACACACTTTGCGGTTGGCACCCGAAATGTTGAAGACTGACCGCACGCGCCTTCAATCTGTCAGAAAAAAAAGGACGCGCTATGTCAATCCCGACCCTTACTATCAGTTCGTCTCATAACGAGGCAAACGGGCCAAACTAACGTTATTCATGCACATTACAAGGCTGTTAGGTTTCGCGCGCTACATTCGCGCTTTAATGCTATTGGTCGGGCTCGCTTCCCTTCGGTTGACAGCTCAAGAATATGTAACGGTTTTAGAGACATTCGTCGTCAATTCGGGAGGAACTGGCCCAGTCTATCAAATCACTCTCTGGAGTGACTATTCGTTAACGACTCAAGTTGTTGCAAGTGGTAGTAATGGTGGGGGTAGTGGTACCAGCGCCTCCACCGGTGGAGGGGGAACCGGAGGCGGGGGCCCGTCGGCATCCGCCGCAGGAAAATTTATTGGAACCACGGCGGGTCATATCATAGTAAAAATCAGCACTTATAATGGCATAGATAAGGGGTTTAAGTATGAAATTGCCGTCCCATCGGGAGCTACAGGGTTCTATGTCCAAGCAATAAGCATCTGTTTCACCTACCGCCAAGGCCCGTCATTCTTGGCAGGACTCACCGAACTGATTCCCGTAAATCAGGGTGAATTCCAAGGCCGGCTAACTCCCGCGTTCACGCAATTGGAAGATATCAATAGGGTCATCAATCCGGTTGGGATGACCAATGAGAATGGTGATCCTCTCATTGGCGTGAGCATCATGATTACATCGGCATTTGTGCCGGGCTCAACGAGCCTCCCGTCCGGCTTTTCGAATGTGAACTCCCTCGTGCTTACAAATGGAACTGACAGCGTTACTATCAACCCCCAGGAGTTTTACAGCAAACCGTCGTATGACGTCGGCATTATGGGAAACAACTTTACGGTAAGTCGTGGCTTTAACGTGACAGTAGGAGTAACTGATCCGCAATTTCCGTACCTTGCTTGCGGAAGCTGTAACTAACATCTTATCTTTATCTCTTCCACGAGCGGTTGGATGGTGATCGCGCTCCTCGATCCGATTTTCACTGTAGCTGGACGTCTTGTCCTCGGCGCGGAATCACCGATCGTTACTGGGGTGATTTTTGCGGCCGCTATTCCGTGGATATTTTTACCGGTGTGGCTCAATCCTCGCACCAATCTGTGGCTGCGTAGTGCGGCGACCGTCCTATGTGTTTCTGCGCTATGGTGCCTGATTCTTACCCAAACTCGTTCCGCGCTAATCGGACTCATTCTATCGCTGGCTCTAGGAATAAAGATAGCGAGCGTGTGCGGCCTTCAGGCAAAAACAGCCGTCAGAGCATTCATCTGCGGTGCCTTCTTGCTCATAGTGTTACTTTGGGCCTCGGATATGCGGGGTCGAATCACTCCAAATGTTTTGCTCGACGACAGGTCGATACTGAATCGCTTCGAAATATGGAGCCACGTTGGCGATCTTATCATGATCGATCCTTGGCGCGGCCTGGGGCCTGACGAAGCGGGTTTCATCTACAGCCAATGGTTCTCACCCGGCGTCCTCGAGTATCGATACACGAATATTTTTAATTCTCATCTCCAAATTGCGGTCGAACGCGGCATTCCTTCCTTCATCCTGTATGTCTTCTGTTTAGGGTCTTGTCTGGCATGGCCTACGCGGGCTGTCCAAACGAAGGCTAATAGGGCGTTATTATTAGCGGTCGCAGCCACTGCCTCGTGGTGTACCATTTTAGTTTCAACACTGTTTTCATCCCTATATTATAGCGGCTGGGTTGTAGCTTTCAGTGTGGCCAACGCCGCAATGGTGGTAATTACAACGTGGAGGGCATATGGATGGTCTCTCCGGCTTCGCCGGGGTCTCGTATTTTCTGCCTTATCGTTTGCGAGCGTTGGACTGGCGATGGCCGCCAACGAAACTCGAGTTTCTGCAACGAAGATAGCGAAGGAATTCAAAAATGCATTTTCTTGTGAAAGGGTACACGCCCCCGTCGATGGACGAACGGTCGCACTCCTGGTTGACCCAGATATCATGGGGGAATTGTACGGAAAAACCTCTCGGAATTGGTTAGAAAGTTCACCAAGCGTTCGAAAGCTTGTAACATTCGATCCGCGCTATCCACTAGAACCCAGAGATTGGGTCGGCTTTAGCTCAGTCATTGTGGTTGGAAAAGCTTGGCGTGCCCTTGCTACCCTTCCCGATACGACTTACGAGGAAATCATTTATATTGGCTCTGCTCCGTGGGAAATCGCGCATCTAAGGTCCCGTGCGATGAAGTTGCGAATATACGTTCCCGCGTGTGCCGCGCATTTTTCGGACGAAACCTCTGCGGAATATACTATTATTCCCAACATGGGGGAGAACTTATCCGGTTACCCGATGGTTTTATAGTTCTGATGAGTCCGTGGCGCATAGCATTTTTAACTCACCTTCTGATGATGACCACCGTAGCAGCACCTCTAAAGGTGGCGCCGGAGCGTGCAGTTCCCCTTCATCTGGGATCTGCCCTGCTCAACGGGGATCTCTATTACGAAGTACAGCTGAAAGAATTCTCGCTGGGGAGTTATCGGTGGTACTTTCGATTAGAACATCGGTTGGAGAATGATGGCTATGGTAGCTGTCGGAGCATATTCATTGCACCACTTTTGAGTTCTTCCCTTGCTCGCACTGGGTCGCGGCAGATTACATGGCGCGCACCTGAAGGGGGAACGTACATTCTGCGTCGAGTTTCGCAGGAAGCCGGGGCTGGGGCCGACTTTCCAATTGCCTATTTCCCTTCCAGCAATGGGCGCGAAGCAATTGAGCATTTTTCCGCGGGTCTAATCCATCTTTACTCACTTCCTGACAATTCTTTCCAGGTTGTGATGCATGATCGAACGGTTTGGCTCTACGAGTCGGGTGCTCTAGCCAAAATCATTTGGCCGGGAGATCATTTCCTTTCGTTCGAACGAAAAAACCCAGAGACGCTTACGATTTTGTCTAATAGCGGAGAAGCTTTGGACGTTTCTCTACGCCACGGCAAAGTGCTCTCGCTAAAAACCTCAACCGGCGAAAAAATGCTGAGCTTTCATTATAGTGATTCAGGCCAGCTCAAAAAGGCATTTGATGAAAATGGACTGCAGATTTTTTCCGCCCTTTACGACGACTACGGAAGGGTTCGAGAGATTCATCGCGATGGACTTGAGCCCCTTGATATAGGCTGGAGACAAAACGCTCAGTCCTCTTCTGCCAACGCTCGGCTTCGCTATCCTGTCGTGCTCGATTACGCTCAAGATAGATCGTATTCCTATAAGACGACCCCCGTTACCGTGTGCATCGAGCAATCCACCGGGCCTCTAATCAGCAGACTTTTTGTGCGGTTTGAAGACACTCGAATCACTGAAGTATCCTTTCAATAGAGAAGCATATATTGCATATGAAAATTCTAAACATCGCCCTGCTCCTAGCTATATCCCTTGAGTGTTACTGGATCTGGCGTCTCGGAAAGACCGAAGCCGATTATCGGCAATCACTCACTGAGATCGCGAAACAGGCTCAGGAACAAAACAGGAACAACGAGCAACCTCGATCTGTTGGGGGACGTCCCCCCGGCAAATCAACCGTCGGTACGGTTGCGTCTCCTGCCGCCACATCGGAGAAAGTTGAGGCGCGATCAGGAATAGGAGCCTCTTCTGCCGAAGAAGCGAAAGTGGCGATCGCCCTCTTCAATCTACGCAAAACTGAACAATATCAAAAGGTTGAATTTGAAATAGAGAAAGGTCGGATAAGAACAAAATATGGGCGCCTCCTCGAACGCCTAAAATTAAGCGCAACCGAAGAAGAACAATTTCTCACCTTACTGAATAATCGGGAGCATGTTTCCGGTGATGCTGGAGAAGCAGTCGGCCAGATGGTTCAAACTCTCGCTATCGGAGAAGCCGAAAAGCTGACGGCGTTGTCAGTTGCTGATGCCCACCGCCAGATCGATGGCCAACTGAAGCAACTACTGGGAGAGCCTGGCATGGCTTTGCTGGAGGACTATCAGGCCAATATTGATACTGAGCTCTTGCTGGGGGACATAGAGCAGCAATTTGCGGTTGGAGGCGTAAATGGAATGACCCCAGCTCAAGTCGCCGATGTTGCTGAGATTCTGAAGTCTATTCCCCCTGCTCGTCAGTCAACCTCCCTTATCCCGACCCCCTTGGGCTCTCCCGGAGCTATTTATGTCGATGGGGTAAGCTTCACGACCATTGCTGGGGGCGGCGCGCATGTGTCTCCCGCAGGCGAGATATACTCAAATCAACTGATCTCGGATTCGGCCCTTGAACTTCTTGCTAAGGTTTTAACGCCTGAACAAATGCGCCAAATGAACGCTTTTCGAGATACGCAACAAGCGAGATTGCACATGGCACAATCTTTCAACTTCAAATGAAAACACTCAAACATTTGCCCTCCCTAATACTAGCGGTCAGCGCAGTCACGCTCTTGGTAATTGGGATCCTCCGCAGTCAAAATGTAGCGAAGGTCGAGCGTTTTTGGACGGCGGCTCGGAAGGAATTGGCCCGCTCAAAGGATAAAGGCGTATCGAGCGCGGATGATCCAGTGCCATTTAATATTTCCGCAAGCGATCGAAAGATTGCCCAGGCCGATAATGGACAATCTCGGTTCAGTCGGGTTGTCGCCTCTTCCGATTTCCAGAATGCACTATCGCGGGAAGTGGATGGGCGAATCGATTCGATATTCAGCGCGCTAAAGGCTAAGTCGGGCGTTGAACCCACGAAGCTTGAGGATCTTCGCGATGAACTTAGAAATAACTTTTTACTGCGCCAGGGCGTCGGAGTGGCGCAAGCGGGCACCAACGAAGCCGATGTAGCAAACCAGCGTTTACTCGCGTCCGAGGAGCGTTTGCGCGCCCAACTCGGTCCCGATGGCTTCGCCTCATATCAAGTAGCGCTAGAGACGGAACGGGTTACTGCATTTGCGAGAGATTTTAAGCAATTTTCTGCGACGCAGCCCGTGGGACAACTCGCCGACTACAAAATCGCCCAATTGGCATGGCAGGGACTTGTCCAAAACTCGCCCGATGCTTTGCGAATGGCAAAATTACTTCTAACGCAAAACGAATATAATTCATTGATCGCGTTTTCTAGCGCCTATTTTGCCATCGAGGAAAAACGAAAGCTGGAAACGAATGCAGTAACTTCAGCTCGGCAACGGGTGCGCGCCCGGTAGCATGAAGCCGACGTACTGGCCTAGCATCGCAGTCTGTGCGTCCGTTGTCCTTTTGGCGTTGGTTTATCAAAACGAGCCAATGTTCGTTTCGAGAAGGCCCATCGTGCACCCCACCATCCGCGCTCTCGCAGCAGCAGAGGCTACCCGACTGCAAAATAGCACTGAGCAACAAGACGCCACAGCAGGCTACATCCTGCGGATTGTTCGGTGCTCTTCGGACAATGATGAAGAGATTCGTCATTCAATGCAAAAGGCTGAAATCGGCGCAATCCGTCAATTGTACGAGCGCGGAGATCAATCTGCTCGTGAAGGTTTGATTTGGGCCGCCCTGCATCGAGTACCTGGGGCACCCAGTCTAGACGAGGCGACGAAACTACTGCTCGAATCAATAGATGAAGACAAACCCTATGCTCTTCGGTTTCTACCCCTCCTGAAGCTTGGAAATGAAAATCCCCGAAATTTGCCACCACGGGTACTCATGTACTTAGGGAGAAAGTTAAGCCAGGGAAACGCAGAAGCCGCATATATTGCAGGAGAGCTGGCCTTGGCGGATGACGCAACGGCAACAGCCGACGCGCTTGTATTGCTCTGCCGAGCTGCCGATCAGGGATTGGCGTTGGCAGAGGTGAAACTCGCCAAGTTGCATCAGATCGGTGAGTATCAATCGCGAACTGCGCAAGAAACAGAGATGTTAGAGGCGATACTAAAGGTTCTAGATCATCGAAATCTTGATGAACGATCGCGAGCACTGGAAGCCGAGAAGCCCCGTGTGCTAGAGCATGCAATGAATTCAGTGTTTGGTGCCGCCCTCGGGGGAGACTCTTCTAGCTTAGATGTCATTGCCTTAAGCCTCTCTGTTCCAGAAGGTCCTAGCGAAACGATTTGGGCATCGGGAATCGGCCACATCACAAACGATGTTGGGAATGCTAGTGGCAGCTATGTGTTGGCGACTATCGAAGCAAATCGTGGAAATCACACCCGGGCGGAGCAACTGCTGAAAGAAGGAGCTGCGAAAAATGCATGGCGATCCGTTGCTACGGTCGCTGTTCTTGAAAAGAAGGCGGGCGACATTCGAGACGCGTTGGGAATATCCCGCACGATGGATTTGGCGGGATTCCTCAATATGCAAATTGCAGAGACCATACAAAGTAAGTATTCCTCGCCCCCCGAGGCCGTGCGCATTTTCTTGCCAGTTCCCAGCTCGTTTTCTGCACGAGGAACCCGCGGCGAAAGGTTAGCATACGTTAGTTTCTTGATCGATCAGCAGGGACGCTCGCGCGAATGTGTCGTACAAGATGCGACAGACGCAACTCGGAGGCGGCTCGAAAAGATTGTCTCTCGTTGGGTTTTCAAACCTGCGAGGCGCGACGGACAGGCGATCACGTGCCCATTCGCCGTTCCGATTTATCTAAACTAGCCAATCTGATTCGATGGTTCAGTGCTGTACTCACCCTTTGGGTCCGTTGTATGCAGAACTTAATTTGAATCGGAGCTGAGTGGGCGGAGGGAGCACTCGGAAAACACTTTTTTTACAGATCAAAATGAAATCCAACCCAAGCGTGGAAAAAATTGTTGTAGCAGTCGTTTCGCTTCTTGGTGGCGTTTGTTTAACGTCGCTTTTCTTCGTGGTACTGAATGGTGCTAACGGATTCCGCACTCGGAACGATGTCGAAGCGGGCGCAAATTCCCTTTCTACAAACGAAAGTCGGGATTGGGCGGTGCGCACCGTCGTCCAAAACCCAGTATTAGAAGAGATGTGGATGTTTTCGGAATTTAGACCACTCGTCCAAAACTGCATTCGAAACGAGATCGCCGCTCGGTACGCGTTCCTCATGGTCAGAACCGGAATCTCTCACGAGGAACAGAACTCAGTAGTTAAAGCGATCCTACATCGAGAGGGTGCGATTATGGACGTAGTAAATGCTGAAAAAGTTGACGTGAGTGCATTGGCATCGATCGACAAAGACTACCGTGCTGAACTGGCCGCGTCCTTAGCGCCTCAAACTGTCGAGAAATGGCTCAAAAATGAGGAGCGCCTATCAACGTGGACAAAAATCGAGGCCCTATACAGAAAGACGACTTTGATCAAAGAGCCACTAAGCTCTGAGCAACAGGAGCAGCTATTTGCCATCTTCCGTTCTGAACCCGTGGGGAAAATGCCGTTAGTTGCGGACCACGATATGTGGCAGCAATTTTTAACGAGCGAGCGGTCAAAAAGAGATCGTTTCATTTTAACGGCCAAAAGTCATCTCTCACACGTTCAATTACGATGTCTGGAGGAGCAACTGCGCGCCGAAATGGACTACGCGGAGCTTACGCGTGTTATACAGCTGAAAAGTCCACATACCAAGTTGTAGTGCGTAAATATTGGGGATTCTTCATTCTCATTGCCGTCGCGATTCCTTGTCGCGGCAGCGATTTTCCTGAACATGCGAAATTATACTATGAACAGGACGCAGACCAGCCAAACGCCACCTTTCCCAATCGCTCAGTACGTTGGATTGGTGCGGACCACCTTGGTGGAGAGGGTTATCATTTTAAACGACTCACATGTTGGAATGAAAAGGGAATTCGCATCCAACTTTCTCCCCCTAAAAGCATACCGGACCGGCTAAAAAAGCACGTTAGCGGCGGCTCTGAATGGCGCTTGGAGGTTTTTGTAGATACAAGGCCTAGGACCGCTCCGCTTGATAGGTATGAGAAGGGCGTCTTTCATTTTCTAGCACAGAACAACGGCCTAACGATTATTGATTCTTCGGGACGCGCCTTGGGAGCGGCGCCGGAAGCATGTTGGTTGCGCACTCCTGAAGAGGCCGATGGGGACTTGGTATTGTTCCTTTCTTGGACCGCGATAGGAGCGGATGGATTCGTTCCCGCAGTATCTTCGGAAATCGGCCTTTCGGTAAGACTTGTTTTGAAAGATGCTGATCGACAGACGGTGATAAGCATTGGGGACAAAAGTGTAGATTCGCGAAATCTCTTGGAAGACACGCCGGCAGCATTCGACTACGCGATACTTCAGGATTTAGACAGCCATACTCCACCCGTTCCGATCGAGGTCTCTTTTGTCGAGAAGGTCTTGAACAATAGCAGCTATATTGAATTAAAGGTGCTGCTCGAATCGCAGCAGAGGCTTCGGCAGTTCGGCGTCAAAATCGGCGCCATGTCGGAGAGCTCCGAGTTTTCGCAGGAGCCGGATTCAAATATCTATAGTGGAATGATCCGGATTCCACTCGATCGGATCGCCCTCCCTAACGGAAGTGTATGCGCAACGATTGAAATCCCAGAACTAGCGTGGTCCAGCGCCTATACTGTACCTCTGGTCGTTACTCCGCTGTTGGCTGAAATTGATCTGGCTTGGTCGCAACTCGGAGCAAGGTGTTTGGATAGGCGACAGGAACCCACGCTGGCACTGCTTAAGTCCTGCGCGCAGGAAACCGCAGCGCAAGCAGCGTGTGCTTGGGATGGATATCGTACGCCGCAGAAGCTTGCGAGATCGCTGCGGTCCGGTGGCTTCTATACCCCGAAGATTAAGCTATTCATCAACGCCGCTGAAAAAGTTTTGGAAGGCTCAGGAGTTTATCGTAATTTTCCGTATCTGGCGTGGCAGAGTCGCATCGATGGGAGTTGGCTTCCGATAAAAATCGTTCCGCCATGGAATCTTGATCGAACTCGCAAATACCCAATTCGCATACTGCTGTACGGATTCAGCCGCCTTCGCACTCGTGCACAATTTGTCGAAGACGATCTATTGGCCATGCAAGAAGGGAGCTACTATCCTGCATTGGGCGAGGCCTACACGGTCGTATTATATGGCCGCGGCAATTTCGATCTAAGCACGGGCGCGGAGGAATTGGCGAGACTGCCTGAGCTGTTACACGAATTGCCCATCGATTGGGAGCGGGCCGGAATATATGGCGGCTCTGCTGCAGCGGAGAGTGCTCTTCGAGTAGCAATGCGACATCCAGATAAATTTTCCTGGGTCCTCGGTAGGGGCGGGCACTATGACAATATTATTCTCAACCCGCAGGAGGCAGCATTACTTTCCAACCTTCAAACTTTGCAGGTGTCTTTGTGCGCCGGTGAGTTTGATCCGTCGTCCACGCGATCTTCAATTCGCTTAAGAGAGTTTCTTGATAAGCGTCGAATAGTGTCGGTTTTTCAGAGCGTTCCAAACTCATATCACTCGTTTGCCCCGCAGTTTTGGCCTGCATCCAAGCCCCGCGTATCTCAGCAGGAACGAACATTCTGCGTATCGGACTTGGACTCCCCTGCAATTTGGGGCGTGCGCATTAATGCGAAACTTCGCGATGAAATAGTACACGTCTCGGTAACTGAATCGGAGGATTCCATACGAGTGCGATTCGACAATGTGCTCTCTTTTAGCCTAGATCAAAAGAGTCTCCGGGGTGAGGGAATATTTAAACAGCTCTTCATAAATGATGAGATCGTGGATTGCTCATCTGACCTCGGCGCGGATCGCTGGATGCAGTTTAAACGAGAC
>Ga0190271_10001434_pt1 | contig 13562 bp, 10 predicted proteins | sample Popmic356T_FD_133747 | JGI IMG/M metagenome (GOLD analysis project Ga0190271, IMG submission 133747) | Populus adjacent soil microbial communities from riparian zone of Weber River, Utah, USA - 356 T | ecosystem: Environmental > Terrestrial > Soil > Riparian zone | place: USA: Utah | collected...
CGCCAGCGGCCGGGCTTTCTATGCTGGCCTTCGATGCGCCGCACAGCCTGCATCGTGTCGCTCTGCGCCCTGCTCCTGCTTGGGCTCGCCGACATCGCTCTCGCCCAGGCCGGCGGCGGGTCCTCCGGCTTCGGCGGCGGCGGTGGTGGAGGCGGTGGCTTCGGCGGTGGCGGCGGCGGTTTCGGTGGCGGCGGGGGAACCGGCAGCGGCGGCTCGCCGGTCGTCGTGCTGCTCTTCTTCGGCGGCTTCGCGATCTTCATGATCTACCTCGCCGTCCACTCGGCGCGCTACCGCCGCAGGGTGCGCGAGCGCGACGAGCGGGTGCGAACCGCATCGGCCGAGGCGGCGGACGACGACGCGTACTTCGGCGCGGACTACCTGGTGCCATACGCGCGCGGCGTCTTCCTCGAGGCGCAGTCAGCCTGGGACGCACGCGACCGCGAGCGGATCGCCAAGGTCGTCGGGGAGGACCTCATGGTCGAGTGGTCGCGGCGACTCGACGACTTCGACGCCAGGGGCTGGCACAACCGGGTCGAGGTCCTCGCGGAGCCCGAGGTCCAGTACGTCGGGCTCGTCAACCGCGAGGACGACGACGAGGACCGCGCCGTCGTGCGCATCACGGCGAGGCTGCGGGCCTACGTGATCGACAACCACGGGCGCCGCATGATGCGCAAGGGCGCCAAGGGCGACCAGGTCACCCTGACCGAGTACTGGACGCTCGCGCGCCGGGGTGACGCCTGGATCGTCGCCTCGATCGAGCAGCGCGCGGAGGGCGACCATCACCTGGAGGGCGAGATCATCGCGTCGCCGTGGTCGGACAGCGAGCGCCTCGGCGACGAGTCGCTGACGGAGCTGGCGGTCGCCGACGGCCTGCCGGAGGGCTTCACGACCTCGGATCTCGCCGAGCTCGAGTTCAGCGGCGACGCGCAGGCGCGGGCGCTCGACCTCTCGCTTGCCGACGCGCGCTTCATGCCGGCGCTGCTCGAGGCGGCCGCGCGGCGGGCGGTGGCGACGTGGACGGAGGCAGTCGACGGCTCGGACGAGGCGCTGCTGGCGGTGGCGAGTCCGGAGGCGGTGCAGGCGCTGCTCTACGGTGCCGATGCGTCGCGGCGCACGCGCCTGGTGGTACGCGGTGCGCGCGTCCGGCGCATCGAAATCGCTTCGCTTCAGGTCGAGCGCGAGCCGGCGACGATGACGCTCGTCGTCGAGGTCGGCGGCCGTCGTTACGTCGAGGACCGAGACACGGCGGCGGTCCTGTCGGGCTCGAAGGACTCGGCCACGACCTTCACCGAGACCTGGACGCTCGCGCTGGACGGGCCGGACGACGCGCCCTGGCGGCTCGTCGCCACGGCCGGCGCGCCGGCGGTCTAGGCGGCCTTACGCTCTGCGGCCGGCGCGGTGGCCGCCCGCTGGGGCGCGGCCTTGCGCTCGCGCTCGAGCTGGCGCTCAGGCGTGATCCGCACGACGTTCCTCGCGATGCCGAGCTTCTCGAGTGTCCAGATCAGCGCTGCCGACGGATCGAGCTCCCAGCGGCGCAGGCCGTGCACAGCCGAGCGCGGGAACGCGTGATGGTTGTGGTGCCAGGACTCGCCAAAGGAGGGCAGCGCGAGCCAGAAGACGTTGGTCGAGTGATCGTCCGTCTCGAACCTCCGGTTGCCGAGGAAGTGGCAGACGGAATTGACGCTCCAGGTGATGTGGTGCACGAGGAAGATGCGTACCAGCCCGCCCCAGAGCAATCCGGTCGCCGCTCCCAGCAGCGTTCCGGTGAGGAGCCAGCCGGCGAGCGCCGGGATCAGCAGGCTCGCGAGCACGAGCAGCGGGAAGCGCCGGTTGATGATGCGCATGCCGCGGTCCTCGTAGAGGTCGCGCGCGTACTTCTTGCCCGACTGGCCCTGATGCTCGAGCAGCCAGCCCACGTGCGCGTGCCAGAGACCGCGCATCACGCTGCCGGGGCCGTCGCCGTGGCCGACGTGCGGGCTATGCGGGTCGCCCTCCTCGTCGGCGTGCGCGTGGTGCTTGCGGTGGTCGCCGACCCAGCCGATGACCGGTCCCTGGACGGCCATCGAGCCGAGGATCGCGAACGTGTACTCGACGGGCTTCGCAACCGCGAACGAGCGGTGCGTGAGCAGGCGGTGGAAGCCGACCGTCACGCCATAGCCCGTCACCAGGTACATGACGGCGAGGATCGCCAGGTCGGTCCAGGAGACGAAGCTGTTCCAGAGCAGCACGATCGCCGCGATCGTGGCGGCGAACGGGATCACGACGGCCGCGAGGTTCACGCGCTTTTCTACTCGTGTCATGGTTCGGACGATATGTGTGCAACCATGCGCGAACTAGAGATGCATTCGCCAATTCGAGATGTAAATTGCTCATCTAAGTGACAACTATTTCCGAATCTGAGCCCTGGCGTGCGCTTCCCGTGGAGGTGGCCGACGTGATCGAGCCCAAGCTCGGCGCGGTCACGGCCGAGATCATGGCGACGATCCCCCGCGAGGTGCCTGGCTACGCCCGCCCCTTCGAGGGCTCGTTCGGCCGCGGAGTGGAGATGGGAGTGACCGAGGCGCTGCGCCAGTTCGTCGCCCTGATTCGCGACCCGGACAGCGGCCGCGAGCCCGGCCGCGACGTCTACGTCGGCCTCGGCCGCGGCGAGCTGCGCCAGGGCCGCACGCTCGACGCGCTGCAGTCGGCCTACCGCGTCGGAGCGCGGGTGGCCTGGCGGCAACTCGCAGAGGCGGCCCGCCGCGCGGGCTTTGACAGCGGCGTTATCAGCAAGCTCGCCGAGTCGATCTTCGTCTACATCGAGGAGCTCTCCGCTGATTCCGTCGAGGGCTACTCGCAGGAGCTCTCAGAGCGTGAGGGCGAGCGCCAGCGACGCCGCCGCGAACTGATCACGCTGCTGCTGCGCGACCCTCCGCCCGCGCAGGCAGAGTTCCGCGCCGCCGCTGAGACCGTCGGCTGGAAGACGCCGCGGACCGCCGCGGCGCTCGCCTGCCGAGAGAGCGACCTCGGCCGGCTCGCGCGCCGGCTGCCGCCGGACGTGCTCGCCGCCGTGATTCGCGGGGTGGGCTGCGTCGTAATAGGAGATCCGCAGGGCCCCGGCCGCGCGCTCCAGGTCGACGAGGCGGTCGACCGCATTCCCGCGGCGCTCGGCCCGGCGGGAGAGCTCGACGAGCTGACGGGCTCCTGGGCACTCGCGCGCGCGGCCCTGCGCGCGCTCGAGGCCGGCGCGGTCGACGCCGCGGGCCCGCTGCGAGCCGAGGAGCGGCTGCCCGAGCTGCTCCTCCACGAGAACCCGGCGCTCGTCGAACGGCTCGCCACGCGCCGGCTCGCCCCCTTCGAGCCGCTGACGCCGAAGGCACGCCGGCGCATGGAGGAGACCGCGCTCGCGTACGTGCAGCGGCAGGGCAACGCAACGGCCATGGCCGCTGCCCTCGACATCCATCCCCAGACGGCGCGCTACCGCCTCGCGCGCCTGCGCGAGCTACTCGGCACGGATCTCGACGATCCCGATGCCCGCTTCGAGCTCGAACTGGCCCTGCGGTCGCGCGACGGCGGCTGACTCAGGCGCGACCGGCCCGAATCGCTGATACGCACGCGATCGCCCAGCGCGGAGGACGCCGGGGGCGTCCGGCGAAAGGGACTAGGCCGCGCCATGGCGATCGAGGAAGACCTCAGCCAGCAGGACCCGGGCTTCGGTCCGCAGACGGCGGCCGCGCGCCGCCGCGCTCGGCCCGTGGCCGAGCCGCCCGCCGAGCCGGCGGAGCCGCTCGCCCCACTCACACCCGTGGCGCGCGAGCTCGCGGAGCTCGAGGAGGTGCCGCAGGCGCCGACCGTGCTGGCGACGCCGCCGGCTGAGCCCGAGGTCGAGCCTGCCGCGCCCCCGCCCCGGCCCCACCCCGGCGCCTCGGTTGCCGCGCTCACGACGCTCGGCTCTGCGCTCGCGCTGCTGCTCTTCCTGGTGTCGGGGGTCGGCCCCGACCGCGACAAATCGGTGGCGGGAGCGCCAGCGCTCGAGAGCAGGGCTTCGCTCGAGGAGGTCGCGCCCGGCGGGCGTATCGCGGTCAGCGGATCCGGTGCTCCCGCCGGCGCCGCGCTTCTGCTCGAGACGCAGTCGGCCGGAGGCGACTGGCAGCGGGCCGGCCGCGCATCCGCGGACGGCGAGGGCCGGTTCGCGGTGAGCGGGCGCGTCGCGGCGGCTCCCGGCCCGTTGCTCGTGCGCGCCCGGGCGGAGCAGGGCGACGCCACCACCGAGCCCGCGGCCGTGACGGTCCGCCCGCTGCGGCTGTCCTCCGTCGGCGACATCAACCTCGGCGACGTCCCCGGCGCCAACATCGCCACCGAGGGGCCGCGCTACCCGTGGACGAGCGCCGGCCGCGCCCTCGCGCGCGCGGACATCGCCTTCGGCAACCTCGAGTCGCCCGTCTCGAAGCGCGGCACGCCGTTCGAGAAGCTCTACAACTTCCGCGGCACGCCGGCCGCGCTGCGCGGGCTCGCGCGCCACTCGGGCCTCGACGTCCTCAACCTCGCCAACAACCATGCCGGCGACTACGGGCCGGTCGCGCTCATGGACACGGTCCGCGGCATCGAGCGGCTCGGCCTGAAGGCCGTCGGCGCGGGCCGCACCGTGCGCCGCGCGCTGCGGCCTCAGATCGTGGAGCGGCTCGGGCTTCGGGTCGCCTTCGTCGGCTTCTCGGAGGTGGCACCGGTCGAGTTCGCCGCGACTCCGGACCGGCCGGGCACCGCCTGGGCGACTCCCGAGGCCGTGACGGCGGCGGTGCACCGCGCACGCCGCCGCGCCGACGTCGTCGTCGCCACCTTCCACTGGGGAGCCGAGAAGGCCGCCATCGAGAGCGCGGCCCAGCAGGCGCTCGCCGCCACGGCCGCGGCCGCGGGCGCCCAGCTCGTGATCGGCGCGCACCCGCACGTGCTGCAGCCGCTGCGGCGCCAGGGCTCGGCGGTCGTGGCCTACTCGCTCGGCAACTTCGTGTTCGGCGCCGTCTCGGAGGAGACGACCGCGACCGGCATCCTCGAGACCGACCTCACCTCCGAGGGCGTGGCGGCCGCGCGCTGGCGGGAGGGCACGATCTCAGCCGGCCGGCCGCGACTCGAGCGCAAGCGGCCCCGGCCGCTCCCGGTCGACGACCCCGCGGCGATGACCGCCGGCGTCACGCTCTGAGCGCCAAAGTCGCTTAACCTCCCTCAATGCCGCTTGCCCGCAATCACATGTCGCGCAGCCTGCTCACGGTCGAGCCGGGGCTCGCGCTCAAGGCGGTAGCCGAGCGGATGGTCGCCAAGGACGTGGGCGCGGTGCTCGTGATCGAGAACGGCCGGCTGGTCGGGATCCTCACCGAGCGCGACATCCTGCGCGCCGTTGCCGATGGGATCACCGCCGAGACGCGCGTCTCCGACTGGATGACGCGCGACCCGGAGACGATGGAGCCGGACGAGACGACGCGCCAGGCCGCCGTGTTGATGATTCACGGCGGCTTCCGCCACATGCCGATCGTCGACGGCGACGAGGTCGTCGGGATGCACTCGATCCGCGACCTGATGCGGATCGTGCTCGAGGACGCGGCGCCGCGCGGCGCCTAGAACGCGTCCGGGCACAACCGCTTGTGTGATGGACAACTCACACGGGGGCCGGCGAGGCGAGCAGTCTGTAGGGACCCCCCCACTCCGATCTCGGAGGACTCGCAATGCACCCTGGCATCCCCCTGGCCTATGCGGCCCGCCACATCTACGCCCCCAACGAGGACCCGTACCGCGCCTCCCAGGCCTACGGAAGCTCGAAGCAGCGCCGGCGGCGGCGCCGTTCGGCAGCGTTCCTGCGGCCCGGGCGCCCGCGTCTGGCGCTCTTTCATCGCCGCACCGCGCCCGGCGGCTAGACCGGCTCGGCACGTCCCGCGGGAGATAGCCTCCCGCGGGAGGTGCGGTCCCTGCTGAGAGAGCTCATGGATTCGGCTCGCTTGCGGGCCGAGTACGCGGACGCCCGCTACGTCCGCAGCCGCAGCGAGCGGCTCGCCACGCGCAACGGAGCGCTCGACTCGCTCGACTCCGAAGAGAGCGAGGGGATCGGCGTGCGCGTGCGGGTGGCGGGCTGCTGGGGCTTCGCCGCGGTGCGCGGGACCGAGCGCCGTGACGCCGAGGCCGCCCTCACCCGGGCGCTCGCGGTCGCGGCCGCACAGCCGCTGCCGAGCTCCGCGGTCGAGCTGGCCCCCGAGCCGCCGGCCGAGGGATCCTGGCGCAGCCCGGCCGAGCGTGACCCCTTCGAGGTGCCGCTCGAGGAGAAGTTGTCAGTGCTGCTCGCCGCCGACGAGGCGCTCCGGAAGGAGCCGCTGGTGGCGCTCGCGATCGCTCACTACCGGGCGCACGCGGAGGAGCGCATCTTCGCGTCGACCGAGGGTGCGCTGTGCGAGCAGCGGCTGAGGGAGGCCGGTGGCGGGATCGCTGCGCTCGCCGTCGAGGCCGACCATACGCAGATCCGCTCCTTCCCGGCCTCGCACGGCGGCCACGTCGCGCAGGGCGGATACGAGACGTTCGCGGCGCTCGACCTGGCCGCGGCGGCGCCGCGCGTCGCGGCGGAGGCGGTCGAGCTGCTGACGGCGCCCGCCTGCCCCGCCGGCCGCAGCACGCTGATACTCGCGGGCGAGCAGCTCGGCCTCCAGGTCCACGAGTCCGTGGGCCACGCCGTCGAGCTCGACCGCGTGCTCGGCCGCGAGGCCTCCTACGCGGGCACGAGCTTCGTGCCGGCCGACGGCATCGGCTCGCTGCGCTTCGGCTCCGAGCACATGAACGTGACCGCCGACGCCACCAGTCCGGGCGGCCTCGGCAGCTACCGCTGGGACGACGAGGGCGTCGAGGGGCGGCCGGTGCCGATCGTGCGCGACGGCGTCCTCGCCGGCTTCCTGTCCTCGCGCGAGACCGCCTCCGAGATCGGCCTCGAGCGCTCCGGCGGCTGCATGCGGGCACAGGGCTTCGCGCGCCAGCCGATCGTGCGCATGACGAACGTGAACCTGGAGCCGGGCGAGGCGGGCACGCTCGACGACCTGATCGCGGACACGGACGACGGGCTCCTGATCGAGACGAACCGCTCCTGGTCGATCGACAACAAGCGCCTCAACTTCCAGTTCGAGGGCGAGGCGGCCCGCGAGATCCGCGACGGCCGCCTGGGACGGCTCGTCCGCAACCCGAGCTACGGCGGCGTCACGCCGCGCTTCTGGGGGAGCTGCGACGCGGTCTGCTCGCCCTCCGAGTGGCGGCTGATCTCGCTGCTCGACTGCGGCAAGGGCGAGCCCGGGCAGCTGATGCGCGTCTCGCACGGCTGCGCGCCGGCGCGCTTTCGGGACGTCGAGGTCGGCGTCGCGTGAGCGCTCTCGAGCTCGCCGAGCGCGCGCTGCGCCCGGCGGGGCCGGACGCACTGGCACTCGTCACGCGAGAACGGTCGCTGCTGCTGCGCTTTGCCGCCAACCGCCCCACGCAGGCGACCGAGGTGGACGACCTGACGATCGAGCTCGCCGTCGAGCGACGCGGGCATGTCGGCCGCGCGGAGACGAACTCGACCGACGACGAGGCACTCGCGAGGTGTGCGCAGCGCGCCGCGGCCGCTGCCGACGCCGCGGCGGCGGCCGGCGCCGGTATCTACCCGGGGTTCTCCGAACCGGTCGCCGGCGCGCCGGTCCCGGCCAAGGCTGCGACGTTCGACGCCGGCATGGGCGGAGACGCGCTGGCGGCTGTGTTCGAGATCGCCGCGGACGCCGGGCTGGAGGCGCACGGAACCTGGTCGGCGGCGGAGGTCGAGCGCGCCGTGGCCCGCCCCGGCAGCAGTGTCGCGGAGCTCGACAGCGACGCGTTCATGAAGGTCATCTGCATAACGCCGGAGCGGGACGACGGCCGCAGCGGGCACGCGTCGCAAGCGGCGGCGTCGGCTGAGGCGCTCGAGCCGCGCGCGCTCACCGAGCGCGCCGCCGCGAAGGCGCTCGGCTCGTTCGCCCGTTCACGCGAGCGCACCGAGCTCGACGCGGGTGTTTACCCGGTGGTGTTCGAGCCCGACGCGATGCGCTCGCTGCTCGATCTACTCGCGTTCACCGCCTTCAACGGGCTCGCCCATGCCGAGGGCCGCGGCGCGCTCGCCGGCCGGCTCGGCGAGTCGGTCGCCGCGCCCGCGATCAACCTGTCCGATTCGCCCCTGTTCACGCGCACGCTGTCACGCGGTTTCGATGCCGAGGGGACGGCCAAGGCCCCGCTGCCGCTGATCCAGGACGGCGTGGCGCACCGGGTGGTGCACGACATCCGCAGCGCAACCCTGATGGGCGCCGCCTCGACCGGTCACGCCCTCGCGCCGGGCGGCGACCCGTCCGGCCCCCATCCGACGAACCTGATCCTGGCCGGCGGCGGCGCGGAGAACACGGCCGAGCTCTGCGGCCCGATCGAGCGGGGCATCTACGTGACGCGGCTCTGGTACGAGAACGTCGTGCGCCCGAAGGAGACGCTGGTCACGGCGGTGACCCGCGATGGCACCTTCCTGATCGAGGACGGGCAGGTCACGCGGCCGCTCCGCGATCTGCGCCTCACGGACAGCGTGTTCTCGATCCTCTCGAGCGTCCAGGCCCTCACGTCAGGCCTCGAGCTCTCGAGCAACGGCGAGTTCTACGGCCGCCGTTTCGCCTACGGCGTCGTGAGTCCGGCCCTCCGCGCGGGGCGCGTTCGCTTCACCGGGCCGGCGGGCTAATCCGATCGTTGCAAGCGCGGGTCCCGGGTAGGAGCAGGGCGCATGCCCATAGCGGCGTGCAGTTCCCAGGGGCCGGTGGAACCGGCACCCCGGACCTGCGGGGACGGGGGCCGGGGCCACCGTCTCGGGGCGGCTCAGATCTTCAACAGGAGGATCACGTTCACGACGAACAGCAGCGCGAACGCGATGGTCCAGCGGTTCAGGTTCCGCTCGACCAGCGATCCACCGCCGAACGGGCCCGCGCCGGTGCCGACGCCGAACGCGCCGGAGAGCCCGGAGTCCTTGCCCGAGTGCATGAGCACGAGCACGATCAGGATCACCGCGAGGATCACCTGAACGCCGCTGAGGATCGCTTCCACGGCCGGAAAGACTAGCGGCGGTTCCCCGTGGCGAGATCGAGAGACCTGTCCTAATCTGAAAAACAGACGGGACAGGGATCGAGTCGATCAATCGGAGACTGACAACTGCCGCGGCCACCGCCGCGCTTTTTTTGTGCCTGGGCGGTGCCGCGCAGGGCGCCACCTATCCATCGGGATTCGAGGAGCGCACCGTCGTATCGGGCCTGACGGGCCCCACCGCGATCGCCTACGCCCCGGACGGACGCATGTTCGTGATCGAGAAGGAGGGGCGCCTGAAGGTGGTGCCGCCGGGCGGCTCCACGGCCACGACCGTGGCCGACATCTCGAGCGTCGTCAACTCCTACTGGGACCGCGGCCTGCTCGGCATCGCCGTCGACACGAGCTACACGAGCAACAACTACGTGTATCTCCTCTACACACGCGAGCGCCAGCCGATTACGCCCGACGACGAGGGCCCGATGGTCTCTCGGCTCGAGCGCTTCACGATCAACACCTCCAACCAGGTGGTCGGGCGCCAGATCATCCTAGGAACCCATGACGGCCCTTGCCCGCCGCCGGCGAACGGCGTCGACTGCATCCCGTCGGAGGGCTTCTCGCACTCGATAGGCAGCGTGCGCTCCGCGCCCGACGGAACGCTCTGGGTCGGGAGCGGCGACGCCGCGAGCTTCAGCACCGTCGACACGCTGGCGTTGCGTACCTACAACACGCAGAGCATGGCCGGGAAGATCATGCATATCGACCGCGACGGCAAGGGCCTGCCGAGCCATCCGTTCTGCCCCACGAACACGACGCTCACGGACGTCTGCACGAAGGTCTGGGCCGGCGGCTTCCGCAACCCCTTCCGCTTCAAGCTGCGTCCCGGGGGCGGTCTCACCGTCGGCGACGTCGGCTGGGGGACGAACGAGGAGGTCAACCTTCTCCCGACCGCCCAGGGGACCCAAGGCCGCTTGTACGGTTGGCCGTGTTACGAGGGAAGCGGCCACACCGGTGGCTATAGCGACCTCGAGGCGTGCGAGCCGGAGTACGACAAGGAGGGCAGCGGCCAGGCGCACCTCGGCCCGGCTTATCAGTATCCGCACACCGGATCAGGCGGAGCCGTGCTGGGAGGACCGACTTACCCGAGCGGCCCGTTTCCTGACAGCTACGACGGAGACATCTTCTTCGCCGACTACGTGCAGGGCTTCATCCGGACGCTAGAGCCGAGCGGACAAGGACCAGCGGCCACGTTCGCCACCGCCTGGAGCGGGGTCGATCTCGACCTGACTCCGGACGGGGATCTGGCGTACGCGGCGTTCGGCAACGGAAGCTCCGGTACCGGCTCGATCGAGAAGATCGTCTACACGCCCACGAACCGGACCCCGATCGCCACCATCGGCACCGACCGGACTGACGGCCCCGCGCCATTAACGGTGGCCTTCGACGGCAGCGCCTCAAGAGACCCTGACGGCGATCCGTTCACTTTCTCGTGGAGCTTTGGGGACGGAACCCCGAACAGTTCTCAGGCCGCTCCGTCCCACACCTACGCAAACCCGGGCACCTATACGGTGACTCTTACCGTGCGGGACAACCGCGGTGGCGTGGACAGCGAGACAGTCCAGATCAGTGCGGGCAACACGCCCCCCGACGCGCGCGTCCGCGGCGACACGAGCTACCGCGGCGGCGAGGGCTTCTCGCTGCAGGGCTCCGCGACCGACCCTCAGCAGGGTTCGATACCGGCATCCGGGCTCTCATGGGACGTACGGGTCATCCATGGCGACCACGTTCACGTGCTCGGCAGCTTCTCCGGGGCAGAGCTTGTCCGCAACGCAATCACCGACCACGACGCCGACGCCCACTACGAGGTCACACTGACCGCGACCGATCAGGGCGGTCTGACCGACCAGGCGACCGTCACGCTCGCTCCGGATACGACGACCGTGCTGCTCGACAGCTCACCGGCTGGCGCAGGCGTCTCATACGGCGGCCGCGCATTCACGGCGCCGCGCGAGCTCGTGACCGCGATCGGCTACCACACCACCATCAGCGCCAGCGACCCGTTCGAGCTCGGTGGCGCGATCTTCGACTTCACCGGCTGGTCGAACGGCGGAGCGCGTGTTCAGGACTTCATCGTTCCCGCGGAACCCACAGAGCTGACAGCGAACTACGCGGAGCGCGCCTCGCCTCCGGGCGAACCGCCCGGCGAGCCGCCGCCGGGCATTCCGCCCGTGGATCCGGATCCCATCCCGCCCACACCCGACCGGGTCGGCCCGGCGCTCCGCCTGCTAGGTGTCAACGCCGGCCGCGGGCGCATTCGAGGCGCGGTCACGGACCCGTCGGGGGTGTCGGCTGTCGAGGTGGCGCTGCGAGCGCGGCGGGCCGACGAGTGCGGGTGGTGGCTCGCGGCGAAGCGGCGCATAAGCGAGGCGCCGCGGCGCTGCGACCGTCCTCGCTGGATCAACGCCCGGCTGACCGCGACTAGCGGCGAGGTGCAGTGGCTGCTCGTGCTCGGCAAGCGCCTGCCGCCGGGGACGTACCGCGTGCTGGTACGGGGGACGGACACGGCGGGCAACCAGAACACGCTGCCGCTGAACCGCGAGTCGCTAGTCCGGGTCCGGCCGCGCCGGCGTTAGCACCCGTCCTGACTTCTCCCGCTCTCGGCGGGCAAAGTCACGACGAACGAAAAGACCGGCGGAGCGCGGACCCCTCACCGCTCCCGTGCGTCCCGCCCCTCCAACCGGTCCAGCTCGCTCAGGATCGCGACCGCCTCCGACCGCAGGTCGCGGTCGACCGCGCGCCAGTCCTCGCGTGAGAGCTTGCCCATGCGGTGGTCGAGCTCGGCGTCGCGGATCTCGCGGTACTTGGCCTCCTTCGCCGCCTCGAGCTCGGCGACGCGGGTCTGCTCGCGGCGCTCCTCCTCTCCGGGGTGACGCAGCGGCCGCGTCACGGCGAACGCGACGAGCGCCGCGAGGACGAGCAGTGCGAGCGCGTATTCCACGACGACCCGGCCAGGCGGTTAGGCCCGCGACAGCTCCTTGCCGAGCCGCGCGGAGTAGATCGCCCGCACGCGTCGCAGGCGTGCCTCCGGCGTCGGCCAGGCGGCCACCAGGGCACCGAGCAGCGCGATCGCGCCGCCAATCCAGATCCAGGCCACGAGGGGCGAGACGATCGCGCGGAAGGCGGCGGGCGGCGGGTCGCTGCGGTAGCGCTCGGAGAGGGCGGCGATGATCAGCGCCTGGACGTCGCCGGACGCGTCGGCGAACTTGGCGTCGGCCTGGCGGATCGGGCGCTCGAGCGAGCCGATGTCGGGCCGCACGGCCAGCCAGAAGTCGCGCCGCAGGCCCCAGCGCACGTCCACCTCGCTCGTGGCCTCGCCCTCGAAGAAGCGCGAGATCGTCCCGAGCGACGGGTCGCCGCTCGAGTAGAAGTTGCGAGCCGGCCGCAGCGTGAAGGTCTCGTCGCCCTTGCGCACGTCCATGACCGCACCGAACGAGATCGGCGCGCCGGTGCCCGACGAGTCACCGCCGAGCCGGGCCGTCGCCTGGCGATAGGTGATCTCGTAGTCGCCGAGCGTGAACGACTCGCCCGGCGAGAGCCGCACGTCGCGCTGCTCGACGAACGCGGACGAGGCAGCGACCCCGAGGAACAGCACGGCGATCCCGGCGTGCACGAGGTAGCCGCCGTAGCGGCGCCGGTTGCGGCCCATCAGGTGCGCGAGCGCGCGTGGCCAGGCCTCGCCCGTCATCACCCGGCGAGCGGCGGCGCCGCGCCAGAACTCCTGGCCCACCACCGCGAGCACGAACGCCGCGAAGCAGAACATGATCAGCGATGCGGTGCTGTCGGCAGCGTTCGTGAGCGCGAGCAGCAGCACCAGCACGAGTGCGGTAAAGGCGAGCGGCACCAGCAGGATGCGCTTCAGCGACGAGGGCGTCATCTTGCGCCAGGCGAGCACCGGCCCGATCCCGCTCAGCAGCACGAGCACGATCGCGAGCGGGGTCGTGAGGCGGTTGAACCAGGGCGGGCCCACGGTCGACTCCGTGCCGGTGAGCGCCTCCGAGATGAGCGGGAAGAAGGTGCCCCACAGGATCACGAGCGCGAGGGCAACGAGCACCAGGTTGTTGAGCAGGAAGAACGCCTCACGCGACAGCAGCGAGTCGAGCCGTGCCTGCGAACGCAGGTCGGGCAGCCTGGCGATGATCAGCGTCGCGGAGAGCAGCAGGACGAGCGTGATGAAGACGAGGAACTGCACGCCGATCGTCGAGGCCCCGAACGCGTGGATCGAGTTGAGGATGCCCGAGCGCACGAGGAAGGTCCCCAGCACCGCCAGGATGCCGGCCGCCAGGATCAGCGACACGTTCCAGGTCTTCAGCATCCCCCGCTTCTCCTGGACCATCGACGAGTGCAGGAAGGCGGTCCCGATCAGCCACGGCATCAGGGAGGCGTTCTCGACCGCGTCCCATCCCCAGTAGCCGCCCCAGCCGAGCTCCGAGTACGACCAG
>Ga0190271_10001435_pt1 | contig 13556 bp, 14 predicted proteins | sample Popmic356T_FD_133747 | JGI IMG/M metagenome (GOLD analysis project Ga0190271, IMG submission 133747) | Populus adjacent soil microbial communities from riparian zone of Weber River, Utah, USA - 356 T | ecosystem: Environmental > Terrestrial > Soil > Riparian zone | place: USA: Utah | collected...
ATCCTGATCGGCGAGATGCGCGACGAGGAGACCGTTCGCACCGCCCTCTCGGCGGCGGAGACCGGGCACCTCGTGTTGTCCACGGTCCACACCCTCGACGCGACCGAGACGATCAACCGGATCATCGATTTCTTCCCGCCGCACCTGCAGCAACAGGCGCGGGTGATGCTGGCCTCGACCCTGAGAGGGGCGATCGCGCAGCGCCTGGTTCCCGACCTGACCGGCGAGGGGCGGGTGCCGGCCTCGGAGGTGATGGTGGTGACCGGGCGGGTCCAGGACCTGATCCTCAACCCCGAGGAAACGGGCAAGATCACCGAGGTCATCGGCGAAGGCGAGTACTACGGGATGCGGACCTTCGACCAGTCGCTGCTGACCTACGCGATGGAGGGCCGGATCAGCGAGCAGACGGCGCTGGACTACGCCTCCAGCCCGCACGACTTCAAGCTGATGCTTGCCGCCGGCGGTCAGCGCGCGAGCGGCATCGAGCAGCTCGCAGAGGCACAGGTATCGCCGTGAGGGACAAGCTCAACAACAACCCGATGGCACAGGTCGGGCTGATCCTGGCCCTGGTCGTCGTCGCCGGCTTCATGCTGCTCAAACCGGGCGGCGGCGAAGAAGCCGAAGAAGCGCCGACCGAAGCCACCGTCGCCATCGCCGGCACCGAAGCCTCCGGCACCGCCACCGGGGCGACCGCCGGCGAAGCCGTCGAAGGCGCGGTCGAAGGGGCGGTGGAAGCCGCCGCCGCGGAAGTCTCGGCGGCCGCGGTCGCCAGCACGTTCCCGGCGCCGCCGATGCCGGCGCCGGTCGCCTCCGCCTACGACGCCGGTAAGACCGTCGTCCTCTTGGTCGTCGACGACGACGGCATCGACGATCGCATCGTCGAGGGCTCGGTCACGGGGCTGGCGGGCTATCCCGAGGTCGCACTCTTCGTCGTCCCCGTCAAGCAAATCGCCCGCTACGCCGCGATCACCCTCGGCGCCGAGGTCAAGCAGGTGCCGGCGCTCGTCGTGCTGCGGCCGCGACGGCTCAGCGGCGGCGTCCCCCAGGCCTCCGTCGACTACGGGTTCCAGACGCCCCAGAGCATCGTCCAGGCGGTCGTCGACGCCTCCTACAAGGGCCCCGAAGCCACCTACCACCCCGATTGAGCGGCCCAATGAGCTCCAGCGACAGATTCCAGTACCCAGGCCACCTGCAACCGGTGCCGGACTCCGGCAGCTCGGCGGCACCGGCGCTGCCGCCGCCCGAGGCGCAGGGCACGCCGGGGCTGACGCCGCCGCTCCACCGCGGTCACTCGCGCGGCTTCATCACCGATGTCCTGGTCGAACTCGGGTTTGCCTCCGAGGAGCTGGTGCAGGCGGCGATCGAGACCGCTCGCACCGCCGGGCGCTCGCCGGAGTCGTTGCTGCTCGAACAGGGGACGATCAACGACGACCAGCTCTCGCGCGCCACCGCCGAGCGCTACGGGCTCGATCACGTCGACCTCGCCGTCTACAACGTCGACGTCGCCGCCGCGGCGCTGTTCCCGGTGACGATGGCCCGCCGCTACACGGCGGTCCCGGTCGGCTACGTCGACCAGCACACGCTGCTGGTCGCGGCGGCCGATCCGGCCAACGTCCTCGCCGTCGACGACATCCAGATCGCCACCGGCCTCGACTGCCACATCGCCGTCGCCGCGAGGGCCGACGTCGAATCGCTGCTGGGACGGCTGGGAACGCTGCAGAACGCCGCCGCCGAGGCGATCATCGAGGAGCAGGACGAGGAGGACTTCGGCGCCGAGGAAAGCCTCGCCGCGGTCAGCGACATGCAGGCCAGCGCCGAGGACGCGCCGGTGATCAAGCTCGTCTACAGCATCCTCGCCCAGGCGGTGGGGGAGGGGGCGTCCGACGTCCACCTCGAGCCCGAGGAAGGCGAGCTGCGGATCCGCTTCCGCGTCGACGGGGTGCTGAAGGAAGCCGCGCACGTGCCGAAGCGGATGATCGGCGCCGTGATCTCGCGGCTGAAGATCATGAGCGAGCTCGACATCGCCGAGAAGCGGGTTCCCCAGGACGGCCGCGTCAGCGTCGCCGTCGAGGAGCGCCGCGTCGACCTCCGCGTCACCACCCTGCCGACCCAGCGCGGCGAGGGGGCGACGATCCGCATCCTCGACGAAAGCAACTCCCAGCGCACGCTCGACGACCTCGGCATGGACGGCTCGGCCCGGGCCCGCTTCGAGGACGCCTTCCGGCAGGCCTACGGCGCCGTGTTGGTCACCGGCCCGACCGGCTCCGGCAAGAGCACGACCCTCTACGCGGCGCTGGCCGAGCTGAACGAGATCGAGAAGAAGATCATCACGATCGAGGATCCGGTCGAGTACCGGATCGACGGCGTCAACCAGATGAACGTCAACCGCAAGGCCGGGCTCGACTTCGCCCGGGGGCTGCGCTCGATCCTCCGCGCCGACCCCGACATCGTCATGGTCGGCGAGATCCGCGACGCGGAGACGGCGCGGATCGCGATCGAGGCCGCCCTGACCGGCCACATGATGCTGACCACCCTGCACACCAACGACGCCCCGGGCGCGATCGCCCGCCTCAACGAGATGGGCATCGAGACCTTCCTCACCGCCTCCGCCGTCGACTGCGTCGTCGCCCAGCGGCTTGCCCGCAGGCTCTGCTCGGGCTGCAAGCGGCGGGCGGTGATCCCGACCCAGGCGCTGGTCGAGGCCGGGGTCAGGGTCGGCGCCGACGTCGAGGCCTACGAGCCGGTCGGCTGCCCGCGCTGCAACAACAGCGGCTACCGCGGCCGGGTCGGCATCTACTCGGTGATGAGCCTCAGCGAGAAGCTGAAGGAAATGACGATCGGCCGCGCCCCCGAGCCCGAGATCGCCTCCGTGGCGCGCGAAGAGGGGATGCTGACCCTGCGCGAGGACGGCGTCTCCAAGGTCCGCGGCGGCCAGACCAGCCTCGAGGAGGTGCTCCGTGTCACCGCCTGACTTCGACTTCTCCGAGGTGCTGCGCCAGATGGTGGAGGCGAAGGCCTCCGACGTCCACATCACCTCCGGCTTCCCGCCGGCGATTCGAGACAAGGGCAGGATCCGCCCGATGGAGGGCTTTCCGGTCCTCAACTCGCAGCAGACCCGCGAGGTCGTCTACGGGATCCTCAACGACGACCAGCGCAAGCGCTTCGAGAACAACCAGCAGCTCGACTTCGCCTACGCGATCCCGGGCGTCGCCCGCTTCCGCGTCAACTGCTTCTTCCAGCGGGGGACGGTCAGCGCCGCCTTCCGCCTGGTGCCGCAGGAGATCCCGGCGCTGGATTCGCTCGGCGTCCCTCAGGTGCTGCGCGAACTGACCGCGAAGCCGCGCGGCTTCGTCCTCGTCACCGGCCCCACCGGCTCCGGCAAGAGCACGACCCTGGCGGCGATGCTCGACGTGATCAATCGCGAGCACCAGGACCACATCCTCACGATCGAGGACCCGATCGAGTTCCTGCACCAGCACAAAAGCTCGATCGTCAACCAGCGCGAGGTCGGCTCCGACGCCCCCGACTTCGCGCTCGGCCTGCGCGCCGCTCTGCGCGAGGACCCGGACGTGATCCTGGTCGGCGAGATGCGCGACCTGGAGACGATCTCCACCGCCCTGACTGCGGCCGAGACCGGCCACCTGGTCTTCGCCACCCTGCACACCCAGTCGACCGCGCAGACCGTCGACCGCATCATCGACGTCTTCCCGCCCGAGCAGCAAGGGCAGGTGCGGACCCAGCTCTCGATCGCCCTGCAGGGGATCGTGACCCAGCAGCTGCTGCCGACCGCCGACGGCCGCGGCCGCACCGTCGCCTGCGAGGTCCTGGTCCCGACGCCGGCCGTGCGCAACCTGATCCGCGAGGGCAAAACGCATCAGATCTACGCCGCTCTGCAGACCTCGGGTGCGGTCGGGATGCAGACGATGGACGCCGATCTGGCGCGGCTCGTCCGCACCGGCAAGATCACCCGCTCGCTGGCCGAACAGCGCGCCTCGGTTCCCGAGGAGCTGAACCGGCTGCTCGGCGGCGCGCCGCTCAGCCAGGCGCAGGCCGCGACCGCCACCGACGGCGCCCCGCCGCCCACCTACGTCCAGGGGGGCTAGCGCGATGGCGGCCACCACCTTCGAGTTCCGGGCGATGGACCTGGCGGGAACGGCGTCCGCGGGCGAGCTCGAGGCCGAATCCAAGGCCGCGGTCACCGAGCAGCTGCGGCAGCGCGGCCTGATCGTCCTCGACGTCAGCGAGAAGACGAGCCCGATCAACGTCGAGGACTTCCTCAAGCGCTGGAAGAGCGCGGACATGCGGGAGCTGGCCGTCTTTTCGCGTCAGTTCGCGACCCTGATCGGCTCGGGGATGCCGATGCTGCGGACCCTGCACACGCTCGAGGAACAGACTCAGGACGAGCAGATCCGGGCCTCCGCCGCCGGCGTCCGCGCCGACGTCGAGGCCGGCAGCTCGCTGGAGCAGGCGATGGAGCGCCACCCCAAGGTCTACGACCGGCTGTTCCGGGCGATGGTCCGCTCCGGCGAGCAGTCGGGCCGTCTCGACGAGGCGATGGACCGGATCGCCTTCCAGGTCGAGAAATCCGACGCGCTGAGGCGGCAGGTCAAATCGGCGATGATGTACCCGGCGCTGGTCTTCGGGTTCGCCGTCGTGGTGCTGGTCGCGATCGTCGCCTTCGTGATCCCGATCTTCGCCACGGTCTTCGAAGAAATGGCGGAAGACAATCCCGCCGAAGCCACCGGGTTGCCGCTGCCGACGCAGATCTGCGTTGACATCTCCAACGCGCTGACCAGTTACTGGTTCGTGATCGTCCCCAGCCTGGTCCTACTGGTCGTCGGCTTCTTCCAGTGGAAGAAAACCGAACGCGGCAGCGAACTCTGGGACCGCTTCAAACTGAAGTTGCCGGCGAAGGTCGGCGACGTGATCCAGAAGGTGGCGCTGGCCCGCTGGTCGCGCACCTTCTCCGGCGCCATCTCCTCGGGCGTGCCGATGCTGCAAGCGATCAAGCTGACCGGCGACACCGCCGGCAACGTCGTGGTCGAGCAGGCGATGGAAGACGTCTACGCCTCGGTCAAGCGCGGTGGCACCCTGGCCGGCCCGATCGAGGCCAACCCGATCTTCCCGCCGATGGTCGGCCACATGGTCGCGGTCGGTGAGGAAACCGGCCAGCTCGATCACATGCTGAGCAAGATCGCCGACTTCTACGAGGCCGAGGTCGACGCCAAGGTCAAGGCCCTCACCGCCCTGATCGAGCCGCTGATGATCGTCTTCGTCGGCGGCATCGTCGGCTTCATCGTGATCGCGATGTACCTGCCGATGTTCAGCATCTACGAAAACATCCGCTAAGCGAAGCCGAAGTGCTACCGTGACGCACATGGCCCAGGTCGGCGTGCGCGAACTACGGCAGAACCTTTCTCGCTACCTCGTGCAGGTCAAGGAAGGCGAGAGCTTCACCGTGACCGAGCGCGGTCGCGAGGTCGCCCGTCTCTTGCCGTCCGGCCCGGTCGATTCGCCATTGGCGCGACTTGCCATCGAGCGGGGCGCAACGATGCCCCGGGTGGATCTGCTTGCCCTGGCACGCGACTCGGTGAGTCCACCGGCTGTTGGCCCGCCCAGCAGCGAGGTGCTCGACGAGCTGCGCGAGGAGCGGCTGTAGCCGGCCACCTCGCATACCTGGACAGCTCGGCTTACGTCAAGCTGCCGCTGCGGGAGGAAGGGCACGATGATCTGCTCGTCGAGTTGGCCGAGTGGGAGGGATACGTATCGAGCGCGCTGCTCGCGGTCGAGGCGATCCGCGCCTGCGGGCGCTACGGGCCCGAGTATGCAAGCCATGCGCGCTCGTGGTTGGAGGGTTTGGCGCTGCTGCCCCTTGACGACGCGGTTCTCGATCTGGCTGCATCCTTGGCCTCAGTCGGGCTCCGCAGTCTCGATGCGCTTCACCTCGCGACCGCTCTCAGCGTTCGCGACGAGATCGGCGTTCTGATCACCTATGACCAGCGCCTTGGCGAGGCTGCGGAAGCCGAGGGTGTATTGGTGGCGCGGCCGGCTGGACGCCGCTAGACGTTCGTACGGGTAAGTCGCGCGAGTATTGCGCTGCGGGTGAGGGCGACTCGGCATTTCTTCGTAGTCGATCGCCCACTTTTCGGCATTTGGAGCCGAAAACAAGAACTTTGCGAATTCCTGCGTGCAGAACCTAAAGATGCTCGGGGAGCGGCCGATGAGGAGAGGGCAAAAGACTGCCAGTGCCTCGGTGCCAAACGGCAAAGACCCGAGTCCTGGCGCAAACGATAGGACCACTAGGAGGTACCTATGTTGCTCCAGAATCTCCGGGCCAAGATTGGCGCCCGGCTCAACGGTGACAACGAGAGCGGCTTCACCCTGATCGAGCTTCTCGTCGTCATGCTCATCCTCGGAATCCTGGCCGCGATCGCGCTGCCGGCATTCTTCAACCAGCGCGACAAGGCCGGCGACGCCGAGGCCAAGGAGACCGCTCACTCGGCCCAGGTCGCAATGGAGACGTGCGCGACCGAAAACGACGGTCAGTACACGAGCTGTGAGCTCCCGCAGCTGGAGGCGATCGAGCCGACGCTTCCGCCCGAATCCGAAGCAGGTAGCGGCGACCTCGGTCTGGACGTTGTTTCAAGCGAAGGTCAGACCTACACCCTGCAGGTGCGGTCCACGACCGGGAACCTGTTCGAAGTCGAAAACGACGAAGGCACGTTCACCTACCCGTGCTCGCCCGGTGGCAGCGGCGGCTGTCCTGAGGCAGGCGAAGGCGCCGACGACGAATGGGATTAGTTCGATCCTGACCAGGTCTAGCTAGAAGCACCACTTAGCGATGACCAATCCACGCACCAGCGCTGACAGGGGGCGGGCCTTCGTGGCCCGCCCCCTGCTGTGTGCGGGGCTGTCCGTGCTTCTCCTTCTCGCTACGGCGTCGTCCGCCCGGGCGCTGGCGCCTCCGATCCTGACCGGCACCAATCCGGCTTCACCCGGCGCCTCGCTGTCCCCGCGCGTCCAGGGCCTGGTCGAAGAGTCCGAGACCAAAGCCGCGGGACCCGGCATCGGCTTCCCGGAGGGACCGATCGCCAGGGACTTCGAACCGAACAACACCGTCAGGCTTTACACCGTGGCCAATTGTGCCGGCCCCGTGGTCGGCGAAGACACGGTCGCGACGCTCCAGGGCCTGGGCGTCCTGGTCGACTCTCCCGTCACGCCCGATTCCGTTACGACCTTCTACGCGACGCAGAGCAACGAGACGGAAACCTCGGAATGCTCGCCGCAGGGCTTGCCCTACCGGCAGGTCAGCACGCCCCCCGGCACGCCCGTCCTCGAGTCGGTCAATCCCGCCTCGCCGGCGAACCAGAACTTCCCGCGCCTGCTCGGCAGCGCCGATCCGGATGCGACGGTCTCGATCTACGCCAGTCCGGACTGCTCGGGCGCGATTGCGGCAAGCGGGAGCGGCGCGCAGTTCGGGTCCGGTGGGATTCAGGCCATCGTCGCCGACAACTCCGAAACCGCCTTCTCCGCCAGGGCGACGATGGCCGGCCTCTTCTCCGCCTGTTCCGCTGCCCCGATCGTCTACCGCGAGGTGACTCCGGGAGCTCCTCCCGGGGGCGGTGGGGGCGCGGGCGGCGGCGGATCCGGGGGCGCCGGCGCCGGCCCACCCGCGTCGCTGAACTCGCCGCCACCGAGGCCGCAGCTCCGGACCATCCCCGGGGGTTGGGCCAACAACAACACGCCTTTGCTTACCGGTGCCGCGCCGGGCGCGGTCACGGTGCTGATCTACGCCGACTCGAAATGCGGCGGCTCGCCGGTCGCGAAAGGCTCGCTGGAGCAGTTCCTGGCCGGCCTGCCGGTCCGCGTCCTCGACAACGCCGTGACGACTTTCTCCGCCGTCGCGATGGCCAGCGGCAAGGCGTCGGGCTGCTCGGACCCGGTCGTCTACGCCGAGGACTCGCTGACGCCGCGCACGCGGATCACCATGGCCCCGGCGGCGAAGACGGCGAAACGCAAGGCGGTCGTCCGCTTCGTCGACACCACCGGCAACCTTCCTGGAACCACCTTTCTCTGCCGGGTCGACAAGCGCAAGTGGAAGCAGTGCACGTCGCCGCTGCGGATCGGGAAGCTTCGCCCCCGGACCTATGTCGTCCGGGTGAAAGCGACCGACCCCGCCGGGAACGTCGAGGGTAGAGGCGCGAAGCGCCGCTTCAAGGTCGTCCCGCGCCCGTGAGCCTCCGCGGCGGTCGCCTTCGCGGCCGCTCGCTTGGATAGAACTCGCTCGCAGTGGCCGGCATCGTCGCCATCGCCTTCCTGCTCGGCCTCCTCGCCGGCAGCTTCGTCACCGCGGTCGCCCACCGGGTGCCCCGCGGCATCTCGTTCGTCGCCGCCCGCTCCGAGTGCCCCAGCTGCGGAACCCAGATCGCCGCCTACGACAACCTCCCGGTCGTCTCCTGGGCCCTGCTCCGCGGCAGTGCCCGCTGCTGCGGCGCCAGGATCTCGCCCCGCTATCCCCTGACCGAGCTGGGTCTGGGCTTCCTCTTCGCGCTCACCGTCCTGGTCCACCAGGACAGCTCGACCGCGGCGGTCGCGATCGACCTCGTCTTCCTGACGATGCTCGCCGCCGTCACCCTCACCGACCTCGAGCGGCGGATCATCCCCAACAAGATCCTGCTCGCGGGGGCGATCCTCTGCCTCGCGATCGCGATCCCGACCGACCCCGGCGGCGTCCCCGAGCGCGCGATCGCGGCCGCCGCGGCCGGGGGATTGTTCTTCCTGGTCGCCCTCGCCTACCCGGCCGGCATGGGTTTGGGCGACGTCAAGCTGGCCGCCGTCATGGGCCTCTTCCTCGGCCGCGCCGTGGCCCCGGCGATCCTCTTCGCGCTGCTGATCGGCAGTCTCGTCGGCGTCGCCCTGATGGCGCGCCACGGCTCCGGGGCGCGCAAGATGGCGATCCCCTTCGGCCCCTTCCTGGCCTTGGGCGGCGTCATCGGCATGCTCGTCGGCGACCAGCTGATCGATCTCTACCTGGGCTGATCGACGGCCAAGTCGTTGCGAAGTTGATCGGTTCTACGCACCAACGGCGCGTGGAACCAGCCTACGCTTGGTCCGAAGGAACAAGCGTATGATGCTGCTTATGAAAAAGCGGGTGACGATTTCCATCGAGCCCGACGCGCTCGATGCGGTGCGGGCTGAGGTCGAGAGTGGGAGGGCACCCAATCTCTCCGTCGCGGTGGAACGAGCGCTGCGCGAGCGTGCCAGGTCAGATGCCCTAAAAGAAGTAGTTGAACTTGCCGAAGAGGAGCACGGGCCGCTCAGCGAGGAGATGAAGGAGTGGGGGAGGAGAGAAGTGAGAAGGGCCTTGCGGGAGACTTCGTCCTCGACGCCGGCGCGCTGATCGGGATAGAGCGGGGCGACCCGGCTTCAATCGCCGTCTTGGCGGAGGTCGTGGCGGTAAACGGCCGAGTCGTGATTCCCGCCAGTGTCCTCGCCCAGGCTTGGCGTGGGGGTTCTCGATCAGCTGTGTTGGCGCGCCTGGTGAATGCAAGCGAGGTGGATCCACTGAGCGAGGATCGGGCTAAAGAAGTTGGAGTCCGCCTGGGGTTGCGGGCGGCGAGGGATGTCTCCGACGCTCACGTTGTCTGCTGCGCGTCCGAGGCTCGGGCCGCCGTCGTCACCTCCGATCCGGACGACATCAGGATGCTTGCGGATCCAGGCGATCTGACGCTGATCGAGGTTTGACTAGCCGCTCTGCTCTGCCTTGTTCTTCTTCTTCGGCTTGCCGAGGGGAGCGCGGTTGAGCTTGTCCGATTCCACCAGGTGGATTTTCAGCAGTTCGATCTTGTAAGCGCGTCCCGCGCCGCCGTAGACGAAGGTCTGCGGCAGATCGGGCTCCATCGCCAGTAGCTGGCAGGTATCCGAGCCGAGCACGCACTTGGCGTCGCCGAAGATCGCCTGAACGTCGGAGGAGACCGTCATCACGGCCTTCTTGCCGTCCTTGGTGGAACCCATGTAGACGATCGCCGGCGTCTCGCGGCTCGGCAGCATCGTCAGCTCCGGCAGATTGCGGCGCACCGTGACTTTCTTCTCGCCACCGGGCTCGGAGGCAGCCGCGGATATCCGCACGTCGATCGCGTAGGAGTAATAGGTCAGCTTGTCCGGCCCTCCGTCGTTGCCGTTCGCCGGTTCGGGCGACGGCGCGCGGGTGGGCGCGGGCGCGGCCGGTATTTCGATCGAAGAGGAGCCGGTCGAAGCGCCGCTGGGTTCTTCCACGCCGCCTTCGTCAGTACCGCCTTCACCGGCACCGTCCCCTTCTTGGCCCGTGTACTGCTGCACGAAGGGGTCCTGCGCCCGGCGGTGGTCGAGCCGGCGCCGGTAATCCCGGAGGCCGGGTGCCGATTTCGCGACCAGCTCGCCCGAGGCGCCGCCGACTGAGCTCTGCGCGGCGATCGCCTCCGGCGTTTCGCCTGGGGCGGGTTCTTCGGATCCGGATTGGCCGACCGCGATCGGCACCGCGAAGATCGCCACGATCAGGATCGCCGCGACCGGCAGCAGGTGGCGGTCCTTGAGGTCGTAGTAGATGTCCCGCAGGAAGCCGGGCACCTTGATCTCCGACAGCTTCAGCTCCGGGCCCTTCTTGAGGAAGTTCACTGTGCCGCTCCCGCGGATGATTCAGGCGCTTCTTCGCTGCCCGATTCGGAGGTAAGCGACGGAGCCGGTGCGCTCGGGGAGGCGCCGGCGGTGATGCCCTGGGTGGGCGGCGTCACGAACGTCGTCACCATGAAGCTGGCCCCCAGCCCTTCGGCTTCGCCGCCTTCCGCGGCGTCGGTGTTGAGGGCGAACCCGTCGATCGTCATCAGGCGGCCGTCGACCCCGACCTTGGAGTCGCTGGTGTGGACCAGGGAGTTGACGCCCTTGATGAAGTCGGCGATCTCGAAGAAGTCGCCGCTGAAGGTGAGGGTGTAGGGCATCACCGCGAGCCCGGCCGGGCCCGTCGTCGCGCCCAGCGGCAGCAGCGAGACGGCGGCCTCGGTCGGCGGCACCGTCGCCGCTGCCGGCACGGCGCCCGACGTTTCGGCGGGTGCGGCTTCCGCGGGAGGCGTTGCGGGGACCGCTGCCGGCGCCGGCGCTTCGCCCCCCGAGCCGCTGGTCAGCTGGATGCCTTCGAAGTCGACGTTCGCCTTCCCCGCGATCTTGTCCAGCTCGACCAGCAGCGAGGACGTTTCGTCGCCCTCCGGCACCGCCTCTCCGAGGACCACGAGCTGGCGGTAGTCGCTCGGGAAGTCGCGTCGAGCCGCTTCCGCGACGGCGACATCGCTCTGCGCCTGGGTCAGGGTCACGTTCAGGGCTTCGACCTGGCTGCTCAGTTCGTCGGCCTTCTCGCGCTTGGGCCCGAGCGCGAGCATCCAAAAGCCGATCGCCAGCACGGCGACGGCGAGAATCGCGACGACGAGGCGGTTGGAGGAGCTCATTCGGCCACCGTTTCCGCTTCGGGGGAGGAGGGTGCCGCTTCCGGCGCCGGTTCGGCCGTCGTGCTGGCCACCGGCGCCGCGTCGAAGGCGACGGCCATCTGGAACTGGGCGATGAAGTCGCGCGTCTGGCAGCTCGCCGAACTACCGGAGTCCGAGGCGGCGCCGGTGTCCCCACCCAGGGTCGAGGACTCCATGCCCACCCGGGTGACGCCGTCGATGTCCTTCAGCGCCTGCACGAAACCGGCGACCGCTTTGTGGCTGCGGCCGCAGCCGACGAGCACCAGCGCGGGGCCGGAGATCGACGAGCGCAGAGAGATGCTGGCGCCGCCGCTGGGGGAGACGGCGGGGCCGGCGGTGGCGGTGAGGCTGGTGAGCCAGACGTCGCCGGGCAGCACGAGGGCGAGCTCGCGCATCACCCGTTCCCAGTCGAAGCGGCTGTCGGCGAGGCTGGCGATGGTCGCGTCGCGCTGCGCGCGGACGTTGTGGAACTGGGTGTAGGGCTCGAGCGATCGAGCCTTCGCTTCGGCGACCTGGACCTGGCCTTCGATCTGGGCGATTTCGCTTTCGTAGTCGGAGATCTGGTTGTCGGTGACGACGAGAGCGGTGACTCCGAGCAGGGCGCCGACCAGGGCGGCGACGACGATGTAGGCGATCGGGCCGCTGCGGGTCGGCCTGCGGTTGCCGGGACGGTCCTCCTTCGGGATCAGGTTGACGGGACGCATCGCTAGTGCTCGAGGGCGATTCCGTAGGGGAGGGTGAGACGGGCGGAGGAAGCGGCGTCGAGGCTGCCCAGCGCCTCGGGCCTGCCGATCGCGATCGGCAGGCCGAGCCCCGGTTCCAGCCGCTCGGCGAGGCCGGCGATCGCGCTGCCCGGTCCGCAGAGGACGACGCGCTGGACCGGCGCGGCCGCCTCCTGGGCGCCGTAGAAGTCGAGCGAAAGGCGCAGCTCGTCCAGCAGCGCATCGGCCCCCGACTCCAGGCTGGAGCGCGCGGCGGCAAGCAGGGCCGGGTCCCCCTCGACTTGGTCGAGGGGTTGCGTGAGGCCGGTGTACTGTAGCCACATGCGGCTGTGCTCGGGCGTCAGCTGGACCTTGGAGGAGAGGCTGGAGGCCATGTCGTCGAGGCCGGCCGGAGAGACCCTGGTGAAGAGGCAGGAGCGGCCTTTCGCCACGGCCAGATTGGTCACGTCGCCGACGTTGCAATAGAGCACCGCGGGAGGTGCCGGCTCCGAACCGGGATCGGCGGTTGCGATGCCGGGCGTTTCCCCCAGCGCCCGGATCATCCCGAAGGCGGAGAGATCGACGCCGACGGGTTCGAGGCCGGCGTCGCGCAACGGCTCCAGCGAGGCGGCGATCATGTCGCGGCGGGCGGCGACCACCATCACGTCGATCTGGGGCGGCGCCCCGTCGACGCCGCCGACGCCACCGATCACGCGATGGTCGATCACCGCCTGCTCGAGCGGCATCGCGATCTGCTCCTGGGCCGAGAAGCGGATCGCCGCGTCGAGCTCAGCCGGGTCCTCGATCAGCGGCAGGCGGAAGGTGCGCACGACGACCCGCTGGTTGGCGATCCCAAGGCGGACGCGCTTGGACAGCTTGTTGGCCTCGAACAGGGATCGCAGCGCTTCGGCGACGGTCTCGCGCTCGACCACTTCGCCGTCGTCGAACGCCGCGGCGGGAAGCGGTTGCACGGCGACGGCGCTGACGCGGGCATCGCCGTTTTCGCGCACTTCCGCCGCGGCGACGCTGCCCGCCTCGATCTCGAGGCCGACCAGGGCCGATTCCTTCTTGCGTCCCGCGCTTAACGGGGACTTGGGTTTCTTGAGCGAAAGCTTCATGGGTACGCGCGCCATGCGGCCGCTACCTCTCAATCGACAGATCGGCCGCGAAACTTTCGCCCTGGACCAACAAATCCGGATAAGCCGCTCAATCGATGGTCTGCCGCCCGATCACCCAGTCCGATTCCGCCGGCTCGATGAAGCTGGGCGGCTGCAGGTAGCGCAGGCGATCGTCGTAGTTGTAGTTCTTCAGATAGCCGTTGCCGGCGGTGGTGCCGACCGGGCCGCGGTACTTCATCGCGATC
>Ga0190271_10001436_pt1 | contig 13554 bp, 14 predicted proteins | sample Popmic356T_FD_133747 | JGI IMG/M metagenome (GOLD analysis project Ga0190271, IMG submission 133747) | Populus adjacent soil microbial communities from riparian zone of Weber River, Utah, USA - 356 T | ecosystem: Environmental > Terrestrial > Soil > Riparian zone | place: USA: Utah | collected...
GACTGGGCGATCCGCGAGGTCTTGCCGGACGCGGCGCGCATCGCCGTCGCGGCCGACGTGTTCGTCGAGCGCGGCACATTCGACGTGAACCAGGCACGCCGCTACCTCGAGGCCTGCCGCGGGGCCGGGTTGGCGCTGCGACTGCACGGCGACCAGCTCTCCGAGTTCGGCGCCGTGCCACTCGCGATCGAGCTCGGCGCTCGCTCGGTCGATCACCTGGAATCGACGGGGCCTGCAGGCGTCGCCGCTCTCGCAGCGAGCGACGTCGTCGGCGTGCTGCTCCCGGTTGCCGCGCTCTTTCTCGGGCGACGGATGCCTCCCGCCCGTGCGCTCGTCGATGCGGGAGCGGCCGTCGCCCTCGCGACGGACTTCAACCCCGGGAGCGCCTACTGCGAGAGCCTGCCGGTCGTCTGCACGCTCGCCTGCACGCAGCTGGGGCTCAGCCCCGCCGAGGCGCTCGCCGCCTGCACCGTGAACGCCGCGCACGTGATCGGTCTCACCGACCGCGGCAGGATCGCGCCCGGTCAACGAGCAGATCTCGTCCTGCTCGGCGCGGCCGACTGGCGGCACCTCGCCTACCACTTCGCCGGCGATGTGGTGGACACCGTGATCCAGGCAGGGCGCGTCGCCTTCTCACGGGCATAATTCGGACGATGGCGAATCAGAAGCAGCGGCGCCGCAGGGCGAAGGAGAAGCGGCACCAGTACGACCTCGTGCAGATCGACGAGGAGGGGCACGAGACCGTTCTCTCCGCGAGCGACGTGAAGGCAGAGACGCCCGCCACGCGATCGACGAAGCCGCGGGGCTCCCGCGGGACGAGTGGGAGGTCGCCGAGGGGCACCCCGCAGCCGCCGACCTGGAGGAAGGTGCTGAAGCGGGGCGCGATCTTCGCGCCGATCTTTTTGGCGGTCGTCCTCCTTCTCGGTGGCGACCGGATGACGTTCCCGGGAGCGGTCGTCCAGACGCTCTTCCTGCTCGCGATCTTCGTGCCGTTCAGCTACTTCATGGATCGCCTCGTGTGGCGCTCGCACGAGAAGCGGCTCGCGAAGACGTCGGCTCGCTGACGCGGCGCCCAAGGGTGGACGCATAGGGTGAAGGCATGAAGGAGATCTGGACGGGCCGTCTGACACAGACCGCCGCCCGCTACGGCGAGCATGCGCCGATGGCGACCGTCTGCTGCAACGCGTGCCGCACCTGCACCACGACGAACGTGCTCACGCTCGCAGCGGGCGCGGGTCTCGGTGCGGTCTACGCGGTCGGCCGGATGGCTCGGCGGCTCGGCCGCACGCGCTGAGCTACGCGCTCGGGCCGCCCTCCGGGTAATGGCCAGGGCCGGGCCACGGAGCGAGGATCAGCAGGATCCGCGCGCCGTCGGCGCTCGACAGGGCATGCCGCTCACCGGGGTCGAAGGTGACGAGCGTGCCGACGGCAGCGTCGACCTCGTCCTCGCCCGAGCGGATCGTCGCGCGTCCCTCGACGACCACGACCCACGCGCGTTCGCGCACCTGGTGGTCGCGAAGCTCCTGACCCGCCTCGAGCCGGATCGCGATCGCCCGGGCACCGTCTTCCGTCGTCAGCACGGTGGGATCGACCGTGCCCCCCGGCGCCTCGATCTCGTTGACGTGCCACGACTTCACAGGGCCAACGCTATCGCGCCGAGGCGTGCCGCGACACCCGGACCGACCGTACACTCGCGATCGTGGCGCCGGTCGTCGATCAGCTCTCACTCGGCCCGCTCGCGACGAACTGTTTCGTCGTGCGGGCAGCGCGTACGGCGCCCGAGGCCGTCGTCGTCGATCCGAGCGGCTCGGCGGCGGAGATCCGCCTCGAGCTCGCCTCGCGCGGCACGCAGTGCGTCGCGATCCTGGTGACGCACGCGCACTTCGATCACGTCCTCGGTCTCGCGGATCTCGCGGAGGGCGCAGGTGCGCCCGTCTACGCGCCCGCCGGAGAGCGCGCGGTACTCCTCGACCCTGCGGGCTTCACGCCCGCCGGGATCACCGTCCGGCCGTGCACGCCCGACACGCTGCTCGAGGGTGGCGAGACGCTCGAGCTCGCCGGAGTGAAGATCGAGGTGGTTGCGGTCCCGGGCCACTCGCCGGGGCACCTCGCCTACGCGATCGACGGCTCGCTCCTCTCCGGCGACGTGCTCTTCGCAGGCTCGGTTGGTCGCACCGATCTTCCGGGGGCGGACTGGACGACGCTCCTCGCCTCGCTCCGGACGCTCGTCGAGCGCTTCCCGCCGGAGACCGTCATCCATCCCGGCCATGGACCGGCGACGACGCTCGGCGCAGAGCTCGCGAGCAACCCGTTCCTCGCGGAGCTCAGGGTCGAGTCGCCCGACCCGACGGGATGAACGACCGATCGTCCCTCGAGCGACCGCGAGGCACGCACGACGTGGTGCCGGTCGAGATGTCGCGTTGGCAGGCGGTCACCGGCGAGATTGCGCGTCTCTGCGGGCTGTACGGCTACCGGCCGATCCAGACGCCCGTCTTCGAGGACACGGCGCTCTTCCTTCGCACCTCGGGTGCAGGCTCGGACGTCGTGCAGAAGGAGATGTACACCTTCACCGATCGCTCGGACCGCTCGCTGACGCTCCGTCCGGAGGGGACCGCGCCAATCTGTCGCGCGTACGTCGAGCACGGGATGCACCGCGACCCGCAGCCGGTCAAGCTCTTCACGATCGCGCCGATGTATCGCTACGGCGCTCCTGGCCGAGGGCGTTACCGCGAGCACTGGCAGGCCTCGGTCGAGGCGCTCGGGACGGACGATCCGGCGATCGACGCGGAGCTGATCCAGCTCTACGACACCCTGCTCGCCCGGCTCGGGGTCACGCGGTACCACCTCGAGCTCAACTCGATCGGCTGCCGCACGTGCCGCCCGGCGTACCTCGACGCGCTCCGCGCCTGGTTGCACGCCAACGGCGAGCGGCTCGACGAGGAGACCCGCGCCAAGATCGCCGTCAGCCCGCTGCGCGTCTTCGACAACTACCTCGCGAAGCCGGATCACGTCCGGGCGGCGCTCGACGAGGCGCCGAAGATCGGCGAGTCGCTCTGTGACGCGTGCGTCGCCCATTTCGCGACCGTACGCGCGCATCTCGACGCCACGGGTGTCGGGTACCGCCTGGTGCCGACACTCGTCCGCGGGCTGGACTACTACACGCGGACGACGTTCGAGTTCATCGGCCCGCTCGAGAACCAGAACTCGACGATCACGGGTGGGGGCCGGTACGACTACCTGATCGAGGAGATCGGCGGACCGCCGACACCCGGCATCGGCTTCGGTGCGGGAATCGAGCGGCTCGTCATCGCGCTCGAGGAAGAGGGAGTCGACGCGCCTCCGGCGCCACCGCTCGGCGTGTTCGTGGCGGTCGAGGAGGGGGCGCCGCGCGAGCGGATCGCAGGCTGGCTCGCCGAGCTTCGTCGTGCGGGCATCTCGGCCGAGACCGAGTACGCGGGCCGCTCGCTGAAAGGGCAGCTCACCCACGCGCGGCGACTCGGTGCGGCCCGGATTGCGATCGTCGGGCCGGACACGGCCACGATCCGCACGCCCGGGGCCACGGACTCAGCGGTCGCTCACGAGGAGATCGTCTCTAGGCTCTCGCCGTGAGCTGGCGCGACCTCATGTGCGGCGAGCCGCGGCCCGAGCAGGTGGGGCAGACGCTGACCCTCGCGGGCTGGGCCTCACGGAGACGTGACCACGGCGGCCTCGTCTTCGTCGACCTGCGCGACCGCACGGGAATCACGCAGCTCGTGATCAACCCCGAGCGGGCGCCCGAGGCGGCAGCCCTCGCCGGCGAGATTCGCAACGAGTTCGTGCTCCAGGCACGCGGCGAGCTCGTCGCCCGCTCCTCCGAGACCGTGAACGAGCGGATGGCGACCGGATCGGTCGAGCTGGCCGTCGACGAGCTCACCATCGTCTCACGGTCGACGCCACTTCCTTTCCAGCTCGACGAGGAGAACGTCGACGAGACGCTCCGGCTCCGCTACCGGTGGCTCGACCTCCGGCGCGACAAGCTCCAGCGCAACCTCCGGCTGCGCGCCCAGATGGTCGGGATCATCCGGCGCCACATGGAGGCGGCCGGCTTCCTCGACATCCAGACACCGATTCTCTTCAAGCCGACACCCGAGGGCGCGCGCGACTTCGTCGTCCCGAGCCGGCTGCACAAAGGGCGCTTCTTTGCCCTCCCACAGAGCCCCCAGATTCTGAAGCAGCTGACGATGATCGCCGGCTTCGACCGCTACTACCAGATTGCGATCTGCTTCCGCGACGAGGATCTCCGAGCAGACCGGGTGCAGGAGCTGACGCAGCTCGACGTCGAGCTGAGCTTCCCCGACCGCGAGGAGCTCTTCGTGTCGATGGAGCAGATGTTCGCGCGGATCTGGCGCGAGTGCCTCGGCATCGAGATCGAGACGCCGTGGGAGCGCATGACGTTCGCCGAGGCGGATCGCCGATTTGGCTCGGACAAGCCCGATACGCGCTTCGCCCTCGAGCTCGAGGACGCGACTGCGCTCACGCGGCAGTCGGAGTTCGGCGTCTTCGCCGGCGCGGAGGCCGTCCGCTTCCTTCGCGTCCCGAGGGTGTTCTCGCGCGCCGAGCTCGGGACGCTCGAGGAGCTCGCCAAGGTGTACGGCGCTCGAGGGCTGGCGTACCTCATCCGGGACGAGTCGACGGGCGAGATTCGCTCGCCGATCGCGAAGTTCCTCTCCGACGTGGAGCTCGAAGGGCTCGCGATCGCTGCCGGGGAGACGCTGCTCTTCGCGGCCGGCGAGTGGGCTGCAACGTCGAAGATCCTGGCCCCCCTTCGCCTCCACCTCGGTCGTGAGCTCAGCCTGATCGACGACGACCTCTTCACCTTCCTGTGGGTCACCGAGATGCCGATGTTCGAGCGTGACGAAGACGAGGATCGCTGGAGCGCGGTTCATCACCCGTTCACGCGTCCGACGGACGAATGGCGACACCGCTTCGCCGACGAGCCCGGTGCCGCTGTCGCGAACGCCTACGACATCATCGTGAACGGCAACGAGTTGGGTGGCGGCTCGTTCCGGATCCACGAGCCCGATCTGCAGGCGCAGGTCTTCGACCTGCTGGCGCTGACCGCGGAGGAGCAGCGCGCGAAGTTCGGGTTTCTCCTCGACGCGCTCGCGATGGGCGCGCCCCCGCATGGCGGCATCGCGCTCGGGATCGATCGGATGACGATGGTGCTCGCGGGCGAGCCGAACCTGCGCGACGTGATCGCGTTCCCGAAAAACCAGGCGGGACTCGACCCGATGTCAGGAGCACCCACGGCGGTTACCGCGACCCAGCTCGACGAGCTGGGGCTCGAGGTCGTCGTCGAGGACACGCCGTGACCGCGCGCGTTGCGCAACGGCTCCTGTCACTCGGGGCCGTTGCCCTCCTGGCGGGCCTGGTGGCGATTGCAGTCGTCGAGCGTCGGAAGGAGGAGCCCGTGCAGGCGCCACGCGGGGCTGTCGCTGCGGGAGGCGGGTGGTACGAGGCGCTCGCTGCGCCACGTCCCGTCGGCCCGGACGCCGAGCGGACGAGCTGCGGGCTCGTGCTCACCGGCCGGTCGCTCGGTGTGACGCACCCCGTACTTCCCTGCGGCGCCAAGGTGCTCGTCCGGTACGGCGGCGACACGGTCCTGACCGAGGTGATCGACAACGAGCTCGTCTCGGCCGGGCGGCAGTTCGAGCTGACGCCCGAGCTTGCGCGACTCGTCGGCCTCGACGGCACCCAGGAGGTCGAGTGGCGGTACGCGACGCGGCAGTGATCCTCTCCCGGCCGGGCGACTACACTGTGGTCGCACGACGTTGCGCGTGACCTCGGGCTCTCGACGTGAACCAACGATCACACGAAGGGAGCCTGCGTCCGGCCAAGGGTGTCACCCGCGGTCGGCAGGGCACCCACCTGGAGAAGCGGGTTCGCTTTTCCGGGCCCGGGGTCACGCGGAGCGTCGGACTGCTCGCGGTGCGTCTGTGATCGCCGGCCTCGACCACGTTCAGGTGGCGGCGCCGGCGGGGTGCGAGGAGGACGCGCGGCGGTTCTACGGCGGGCTCCTGGGGCTGGTCGAGCTCGAGAAGCCGCCGCTCCTCGCCGCTCGCGGGGGGGTCTGGTTCCGCGCCGGAGCGCATGAGTTCCACGTGGGCGTTGCCGAAGAGTTCGCGCCCGCGCGGAAGGCGCATCCTGCGTTCCGGCTGAGGTCGGTCGACGCGCTCGAGCGGCTGGCCGGCGCGCTCGGGGACGAGGGGGTCGAGGTCGCCTGGGCCGACCCGGAGGAGATCCCCGGCTCGGCCCGCTTCTTCGTCAGCGACCCATGGGGCAACCGGCTCGAGCTCGTCGCCTGACGCGCGCCGCGGCGCGACGGGAGCCAGGGCGACGGCCCGAAGACGGCCCGAAGACGGCGCGAAGTCGGCACAGACGCGTCACCGTTCTGCCGCTAGCGTGACAACAGGGACACGGGAGTGCCCCTGGGGGCGGTTGGGACGGCCGAGACGCGCTGCCGGGCGCCCGGCCGAGGACCGGTGCGGGGCCGCCACGGATTCGAGTCACCTGCCCGCTAGCCTGGCTCGATGGCGATCGAGCTCTTCGGCGACTCGGCACGCGGAGAGTCCTTCGCGCTCGCGCGCCTGCTCGTCGACGGCGATCGGATCGTGGAGGCCGACGCACCCGGCATGGAACGCGCCCTCGCGGGCCTGACCCTGCTCGAGGCGGCCGCTGTGCCTGGTGAGACGCTCGCTGCCGACGCGGTTGCGAACGCCATCGGGCCTGCACTCCGGGCGTCGCCCGACGCCGCTCGCGTCGCGGTGGCGATGAGCGGCGGCGTCGACAGCGCGGTCGCAGTCCACCGAGCCGGCAGGGGTGCGATTGGCGTGACCCTCCGGCTCTGGCTCGATCCGGCAGGTCCGGACGCCGAGCGCGCGTGCTGCTCGCCGGACGCCGTGATCAAGGCCCGCGAGGCGTGCCACGCCCTCGGCGTGCCCCACGTGACGCTGGATCTCCGCCAGGAGTTCCGGGAGACGGTGGTCGGCTCCTTCGTGCACGGCTACGAGACCGGGCTGACGCCGAATCCGTGCATGCGTTGCAACGGCGCCTTCCGCTTCGCCGCGCTGGTCGCGTTCGCCGAGCGCGCGGGAGCCGCGATCCTGTGGACGGGACACTACGCGCGGATCGCTGAGCGGGAGGGGCTTCGGCTCGTCGCCCGGGGAGCAGACCCCGTCAAGGATCAGTCGTACATGCTGGCGACCGTCGAGCCGCGCCTGCTCGAGCGGGTCGCCTTTCCGTTGGGCAACGACACCAAGGCCGCCGTTCGCGTGGAGGCCGCGGCCGCCGGGCTTGCCGCCGCGCACCGCGTCGAGAGCCAGGAGGCGTGCTTCCTCTCCGGAGGCGATTACCGCGCCTTCCTCGAGCGCCAGGGGGTGCACCGGAAGGAAGGCGAGATCGTGGACGAGCGAGGAGCGGTGATCGGCCGTCACGACGGCGTCTGGCGGTTCACGCCCGGACAGCGCCGAGGTCTGCGGCTGACGGCGAACGAGCCGCTCTTCGCGCTGCGCTCGGACGCGGCGACGAACACGCTCGTCGTCGGACCTCGTGCCTCGCTTGCCAGCCACCGTGTCGAGGCGCGCGGGAGGCTCTATGTCGCCGTCGAGCGCGCAGAGGCCAAGCTCCGCTACCGCTCCGCGGCAGTCGGTGCCCGGGTGCTGCCGACGGAGGGCGGCTTCGCACTCGAGCTCGACGAGCCGGTGGACGCCGTGGCGCCCGGACAGGTGGCGGTTCTCTACGACGACGACGCCGTGGTCGGAGCAGGAGTGATCACCGGCGGGACGGGGTAGGATCCCGCCCAATGCCGCTCGCACTCTCCGCCGGTGACGTCGCCTACTGGGCGCTCGCGATCTTTCTCGTCCTGCTCGGCGTCGGCTCGCTCTTCGCGCTCGTGAAGCTCGGTCAGCTCTTCGACCGGATCTCGGGCTTCGTCGGCAGTACCGAGCGCGACGTGCTGCCCGTCGTCATCAAGACCGGTGGCACCGTCGATCGCGTCAACTACCAGCTCGACAAGATGGACACGGTCACCGATAGCGCGGTCTCGATGGCCGACAGCGCCGACACGGCTGTTCGCGCGGTCTCGACCGCGATCTCGAAACCGGTCGAGAAGGTCTCGGGCGTCGCCGCCGGTATCGCGCACGGCATCTCGACGCTGAAGAAGCGGAAGAATGTGGGGGATGCGATGGACGCGGCGAAGGACGCAGCGCGTCGACGTGAGCACGACCTCCACGAAGACCTTCGTTCCGGCTCGACGCCGATGACCACCGATCGACCGACGCCGACCCCGACGCCCTCTCCGACACCGAAGCCAGACCCGTGGCCGCAGCCGGTGCCGACCCCCAAGCCCGATCCGGCGCCGATCCCTCCGGACGAGCTGCCGACATCGGCTTCGGCCGCGACCGGGTCGCCGTCAGCGACCGGGAAGGCGAGCGACCCGAGCGCGTAGGTCGTCGCTCGCGCCCGACGCACCTGCCGACTCCGCCAGCGCGAGCGCTCGCTCGTAGGCGTCCCCAGAAGGCGTATCCGGCGTCCTCGAGCCGGCGGCCGAACTCCGTGCGCTTCGGAAGCGACTCCTCCCATTCGGGCTCGCCGGGGCCGGCTCCCAGCTCGGAATCGGCGTAGAGCAGGACTGCGCAGCGGTCCGCGGCGCCGGTCGCCGCGCTCAACCGTACGTGCGCGGCGAGCGGCCGAAATCGACAGTCCGCTTCGAATTCGTCGCGGAGAGGGCGCCTGGTACCCGGCTACCATCGCCGGATGCGGACGACGGCCGAGCTCAGGGAGGGTTTTCTCTCGTTCTTCGAAGAGCGCGAGCACCTGCGGTTCCCGTCGTTCCCGCTGCTGCCGCCGCCCGAGGATCCCTCGACGCTCTTCATCTCGGCGGGAATGCAGCCCCTCAAGCCGTACTTCTCGGGGTTGAAGCAGCCGCCCGCGCCTCGGTTCACGACCGTCCAGAAGTGTCTCCGTGCCGGCGGGAAGGACACCGATCTCGACGAGGTCGGCCTCACGGCGCGGCACGCCTCGATGTTCGAGATGCTCGGCAACTTCTCGTTCGGCGACTACTTCAAGGACGGCGCCGTCGACTACGCCTGGGAGTTCGTCACCGAGCGGCTCGGGTTCGAGCCGGAACGGCTCTGGGCCTCGGTCTTCGCGGGTGACCCCGGCCTCGGCCTGGGTGAGGACGACGTGGCCGTGCAGGCGTGGCTCCGCAAGGGTCTGCCGCGCGAGCGGATCGTGCCCTTCCCGCGCTCCGAGAACTTCTGGGGCCCCGCCGGCGAGACCGGCCCGTGCGGCCCGTGCTCCGAGCTCCACTACGACCGCGGCGCCGAGCACGGCTGCGGCGAGCGCGACTGCGGGCCCAACTGCGAGCGGTGCGACCGCTACATCGAGTTCTGGAACCTCGTCTTCATGGAGTTCGACCTCGCCGCCGACGGCTCGCTGACGCCGCTCCCGAAGCAGAACATCGACACCGGCATGGGCCTGGAGCGCTGCGCGATGCTCGTGCAGGACGTCGAGACGATCTTCGACACCGACGGCTTTCGACTGATCATGGACTGGATCGAGGGCGAGTCGGGCGTGCACTACGGCTCCTCTCCCGAGGCGAACAAGGCGCATCGGGTGCTCTGCGACCACGGTCGCGGGATCACGTTCCTCGTCGCCGAAGGGGTGACGCCGGGCAACGAGGGGCAGGGCTACGTCCTGCGGCGCCTCATCCGCCGCTCGGTCGTCCAGGCGCGTCGAATCGGCCTGCCAGCCGTCCACCCGCTGCCAGGGATCGTCGTCGAGCAGGTGGGGCGCTGGTATCCGGAGGTCGTCGAGAACGCAGCCGAGATCGAGCGGGTCGTGCGCGCCGAGGAGGAGCGCTTCCGCGAGACGCTCGACCGCGGCCTCCGGGAGTTCGAGGAGCTGGCCGCGGGCGACATCGGCGCCGACGATGCCTTCCGGCTCGCCGCGACGTACGGCTTCCCGATCGAGCTGACGGTCGAGCTCGCGGCCGAGCGAGCTCACGCGGTCGACGTCGACGGCTATCGCGCGGAGATGCAGCGCCACCGGGAGATCTCGCGCGGGACGGGCGAGAAGGGCCTCGGGCAGCGCGCAGCCGATTTCGCCGCGGGTGCCGGCTTCGCCACCGACTTCGTCGGCTACGCGAAGACCGACGTCCTTACCCAGCTCGGCGCGCTCGAGGAGGTCGGGGACGGCACGTTTCTCGCGAAGTTGCGGGAGTCGCCGTTCTACCCCGCCGGCGGCGGCCAGGTCACCGATCAGGGCTGGATCGAGCGGGACGACGACTCCGGGACGAAGGCCGAGCTCGTCGACGCGTACCGCTTCGACAGCGACCAGGCGCTCGTCTTCCGCGGCGAGGGCTTCGCGACCGGCGACCGCGTCCGTGCGGTCGTGCCGTGGGGCGTTCGCTTCCCGACGATGGCGAACCACACCGCCACGCATCTGCTCCAGGCGGCCCTGCGCGAGGTTCTGGGCGATCACGTGACGCAGGCGGGCTCGGCCGTGCGGCCGGACAAGCTGCGCTTCGACTTCACGCACGGAAGCCAGCTGAGCGGCGACGAGCGCGCGCGGATCGAGCAGCTCGTCAACCGGGCGGTCTTCGCCAACGCACCTGTGCACACCTTCGAGACGACGCTCGACGAGGCCCGGTCGCTCGGCGCGATGGCCCTCTTCGGCGAGAAGTACGGCGACGTCGTGCGCGTCGTCGACGTGAAGGACGTCTCGACGGAGCTGTGCGGGGGGACGCACGTCCGCTCGACGGCGGAGATCGGAGCGTTTGCGATCCTCTCCGAGGGCTCTGTCGGCGGCGGAGCGCGGCGTATCGAGGCCGTGACCTCGGGCGAGGCCTGGGCGGCCCTCCATGCGCGCGCGAAAGAGGCCGACGAGCTGCGAGCCGAGCTCGAGGACGTGCGGCGCGAGCTCAAACGCAAGCCGCAGGCGAGCGCCGAGAACCGCGACCCGGAGCCGCTCGTCTCGGCGGTCGACGGCGTCAACGTCGTCGTCCAGCTCGTCGAGGGATTCGCCGGAGATGCGCTGCTCGAGCTCTCGGATCGCTTCAAGCAGCGACACGCACCGGCGGCGGTCGTGCTCGGCGCGGCGGAGGAAGGGCGAGTCGCGCTCGTCGCCAACTTCGACCAGGCCGTCGCGGAGCGGATCAGCGCGACCGACGTGATCCGCGGGGCGGCTCCGCTGGTGGGCGGCGGCGGCGGCGGACGTCCGACAATGGCACGCGCGGGCGGCAAGGACCCCGCGAGGCTGCCCGAAGCCCTCGCCGAGGCCGAGCGGCTGATCCGCGCGGCACTGTGAAGGTTCTCGCGCTGGACTTCGGTTCCGCGAGGACCGGTGTGGCGGTCTCGGACGTGACTGGAACGCTGGCGCGACCCGTCTGCGTCGTCGAGCGGGCGGCGAGCGAGCCCGGTCTCGCGCGCCTCGCGGCGCTCGTGGCCGAGCACGACGCAGAGCTCGTGGTCGTCGGCCTGCCGCTGACGCTCAAGGGCGAGCGCGGCTCCCAGGCGCTCGAGACCGAGGCGTTCGTCGAGGCGCTCCGTGGGCGCGTCGCGGTGCCGGTCGAGACCGAGGACGAGCGCTTCACCACGAGGCTCGCGCAGCAAACGGGTGGGAAGACGCCCGAGGACGCGCTCGCCGCAGCCCACCTCCTGCAGGGGTTCCTGGAGCGCACCGCGTGAGCCGCTCCCTCGCGGGCGTCGTGGCAACGGTCGTCGTCGCGCTCGCCCTCTTTGCCGGGCTCGCCTGCGGCAGCGGGAGCGAGGCCGCTCCCGTCGAGACGACGGCCCCGGCGCCCCTGAAGCGACTGCGAATCATCTTTCCCGAGGGGTTCAACGTCCGCGAGATGGCGGATCGGGTGGGCGCAGTCCGTGAGATCGCGATTGCGAAGCGGAAGGTCACGCCGCGGCTCACGCGGGCGGGGTACCTCCGTGCGGTCGAGCGTGCCGTGCCTCCTCCGCGCTTCCGCAAGGACGTGCAGCGCGGCTCGCTGGAGGGGTTCCTCTTTCCGGCCGGATACGAGTTCACGCAGACGACGACCGCGCGCGAGCTCGTCGCCGACCAGCTCGCCGCCTTTCGCGACCGGTTCGCCGGCGTAGATCTCTCCTACGCGCGGTCGAAGAACCTGACGCCGTACGACGTCCTCATCATCGCCTCGATGATCGAGAAGGAGACCGCGGTTCCGCGCGAGCGACGGCTCGTCGCAGCCGTGATCTACAACCGGCTGAGAAACGACATGCCGCTCGGGATCGACGCGACGATTCGGTACGGGCTCGACATCCCCGGCACGGAGTCGCTGACGAAGGAAGCGCTCCGCTCGACCTCGCCCTACAACACGCGCCTTCGTCCCGGCCTGCCGCCGACGCCGATCGCGAACCCGGGCCTCGCCTCGCTCGCGGCAGCGGCGAACCCGGCGCGCGACGTCGACTACCTCTACTACGTCCGCAAGCCGAAGTCGCTCGCGCATTACTTCACCGCGAGCGAGAGCGACTTTCTCCGCAAGGTCTGCGACTACGGCTACGCCTGCGATTGACGTCGCGCTCGTTGAAACTGTCTCGATGATCGATTCGTGACCGGGATGGACGGCACGACCACGCTCGTCGGCCTACTGCGGTGGCCGCCCGCGTACTCGCTCTCCCCGCGGATGCAGAACGCGGGGTTTGCCGCGCTCGGGCTCGACTGGGCGTACGTTCCGCTGCCAACGGCGCCCGAGTTCCTCGCGGAGGCGGTTCGTGGCCTCGTCGTGCTCGGGTTCGCAGGCGCAAACGTCACGACGCCGCACAAGGAGGCCGTCCTCGCCTGCTGCGACGAGGTCGACGACGTGGCCGAGCGCGCCGGCTCCGTCAACACCCTCGTGATCCGCGAGGGACGTGTCCACGGCTCGTCGACCGACGGGCTCGCCGTGACCTCGCAGATCGAGTCGGAAGCTCGCCGCGTGCTCCTTCTCGGCACGGGCGGTGCGTCCAAGGCGGTCGCCGCGGCGCTCGCCGACGCGGGCGCCGAGGTGGCCGTGCGCGGACGGCGCGATCCTGAGTGGCCACCTTCGGCCGAGGGATTCGACGTGCTCGTCAACGCGACTCCCGTGAAAGACGAGCTCGTCGTCGCGCCGCGGGCCGGAATGCAGGTCGTCGACCTCACCTACCACGCAGACGGGCGGCCGACGGCGCTCATCGCTGCCGCGACCAGGCTCGACTGCCATCCCTGCGTCGACGGGCTGGACGTCCTGCTCGCGCAGGGCGCGGCGTCGTTCGAGCGGTGGACGGGAGCGGCGGCGCCGCTCGTCGCGATGCGGGCAGCGCTCCGCGAGGCGTAGTCGACCGGTGCGGCCGCCGCTGAACGTCGTCGTGACGGGCATGCCGGCAGCGGGGAAGACGACCGTCGCGGAGTCGCTCTCCGGCTCATTGTCGCTGCCGCTCGTAGCGAAGGACACCGTCAAGGAGCAGCTCCACGAGAGCCTCGGCACCGGCAACCTATTCCTAGCCGACCGACTCGAGGAACGGGCGCACCGCA
>Ga0190271_10001437_pt1 | contig 13548 bp, 8 predicted proteins | sample Popmic356T_FD_133747 | JGI IMG/M metagenome (GOLD analysis project Ga0190271, IMG submission 133747) | Populus adjacent soil microbial communities from riparian zone of Weber River, Utah, USA - 356 T | ecosystem: Environmental > Terrestrial > Soil > Riparian zone | place: USA: Utah | collected...
CGCTGTGGTCGATGCCAATGGCGAAGGCAAGACGAACCTCGTCGAGGCAGTGGTGTTCCTCGCCACGCTCGGTTCGTTCCGTGGGGCTCCGACCGACGCGCTCGTGCGGGTCGGAGCGTCGAGCGCCGTCGTGCGTGCCGAGGGGGAGCGTGACGGACGGTCGCTGCTGATAGAGGCCGAGATCGGGCCCACGGGCCGCACACGTGCACAGGTGAACAAGCAGCGGCTCGCTCGCACCCGCGATCTGCTGGGCGCGTTGCGGGCGACGGTGTTCGCCCCCGACGATCTCGACATGGTGAAGGGCGGTCCCGCAGGGAGGCGGCGCTACCTCGACGACCTGCTCGTCGCCGTGCACCCGCGACACGACCGCACCCGCAGCGATCTGGACCGCGTCCTGCGCCAGCGCAACGCTCTTCTGAAGCAGTGCCACGGACGTCTCGACGCCGATGCCGCGGCCACCCTCGACGTGTGGGACGAGCGCCTGGCGGCGACGGCCACCGAGTGGGGCCATGCCCGTCGGGACCTGGTCGCCCGCCTGGCACCGGTGCTCGGCGCCGCCTACGACGAGGTGGCAAGCGAGTCCGCAGCAGTCGACGTGGACTACACACCCGACTGGCTCGACGCGGGGATGGCCGGTGTTCTGGCCGAAGGTCGACGTGACGACGTGCGGCGTGGGCTCACCCTGGTCGGGCCGCATCGTGACGAGGTGGGTCTGTCGATCGCGGGGATGCCGGCGCGCACCCACGCATCCCAGGGCGAGCAGCGGTCCCTCACGTTCGCTCTGCGCATCGCGGGGCACGATCTGGTCAGCACCGAGGTCGGGACGTCGCCGATCCTGGTGCTCGACGACGTGTTCTCCGAGCTCGATCCGGGGCGGAGCCACGCTCTGCTCACCGCGCTACCAGCGGGCCAGACGATCCTCACGACGGCGTCGGGGCTTCCTGAGGGTGCGGCACCGGAGCAGATCGTGGACATCATCGGCGGCGAGGTCCGGCACCGCTGAGGACGTGCGAAGCGACGTGGCGGGGAGCTCGCGCCAACGGCGCGAGAATCACAGAGTGCCGTGGTCACCACTTCCGAGCGAGGACGGCCCACCGCCGGTGAAGGTGGGGGAGACCGTCGACCGGGTCCTTCGCGGCCTCGGAGCGCCGACGACGGTGACCTTCACGCAGGTGTTCGACCGGTGGGAGCAGGTGGTCGGCCCGGCGATCGCGTCGCGCACGCGGCCGTTGTCGCTCGACGCTGGCAGGCTCGTCATCGCGGTGGACGACGGAGGTTGGGCGAGCCAGATCCGTTGGATGGAGCGCGAGCTGCTGACGACGATGGCGGACTGCCTTGGCGACGGTGTCGTCACGTCGGTCGAGGTGCGTGTCAGACCCCTCTGAAACGCCGTCGTTTGGTACCTCGAAAGGCCCTCTGGCTGGTACACTCGACAGATCGTGTTTCCCGGTCTGACCAGCGGTTTTCCCACCCGGGGACCTGGGATCACCGTCTCTCCCGGCGTGTTCGGCGCGCCCTCCCGAAAGGGCACTCTTGGCTCAGCAGACTGATTCGTACGGCGCGAAGGACATCCAGGTCCTCGAGGGCCTCGAAGCGGTCCGGAAGCGACCCGGCATGTACATCGGGTCCACGGGTCTCACCGGCCTCCACCACCTCGTGTACGAGGTCGTGGACAACGCTGTCGACGAGGCCATGGCCGGCCACTGCGACCGCATCGAGGTGGAGCTGCTGCCCGACGGGGGCTGTGAGGTTCGCGACGACGGCCGCGGCATCCCCGTCGACCGGCATCCGAAGTACGAGGACCTGTCCGCGGCCGAGGTGGTGCTGACGGTTCTGCATGCCGGCGGCAAGTTCGGCGGCGACGGCTACAAGGTGTCAGGCGGCCTCCACGGCGTCGGCGTCTCGGTCGTGAACGCCCTGTCCACACGGGTCGAGGTCGAGATCGACCGGGAGGGAACCCGCCACGCGATGTCGTTCCGCGACGGCGGTGTGCCCGACGAGAGGCTGCACCCCATCGGCGATTCGCCCGACGATCGCACCGGTACGACCGTGCGCTTCTGGCCGGACGCGACGATCTTCGAGGAGACGACCTTCCGGGCCAACACGCTGCTCGAGCGCTTCCAGATGATGGCGTTCCTGAACCGCAGCCTCGAGATCGCCTTCGCCGACGAGCGACCCGATGCCTCGATCGAGCCGACGACCTTCCGCTACGACGGGGGCATCGTCGACTTCGTGCGCCACGTCAACGCGTCGAAGGAGTCTCTGTTCGACGCGGTCGGGTACTTCGAGCAGTCCGAGGACGCCCAGGAGGTCGAGGTCGCCTTCCAGTGGAACTCGGGCTACAACACCGACGGCCTGCACTCGTTCGCCAACGGCATCAACACCACCGAAGGCGGCATGCACGTCGAGGGCTTCCGCAAGGCGCTCACCAACGTCGTCAACCGCTATGCACGCGGCAAGAACCTCCTGAAGGAGAAGGACGAGAACCTTCAGGGCGAGGACATCCGGGAGGGTCTCACGGCCATCATCTCGGTCCGTCTCCAGGATCCGCAGTTCGAGGGCCAGACCAAGGCCAAGCTCGGCAACGTCTCCATGCGGTCGCTCGTCGAGCGTGCCACCAACGAGAAGCTCGCCGACTGGTTCGAGGAGAACCCGAACGAGGCGCGGGTCGCGGTCAGCAAGGCCATCCAGGCGTCGCGTGCGCGCATCGCCGCCCAGTCGGCGCGGGCTGCCACCCGACGCAAGTCCGCCCTCGACGGCGCGGGCCTGCCCGGCAAGCTCACCGACTGCTCCTCGCGCAACCCCGAGGAGTCCGAGATCTACATCGTGGAGGGCAACTCCGCTGGCGGCTCGGCAAAGGACGCACGAGATCCCCGCATCATGGCGATCCTGCCCATCCGCGGCAAGATCCTGAACGTCGAGCGGGCGCGTCTCGACAAGATGCTCAAGAACACCGAGGTCCAGGCCCTGATCCAGGCGATCGGAGCCGGTGTCGGCGAAGAGTTCGAGGTCGCGAAGGTCCGCTACCACAAGGTGGTCCTGCTGGCTGACGCCGATGTCGACGGCAGCCACATCCGCACGCTGCTGCTCACGTTCCTCTTCCGCCAGATGCGCGAGCTCGTCGAGCACGGCATGGTCTACATCGCCCAGCCGCCGCTGTACTCCACCGAGGTCGGCAAGTCGAAGATCTACCTGAAGGACGACACCGCCAAGGCGGCGTTCCTGGCCGAGTTCCCCAACCACAAGGCCGAGTTCCAACGCCTCAAGGGCCTGGGCGAGATGGACGCCACCGAGCTGTGGGACACGACGATGGATCCCGACAAGCGCACTCTGTTGCAGATCACCGTCGAGCAGGCCGCCTTGGCCGACGAGGTGTTCAGCATCCTCATGGGTGAGGACGTCGAGAGCCGCAAGCACTTCATCCAGACGAACGCCAAGGACGTGAGGTTCCTCGACATCTGATGTCTGACGACGACCAGAACCCCGACGACCAGACCGAGACGCCCTCCACCGGCGGACCTCCTGCTGAAGGACCCGGTGTCGATGTGCCCGGTGTCGATGGCCCCAGTGTCGACGAGGCCCTCGAGGCCATCGTCGGCGGCTCCATCGAGCCGATCGAGATCGAGCGCGAGATGGAGCAGTCGTTCCTCGAGTACGCGATGTCGGTCATCGTGTCCCGCGCGCTGCCCGACGCCCGCGACGGCCTCAAGCCCGTGCACCGTCGCATCCTGTGGGCGATGTCCGAGGGCGGGGTGCGCCCGGACCGCTCCCATGTGAAGTGCGCCACGGTCGTCGGCGACGTGCTCGGCAAGTACCACCCCCATGGCGATCAGTCCGTCTACGACGCGTTGGTGCGCATGGGCCAGGGCTTCAGCCTTCGCCACACGCTCATCGATCCCCATGGCAACTTCGGTTCGCCGTCGGACCCGCCTGCCGCCTACCGCTACACCGAGTGCCGCCTGTCGCCGATCGCCATGCAGCTCCTCGCCGACATCGACGAGGACACGGTCGACTTCAACTCGAACTTCGACGGCCGCCACGAAGAGCCCGACGTCCTACCCGCGCGGTTCCCGAACCTGCTGGTCAACGGCAGCCAGGGCATCGCGGTCGGCATGGCCACCAACATCCCGCCGCACAACCTCGGCGAGGTCATCGACGCGGTCACACACCTGTTGGAGAACCCCGAGGCCACCACCGACGACCTCATGGAGTTCGTCAAGGGGCCTGACTTCCCCACCGGCGGCAAGATCATGGGCCGCGCCGGTATCGCGGCTGCGTATCGCACGGGTCGCGGATCGGTCCGCATCCGCGCCACCGCCGAGATCGAAGAGCACAACGGCGGCGACCGCATCATCGTCACCCAGATTCCGTACCAGACCAGCGTCGAGGCCATCGAGCAGAAGACCGCTGAGCTGGTCGAGCGCCGCGACATCGAGGGCATCCGGGCCATTCGCAACGAGTCGGCCAAGGGCGTCACCCGGCTCGTGTTCGAGCTCAAGCGCGATGCGCCGGCGCTGGTGATCCTCAACAACCTCTACAAGCACACCCCCTTGCAGGTGAGCTTCGGCGTCAACATGGTGGCGCTGGTCGACGGCGTGCCCCGCACGCTCACGTTGCGCGACGCACTCGTGGCCTACATCGATCACCAGGTCGAGGTCATCACCCGCCGCTCGGAGTTCCGCCTCAACAAGGCGCGCGACCGTGCCCACATCGTCGAAGGCCTCATTCGGGCGCTCGACCTCATCGATCAGATCATCGCTGCCATCCGCGCGTCGGAGAACCGCAGCGCAGCCCGTGAGTCGCTGATGGGGGAGGGCTTCGAGTTCTCCGAGGTCCAGGCGAACCACATCCTCGACCTGCCGCTCGGTCGCCTCACCCGCCTCGGCCGCACCGAGCTCGAGGAAGAGCTCGCCAAGCTGCGGGAGACCATGGCCGAACTCGAGGCGATCCTCGCCGACGAGGGCAAGCTGCGTGCCGTCATCCACGACGAGCTCGCCGCGGTGCGCGCGACCTATGCGAACCCGCGGGTGTGCGCGCTGGCGGTCGACTACGGCGAGATCGACATCGAGGACCTCATCGACGACGAAGAGGTCGTCGTCACGCTGTCCGAGCTGGGCTACGTGAAGACGGTTGCCATCGACGCGTTCCGCACCCAGGGCCGCGGCGGCAGGGGAGTGGCCGGCGCCAAGCTCAAGGACGACGACTTCGTCAACCACGTCCTGCACACGAGCGCGCACGCCTACCTGCTCTTCTTCTCGAACCGGGGACGGGTGTATCGCCTGAAGGCGCACCAGATCCCGATGATGGATCGCACCGCGCGGGGCACCGCCATCGTCAACCTGCTGCAGCTGCAGCCTGACGAGCGGATCCAGGCGCTCATCGACACGCGGGACTACGAGACGAACCGCTATCTGTTCTTCGCCACCAAGCACGGCCAGGTGAAGAAGACGGCGTTCACCGACTACGACTCGTCGCTGCGGGCCGGGCTCATCGCCCTGAACCTGCGCGACGGCGACGAGCTGGTGTCGGTGTTCCCCACCAACGGCGAATCCGACATCTTCATGACGTCGTTGCGCGGCCAGACCATCCGCTTCGCGGAGGACGAGGTGCGGGCGATGGGTCGCGCCGCCGCGGGTGTGAGGGGCATGAGGCTGCGAGAGGGTGACGAGGTCGTCGCTGCGGCCGCGCTCGTCGACGACGCTCACTACGTCATCATCACCGACGCCGGCTACGGCAAGCGCACCGAGCTCGACCAGTACCCGCGCAAGGGTCGCGGCACCCAGGGTGTCCGTGGCATCGCTCTGACCGAGCAGCGCGGCGAGGTCGTCGGTGCGTTCATGGCTGGCGACGACGCCCAGGTCGTGGTGGTCAGCTCCGACGGCATCCTCATCCGTACGACAGTGGGCGAGATCTCGGCCCAGGGCCGTTCGGCCACTGGTGTGAGGGTGATGAACCTGGAGCCGGGCACGAAGGTCGCGTCGGTGGCGCCGATCCCCGCCTCCGACATCGACGACGAGGACGATGACACTTCCGGGGCCGATGTCGCTGCCGAGTCCGATGTTTCGGATGGGTCCGATGTCGACGTCGACGACGTCGTCACGGCGGAGGTCTCCGCCGACTCGATCGACGACTGAGCACCCCCAAACGACCGCTTCTTCACCGTCTTCCCCCCACGACTTCCCCCGTCGATGTTTCCTTTCATGACGGAGGTGGGCCATGCGAGCTGTCACGCGCATGCTCTTGCGGGACGATCGGGGCCAGGTGGTGCCCTTGGTGGCTGTCGCGCTGGTGATCCTCGGCGCGGCGGCGTACGGGTTGACCGCGGTCGGGGTGGTGCTCGTCGATCGGGCCACGGCTCGCACCGCGGCAGATGCCGTGGCTCTCGAGTTGGCGGCACATGGCGACGATGGCGCGGCACACGAGATCGCCACGGCGAACGGTGCCGAAGTGGTCCGGGTGCAGTGGGACGGTCCGACCGTCGAGGTCGAGGTGAGGGTCGGACGGGTGACAGCGCGCGCTCGGGCGTCGAGTGCCGTCGAGTGGGTACCTCCTCAGGGGGGTGCACGTCCGCGGGGCGCCATCCCGTAAGCTGATTCAGATGTCCGATCGATCTGGGGTGGGCGCCCCCACGCACGACGGCGCCGATCCCGACCACGCGGGTCTGGGTGATGCGCCCGAGAGTGTGAGCACGCGTTCGTCCAAGAACGGTTCCGGGTCGCCCGACCCTGTCGAGGCCCCGCCTCGTCGCCGATTCGGTCGTGATCTGTTCGCCTCGGTCCTTGGCGCCGAACCTGCAGCAGGGACTCCCCCCGGTGTGCCCGGCACAGAGACGTCGACAGGCACAGAGACGTCGACAGGCACAAGCACGTCGACGGACACGCCTGCAGTCGTGCGCGACGACCCCACTCCCGAGGTGTCGCCGTCGCGCCGGCGGAAGCTGGTCACCCGCGACACACCGCCGACTGTCGACGACCACGCCATCGTCGAGGATGCGCCGTTGGTCATCGACTCGTCGATGGACTCAGGGGTCGTTCCCGCAGTCGTTCCGACTGCTCCGCATCGGTCTCGGCGTGGTGGCTTGCGAGCCCGACGCGTGCACCGCATCATCCGGCGGGTCGATCCGTGGTCGGTCCTGAAGCTCGCCCTGCTCTTCTACTTCTGCGTGTGGGCCATGGTCGTGGTCTCGGGGGTGCTCATCTGGGGCGTGGCGGTCTCGTCGGGCACCGTCGAGAACGTCGAGGGCTTCATCGCGCGTTTGCTCTCGTTCGAGGAGTTCACGTTCAACTCCGACCAGATCTTCCGCCTGTTCGCCATGGGCGGGCTGATCATGGTGTTCCTCGCCACGGCGATCACCGCGATCCTCGCCGTTCTGTTCAACCTCATCAGCGATCTCATCGGTGGTATCCGCATCACCGTGATCGAAGAGGAGAGCACCCGTCGCATCGTGTCGTCCGACTGACGTCGGCGCTACGAGAGCGGGTCCGTACCGGGTGGCCCGGCTGTTGCCGTGGCGACTACGGTGCATCGCTCTGCGGGGCTATAGCTCAGTCGGTTAGAGCGCACCCCTGATAAGGGTGAGGTCGCTGGTTCGATTCCAGCTAGCCCCACGCATCCGCACCGAACGCCGCCGGACCCCGAGGAGACCCAGCTGTGACGATGATCCGTCGAGCCCTCGTCGCTCTGGGCGTCGCCGGCCTGGTCGCTGCAGTGCTTCGGCTTCGTGGCTCGGGTGGCACACCGCCGTCTGACGGTGGCTGGCGCGAGCTCACCGGTTCCGATCTCCATTGAGCGTGACACCACGCTCGGTCGCGGTCATCGGCGTCGGTGCGGTGGGCGCACGCACCGCCCGCCAGCTGGTCAGCACCACCGACATGGGCCGTGTCGTCCTGCGGGACCTCGACGTTCGCAGGGTGGACGGGGCGGCCCGCTCGCTCGGCTCGCACTCGGTCGCCGACCTTCCGCCCTACACCGACCTGCCGGACGCCGACGTGGTGGTCCTCGCCACACCTGCCGGAACGCACGTCGATCTTGCCCGACGGCTTCTCGAGCGCAACGTGTCGGTCGTGTCGGTGTCCGATTCCGTCGAGGACGTGCGTGGGCTCCTGGACCTCGACGCCGAAGCCCGGGAGCGCAACCGGTCGGTGGTGGTCGGTGCGGGCTTCTCACCGGGCCTCAGCTGCATCCTGGCTCGCCACGCGGCGACGGTGTTCGAGCGGGTCGACGAGATCCATGTGGCGGTGACGGGCACCGGCGGCCCCGAGTGTGCTCGGCAGCACCACCGCGCACTCGCCGGCAACTCGGTCGACTGGCGTGACGGCGGGTGGGTGTCGCGCCGGGGCGGTTCCGGCCGCGAGCTGTGCTGGTTCCCTGACCCGGTCGGAGCCCAGGACTGCTACCGGGCCGCACGGCCCGAGGCCTTGCTGCTGGCTCCGGCCTTTCCCGGGGTGGTGCGGGTGACCGCACGCATGGCGGCAACGCGCCGTGACCGGCTCACTGCTCGCTTGCCGATGCTGCGACGTCCCCATCCTGAAGGCGGGCCGGGCGCGGTGCGGGTCGAGGTGCGGGGGCAACAGGGTGACGGACGTGAGGTCCGGGTTCTCGGTGCGATGGACCGACCAGCGGTGGCCGCGGGAGCGGTCGCGGCGGTGGCGGCGGTGGCGGTGCTCGACGGTGAGATCCTGCGCGCTGGCGCGGTGGGTCTGGCCGATCTGGTCGAACCGATCCCGTTCCTGACCGAACTGGCGCGACGAGGGGTCAAGTCCGCTGTCTTCGAGGGCACCGGGGCCTGACGACCCCGCCTGGGCCAAACGGCCCAGAGGGTGGTCCGCACATCACACCGCGTGGCCAAACGAATCACATCGGTGTCATTTATTCGTGCACCGCGCTAGTCGTGGACGGAGCGTGACAATCGCGCTCTCCGTGATCGTTTGGCAGGCTCAACAGTGCCAAATGTACGAAATCTGGGCCGTTCGGCCCTTGTGGCAATAGCCCTTCACACGTTTCTCTTGTCACATCACCTGTAAGGCACATTGACGGTCAGTGACGGCCGGCGCAGGAAGGGCGATACACAATGAGCGACAATCTCGAAGTCTCACAGCGCATCGAGCAGCATCTCCCGCTCGTGAAGCACATCGTGTTTCAGGTCGCTGTTCACTTCCCCCGTCACGTGGACCGTGAGGAGCTGGCCCGGGCCGGCGCCCTCGGCCTGGTCGAGGCGGCTCGCCGCTACGACGGCGACCGGGGTGTGCCGTTCGAGCGCTTCGCCGCTCAACGCATCCGTGGTGCGATCCTCGACGCCGTGCGCGCCGCCGACTGGGCGCCCCGTTCGGTCCGCAACCTCGCCCGCCGCCTCGAGTCGGCCGAGCAGCGTCTCGCCAGCCAGCTCGGCCGTGTGCCCAGCCCCGCCGAGATGGCCGATGAGCTCGGCATCTCCCGCGCCGAGCTCGACCGTCTCCAGGACCGCATGTTCCGCTCTGTCGTCCTGGCCCTCGAGCACGAGGTCAACGACGACTCCGAGGAGGACATGACCCTGGTCGACGTCCTCACCGACAAGAACTCCGTCGAGCCCCTCGAAGAGCTCGAGACCCGTGAGCTGCTCGGCTACCTCCGCGACGCCGTCGAGCTGCTGCCTGAGCGCCAGCGCATGGTGGTCGTCGGCTACTTCCTCGAAGGCCGCACCTCCCAGGACCTGGCTCGCTTCCTCGGTGTCACCGAGTCCCGCATCTCCCAGCTGCGCTCTGAGGCGCTCGAGATGCTCCGTGAGGGCATCGAGTCGCAGTACAGCACCGAGGCACCTGTCGAGGAGCCTGCCGGCCGTGTGGCCCGCCGCAAGGCCTCCTATGCCGAGGCCATCGGCACGGCCAGCGACTGGCGCAACCGTCTCGACCACGTCGACGACTACGAAGTCGAAGAAGAGCCGCCGGTTCCGGTCGGGGTTCCCTGGAGCTGAGCTGAGCGTCGCCGACCATGGGTCGGCGGCCGCGCTCACATCTGGATGTTGGTGTACCAGCGGTCGATGACCGTGGTGTCGCCGATCGTCTCTGTGCGCGCGAGCGGTAGTCGTCCGGCCAGAACGAGCATCAGATCCGAGGCAGGTGCCCGGACCGCAACATCGCCCTTTCCGTGGGCGTGGTCGACCGTGAGCTCCGAGCCCGAGAGACCGATCATCCACTCGCCGTCGCCATCAGTGGCGTGGAGGTGCACGGTTGCGGGCGTACCGGGCCATGGGTTGTGGGCGAGCCGTCGAGGCACCACCACTTCGAGCAGCTCGTCGATGCCGTCACGAGCGACGTCGGCATCGAGCGGTGCGGGACTGGTGACCGCGGCCTGGGCATCCCAGCGGTGCACCGCCGTCTCGTGTGCCGCGCGCCTGGCCCAGAAGACCGCGGTGGTCGGACCGGACCAGCTGGGCGCGGGCGCGTCTGGCCCCAGGTCCGTGAGTCGGGTGGCGAGCAGATCGACGCCTTCGAGCAACCAGTCGACCAGGTCGTCGGGATCGGTGGGCAGCTCGACCTTGGGTGCCGGCTGCAGCGCGGAGACGTCGTCGGCGCCGAGCTGGGCCACCTGCCACCTGTGGACCGATCCGAGGTGGTGGTAGAGGTCGAACAGCGTCCAACCCGGGCACGTGGGGACATCGATGTCGGCAGGTGTGACCCGTCCGAACCGGTCGCCGTCGCGACGAATGGCCTCGATGTACCCCGCGTGATCCACCTGGTCAGTCTGGCAGTGAGGAGCTCGGAACAGAGGGATCGGGGTCGAGGTCCGGCGCTGGCTCCACGGTGGTCGTCCGGGCTGGTGCGTTCCACCACGGGATGACACGCGGCGCGAACTCCAGGATCAGGGCGCCCACGACGGCGCAGGCGATCGCCTCGTCCCAGGTCCCGGTGTCGGGCACGTCGAGGGCGAAGAAGGCCTGAACCGGACCCCACTTCAGGGCGGTCACGAAGCCGGCGATCATCGCGCCGAGCAGTCCGAGCCGATAGGCGTTGAACGGTCGACACAACATGCCGAGGACGTAGATCCCGAGCGATACGAGGACGCAGGTGGCGATGGTGCGTGCCTCGTCGAGCGAGGTGCCCTCGGTGCGTCGTGCCAGCGCGAACGCGGTCCACGTCGCGAGTCCCGCCACGATGCCCGACGGCACCGAGAAGCGCACGACGCGCGGAACGAAGCCCGTCTCGGCTCGTCGCACGTTGGGCTCGAGAGCCAGGAAGAAGCCGGGCACGCCGATGCTGAAGGTGCCGACCAGGGTCAGGTGGCGCGGCAGGAACGGGAACGGCTCGCGCATGATCCCGGCCAACGCGGCCAGCAGCACGGCGTAGGTCGCCTTGGTGACGAACAGGTTGGCGACGCGTTCGATGTTGTTGATGACCCGTCGCCCCTCGGCGAGCACGACGGGGAGCGTGGCGAAGGAGTTGTCGAGGAGCACGAGTTGCGCCACCGCCCGCGCCGACGCACTGCCGGAGCCCATGGCGATGCCCATGTCGGCGTCCTTGAGGGCGAGGACGTCGTTCACGCCGTCACCGGTCATCGCGACGACGTGCCCCCGTCGTTGCAACGCGGCGACCATGGCGCGCTTCTGGTGCGGTGTGACCCGTCCGAACACGGTGGTGCGGTCGAGCAGATCCGCCAGCTCGTCGGCGTCGTCGGGCAGCTCGCGGGCGTCGATGGCGACTCCGAGCTCGTGGATGCCGGCCCGTGCGGCCACGGCGGCGACCGTGGACGGATGATCGCCAGAGATCACCTTGAGCGTGATTCCCTGCTGGATGAAGTACGAGAGGATCTCGTCGGCGTCGGGACGGATCTCGTCCTCGAGCAGCACGAGGGCGACCGGGTCGATGTCGCTCGGCAGAGTGGGCTCGACACCGTCGTCGGCGAACGGGATGTCGCCTCGGGCGACCATGACGACGCGCTGTCCGTCGTCGGCCCCGCGTGCCACTGCGGCGAGGTAGGCGGCGCGCCGTTCGTCGGACACGCCGGGAGCGCCGTCGAGGATCATCTCGGGCGCACCGATGCACCACGTGCCGTGCTCGGCGAACGAGGCGCCAGACCACTTGCGTGCCGACGAGAACGGCACGACCGTCCCGGCGGTCCAGTCGCTGGGGCCGACCCCGACGCCGATGGCGGCCAGTGTTGCGTTGGGGTTGTCGTCGGACGCGGCGAGCGCTGCGAGCGCGGGGGTGAGATGAGCCTCGTCGGGCGGGCCGCCGGCGGGGGGGAGGGGCTCGATCGACCCGAACGCGATCTCGCCGGTGGTGATGGTGCCGGTCTTGTCGAGGCAGAGGGTGTCGACTCGGGCGAGCAGCTCCACCGACGCCAGCTCCTTGGCCAGCGCCTTGCGTCGAGCGAGGCTCAGCACGCCGACGATGAAGGCGATGCTGGTGAGCAGGACCAGGCCGTCAGGGACCATCGCGACACACGCAGCGACGGTGCCTTGCAGGGCGTGGTGCCAGTCGTCCTCGCTGGACAGCAGCGATGCCAGCAGGAGGATCGCGACGGGCGGGATGATGTACATCAGCCAGCGCAGGATCTGGTTGATGCCCGCGCGCAGCTCGGAGTGGGCGAGCTGGAAGCGGCGGGCCTCCTCGGCCAGGCTGGCCGCGTAGGACTCGGCACCGATGCGGGTGGCGCGGTAGTGGCCGGAACCCGCGGCGACGAAGCTGCCCGACATCACCTCGTCGCCTGGCCCCTTCAGGACGGGGTCGGACTCGCCGGTGAGCAGCGACTCGTTCGCCTCGAGGCCCTGGGCGCCGATGACCTCGCCGTCGACGACGACCTGGTCGCCAGGGCCGATGGCCAGCACGTCGTCGGCGACCACCCCGGAGATGCCGATCTCGGTCTCGATGCCGTCGCGGACCACGCGGGCTTTTGGCGCGTTGAGCACCGCCAGGCGGTCGAGCTCCTTCTTCGCGCGGAGCTCCTGGGCGATGCCGATGATGCTGTTGCTGATCACGACGCCAGCGAACAGGGCGTCGGGCCCTGGTGCCGCGATCATGATGAGCACGAACATCACGCCGATGATGGCGTTGACCGGCGTGAGGACGTTCGCCCGGATGATGTCGCGGGTTGTTCGGGTGGGAGCGTCGGGCACGGCGTTGACGCGGCCGTCGCGGATCCGCTCGTCGACCTCGCTCTGGGTCAGGCCGGTGAGGGTCGGAGCGGGGGCCATTCCGGCCAGACGGTAGTCGGCACTCGTGGGGTCGTGGCAGTCCGTCGCGGCCGGGTGCAGATACCGTTGCCGCCCGTGACCGCAGAATCGGACGGTGTACGTCTCGACGGGGTATCGGTCGACCGCGACGGTCGTCGAGTCCTCGACGCCGTGACGGCACAGTTCGCAACCGGGACGGTCACGGCGCTCATCGGGCCGAACGGCGCGGGGAAATCCACCCTGCTCCACGCCATCGCGGGGATCCTCGAGCCGGTTGCCGGAACTGTCGCCCTCCCGGCGGGTGCCGCGCCCGACGCCGGAATCGCCTATGTCCTGCAGGGCACCCAGGTGTCCGAGCACCTTCCGGTGTCGGTGCGCGAGGTCGTCACGATGGGCCGCTA
>Ga0190271_10001438_pt1 | contig 13547 bp, 9 predicted proteins | sample Popmic356T_FD_133747 | JGI IMG/M metagenome (GOLD analysis project Ga0190271, IMG submission 133747) | Populus adjacent soil microbial communities from riparian zone of Weber River, Utah, USA - 356 T | ecosystem: Environmental > Terrestrial > Soil > Riparian zone | place: USA: Utah | collected...
CACGTCTCCCGCCGCCCAGATGTCGGGCGCACTGGTGCGCAACCGCGAATCGACGACGATGCCATTGTCCACTTCGAGCCCCGCCTGCTTCGCGAGATCGGTGCGTGGCTTTACGCCGACGCCGAGCACCACGACATCGGCCGCGAGCCGCTGCCCATCCTCGAGTTCGACTTCCTTCGGACGAATCGCGCTCAGTTTGGCGCCGAGGTGAAAGCGAACACCTTTCTCTTCGTGCAGCTGCTGCACGAAACGGCCCACCTGGGTTCCCATGACGCGTTCGAGCGGCACCTGGTCGAGGCTCACCACGTCGACCTCGAGATTGCGGGCGCGTAGCGAGGCTGCGACTTCGAGTCCGATGAAACTCGAGCCGACGACCACCGCTCGATGCCCCTTGGTGGCCGCGTCGATGATGGCTTGCGCGTCGGCCAGCGTGCGCAGTGTCTTCACGTGTGGAAGCGAAGCTCCTTCGGTCGGCAGCCGTATTGGTTCAGAGCCCGGCGCGAGCAGCAACTTGTCGTATGAAACCTTGCGTCCACTTTTCAGCACGATGACTTTGCCCTTCGGATCGAGCTCGAGCACTTCTTCCTTGATGAATTCGATCTTCATCTTTTCGTAGAACTCATCGTCACGCAGCCGCACCCACTCCATCGGCGCCGAGCCGGCGAGAAAATCCTTGCTGAGGTTCGGGCGATCGACAGGTCCCGGCTCTTCGTTGCCGATGAGAGTGATCGGCCCTTCGTAGCCGAGACGTCGCAGCTTCTCGGCGGAGGCCGCGCCGGCGGCGCCGGCCCCCGCAATGACGATACTCGCGGGAGATTTCGGGGGCTTGGCGGGCGGTGACCGGGACTGCTTCGCACCGACAGTCACGCGATCGCCGTTGCGAATTACTTCGTAACACGGAATCGGTTCCAGGGCAGGCGCACCGACCGCCTCGCCCGTACGCAGGTCGAAACAGGCATGGTGCCAGGGGCAACGCACCGTCTCGCCGACGACGAGTCCTTCAGCGAGCGGGCCGGAGTAGTGAGAGCACGTTGCCCCGATCGCACGTATGCCCTTGCCCGTGCGCACCAGCACAACAGCATCCCCGTTTGCATGACCGAGAAGCGGAACGTTTTCCGAAAGATCGGACGCCGCGATTCCTGCCGCCAGGTCGGGTCCACTGAGTTCCTGGGTGTGCGCCATTGATTTCTCCTGCAGGGCTAATGATCAGGATGCCACGGGTGTTCCCGCAGCAGCTGCGAATCACACAGCTGTCGGACTCGCGTCACTCTTGTCACTCTCTCCTTCCGACGCCGGGTTGTCTGCCGTCACTTGCATGTAGTGGAAATCTGCGCCGCCTCGAGGCTCGCCTTCGCGCCATTGACGACCGTGCGCATGCTGTCCACCTGCGCAGGTGACGGCAGGCTGCCGATGAAACTCCCGAAAAAGTTCTGGATCGCGCAGTATTCGACGGTGAGATTGTCCGCGAGATAGCCACGCAATGTGGGCGCAACGGTTTCCACCGAACGGTACCCCGCGAGCACACGCGCGACGATGCCGTCGGGCGAGCCGCCGATCTCGTTGACGAGTTCGAGCGATCTCGCGTGTTTCGCCGGCGGAATCGTCGGACCCGCGCTGACGAGCTCCTTGATCTCGCGCGCCTTCACGTCGAACAGGGCGAGCTGCGGCACGAGCTTCAAAAATATGCAATCGCGCGGCTGCGAAGCGTCCTGTTTCGGCAGGCTCGCACAGGCCTTGCCCGCCTTGTCGCTTATCGCGAGCACCTGCGCCTCGCGCGCGCTGCCCGACTTCCATGCCGAGGAAGCGGCGACCCGGTAAAAGCCCACGGCCATTGCCGGGTCGCTGGCAGCAATCGCGTCTCCGGCTTTCTCCGCACGAATGGACAGATCGACGAGTTGCGGCTCGAATGACGTCGCCACGAGGAACTTGTCGGGATTCGTGCGTTCGGCCTCGAGTTTGCCGGTGTAGGCGCGCGCCCATTCATTGTCGAGCTTGATGAGTTCGACTGGCGCGGCGCATCCCGCCAGCAACAGGCAGGCAGTCACCCACGCGAATGAAAGTTTCAGCTTCATGGAACTGCTCCCGCGGCACCGAGCGCCGCTTCGATCGTTTCATCGTCGAGTTTCGGCAGGTTGCCGGTTTCGATGACCTGGAAAATGTGTGCGCGATACAGGAACAGCCACTCCTTGCCGCCATACTTCGTGAGATTGGTGGTTACCAGTTCGCCAAGCTGTGCGGCGAGATCCTTGACCTTCGCACTGTGGAGCAACGCTGCCGCCGAATTGCTCGCATAGGCGCGAATCGCAACGATCATGGCTTCACGCAGGGTCGCGCCGAACAACACCGCGCCACCCGCGCGCCCGGCCGTGTTCCATTGCGCCGCGGCCACGGCGAGCGCATCGCCTAACAAGGTGCCGAGCAGACTGCCGGCGGCCGTACTCTTGCCGACGCTGAGCAAGCGGCCCGGATTCGCTGCCACCTCCTGTGCCGCCACCGTCAGGATCGCGATCCAGTCTTCCTGCGACAGCAGCAGGTGCTCGTCCTTCGCCATGGCCGTTACGACCGCGGTGATGAGACGGTCGATTTCCGCGGTGCCGGTGGACGGCAGCATTCCGGGTGTTGCCGCGATCTGGGCGATGACCACGCGAAGCATCGCCTCGATGTTGGCGCGGCTCCTGAGACGTCGCAACGCGGCCGAATCACCCTGCTTCACGGCATTCGCAACTGATGCAAGAACGGGATTCAGCAGTTGCGCGACGAGGTTGTCCCACGGCTTGTCGGCGTTGAGCAGCGAGCCGCCATCACGAGCCACCGATTCGAGAACGCTTGCCGCGAGATCGACGATCATGGCCCGGTCGAAGGGCGGTGCACCGGCGGCGACGCTGGCCAGGTCGGCGAAAACCGCGGCGAGCAGTTTGTCGGTGGCATCCTGAGGTTTGCCGATGAACAGATCCGGACGCGCAGCCGCCAGCTGCACGGTCGCCTTGTACAACTTCACTGCACCCGCTCGCGAAACGACCTCCTTCAGCCCGACGTCCGCCACCTTGAGCAGATAGGTGCGCGTCAGCGTGCCCAGCAGATCGTCATCGCCGAACTGCGCACCGAAAAATGCCTGCGGATTTTCCGCCACGGTACGTAACGCTTCGCCCGCGACCGGGCCGAGCACATTTTCGACCACCGCGCGCCAGGCGATCTGCTTGTCGAGTGCATTCGGCAGACTCTCGACGAGCTTCGGCAGGGTGTTCTTCACCAGTGTCTGCAGGTGCGCTTCATCGACGATGGCTTCCGGATGTTCTGCCAGCGCACCGAGTCCCGCCTTCAGGAAGATGGCCGCCACCCTTTCGCCAAACAGGTTGCGGGGCCCGAGCGCATCCGCGTTGTCGGGCACGAGCTCCGCGACGCGCGCCGCCATTGCCTTGACCAGCGATTCGGCATTGCCGTCGATACCGAACAGCTTCGGATCGGTAGCGGCGAATTCCGCCGCCACGTCGACGATGACGAGTACGACGCGCGCAAATGGTCCCGGTGGTTCCTCGCCGCGAGCCCATTGCTTGATCATCCACTGGCCGGCGAACTCATCTGCGCGCGGCGCCAGCTTTGGATCATCGATGATCTGCAGCCGCGCGAATTCCGCAGACAACAGGTCGAGCGCGTCGGCGCGTTTCGGCGCGCCCTGTTTCGAAAGCGACTCCCAGTAGGGACGCAGCTCCACGGTGATCTTGTTTTCGTTCGCCCCGAAGAAGCCAAGCACCTTCGCCCGCTCCGGGAAAGCGATGTCATCGACCATCGGCAGCAGCACCGCGCGATCGCGCGCGTACTGTCCTAAAGCCTCACTACCGGCGCGGCGCAGGCGCACCGCCGCACGGACCGCCATGAGGATGAGGGTGGGATTCATTTGCGTACTCCGCGAGCTGGCTGGCCATCCGGTGAAAGCAGCACTCGCCGCGCAAACGGGCGCGCGGCGGCGATGGCGACGCTGAACGCATCGACGGGTGTGCGCGGCGGCGAGCCGGCAGCGGCCGCTGAACCGGCCGGCGCGCCGGCATTGGCGGCCTCACTGCTGACGGATCGCGATTGCGCGGTACGCGTGAGGCTGCGTGCGAGATCGAACCAGAACGGCGCGCCCAGGCCAATGAGCAGGCCCGCAAGGCACACCGACAAAAACCATTGGAGACCGCTGATCGAGAAGATGCGGCTGGCAACCGACACGATGTCCGCCGGCAACGCGCGCTGCGCGCCGTCGGAACAACGCGGATCACGGGACAACGGCGACTCTGCACCGCCGGCCGCCGCAGACTTTGCCCGGCAGAAGGGCCAGTACTCACTCGAAACCGGGAGACCCGCGTCATTGACGCGTGCGAGCTCGACGCGTACGCGCGCTGCACCCGCCTCGGCAAGTTCTTTTGGCGTCGCAGTGGATTCGTCGGCCGGTGCCGGCACCGCGGCCATCGCTTCCGCAGCACTCCTGGGTCGCGGCGCATTTTCATCGACCGAGCCGCCGAGTTTTTCGATGACCCCCTGCGTGAGCGTGTCGTCATGCAGAAGTGATTTGAATACCACCACCGCATCGACGTTGGCCACGAATGCGCACAGCAGTGAAACGAGCAAACACCAGAAATGCGCCTGGCCCTGAAAACGTTGCGAGGCTCCCTGGCCGAAGCGATCGAATTTCTGTGCCAGGTCGTTGATGATGATGTGCGTGCGATCTGCGCCCGTCCTGGCGATCGCCTGGCCCACATGCGTGTCGGCGAGCCGTTCCGCGAGCTGCATCATCGTCATCGACTTCAGATCGGCGGACTGCGCGATCGAGCGCAGCCAGTGGGTCTTTTCCGAATACGCCTGGTTACGCGTGACCGACGCGAGGAATTGAGCGCGTGCAGCCTCCATGGAGACGCCGCTCAACGTGGTGGCAATACGCTTGCTCAGCACGTCGTCGAACAACCGCTCCATCATGAGGCGGAATCCGCGCTCGCGCGTGGAGAGGATCTGGTAACCGGTCTCGAGAACGATCGTCACCACAGTCGCAAGCGCCAGCATGATCAGTGAAAACGCCAGCGCAGCTTCGAGCCAGTTCATGATTCCCTCCTTCGGTCGGCCTGCCCTCCGCTAGCGACGCGTTTTTTTCTTCCTGCCGCGCGCCACCGGTTCGTACATTGCTTCGAATTTCTTCCTGCTGATGGCGTACGCATCGCGGCCATCACGCTGGTTGCTCACGAGGTAGTCGCCCTTCCGGTAGCGTGTGTGGCCTTCCTGCGTCTTCACCTGGCCGGCGCTGTCCGCCGGCCGGGCCCAGACCGGCGCCCGCTTGAGGTACCACCCTCTATCTACCTTGACGTAGGTAGCCGCGAACGTCGCCGCGGCAACCGAATAGACGTCGCCGAAATTGTCGACCAGCCAGTCGCCCGGCCTGGCGCGCTGTTTCCCGCCCCACTTCTGATAGGAGAGCCCGCCCGAGTCGCGCGGCAGCCGGACTGCCACCACACTCTGCGATTCCTTCTTGCGGTAGGCGCGCACGCCGGATTTCATGCGCGTCACGCCTCGATGACACCGGATTGCGGATCAGACATGCGCCTTCACCCTGGCGATGATCGACTGCATCCAGATACCTTCGTTGGCGGGATACGTACCCGGCTTGCCGTTGAGTTTTGTCATGAGCTTGCCGCCCTTGTGATGCAGCGCCACTACACCCCAGATGCTGTTGAACACGGGGCTGCCGGAATTCCCTTCTTCGGTCGTCGTGTGATAGTGCACCCGGCAGATATCCGGTCGCGCGGGTTTTCCGGCGGCGGGACCTTCGTGATCGAGGATTTCATTGTCCTGGAACGCGTACGTCTGCTCATTGCCCTTCGGATGGCCGATCACATAGACCTGCGGCTGCGGCGGATTGGGCTCGAGCACAGGCAACGCCCGCGCGATATCCAGCGGCTTCGGGTCTTTCAAGATTCCCTTGAGTCGCAGCAGGCTGAAATCGAGATCGTCGCGTGGCGATTCGCAAAGGATCTCGTCTATGTCGTACGACAGGTTGGCATCCACCGCTTCGAATCTGACTTCCACGCTGTCCGGCGTGGCGCCATCTTCTGCGCCCGCGGTGTTCACCACGTGAAAATTGGTGAGCACCAGGTACTCGCTGCGCTCATTGGCGATGAGATCTTTCGAGCGCAGCAGGAACCCCGTGCCGATTCGTCCTCCGAGCTTCTGCCGGATGGCAGCGACGCCCAGGCCCTGTTCGAGTCCCTTGATCCACCAGCTCCGGGTCTGCGTGCCGCGAATGTTGCCGAGCACCGCCTGGAACTGCGGTTCCGTCGGCACCTTCTGAAAAAGTGAATCGGCGGGAATCGTGACCGCGGAGGCCGGCAGCTGCATCATGCGGACCTTCAACACTTCGAGGGCGACTGCACCGCGCTCTTCCTGGTCGATGTTCCAGACCTCGGTGAACTGCCGCAGCGTGCTGCTCAGATGGAACGCCTCGGTCTTTGGCGACACGGCGTAGCGTTGCAGGGCGCTCTCGATCGTGCCCCAGTCCTCCGTGCCAAGACTGACTTCGGCAAGCGTTGCGAGATACCACTCGTCGCGTTCGGCATCCGGCATTGCCTGCAGGGTGATCAGCAGTTCGTTCGCGAGCTTTCTGACATCGATCTCCTGGGGATAGTCGATGCCGTTGCGCCGGCAATGCGCGGCACAGGCGAGCAGATTCACCCCATGCCAGGTGTTTCGTACGGTATTGGCGAGATATCCCGCGCGGTATGCCTCGATGGCACGCGCCATCGCCGTTCGCGCGGCCTTCGACGCGCGAAACCGCGCGTCGAAGTACATTTTCTTGTACGACCGGCCTAACAATCCGGTGACTTCCGCCATTTCCGGGTGATCCGGCGGCAGTCGCCGGCGCAGCACTTCGAGTACGTCGAGAGCCACGGTTACGCGGCCGGTTTCGATGAGTGCCTGGGCATACAGCCGCCGCGGAATCGCCTCGGCCGGCGCCACGCGCCCGATCGCCTCCGCAATATCCATCAGCAGCGAAAAATCGCGGATGTTCCGCAGATGGAGCAGCAGGTCGCTGGCCGCGGCCGCGTCTTTCAGTTCAGCATCGTTCTTCAGCTCGACGAGCAACGCGCGTGCCCTGGCGCGGATTTCATCATCGCTCGCCATGATCTAAAGCCCGAGCATCGACCGCAACGCCTGGCGGAACTTGGGCTGCTTGAGATATTTCGTGGCCGAATGGCGCCAGGCGCCGTCGTTCTCGATCTGGATGTCTTCGATGCGCTTCGAACTCGAGAAGCGATAGTCATTCGCGAGCTGGGGATCCAGGCCACAGACGGGATCGAGCCGGTCGAACAGGTTTACCCAGCGCGTCGCGACGCGCTCGTGCGGATAACCATTGAGCCTGCTCCATCCCGGTTGCAGCTTGTCCTGCACCTCGTCGAGGCCCAGCGGGCTGCCAATGGTGATGAGGCCGTCGACCTTCTTGCACTCGTCGACTCTCTTGAGGCAGTCGTACGCAATCACTGTCCCCATGCTGTGCGACACGACGATGTGCGGACCGTCTGAACCCGGGTTGTTGACTCTGTCGAGGAAGCGTTTGCGGATGGTTTGCTGGATGCGCACCGCCTGGCGGCCCGGGGGCGCAAAATTCACGTCGAACAAGTAGTGGTGAACGTCGCGCAGGAACGCATTCATGATCGGCTTCTTGAGGAACCAGGGCAGCGGGATGCGCTCGAAGGAACCGCCGGCCGCGTTCTGCGCTGCCGGGGGAGCCGCGGCGATCTGTTCGTCGTCGCGCGAAGTGAGTTTTTCGCGCATGCCCTCGAGGAACGCCGCTTCCTCCGGAGTGGCGGGAGCGGGAATGGACGTGGCTCCGGCAGCGTCGGCGGCCGCATCCGCATTGGCCGCCGTGCTTTCGAAATTGCTGGTATCGGTGATCGGATCGCCGTACATGAGATCCGCCCAGTACACCATCGATGTCGACACGCCCTCGTTCGACAACGACAGCGGCTCGATCGCCTGCTCGAGCGAGTCACACCAGATTCGGCGCAACTCATCTTCCTTGGGCTTGTTGGCGATGCCGTGTATGAAAGTCACATGTGGCATGACGATTCCTCTCGTTAATTCCTGGTCAAAGGTCGAAGGCCGGGTCTTCGCCGATGTCCGGTATCTTCATGGTCGGCTGGCTCGCCGATGGCTCGAGGCCTGGCATGGATTCGAAACCGGGCAATCCGGCTTCCTTCCGTAGTGCATTGAGGCGATTGAGCCAACCCTTGCTGAAGGCGGCGAGTTTGGGGTTTTTCTCCACGAGGCGCCCGTAAAATGCCTCGCGTGCATCGCAGTAACGAATGACGACCTCGCCCTGATCGCAGGCGGCGACCGCCTTCTCGGTGCCGGGTCCAAACGCCCCGTCGACAGAGCAGTTCGCCGCGCCTTGCAGAAACCGCACGGCCCGGCCCACTCCCATATTCACCGCGGTGTCGAACTGGACCAGGTACAAAGGATCTGCGAGCAGATCGCATCGCGCGGCGCGCCAGTAACCCGATTCGTAGATCGCATGCACCTCTTCGTCGGTGATGAGTTTTACGTCCTGGGCAGCCGCGCCCTGCCGGACGCGCCACTGGTCGTAGACTTTCTGGGTGACTCCCTTATTCGTGCGGCCGCCGGGATCGTTGGGGTGATCGACGAAGCCACCCTCCCACCGCAGAACGAATTTGAGCGATGACGACAACTGGGCGGATGGCATTGATCTCTCCCGAACGCGGGAAGTTGTTGCGCCGGACCCGGGCGCGGCCCAAGTAGCTAGCGTTTGTTCTTGTGTTGGCCCAACCATAGTACAGGTGTGATCCACGCCGCAATCTCGATCGGCACGTCGATGTTGGGGAGTGTGAAAAAAGTCAGACCGGCTGTAAGGTATCGACCGACTGACACGGAAAATACCAATCTAGTTAGTCGAAGGGGTGTGTGCTGCGCGCGGTTTGCTGCGCAATTGGTGCGATTTGGTGCAGCGCGCAAACAATCTTCTCGAGGTGTCCTGGAATGTCCTATCTCGGCGAACCTTTCAAATACGACGTCTGTGCAAGTTACAGTCACGGTGATCCGAAAGGCGCTGGTACCTCGAAATTCAAGAGTTATTCGCAAGGCCTGTTGCGCGAGCTCGAGACCGAGCTCAAGGCCCATCCCACCTTCGGCGACAAGCTGACCGTTTTCTTCGACGATCATGACGAGCCCGGAGAAGGCCTCGATCCGAACTCGGCTCTAACAGAACAGTTGCGCACTGCAATGGGGCAGTCGGCGATCTTTACCGTGCTCATGTCCGACCACTATCTGCGATCGAAGTGGTGTGCCGACGAGCGTGAGTACTGGCTGAAGAACGGCTCGACGCTCGCGTTCGACCACTCCGAGCGGCTCTCCGTGGCGCGCATCTGGAACACCACAGAGAAATGGCCGTCGATGCTGGTGGACGAACGCGGCAATCCTCTCGTGGGGACGTGTTATTTCGACCAGGCGCATGTGGCAACTGCGCCCTGGCCCTATGCCTGGCCGGAACCCGATGCGGAGACGAAAGACCCCTTTCGCAGGATCCTGTTGAGCCAGATCGGCCTCATCTGGCAGCAAATCGAGAAGCTGAAGACGCGTCTCGACGCGCAGCGGCGGGCTCAGCAGGATGTCGCACGGTTGTCCGACGACAGCGGCCAGGTGCTCTACCTGCACGCGCGCAGCGAGAACGAGGAAATCTGGAGCAAGACGAGCGACGCGCTCACCGAACAAGGCTTTACGGTGCTGCCGAGCCAGCCCGAACCCGTCGAAACCGACCCGGACAAGGCCCTGCGCGTTCGCAATCGGCGGGTGGAAACACTCAGCGGGTGCGACGCGCTGCTATTGGTGGGCTCGAATGATGGCCCCGCAGTCGAAGCAGACCTCGTGGTCGTTGGCCGTCAGGATCGGGACTCCGCACGCGCGCTGGGACGACGCATCCTGCCCTGCGCATTGCTCGATACCGTCGGCGCGCCCGTGGCCACCGGCAGGCGCACCGAAGCCGCGCGCCGGCTGCGGGTCGACTGGCTGGACTGCACGAGTCCGCCGTGGGTCGGCAAGGTGCACGAGTGGCTCACCCAGAAGAGCACCGAAGCGCGCCGTTCCACATGAACGCCGTCGCTGACATCTTCGATTTCACTCTGCCGACAAGTCCGTATCCCGGGCTGCGGCCGTTCGCCAAGGACGAGTGGCCGGTGTTCTTCGGCCGCGAGCGCATGGTCGACGAAGTCATCGAGCGGCTCATCAATCTTCGACTGCTCGTGGTTCATGGCGACTCCGGCTGCGGCAAGAGCTCGCTGATTCGCGCCGGCGTCATTCCGCGACTCGAGCAGGAGTGCGCTCGCGGTGGATCCCGATGGCGCACCTGCACGACGACCCCCGGCCAGGACCCGCTCGAAAACTTTGCCGCGGCCATCGCCGCGATGGACGACAAGACCCACAGCCAAAAACGCAGGCATGAAGTCCTGCGCATCCTCAACGGCGGCCATCATGGCGCCCCCGCCCTGGTCGAATACCTGTGCGGAGCCCGGCGCGAGCATGTCTGCATCCTGCTCGATCAATTCGAGGAACTGTTCGCGCACGCCCACCACCACGGGCCGCACCAGGCCAGCGTGCTGATCGACATGCTGATTGGCCTGCACCAGCTCGGCGATGCGCGGCTGCGCGTCATATTGACCATGCGCTCGGAATTCCTCGGCGCCTGCGCGCAGTACGATGGCTTCGCGCAGGTCGTCAACGCCACTCAATATCTGCTGCCGCGCATGGAACGCCCCGACCTCCTGCGAGCCATCCAGGAGGCGGCCACACTATATGAAGGTGTGATCGCGCAGGATGTTGCCGAAAGGCTCATCAGCGACGCGCGCACGACGCAGGATCAGCTGCCGCTCATCCAGCACGCGCTGATGCGGCTGCATGCCCAGAATCCCGTCAAGCCCGGTCAGCCATGGCGTCTCGGCATGGAGGCATATCCTTCGGGCGGCCTGCGCGCTCTGCTGTCCGATCATGCCGATGAAGTCCTGCGCGGCATCGAGCCCCAGCTTGCGAACGGCCGGCATGTCGTCGAGGAAATGTTTCGCGCGCTCACGGAGATCAACGCGGATCACCGCGCCGTGCGCCGCCCGCAGACTTTTGCGCAACTGCTGCGTGTCACCGGCGCGGGCGAAGCTGAACTGCGCAAGGTCATCGATGCGTTTCGCGCCGAAGGCGTGTCGTTTGTGCGGCCGTACGGCACGGAACCCGTGGACGTCGACGACATCATCGACATCAGCCACGAAGCGCTGATTCGCTGCTGGCGCAAGATCGCCGACGACAAGGACGGCTGGCTCACGCGGGAATTCTCCGACGGGCTCATCTGGAGCTCGTTGCTCGTGCAATGCAAGAGTTACGAAAAAGACTCACAGAACGTGTTGTCCGCGGCGACCACCGAGGAGCGGCGGCAGTGGCTCGCGGGGCGCAACGCGGCCTGGGCCGAGCGTTATGGCGGAGGATGGGAGCGGGTTCAGAAACTCATCACCGCGAGTGCGGAAGCACGCGAACTGCAGTTGAAGGCAGAGAAGAAGGCGCGGCGACTCAAGGTCTTCCGCTGGGGTTTCGCGATCACCTCCACGCTGCTGTTCGTGACGGTGTACTCGACGATCTCGGCGGTTCGCGACCGCGCGGCGACCAACAAGGCGATGGCCATCGCGGCGGTCAAGTCCCAGCTCTACAACGAGGAAAAGGACAAGGCGCTCAAGGACGCACAGGCGAAACAACTCGCCACCGACAACTTCGTCGAGCAATTGCGCGCCGAGCTGGCCTCCTTGAAGGAAGCCGCACAGACGGCGCCTGCCAACAGCGCACTCCGGCAAAGCATCGATGCGGCGGACCTCACCATCCAGCAGCAGGTGGTGCAACTCAACAGCGCGACGCGGGCCGTGCAGCCGCGAATCTACTTTCACATTGCCAACGAGTCGCAACGTATCCCCGCGCAGGTTGTCGCGCGCGGGCTCAGGTCGGTGCGCGCCAGTGATTTCGCCATCCTCGTCCCCGGAATTCAGTTGGTGGCCCGCCCGCCGGGAGCCAACCTCTTGCGCTGTTTCGATGCGATCGAGTGCAAGGAGTGGGGCGAAAAACTCACCGACCTGATCAATCAGCAACTCGGTTATCCGCAAGTGCGCCTGCAGGATTTCAGCGGCACGTTCACCGACCAAAAAACGATTCGCCCGTTGCATTTCGAGCTGTATTTCGCGGCGGGAGATATCAAGCCCGCGTTGCGCAAACAAAAGGGTGATTGAGAGAAACGGATAGCTAGTATCCCGTGACCCGCAGATCACGCTGGGAGCGTCATGGCGGACCTTTTCATCAGCTATCGGCGCAAAGATGCCGAACAAGTGCTCCCGCTCGTAGCGGCGCTGCGCGAACGCGGCTGCACGGTCTGGCTCGATCAGCGCGAAATCGGCGCGTTCGCTGCAATCACGGATGAGATCCGCCGGGGGTTGGCCGAGTCGAAGGCACTGCTTGCGTGGTATTCCGAGGATTACCCGAAGTCACGTCCCTGCCAGATGGAACTCACGGCGGCGTTTGTGGCCGCGCAGAGTGAAGGCGACCCGCACCGCCGGATCCTGGTCGTCAACCCGGCAAAGAGTCCGGCGCATGTCGAGCCCATCGAACTGCGCGACGCGCAGTACGCCACTGCGCCTTCCGATGCAGAAGGGTTAGCGCAGCTTGCCGGGCGGCTGGCCGAACATGTCTCAACACTGGACGGGCAGCTGGGCGGCATCGTTCCGATCGTCCCACCGAATCAATACGGGCTGAAGCTGACCGGCGCGAATCGATTCGTCGGGCGCCTGCCGGATCTGTGGCGAGTTCACTCGGCCTTGCACACCAGCGAGAGCGCCATCATCAGTGCGACGAGTGCCGCAGGACTGGCAATCGTCAGTGGACTCGGTGGCATGGGTAAATCGCTGCTCGCCGAAGAGTACGCGCTCCGATTCGGAGCGGCCTATCCCGGGGGCATCTTCTGGCTGCGGGCGTTCGGTAATGACCCCAAGCACCCCAGTGATCGTGATGCCCGAGAGGCGGTACGCGTCGAGCAGTTCGCCAACATGGCGTTGATGCTGGGTGTCGACATCAAGGGGCTCAGTTCAGTTGAGATAGAGGGTCGGCTGCGGATCATGCTTTCAAACCCAGAGAAGCGTTTCCTCTGGATCATCGATGATCTCGCCTCGGGCCTTCAGGCCGACGCGGTCAAAGCCTGGACTGCTCCTTCTCCGTGGGGCAAAACCTTGATCACGACGCGCAGCCGGGAGTACGGCGCGATTGGAACAGCGCTGCCCCTGGACGTGCTCACGCCGGAAGAAGCCGTCGCGCTGTTGTGCAGTCGACGCGTGCCAGAAGGTCAGAGCGAAGAAACGGCCGCGCTCGGCATCGTGGAGGACCTTGGATATCACCCGCTGGCCGTGGATGTGACGGCGGCGGCACTGGAGAAGAAGCTAGGGATAGTTTCGTTTGGCCGGTTCAGGGAGAAGCTCGCCATTCCCACGAAAGACGAA
>Ga0190271_10001439_pt1 | contig 13546 bp, 12 predicted proteins | sample Popmic356T_FD_133747 | JGI IMG/M metagenome (GOLD analysis project Ga0190271, IMG submission 133747) | Populus adjacent soil microbial communities from riparian zone of Weber River, Utah, USA - 356 T | ecosystem: Environmental > Terrestrial > Soil > Riparian zone | place: USA: Utah | collected...
CACCGCTGCCGGACTGGTGGTCCGAATTCGACGCCGTCACGGTGACGGCCCAGTGTCTGCGCCACGCCCTGGCCGGTGTTCGCGACCGCGGCTGGACCCACCACATCCAACGTCTCATGGTTCTCGGCAGCCATGCCCTGCAGCGCGGCTACCGTCCCGACGAGCTCACCGAGTGGTTCGCCACCGCCTACGTCGACGGGTTCCGCTGGGTGATGCCGACCAACGTGGTCGGCATGAGCCAGCACGCCGACGGCGGATTACTGGCCACCAAGCCCTATACGTCGGGGGGTGCCTACATCAACAAGATGAGCGACCACTGCGCCGACTGCGACTTCGATCCGAAGAAACGCCTCGGCGACGACGCCTGCCCCTTCACCGCCGGGTACTGGGCGTTCACCCACCGTCACCGCGACCTGCTGGCCCGAAACAACCGAACCCAGCGCATGGTCGCCAACATGGACCGACTCAAAGACCTCGATGCGGTCCTCGAGCAGGAAGCCCACCGCGAATCGTTCTGACGCGGGCTACACCGTCACCAACCGGTACAGCCCGATCAGTCCCACGACGACGATGACCGCCCGCAACACCCCCGGGGATAGTCGGCGTCCGTAGTGCGCACCGAGGAACCCCCCGGCCAGGGAACCAACAGCGATCAAACCCGCAGCAGCCCAGCTGATCCGATCGAACGCCACCACCGTGTACGCAACCGCGGCGACAACGTTGACCACCAGCGACAGCAGGTTCTTCGCCGCGTTCATCCGCTGCATGTCCTCGGGCAGGAGCGCACCCATCGCCGCGATCAGCAGGATCCCCTGCGCCGCCGTGAAGTAGCCGCCGTAGACGCCCACCGCGAACGTCGCCGCCACCACCGCCGTCATCCGGGCCGCCGACACGTGCTCGGCCGACCGGCCCGCCGCCTCGGCCCTGTTCTTCGCCCACGTCTGAATCCGCGGACCGATCAGCATCAGTGCCAGCGCCGCGACCAACAGCACCGGGACGACCTGCGCGAAGACTTTCTCCGGCAGATGCAGCAACAGCCACGCACCACACCCGGCGCCGACGAACGATGCCGGCAACTGCCAGCGCAGCCGATCCCACTGACCCCGCAACTCGCGGCGATAACCCCAGGTGCCCGAGACGCCGCCGGCCACCAGACCGACTGCGTTGGACATCGTCGCAGTCACCGGCGGATACCCCAGAGCCACCAGGGTCGGGAACGTGATGAGAGTGCCGGATCCCACGACTGCGTTGATCGCACCGGCCCCAATTCCAGCCAAGGCGATCAGGATCATGTCGACGACGGGCACTACCCGTACGTTAGCGGGTGCTTCGGCGCAGGATCAGCGCGCCTCGTCTGTGGCCGATTGCTGAGCGTTGTCGGCGTCGACCTCGGCCTCGAAATCGTCCGGTACGAAGGCGGGCGCCTTCGAGATATTCCAGGCCAGGTACACGAACGCCGCCCAGGCCACCACGATCGCGGTGTAGATCAGCGTCGACCACGGGCTCTCGATCTCGAAGTACTGGACCAGCTTCTGTGAGTTGGTCAGCACGATGACGCCGCCGACCGCGGTGCCGAGCAGCGCCGGGCTGATGCGGCTGACCAGCCAGGCGGCAAACGGCGCGGCGATCACTCCGCCCAGCGCCAGCCCCAGGACGATCAAGAGGTTGTCGAAGAACTCCTCGCGCAGTCCGACCAGGAAGCCGACCGACGCCGATGCCGCGACCAGGAACTCCGATGCGCTGACCGAGCCGATGACGGTTCGCGGTGCGGTCTTGCCGCTGGACAACAGCGTGCTGGTGGTGACCGGTCCCCACCCGCCGCCGCCGGAGGCGTCGATGAAACCTCCGAAGAGACCGAGCGGCGCCAGGAACTTGGTGGTGTGTTTGGTCTCGCCGGCCTTGACGGCGGGCGGGGTGCGCAGCGAGAAGCGCAACAACACGTAGACGCCGATCCCCAGCAGAATCGCCGCCATGACGGGCGCGGCGTCCTCGGTGGACAACGACGACAGCACCGTCGCGCCCAGAAACGCGCCGACCGCGCCGGGCACGCCGAGCTTGGCCACGATGTGCCAGTCGATGTTCTTGAATTTCCAGTGCGAAAGGCCGGAAGCGAACGTGGTGCCCACCTCGGCAAGGTGCACCGCTGCGCTGGCCTGGGCCGACGCGACGCCGCTGAGGACCAACAGTGTGGAGGCCGTGACGCCGAACGCCATTCCGAGTGCGCCGTCGACCAGCTGTGCACCGACGCCGACAAGGGTGAAGATGAGAAGCGAACGCATTGAAGCAGCTGCTTTCGAACGAGGCACCCGGACGGGCGACCTGGATGGTTATCGGACGCGTATCAGAAACGCGGACAACACCATTCGTCGAAAGCGATCAACCGTCGCGACGGCCAAAACGGCTGCAGTGCATAGGCGTGGGAGGGCGCGGTGCGGAAGGCGTTCTCAGCCACCGACGTACCCCTCTCTGTATGCCTGTCCCACACACTGTAGTGAGGACATGCACGACCTGCACATATACAGGTCAGCGCGATCCGAAGTCGATCGATCACCGGGTCCGGGACTGAGCGCCCCTCTTCTCGCGGACCCGGACGTTGATCCGAATCGGGCTGCCCTCGAAACCAAATGTCTCCCGGAGCTTGCGCTCCAGGAAGCGCCGGTAGCCGGCCTCCAGGAAACCGGAGGTGAACAGCACAAAGGTCGGTGGCCGCGCGGTCGCCTGGGTGGCGAACAGGATCCTGGGCTGCTTGCCGCCGCGCACCGGCGGCGGCGTCGCGGCGACGATCTCCTTGAAGAAGGTGTTGAGTCGTCCGGTCGAGATGCGCGAGTCCCACGACGCCAGCGAGGTCTCCAAGGCGGGCACCAGCTTCTGCACCGCGCGGCCCGTCTTGGCCGAGATGTTCACCCGCGGCGCCCACTGCAGCTGCGCGAGCTGCAGATCGATCTCGCGGTCCAGCAGGAAGCGGCGGTCGTCGTCGACGAGGTCCCACTTGTTGAACGCCAGCACCAACGCCCGACCCGCTTCGATGACCATCGTCAGGATCCGCTGGTCCTGCTCGGTCAGCGGCTGCGACGCATCGATGAGCACGACCGCCACCTCGGCGGTGTCGATCGCGCCGTGGGTGCGCACCGACGCGTAGAACTCGTGGCCGCTGGCCTGTCCGACCTTGCGTCGCAAACCCGCGGTGTCGACGAATCGCCAGAGCTTGCCGTCCATTTCGATCAGCGAGTCGACCGGGTCGACAGTGGTTCCCGCGACGTCGTGCACCACCGATCGCTCGTCGCCGGAGAGCCGGTTGAGCAGCGATGACTTGCCGACGTTGGGCTTGCCGACCAACGCCACCCGGCGGGGACCGCCGCCACCGCCGCCGACCTCCGAGACCGTCGGGAGCGCGTCGACGACGATGTCCAGCAGGTCGGCGACACCGCGACCGTGCATCGCGCTGACCGAGTGCGGCTCCCCCAGCCCCAGCGACCACAGCGCGGCGGCGTCGGCTTCGCCGCGCTCGGTGTCGACCTTGTTGGCGGCGAGGAACACCGGCTTTCCGGAGCGCTGCAGCAGTTTGGCGGCGGCTTCGTCGGCGGAGGTGGCCCCGACGATCGCGTCGACGACGAAGATGATCGCGTCCGCGGTGCGCATCGCCACCGACGCCTGCTCGGCCACGAGCCCTTGCAGGCCCTTCGCGTCAGGCTCCCACCCGCCGGTGTCCTGCACGACGAACCGCTGTCCCGACCACAGCGCGTCGTAGGACACCCGGTCGCGGGTCACCCCCGGGGTGTCCTGCACGACCGCTTCACGCCTGCCCAGGATCCGGTTGACCAGCGTGGACTTACCGACGTTGGGCCTGCCGACGACGGCCACCACGGGTGGCGGCGCTGCGGCCTCCTCGATGGCTTCGGCGACCTCTTCGGCCCCCAGCTCCCACTCGCGTTCATCGACCCAGGTTCCGTCCGAATCCTCGCTCAACGCTCTGCCCTCTGCTCTTCGCGCGAGCGCTCATCGCCGGCTGTCTGCTCTTCGCGCGAGCGCTCATCGCCAGCTGTCTGGCGCTCGACCAGCTCCGTCAGGTGAGCGATCACCTCGGACTGGTTCATGTGACTGGTATCGACCACGATCGCATCCTCGGCCGCCCGAAGAGGCGACACCGCCCGCGTGGAGTCCAGGTGGTCGCGGCGCTTGACGTCGGCGAGCACCCGTTCGTAGTCGTCGGCCAACCCGGCCGCGACGTTCTGGTCGTTTCGCCGCCGCGCCCGCACCTCGGCCGATGCAGTCAGGAAGATCTTCACATCGGCGCCCGGGACCCCGACGGTGCCGATGTCGCGTCCCTCGACCACCACGTTTCCCGGCCTCACCGCCAGCGCACGCTGCAGGCTGACCAGTCGGGTACGCACCGCAGGCACCGCCGACACCGCGGACACGGCCATGGTCACCGGGTCGCCGCGGATCTCCTTCGACACGTCCTCGCCGGCCAGATACGAGCGGTCCTCCTGCGGGTCGTGGCCGACAGCCAGCTCGATGCCACCGACCACGTCCGCGATCGCCGCTGCATCGTCCAGGTCGATGCCACCGCGCAACACACTGAGCGTGACGATGCGGTACATCGCGCCGGTATCCAGGTATCTTGCTCCCAGTGAAGTAGCCAAACCCCTTGCCACCGAGGACTTTCCAGTGCCGGCAGGCCCGTCGATCGCGATCACCAGCGAACGGCTCACATGCCCACCGCCTTGTAGAGTTCGCCAATCTCCTTCTGGGTCAACACCCGGATGCTGCCCGGTCGCTGCTCACCGAGCGTGACCGAGCCGATGTCGGTGCGGACCAATTCCTTTACCGGAAAACCCACTTCGGCCAACAGCCGGCGCACCAGACGTTTGCGGCCCTCGTGCAGCGTCACCCGCACCAGCGATTTGCCGGGCACCGCATCCACCACCGCGAAATCGTCGACGCGCACGGGCCCGTCGTCCAGTTCGATGCCGTCGCGCAGCTTGCGACCCAGGCCGCGCGGCACCGCGCCCTCGACCGTCGCGAGATAGGTCTTGGGCACCTCGTACGACGGGTGCATCAACCGGTGCGCGAGCTCGCCGTCGTTGGTGAGCAACAGCAGCCCCTCGGTGTCGGCGTCCAGACGTCCGACGTGGAATAGCTTCTTGTTACCGCGAACCCGATGTTCCACCAGGTCGCCGACGCAGGGTCGGCCGCGATCGTCGGACATCGTGGAGTGCATACCGAGCGGCTTGTTGATGGCCAGGTGCACCAGTGTGTCGTCCATCGTGATCCTGGCACCGTCGACCCGGATCACCGACACCGCAGGGTCCACCCTGGTACCCATCTCGGTGACCACCACGCCGTCCACCTCGACCCGCCCGTCGCGGATCATCTTCTCGGCGACCCGGCGCGATGCGATTCCCGCCTGCGACAACACTTTCTGCAGTCGCACACCTTCGTCGTCGGCCGTCATGAGTCCCGGTCCACGTCGAAGGAGACGGTCGTCTGAGGCGTGGGAGCGCCGTTGAGCTTCATAAAACGTGGCTCTTCACTGAGGGTTTCGCTGAGATCGTCGATCACGTCGACGTCGGGCAGCAGCGGGGCGATGTCCGGAAGGTCGGTCAACGAGGTCAGCCCGAGCCGTTCCAGGAACAACTCCGTGGTCGCGAAGGTGACCGCGCCGGAGTCGGCGTCAGTTCCCGCCTCGGTGATCAGCCCGCGGGCCAACAGCGTGCGCATCACCGCGTCGACGTTCACGCCGCGCACCGCACTGACCCGTGCCCGGGTGACCGGTTGCCGATAGGCGACGACGGCCAGCGTCTCCAAGGCTGCGCGGGTCAGCTTCGATCGCGCGCCGTCGAGTAACAGCTTCTCCACGTAGGGCGCGAACTTCGCGCGGGTGTACATCCGCCACCCCCCGCCGGCCTCGCGCAGGTCGATGCCGCTGTCGCGGGCGGTGAGCTCGTCGGACATCACGTGCAGGGTCTCGGTCACCCGGCACGTCGGCTGATCGGTCGCGGTGGCCAGCGCGTCCACGCTGACCGGGGTGTCGACGACGAGCAGCAGCGCCTCGAGCACCGCGCCCAATTCGGCGTCGCCCAACTCGGGGGCGACGGCCTCGTCGGTCAGCCCGTCGGCGTCGTCGACGCCCAGCCCGGTGTCGGACGAATCGTCTGAGATCTCGGTAGCCATCTGCCTTATCTATTCCGCGTCAGCGGTCGTCAATTGCTGGCTGTTCGGGTGCTCTCCGGTCCACGAAATCTGGAGCACACCAAGCGCTTCTGATTGGTCGAATGCTACCGCCCTGGCCCGATAGAGTTCGAGCAGCGCCAGGAACCGTCCGACGATCTCCATCGGGGCCTGGCAATCAGCAACCAGATCGGAGAACGACGCCCACGCGCCGACCCCGCGTTCCTCCAGCAAAGACATCAGGTTGGCGGCCTGTTCGGGCACCGACACCGACACCTGGTGCAGATGGTCGGTACCCACCGTCGGCACCGGTCGCGGAGTGAACGCCGCGGCTGCTATCTGCGCGAACCGGTCGGCGTCCACGCCGAGCATCACCTCGGGCAGCAGATCCCCGTAGCGGTCCTCCAGCGCGACCGCCCTCGGGTAGCTGCGCAGCGCAGCGGCCTCCAGCTCGGCGAACATCACCGCGACGTGCTTGAACGCTCGGTACTGCAGCAACCGGGCGAACAACAGGTCGCGCACCTCGAGTAGCGCCAGGTCCTCTTCGTCGTGGACCTCACCGGCGGGCAGCAGACGCGCGGCCTTGAGGTCCAACAGCGTCGCCGCGACCACCAGGAACGACGTCGTCTCGTCGAGTCCGAGCTTCGTGCCTATCGCCTTGGTGTACGCAATGAACTCGTCGGTGACCTGGTGCAGCGCCACCTCGGTGACGTCGAGGCGGTGGCCGAAGATCAGCTGCAGCAGCAGGTCGAACGGACCCTCGAAATTGCTCAGTCGCACCTGGAAGCCGACCTGGGTGGACTCTGGCTCTTCGGTTGGCGGCGTCTCGCTCACACGCCGAACCGGTCGATGACCTCACGCGCCAGCGCTCGATACGCTTCGGCACCAGCCGATTTCGGCGCCCAGGTGGTGATGGGTTCACCGGCCACACTTGTCTCCGGGAACCGCACGGTGCGGGTGATGACAGTGTCGAACACCAGATCGCCGAACCGCTCCACGACCCGCGCCATCACCTCACGGGAGTTCACGGTGCGGGGGTCATAGCGAGTGATCAGGATCCCGCTGATGGACAGCTTCGGGTTCAGCCGGTCGTGTACCTTTTCCACGGTGTCGGTCAGCAGTGCCAGACCGCGCAGCGAGAAGAACTCACACTCGGTCGGGATGATCACGCCGTCGCTGCAGGCCAGCCCGTTGACGGTGAGTAGGCCCAGCGACGGCTGGCAGTCGATCAGCACATAGTCGTAGCGGTCGAGCACCGGGTACAGCGCACGGGCGAGTGTCTGTTCGCGGCCGACTTCGTTGACCAGCTGGATCTCGGCAGCCGACAGGTCGATGTTGCTCGGCACCAGGTCCAGCCCGGGCACCCGGGTGGTCTGCAGTACCTCGTCGATGGACACCCGCGGCTCCACCAGCAGGTTGTGCACGGTGTTGTCGAGCTCGTAGTGCGGCACACCGAGCCCGGCTGAGAGCGCACCCTGCGGATCGAGGTCCACCAGCAGGACCCGGCGCCCGTACTCGGCGAGGGCGGCACCGAGATTGATCGTCGAGGTCGTCTTGCCGACCCCGCCCTTCTGGTTGCACAGCGCCACGACCTTCGCCGGACCGTGCGTGGTCCGGGGCCGGGGATCTGGAGTCGCCCGTGGCATCCGGCCCGTCAGGCCGGGTATCGGCTCGGGATCGACGGGCGCCTGGGCAGACGGGTCGACGGACGCTGTTGGAGCAATGGGATAGATGCTGCCCGTGTCGTCGGTCATGCCCGACCTTCGCTGGTCAGGCAACCCACAGTCTTGGCGGACATCCGGGCAAGCTTAACGGGGAGTTTCCCGCTGGTGAGGCAGACCCGCAGGCAAGATGGCAGCTTGACTGTGCCGAGTGTGCGCTCAGGGCGAGAACTCGGGTGAAAACTCGCCCTGGACGCACACTCGCCGAGATCGGCTCGCCGCTTGGGTGTCGTCCTACCGCGCACGCGGGTGGGCGCCCGCCCACACCTCGCGCAACGCGTTCACCGTGACCATGGTGTAGATCTGCGTCGTGGTCACCGACGCGTGCCCGAGCAGTTCCTGCACGACGCGCACGTCGGCACCGCCGTCGAGCAGGTGGGTCGCGAACGAGTGCCGCAACACGTGCGGGGACACCGTCGCGGTGACGCCTGCGCGTTCGGCGGCGTCCTGCAGCACTTGCCACGCGCTCTGCCGCGACAGCCGCCCGCCGCGCGCATTCAGGAATATCCCTGGGGTGCCCCTGCCGCGCCTGGCCAGGTCGGGGCGCCCACGCACCAGATAGGCGTCCAGCGCGGTGACGGCCGGGCGGCCGATCGGGATCAGCCGCTGCTTGCCGCCCTTGCCGCGCAGCAGCACCGAGCGGGCATGGGTGTCGACGTCGTCGAGGTCGAGTCCCACGGCCTCCGAGATCCTCGCGCCGGTCGAGTACAGCAGTTCCAGCAGCGCGCGGTTGCGCAGCGTCAGCGGGCCGTCGGCCTCGCTGTCACCGCCCGCGCCGTCCAGCAGCGCCAGCACCTCATCGATGCTCAGGCTCTTGGGCAGCCGACGGCTGGGTGTCGGAGGTTTCACCTCACGCGCGACGTCGAGGGCGGCGATCCCCTCGGCGGCCGCGAATCGGTGCAGGCCGCGCACGGCGATCAACGCCCTGGCCGCCGACACCGCAGACAGCGGCACCACCCCATTTTCGGGGTCGCCCTTACGTAGGGCCACCAGGAACTCGCTGACGTCGGTCTCGGCCACCCTCGCCAGATCGTCGACCCCGCGGGAGGCCAGGTGTTCGCCGTAGCGCCGCAGATCCCGGCGGTAGGAACTCAACGTGTTGGCCGCCACCCCGCGCTCGATCGCGAGGTGGTCGAGGTATCCCTGAAACTGGTCGTCGAGGGAGGCACCGAAGGACACCGACGAGGTCGTCATGAATGCCCCTTGCGGCGCGCGAACGCCGTCGGGCGGTCGGTCCAGGGTGCATCCACGGGGCGCAGCGACGCGGCGTCGGGCATCGCGTGCACGGCCAGGATGCCGCCGACCGATAGGGAGTTGACGATCTCGCCCGAGTAGACCTTCGCGACTGCCTCGTCGAGCGGCATGCGACACACCGTCAGATCGGCTTCCTCGTGGTGCGCCTCGGACCGGCCGACATCGCTCAGCCCGGTCGCCAGGAACACCCGCACGCTCTCGTCGCTGAACCCCGGCGCGGAATCGATGTCGACCAACGTGCGCCACGTCTCGGCGGCCAGGCCCGCCTCCTCGGCCAGTTCCCGCGCCGCCGACACGTGCGGTGCCTCCCCGCCCAGATCGAGCAACCCGGCGGGCAGTTCCCACAGCCTCCTGCGGAACGCGTGCCGGTACTGATAGACGAGGACGATGTTGCCGTCGTCGTCCATCGCGACGATGGCTACCGCGCCGTAGTGTTCGACGATCTCCCGGCGGGCCGTGCCACCGCCCGGCATCCGCACCTCGTCGGCGCGAAGCGCGAAAATGTTTCCGACGTAAAGGATTTCCGACGCGGCGACGGCGAAGTCGTGACTGCCCATGGTGTTGGCGCCACAGTCGTCGTCAGCCACGGGCAGGGGCGTCTTCGAGGGCGTGCGGGGCACCGTTGGGCTTGTTGTCCGGGATCGCCGGCATTGCCGGGATGTCCACGGGTAACCGCTCCTCGTTCTTGTAGTCCAGCGACGCGCCGATGAACGCCGCGAACAGCGGATGCGGCCGGGTGGGGCGGCTCTTGAGTTCCGGGTGCGCCTGGGTGCCGACCAGGAACGGATGCACCTGGGCGGGGTATTCGACGAACTCGACGAGGTGACCGTCGGGCGACGTACCTGAGAACCTCAGCCCGCTTTCGGCGATGCGGTCCCGGTAGGAGTTGTTGACCTCGTAGCGGTGCCGGTGGCGCTCGGACACCTCAGTGGCCTGATAAGCCTGTGCCACAAGGGATTCCGGCTCAAGCACGGCCGGATAGGCGCCCAGCCGCATGGTGCCGCCGAGGTCGGCGTCGCCGGCCACCGCGTCCCGCTGGTCGGCCATCGTGGAGATCACCGGGTCGGGTGTCTGCGGATCGAACTCCGCGGAGTTCGCCTCGGTCAGGCCCACGGATCGGGCTGCCTCGATCACGATGCACTGCAGGCCCAGGCACAGACCCAGCACCGGCAGTCCGCGTTTGCGCGCGTAACGGATGGCGCCGATCTTGCCTTCGATGCCGCGGATCCCGAAGCCTCCCGGGATCAGCACGCCATCGACATCGGACAGCGCAGCCGCGGCACCGGTGTCGGTTTCGCAGTCGTCGGAGGCCACCCAGCGCATCTCGACCTTGGCGTGCTGGGCGAAGCCACCGGCACGCAGCGCCTCGGCGACCGACAGATAGGCATCGGAGAGGTCGATGTACTTGCCCACCAGCGCGATTCGTACCGTCTCGCGTGGCTCGTGCACGCGGCGCAACAAATCGTTCCAGTCGGTCCAGTCCACATCGCGGAACGGCAGGCTCAGCCGCCTGACCACATAGGCGTCGAGCTCCTCGCGGTGCAGCACCTTGGGGATGTCGTAGATGGACGGGGCGTCCGGGGTGGAGATGACGCCGTCGATGTCGACGTCGCACATCAGTGCGATCTTGATCTTCAGCGGTTCGGGCACGTCGCGATCGCAGCGCAGGATCAACGCGTCGGGAGTGATACCGATGCTGCGCAGCGCGGCCACCGAGTGCTGGGTCGGCTTCGTCTTGAGCTCACCGGACGGCGCCATGTAGGGCACCAGCGAGCAGTGCAGGAAGAAGCAGTTGTCCCTGCCCACCTCGTGGCGGACCTGGCGGGCGGCCTCCAGGAACGGCAGTGACTCGATGTCGCCCACCGTGCCCCCGATCTCGGTGATCACCACGTCGGGGCGGTGGCCGTCGCTGTCCTTTTCGGCCATCGCCAGGATGCGCCGCTTGATCTCGTCGGTGATGTGCGGGATCACCTGAACGGTGTCGCCGAGGTACTCACCGCGGCGCTCCTTGGCGATGACCGTCGAATACACCTGCCCCGTGGTGACATTGGCGAAGCCGGAGAGGTTGCGGTCGAGGAACCGCTCGTAGTGCCCGACGTCGAGGTCGGTCTCCGCGCCGTCCTCGGTGACGAACACCTCGCCGTGCTGGAAGGGGTTCATCGTGCCCGGGTCGACGTTGAGATAGGGGTCGAGCTTCTGCATCGTCACCTGCAGGCCCCGCGCGGTGAGTAGCTGCCCGAGGCTGGACGCCGTGAGGCCCTTGCCGAGAGACGACACCACGCCACCGGTCACGAAGATGTGTTTGGTGGCGGTCTGCGGGTGCTTGCGTAACGCGGGCAAGAGCAACCTCCGTGACGATGGGCAGGGCTTAGTTCGGTAGGGCCCACATCGAGATCGAGCCCAGTTGGGGCCTGCCGACCCACGGAATCTCACCCTAACACCGACTACGACAAGCCGTTGCTGACACGCGGGGCGGTGCATCGCCGGCGGCGGCTACTGCGGAACAGTGACGGAGGACGCTCCCTGGCCGATTCCGAACTGCCCGGGGCGGCCACCGTTGATCAGATCGCTCAATGCCAGCACCGCCGTGATGCGACCGGATTCGCTGTCGACGTCGTCGACGGCGCTGACGACGCTGCTCAGCGCGGCGTCCGACCTGGTCACCGCGATGGCGGAGGTTCCGGACGCTGATCCGTCGCGCCCGACGAGGACCGTGCCCGAACCGTGCGGTGCGAGGCCGGCCGCGAACCGGGCCACGGTGGCGCCCTGGTTTCCCGCGTCATCGGCGAGCGCACCGCCGGTCACGACCAGGGCAGTGTTCGCGGCACCGATGCGCTCGGTGCCGTAGGTCACAAAGCCGGTGTCCCGCAGTGCGGCCAGCACGGTGGCACGCTGCACTTCGTCGACCGGGGCGACCTTGGGGTCCTTGTTGAGCAGCAGCGCGATCCCCAACAGGTCGCCCGCCTGCGAGCCCTGATCGACGGAGCCGGTGCTCAGCTGGGAGCCCGCGGGCACGATCGGCGAGTTGACCACCGATAGCAGCTTCTCCGCGGAGTTCGCGTCGACGAACTCCTGTGTCAACCCCACGGTGCCGGTCACTCGTCCGCCGGCCTGCTCGACCACACGGGTCAGCGCTTCCACGTCGCCGTCTGCGGCGTCAGGGGTGCGGAACAGAATCACCGTTTTCTTCGCCAGGCTGTCGCGAAGAATGCGCGGCGCCATCTGTGCGTCGAAATCGCCAGCAGCGCTGAGTTTTTCGTTGAGAGCGTTCTTTTCGTCTGTCAGTGTGTCGATCTGGGTCTGCATCTCGTTCTTGTCGTCACGCAGACCAGACAGCACCGTGTTGGACAGCAGCCCGGAGCCCAGGGCAACGCCGATGGCGAGCGCGAGAAAGACCGCCGCCAGCGAGATGACGTGCGAGCGCAGCGAGATCACGAGATCACCTCTATGAGACCAGACCCTGGACCCAGAGCGTGAACCGGTTCCAGTACTCGACGACCCACTCCAGCACCGCGGCGTCGGCGCGCGACACCCACAGCGCGGCGATCACCGCGATCAGCATCGCCAGCACCAGCAACGCGATCGCGCCACCGGACACCCGGCTGCGGTACAGCGTGGCGACGGCTTTCGCGTCGACGAGCTTCTCCCCGACCTTCAGTCGGGTCAGGAAGGTCGACGGGTTACTGCGCTGGCGCGTGCGATCGAAGAACTCCTCGATGCTCGCGGTGTGGCCGACGGTGACGATGAGCGAGGCGCCGTGGTGGTCACACAGCAGCAGTGCCAGGTCGGCGGCCGAGCCGGCGGCAGGGAACGTCATCGCACCCACGCCGAGGTCCTGGATGCGCTCGAGTCCCGCGGCGTGCCCATCGGCGTCGGCGGGCAGCACGACCTGAGCGCCGCACCGCAGTACCTCGGTGCTGATCTTGTCCGGGTCCCCCACGATCAGCGCCGGACGATAGCCGGCCTTGCGCAGGATGTCGGCGCCGGCGCCGACCCCCACCAGAATCGGTTGGTACTCCTTGATGAAGGGTTTGAGCGCCTTCAGGTCGGCCGCTGCGTGCGGCTCCTCGGCCACGATCACCACGTGCCGGCGGTTCATGTCGACGTCGATGTCGGGGATGCCGATTCCGTCGATCAGCAGCGGGCTCTCGCTCCGGATGAACTCGATGGTGTTACCTGCGAAAGCTTCCAGATGTGCGACCAGGCCGCCCTTGGCTTCCTGCATGAGCTCGTGGATCTCGGCGTCGGTGCGTTCGGTGCCCAGGATCAGCCGCCGATCACCGGAGTACACGCCCCCCTCGTTGACCCGGATGCGGGCGCCGTCCTTGACCTTCTTGAAGACCTCCGGGCCGGTGTCGTCGATCAGCATGATGCCGTTGGCGACCAGAACCTCGGGCCCG
>Ga0190271_10001440_pt1 | contig 13545 bp, 12 predicted proteins | sample Popmic356T_FD_133747 | JGI IMG/M metagenome (GOLD analysis project Ga0190271, IMG submission 133747) | Populus adjacent soil microbial communities from riparian zone of Weber River, Utah, USA - 356 T | ecosystem: Environmental > Terrestrial > Soil > Riparian zone | place: USA: Utah | collected...
GGGGTCGTGGCCGGTCAGGGAAGCGCCGCGGCCGACGTGGAGGCCGCCAACGCCTCGCATCCGCGCGGCCAGGGCACGATCATGCGGCCGAAGCTCAAGCGCGGGGAACTGAGGGTCACAGGCACGAACGCGAGCGAGAAGATCGCGCTTCGCCTGCGGGCCGGCGAGCCCGGCATCCTCGAGATCGACGTCGATGACGACGGCTCGGCCGAGTTCGCCTTCGAGCGCAGCGAGATCGCGAAGATCAGCGTCAGCGCCCGGCCGGGCGACGACCTCGTGCGCATCGACGAGGCCAACGGCGTCTTCACCGACCAGATCGAGACCACACTCGCCGGTGGACGAGGAAACGACACGCTCGCCGGCGGCAGAGGCGTCGAGACGCTGCTCGGCGGCATCGGAGACGACTCGATCGACGGGAACGGAGGCAACGACGCCTCGCTGATGGGCCCCGGCGACGACACCTTCGTTTGGGATCCAGGCGACGGCAGCGACGTCGTCGAAGGCCAGGCCGGCACCGACACGATGCTCTTCAACGGCGCCAACGTCGCCGAGCAGGTCGACGTGTCCGCGAACGGAGACCGGCTCACGTTCTTCCGCAACCCCGGCACCGTCACGATGGACACCGCAGGCGTCGAGCGCGTCGACTTCAACGCGCTCGGCGGCGCCGACCTCGTCACCGTCAACGACCTGACGGCGACCGACGTCAACGAGCTCGTCGTCGACCTCGCAGCCGCCCTCGGCGGCGGCACAGGCGACGGCCAGGCCGACCGCGTCGTCGTCAACGCCACCGACGGCAACGACCTGATCGACGTCAGCGGAGACGCCGCCGAAGTGAAGGTCGACGGCCTCGCCCCGACGATCAGGATCCTCCACTCCGAGGCAGCCAGCGACCGGCTCGAGATCGACACCCGCGCGGGCACAGACACGGTCGACTCCGCCGGCTTGGCCGCCGGTGCGATCCAGCTCTTCGTGGACGGCGTGCTCGTCCCCTAGAGAAGCCCGCCAGGAAGACGTCCGGGGGCCTCCGACTTGGGGGCCCCCGCGGAGGTGCAGCCATGAACTCGCTCAGCCGTCGACCCGACGCTCGAGCGCCGACCGTCGATCAGCTTCACGGAAAGGGACGCTGATGAAACGCAAGATGACGTTGCTCCTCGCGGCCGCCGCTCCCACGGCGATCGCGCTAATTGCCACCGTCCTCATCAGCCTCGCGAGCGGCTCATCCTATTCCTCAGGGACTCACGGCCTTGCCGCCGCGACGAGCTCCCGAGATGGCGCGGCCCGCACGGGCGATGCGAGCTCGATGCGGCCGCGCCGGCACGCTGGACAGCTGCCGCCTGGGTCTACGCGGCCTTGTCTTCGTCCTCCCACTCATCCCGGCCCAGGATGGGCCAGTCTGGAGTCTTGGGCTTGAGCCAGCTCAGGATGTAGGCGACGAACGCGACTACGAGGAGAACGAGGGCGGCTATCGCTACGTACTCCATCTGTCTAACACCTCGCCGGGGCACTTGGCCCTCAGCGAGAGCTACTTCGGCGGGATGTTCTGGTTAAGGCGGAAGAAGTTCGTGGGGTCGTAATTGCGCTTGAGCTCGACCAGCCGGTCGTACTTCTCGGTGCCGTAGGCCTGTCGAACGCGGTCGGGTCCTTCGTCGCCGAGGAAGTTGACGTAGACGCGGTCGCGCGCGTGGGGCTGCATGGCGTCGAAGAAGTCGCGCGCCCAGGCGATGTGCCGGTGTGCGTCGGGGTCGTCCTCGGTCCAGACCGCGTTGATGACGACGTTGTGCGCGGCGTCCCGCTGGCTGAACGCGGTCGCTCCTTCGGCCACGCGCGCGAGCGCGCCGCCGAGCTGGAGGACGATGGTGTACGAGCGTGGCGACGTGATCCGCGAGGTGTGGTCGATGAGCGTGTCGATCGCATCGTCCGTAAGCGGCGGCAGCTCGACCGATTTCCAGTAGCGGTGCCAGCCATGCGGCACAAAGGGGTCGAGCATCGACTGCAGCGCCAGGTACGGCTTAGGCTCGAGCAGGTCGACGATCGGGTTGCCGAACTCCTTGAGCGGGCGCACGATCTCGACGGCGTCCTCGGGCGGCCCGGCGTAGCAGGCGCCCACCATGACTACGGGCTTGCCGTGCACGTCCTCGGGCAGGAACGGCGCTGGCGGCGCGAGCTCGAGCTCGAAGATCGTCGTGAGCTCGTCGGGCGCAGAGGCTGCGAACTCACGGTAGAAGCGCAGCACTTCCGGGGCACTGTGGAGCGGGTGGAAGATCGGCCCGGCGAGCACGATCGGCCCAACCGGGTGGACGCGGTACTCGAACGACGTGATGATGCCGAAGTTCCCTCCGGCGCCGCGCACACCCCAGAACAGATCCGGGTTGTGGTCCTCGCTGGCGCAGACGACCTCGCCGTCCGCAGTAACGAGGTCAACGGAGAGCAGGTTGTCCACCGTCGCGCCGTACTTGCGCATCAGCCAGCCGATCCCGCCGCCGAGCGTCAGGCCAGCGATCCCGGTGTGCGTGACGATGCCGCCGACGGTGGCGAGCCCGAAGAGCTGTGTCTCGCGGTCGAGCTCGCCCCACAGCACGCCCGCCTCGGCACGCGCCGTCCTCGTTGCCGGGTCGACGCGGATGCCCTTCATCGGCGACAGGTCGATCACGAGCCCGCCATCGCAGAGCGCATGCCCGCCAACCCCGTGGCCACCGGAGCGCACCGCGACGAGCAGATCGTGCTCGCGCGCGTAGCGAACGGCCGCGACGACGTCGCCGACGCCGGCGCAGCGCGCAATGCCGGCCGGCCGGCGGTCGATCGCGCCGTTCCAGATCCTGCGACCGGTGTCATAGTCGACGCTCGCCGGCAGCAGCAGCTCGCCGCGCAGCGCGCCCCCCAACTCGTCGAGACCCGCGGTCTCGCGCGGCGGTGTCCCGATAGCACTCATCGTCGTCCTCCGCTGCTCGTTGCCTGATCGGCAGTTTCCGTCTCGGTAGTCATGGAGCCACCGTAGGCCCGCGCGCCCCAGTACGGCTAGACCGAGATTCGAACCAACCGGTTCGGATTTCGAACCTGCTGCGGACCGCTGCGGACTGCGGGTTAGCATGGTGGCGCGATGCGGAGCTACGCTCAGTACTGCCCGATCGCCAAGGCAAGCGAGATACTCGGCGACCGCTGGACGCTCTTGATCGTGCGCGAGATGCTCGGTGGCGCCAAAGGCTTCAATGAGCTACAGCGCGGCCTGCCAGGGATCTCGCGCTCGGTCCTCACTGACCGCCTGCGCTCGCTGGAGCGGGCCGAGATCGTCGCGCGGCGAACCGGTCCCAAGGGCAGGACGCTCGGGTACGGGCTCACGCCCGCGGGCCGTGACCTAGAGCCGGTTGTCCAGGCGCTCGGGGAGTGGGGGGTGACCTGGTCGTTCACCGATCCCCGCCCCGAGGAGCTAGACCCTGACCTATTGATCGTCTGGATGGCCCGCCATGTGCATCGAGAGCAGCTTCCACCCGGCCGAACCGTGCTCAAATTCGCCTTTCGCAATCCGGCCAAGCGCTACTGGATGGTGCTCGAGCCCTCGGAGGTCTCGGTGTGCCTGCAGCATCCCGGGTTCGACATCGACCTCGAGGTCGAAGTCGACACCGCCACCCTCTATCGCGTCTACCTGGGACGGGCGGAGCTCGGCGGGGCGATGCGGACGCGAAAGCTGACGATGAGCGGCCCGCGTGCGCTCCAGCGCGGCTTTGGTCGCTGGTTCGCCTGGAGCGCGTTCGCCCCCGCCAGCCGCTTGGCCGACCGGCGCCGCACGGCGGCATCGCGGCTAGGGCCCCTCGGCAGCGTGAGCATCGCGGAATGACGGGGCGAGCGAAGCGGCGCGACCGCATCGACGAGTAGACCAACGAGAAGGAGGTAACGCGATCGTGACCGACGAGATGGTGAGCGTCCGCTACATGGTCGACGACGTCGACCAGGCCGTCGACTTCTACACCCGCCACTTCGGCTTCCAGCTCGGCCACAACGCCTCGCCCGCATTCGCCGAGGTCCGCCGCGGACAGCTGCGGTTGCTGCTCGCCGGCCCGACCAGCTCCGCCGGCCGGCCGATGCCCGACGGCCGCCAGCCCCAACCGGGCGGTTGGAATCGCATCCACTTCGTCGTTGACGACATCGCCGCCGAAGTGCATCGGCTCCGCGCCGGCGGTGTCAGCTTCCGCAACGACATCATCGCCGGCCCGGGAGGTCAGCAGATCCTGCTCGACGATCCCTCCGGTAACCCGGTCGAGCTCTTCCAGCCCGCCGACTGAGCCTCCAGTTCGCACATTACGACCTCGGCCCAGGGCTCCCTGGCGTGACGATTCGAAGGTTATTCCGCTTCGAGTGGGCTGGTGTCGAGAACGCGGAGAGGGCGCTATGGTCGCCGGAACACGACCCGGGAGGTATGACGGCATGTCGGACATGGGCGAGCGGCTCGACAGGTTCGCTGAGGTCGAAACCGGGGAGGCGTTCACGCTCCAGAACCCGTACCTGCTGAAGATCGAGCTGTCCGAGACCTCCGTCATGGCCCGCAGCGGCGCGATGGTCGCCTATCAGGGCGAGGTGAAGTTCGAACACCGGGGCGGCGGCGTTGGGAGGCTGCTCAAGAAGGCCGCCACCGGCGAGTCGCTACGGCTGATGCAGGCCACTGGGTCGGGCGAGCTCTTCCTCGCAAACCAGGCCATGCTGGTCCACGTGATGCGGCTCGAGAACGACACGCTGACGGTCAATGGCGCCAACATCCTGGCCTTCGAGGCAGGCATCGAGTGGGACATCACCAAGGTCAAGGGCGGGGCGGCCGGGATGCTCGCAGGCGGGCTGTTCAACGTGGGGCTGCATGGAACCGGGTTGGTGGCGCTCGTGTCCGACGGCGAGCCGCTACGGCTCGACGTCGCCGAGGCGCCGGTTTGCGCCGATCCGCAGGCCGCGATCGCCTGGTCCGGTGGTGTCACGACCAACCTCAAGTCCGACGTACAGACCAAGTCGTTGATCGGCTTGGGGTCCGGGGAGAGCTTCCAGCTCTACCTCTCCGGTCAGGGCTGGGTGCTCGTGCAACCCTCCGAGGGGCGCGTCGTCGGGAGCTCCTAGCCGGTCAGCGCACCGGCAACACCCGCAGGGGCCATTACAGCGTCTGACCTAGGTGGGGAACCGGTTGGGACACCGCCCCCGATGGGCGAGGCGGCAGGCATCGGGCTCGCCCATGGACTCACGCAGTCGGCTTGAGGTCGGCCCTGTCCCAGTCCAGTACTAGCCCCGGTCGAGGCGGTCAACCCTAGAGGACGATCCGTTGCGCTGTCTCAGGCGGGCAGCCCGACCCGATCAACGCCCGCATCTGCCCGAGATCGACCGGCGCCTTCGTCAGCGCCTGGGCCTCCCTGAGGGTGAAGCCCAGGGCGAGGAACTGCGCGCGGCGCCAGCGAAGGATCCGGGCCTCCTCCGTGAGGACAGGTTGCTCCTGCTCCGCACTCTCGCTCATGTGCATACAGTGGGCGATCGACTCCCCTCGTACGACCTTCAAAAGGACTGGGCGCCCTCACCCAACGGAGTGGTGCCGCCGCACGGCACGGAGGGTTCGCCCTTGACCGGAGTCGGTTGGGCCGATCCGGAGGCCGCACGGCGGCTCTCACAGTCTGCGTCTCGCGAAGGTGCCGTGCACTCGCCGACAGGGCAGTCGGACACGCTCGTTCGAGTAGATGGCTACCTGCGTGCGGCTGCCGCGGCCCTGGCCCGCGCAGGCCCTTTCGCCGACTCCCAGCGGGGAAGCGTCATGCTGATCTTCGTCGGCCCGCCCGGCCGGCTGTCCACGGCAAGGTGGCCTCCGAGCAGCCGCACCCGCTCGCTCATCCCGACGAGGCCCAGCCGTCCTCTCGCTGCCGCCGCGACGAGCGCGCGCTCGACGTCGAAGCCTCGGCCGTCGTCGGTCACGGTTGCACGGACGCACGCGGTGGTGGCGCACACTCGCAGCCGCGCGCGGGAGGCCTTGCCGTGCTCGCGCACGTTGGCCAGGGCCTCTCGGACGACCGCCGCGATCGCAAAGCGCTGTGAGGCGGTCAGGTTGGCGAAGCTGCCCGTGACGTCGATGTCGACGACGATGCCGGTCCGAGCTGCGAACGCCGCGGCCTCGTCCCGAAGGACAACATCGAAGTCGGTCGTTCGCAGCCGCTGGGACTCGAGCGACAACGCGAGCTCGCGGAGGTCCTCGTCGACCTCGCGGAGGCGCAGCGCGTAGTCGTCGAGCCAGGCGAGCAGGAGCCGGCTGTTCGTGTCACCACCGACGTTGGCAGCGAGGCGGTCCCGAAGGATGCAGGTGTCCCCAACCAGCGTCGCGAGCACCTGTAGCGGCCCGTCGTGGATGTCGAGACCGATACGAACAAGACGTCGCTCGCTGGCCTCCACGAGCGCGCGCTCGTGGGAAGCGCCTCGCCTCAGCAGGCGCTCACGCTCGAGGACTGCGGACAGCTCGGCAGCGGCCTCGCCCCCATACGCTAGAGCCGCTTCGCGGTTGGCTGGCCGAGCGCGCAGAACCAGCCCGGCATGGGTGGCGCCCCAGCGGAAGACAGGAACTGCGTGGACGTGGCCTCGGTCGTTGTCGCGACTCCAGCCGTTGAGAAGCAGCTCCCGCGCGCACGCCCGGACGCGCCTGGTGGCGGCGTCCCTCCCGACGAGGGAGAGGCACACGAGGCCGCTCCCTGCGTCTGCCTGCCAGAGCGACGCCTCGTCGAGCGGGCCGAGCGATACCGCTGCTCGGAGGATCCCTTCTGCGGTCATGTCCGGCGGGAGCTCGCTCAGGAAGCGGCTGCGAAGGAGCTCTCGGTAGAGGTCGAGCGTCACGGCCGACGCGCAGCGCTTCGTCTCCGTCCGGAGAAGCTCGATCACCGCCCTCGCCACCTCGCCGAATCGATTCTCCAGTACGAGCAGACCCAGGGTTTCGCCCGCGTAAGCAAGTGCGGCACGCTCCCCGGCGCCCGGCGATGCTCCGCCCGCTCCGATCAGCGCGCGCCCGCGTTCGCCGGCCACGAGGAGGGCGTTGTCCTCCCCCTCGGCGACCGCGTCGGCGAGGAGACCCTCAACACGCTCGAGAAGCACGCTGGTCAAGCGGTCCTCACTCAGACCGAGCTCTCGACGAGCCCGTGCTCGAACGCATAGCGGGCTGCCTCGGTGCGACTGCTCACCTCAAGCTTGCGGAAGATGTTTCGAAGATGAAACTTCACGGTCTGCTCACTGACCCAGAACTCTCGTCCTATCGCCTGGTTCGTGAGGCCGCGGGCGACGGCCTTCAGGATCGCGGTCTCGCGCTTGGTGAGGCCAGCCGAACCCGCAAGCTCCCCGTCGGAGTCCTGCTGCACTCCGAACGCTTGGAAGACCGTTCCTTCGATCGCCTGCCGCAGCGCGGAGGCGAGGTCGCGCACGTCGACGCTCTTCAGGACGTACGCCGTAGCTCCCCGTGCGAGCGCCGCCTGGACTCGATCCGGATCGCCGGAGGCCGAGAGGATCACGACCTTCACGTCCGGGTACCGCTTACGGATCTGGTCTAGGCACGCCAGCCCGTCCAGTTGCGGCATGGTGATGTCCAGGACGACGAGATCCGGGCCTGTTTGCCCGATCAGAGGCAGCACCTTCGCCCCGTTCGTGGCCTCTCCCACGACCTCGATGTCGTGTTCCTCCTCCAGCGCACGCCGCACGCCGCTGCGAACGAGCGGATGGTCGTCCGCGATCACGACCTTCATCTTCATGCCGCACCCTCCCTCGGACCCACGATATGTGGGCTCCAAAGCGTGGCGCGGTTCCCTCGAGCTATCAATTGGTCGGACGGCCGATTCGGCGTTCAGGTCCTGAACGCCTTCCGCCTGCTCTTGAGAGGAAGAGGGCGCCGTCGGCGCCCTCTTCCTCGTCGGGCCGCCGCTACCTCGTGAACTTGAAGTTGGCGATGTGCTGCGTGCCGTCTACGAGCGTCACATCGAGGCGCCGGCACGTCCCCGCCCAGGCCTTGTCCGACTTCCAGACGTAGACATACTGGTCGACGGCGGGGTCGTACGAGAGGCTGCTACCTCCGGCGCTGACGGTTTGCTCGACGGTGTCGGACGGCGCGGAGGTATTGCAGTCGACGCCGTGTGACACGGGGTAGCCGACGGCGAAGATGTCGAGCCCCTGATTGCCGCTCAGCGAGAACTTGACGGGGATCCCGCTACCCGCCTTGACGACGTTGAGCGTGGGCGGGTTGTCGACAGGCCGGAAGAAGCCACGGAAGTCGAACACGACGCTGTAGGTGCAGGCGGCGCCCGCCGAGTGGCCGACGTTGTCCTCGGCGGTCGGCGCGCTCGCCACCTTCGTGCGGACGGAGGATGTGTCGAGCGCGGCCGAGCCGGCGGCCGGGGTGGCTAGACCTGACTCGGCATCTGCGGCAGTCCAGCCTGCGCTCGCGGTCTTCCCGAGGACGAGAGGGACGGAGGGGCAGACGATGGCGACTGATGGCGTATCGGCGTCCACCTGCACGGTGAGGCTGCCCGTTGCCGACTCGTTGCCGGCTCGATCGCGAACCGTCGCGCTCGCCGTGTGCAAGCCGCTGCTGTCGAAGACGGCCTCGGTCGGCACCGTGGCCGGATCGACGCCGCTGCCGACGTCACCGTTGGTCAGCTCGGGATCTCCGGCGCCGGCGAAACTCACGACGACCTCGTCTCGGTACCAACCGCCGCCGCCCGCGTAGTCCGCGGGGCGGTCCGGCGTCACCGACGGAGCTTCGGGAGCCGTCAGGTCGATGTTGATGCCGCCGACCGTCGCCGAGGCGGTGTTCCCAGCCCGATCTCGCGCGGTGCCCACCACCGACTGGTCGCGTCCTTCGCCGCCGACGCTCTGGTCTGCAGTGCAGGAGGCGAGGCCCGAGAGGGCGTCGGCGCAGGAGAAAGACACGACGACAGCACCGTCGTTCCAGCCGACCAGATTGGCCTCGGGGGTGCGCGACCCCGAGATGGTCGGCTTCGTCGCGTCGCGCTTCACGGCAACGTCGACCGGCCCGGAAGAGCCGCCGGCGCTCCCGGCCGAGCAGGAGAAGACGAACTCGCCGTCGTCCACGATCGATTTGTCGTCACAGCCCTCGAGCGCGAGCGAATTGGGAGACTCCGGCTCGCCAACATGCCAGGCGAGCGCGACGTCGCCCGTGTACCAGCCGTTGTCTCCATCGGGCGACGAGGGCAAAAGGGTGTGCTCGATCGTCGGCGCCGACGGGTCGAAGATCGAGTAGGTAGCGGAGGTCTCCTGCATGAGACCTCCCGCGTCGGTGTAGGAGCAGCTCGCCGTCTGATTGCCGAGCCCGTCGTCGGCGTACGCGCCGGTGATCTCGCCGAGGTCCGCGGCGAAGCTCGAGCTTCCGTCTTCGGCGTCCTCCACCGCGCACCCGGCCACCGGGACGGACCCCTTCGCATAGGTCGCACCGTGCTCGACGCCCGTCACCGTGACTGCCGGGGGTGTGTTCGGCGGCGCGACCACATGCACCGTGAACGACGCCGGAGCGAGATTGAACGAGCCTCCGGTGTTGTTGGAGACTTGCGTCAGCGTCACGGTCGCCGTCCCGGTCGCGCCGGACGTCATCGTGACCGTCTTGACATCGCCGCAGCTCCCGAATGTGAGCGAAGCCGGGCTGACCGTAGCCACCGACGTGTCGCTCGACTCAAGCGCGACGACAAGCGTCGACGTCCCCGTCAGGTTGCAGCCGCTCTTGCCGTCTCCGTTGCGCGGCACGACCGTAAGGGCCGTCGAACCTGAGCTTCCACCGGAGGTGAGGGTCATCACACCCGCCGTCCCGCTGAGGTCGTTCCTGATGTCGTCCGCGGACGCTCCGACGGCGAGAAGGCCCGTCGCGACCAGCGTCGCGAGGACCAGCCCGAACCTGCCTCTCACTCGTGTGCGCTTCCGCTTCGACACAGCCACCCTCCGTTGCCGGTATCTCCGTCGACCAGCCGCAAAAGGCCCCGTGCGAGACGACGCGTCGCGAGCGCGGTCGACGCTCTTTCTCTCTTATGGGCTGCTGGACGCCCGGATTCACCCCGCTGACGGGTAGGTCCGCCCCTCCTCTTCGGTGGGTTGGCCTCCCGGCTCGCGGAGAAGCCGCAGAAGGAACCCGCGATCGGGGACGTCCAGCTTCTTGACGATTGACGCGGCGTGACGCCTGACCGTGACGGGCGCAACGAGGAGCCGCTCGGCCGTCTCCGCCGTCGACAGGCCTGCCGCGAGCAGCTCGAGAGTTTCCCACTCACGGTCGGTCAAGGTCGCTCCGCGTCCGCCCGGGAGGAGGCGTCTCGGGCGGCGACGAGCTCGGAACTCGTCGAGCAATCGGGCAACCAGCGCCCTCGGCAGCGCCGCCTCACCCGCGAGCACTCCCTCGAGAGCGAGCGGGAGCCGGTCGGGATCCATGTCCTTGAGGAGATATCCCTGGGCTCCCGCGCGAAGAGCGGCGAACAGGTGATCGTCGCTGTCCGACACCGTGAGCATGACGACGGCGATTTCGGGGAAGCGTGCTGTGATCTCCGCGGCGGCGGCGATTCCGTCGCCGGGCATGTTCACGTCGAGGACGCAGACGTCCGGCCGCTCCCGTTCGGCGGCGACGACCGAGTCGGCCGCGTTCGCCGCTTCGACGCACACATCGAAGCCGTGCTCCTCGAGTGCGCGCCGGACACTCGCCCGCAACGACGGATGGTCGTCGGCCACCAGAACTCGGCGCGGCGCGGCTATGGGATCAGCACCTCCACGCGGGTGCCGAGGAAAGGACGCGACACGATGGAGAGTTCGCCCCCGATGATCCTCACGCGTTCCCGCATGCCCAGGATCCCGAAGCCCGGGAAGACGGCCTCGGGGCGGTCCGGATCGAATCCGACCCCGTCGTCGCTGATTGTGAGGCACGCGCCGCGCCCACCCGAGAGCTCGACGCAGACGCCGGTGGCCCTGGCGTGTCGGGCGGTGTTCGCGATCGCCTCGTACAGGATGCGCGAGAGCTCGACGCGGGCTGCGGGCGGAAGGTCGACGCCCTCAGCGAGCCGAAGCTCCAGGCGGAGGCCGGCACGATCCGCTGCGCGCCTCGCCACCTGCTCCAGCTCAGCGGCGAGCGGCGCGCCGGGGGGGCGCCTGAGGGCGAGCATGGCCCGGCGCGATTCTGCAAGGGCCGTCTGTGCCGCCTCTGCGATGCTGCCGACGCCCGGCTCCGAGGCGAGGCGGCCGCACTGGGTGACGACGAAGGCCAGCTCCTGGGCGACACCGTCGTGGAGCTCGCGCGCGATTCGCCGTCGGTCGCGGGCAACGGCCGTATCCACGGCAAGCCGGTGGGCACGCGCGGCACCGTGCGCGACGAGCAGCACCATGATGATGCAGAAGCAGATGGGGACCATCTGGTCAGCGGTTCTGGGCCCAGGCCCGAGGGCCAGCGAGCCGAGGACCAGCCCCGCGACGCTCACGCCGACGAGCGCGAGCCCGGCAATTCGCGCTCCGATCGACGCGCTCCCGTTCACTCGAGGTGGGCAGCCTGCGCCAACGGTCAGTTCCGCCTGCGGCGCGCGTCCGCCACGGTGCGTCCATCTCGGTCGAGCAGTTCGGCGGAGGCTCCACAGCGGCCAATGGAGATCTACCTCGACGACCCGCGGCACATCGGCGACCTCGTCGCCTTCCTGCAGCGCGCGCGGTGCGCGATCGAGAGACTCGAAGATGGCGGCCTCCTCGTCCGGATTCCCGACTCCCCGCTCCCCGACGCGGAACCGCTCGAGCTCACGCTCTACCTCCAGGCCTGGTACGCCGTCCATCCCAGCGCGCGCCTCCGGATCGACTAGACGAGCCCGCATCGAACCGCGTAGACAGCCGCCTGGAGCCGGTTCTGCGAGCTGAGCTTCCCGAGGATGTGTGAGACGTGGCTCTTCGCGGTGCTGGGGCTGATGAAGAGCTCGGCCGCGATCTCCGCGTTGTCCCTGCCGCCTGCAACGAGGCGGAGCACCTCGAGCTCGCGTGCGGAGAGATCGACCAGCCCGCCGCGCTCGACGCTCGCCCGCTGGAGACCCTCCTCGAGCAGCGACGCCGCGGCTGTCGGAAGTATGAGGGAGTGACCCCCAGCGGCGGCTCGGAGCGCGTCGGCAAGCGCTGTGAGCGGCGAGGTCTTGAGCAGATAGGCGCAGGCTCCGGCGGCGACGGCCTCCGCGACCTGGTCTTCGCGTCCGGTCAGGACCACCGCGCGTGTTCGCGGACAGAGAGATCGCAGACGGCGGATGGTCTCGACGCCTGGGAGTCCGGGAAGCTCAAGCTCGACGACCGCCAGATCGGGGGTGAGGGCGCCGGCAGCCTCGAGCGCGTCCTCGCCGCTCGCCGTCTCGACCACGACCTCGACGCCCGAGCGAACGAGGACCTCGGAGGTACCACGCCGGGAAAGGCGCGATGGGTCGACGACGAGCGCGCTGGACGCCCCAGCGCGCTCGTCGCGGACCGCCTGTGAAATCGAGGTCCGTTGCATTCGCCGCAGTACGAAAGTGTCCCTCTTCACGTTGTTCTCCGAGTTGCGCCTGCGCGCAATCACTCGAACGAGGGATCAAGAGGCCCGGCGGCGGGCCGGCCCGGTGGCCGGCCCGCCCGGACTCAGCACCTAAACGAGATGCTGCGCGCGCTGGCGCGGTGGTCCGCGTCTCCCGGGAAACGCGAGGTCACCCTGCAAGTGCCCGGCCGCGGCCGCATGAACGTCGCCGTGTAGCCGCCGGAGGCGCTGAGGAGGGACCGCTTCGTCGCGACCTTCGCGAAGGCGCCGTTGCGCTTGCGGAAAAGCGTCACGATCACGCGCTTCCCCGGATGGGCCGGCGAGACGGCTCCTCGCACGCGTACCGCCCGCCTTGTCTTCGTGACGGAAGCGGTCGTGGTCGTGGCCGTCTTGGTCGCAACGCCCAGGGCCGCGAGCACGAAGCTCCTCGTGGCCGTGTAGTCGCCGATGTTCGCGAAGGAGTCGTCGGCCGCGGCGACGCGCCAGTAGAAGGTGCCGCCCGCGGCGTACGCGAACTGTCCGAGGGTCGGTGCGTACGCTGCGTTCTCGGTGGCCGTAGTCTCGACGAGCATCGAGAAGTCTGGCCGCGTGGACACCTGAACGCGGTAGTTCCGCGCGCCGAGCTTGGCGTCCCAGCGGAAGAGCAGGCGGCCCTGCTGTGCCTGCTCGACGGGATTCGCGGGCTCACGGATGGTCCGCGTGAACGCGGAGGTCGGACTCCAGGGACCGTGAGTGACCCCAGCCTGGTCGGCCTGGGGGAAGTTCGCCCGGGTCTTCCAGTGCCAGATTCCAGTGCCCTTCATCTCCGTCGGCGTGAAGGCGGCGGAGGGAAGACCGACGAACGACTGGTCGAGGCCATTCGGGAACTCCACTTCGATGTCGTAGGACACAGCCCGCGGCACGGAGAACCACTGCCACGTCGGCAGCGCATCTCCCCGTTCCGGGTTGGCCGGGTCGAGCTCCGGCACGGCGAGTGTCTTCCGAAAGCTGCCGGTTGCCGACCAGGTGAGCCCGTGCAGGTTCTCGTCGTCGGCGCGCAC
>Ga0190271_10001441_pt1 | contig 13542 bp, 14 predicted proteins | sample Popmic356T_FD_133747 | JGI IMG/M metagenome (GOLD analysis project Ga0190271, IMG submission 133747) | Populus adjacent soil microbial communities from riparian zone of Weber River, Utah, USA - 356 T | ecosystem: Environmental > Terrestrial > Soil > Riparian zone | place: USA: Utah | collected...
GGATCTTCCAAATACTCAGCAAGGGCCAGCTGCACGGGTGTATTCACACTAAAGACAACAAACTGATGAGCTTTGCGGATCTCTTCTGTCAGCGTCGGAGACGCAGCGACGTAACCTACCTTCCAGCCCGTGGCATGGAAGGTCTTTCCAAACGAAAAAACGGCTAGACTGTGTTCGGCCAGCGCCGGGTACCGCAGAACGCTCTGGTGAGGAATACCATCGTATATAAGCCGTTCGTAAACTTCGTCGCTTAGAACAAGGAGGTCAAATTCCAGGGCGATCCGCTCAAGTTCCTGAAGGTCTTTTTCCCTAAGCACAGCTCCACTCGGATTATGAGGAGTGTTGATGATGATCATCTTAGTGCGAGGGCTGATTTTAGATCGAACGGTATGCCAGTCAATGGAAAAATCTGATTCATTCAGATTGATGTGGACAGGAACACCACCATTAAGGCGGACTGCAGGATTATAAGAATCGTATGAAGGATCGAACACGATCACTTCATCACCGGGAGAAATCAGGGCAGCAATGATAGAATAAGTGGATTCGGTAGCACCCGATGTTACGGTTATTTGTGTTTCCGGATCCAGCGTTCTGCCGTACGTTTTTTGGATAACATTAGCAATAGCTTTTCGAAGTGCGGGCGTACCCGGCATGGGCGCGTATTGGTTTTGGCCCTCAAGCATGTATTGATGCACCAGACGTATTATCTGTTCATCGATCATAAAATCCGGGAAGCCCTGCGAAAGATTTATAGCTCCATAGTCAAGCGCCATTTTGGACATGACGGTAAAAATGGAAGTTCCCACATCTGGGAGTCTGGAGTTAATTTTCATGGCAAGACAGTTGGGCCGAAACCGCAGGCGACGGAAAATAAAAATTAGATCGTACTATTTCTTCAATGGAGCTGTAATCCGATACTCCGTGTCAACCTTTCCCTTTGAAATATCTGCAAGCTTGCCTTTGAGCAATCTCTTCCGGAGCGGAGTTAAATAATCAACAAACATCTTGCCTTCAATGTGATCATATTCATGTTGAATTATCCGTGCCTTCAGGCCATCAAACTTTTCTTCCTGGAGGTTCCACGCTTCATCATAATAGCGTATTTTCAGCTTCTCCTTTCTCGAAATTTTTTCCCTGATATTTGGAATACTTAAACAACCTTCCTCATACTCCCATGGCTCCCCTTGTTCCTCGACGATCAAAGGGTTGATAAAAACCTTTTTGAACTCTGCCATTCCAGGCTCGTCATCCATTATTGTTCCGTCCACCACAAAAAGGCGCATGGATTTGCCAATTTGTGGAGCAGCAAGACCAATGCCGTTGGCATTATGCATCGTTTCGAACATATCTTCAATAAGCTGCTTAATGTCTGAACCAGGCTCAATTTCCTTTGCCTTTTGTCGCAGCACCGGATCACCGTACATTATGATAGGATAAATCATCCCGCAAAGTTAAACGTAATCTGTATTCTCCCAATAACGGAACCGAATCAAAAATAGTCGCGCTAAATAGTTCGAAGAAAGGATTGTAAGATTATAGTGGCGCTGATTTTATCAACATTACCCTTTATCTGCCGGTCTTTCTTCTTCATACCACCTTCAATCATAGCCTGCATCGCCATTCGGCTCGTGAACCGTTCATCGGCGAGATGAATTTTTTTTTCGGGGAATGTTTTTTTCAGTTCTTCCACAAAAATCCGTACGAGAGGCGCAATTTCGGAGTCCTCATTCAGCAGGGTCTTCGGCATTCCCACGACAAATTCATCCACCGGCTCCTTGCCTAAGTATGCTGTCAGGAATTTTATGAGGTCGGCGGTCAGCACAGTTTCCAATGGAGTCGCAATGATTCTCAGTGGATCTGTGACAGCAATCCCTGTCCTTTTTTTGCCGTAATCAATTGCAAGTATTCTTCCCATGAATTATTTCACTTTGCAAGCTACGCGCTGGACCAGGGGCGTGCAAATGCCATTACCTAAAAAACCAAACTGTCTTTTTACTTTTTGTTATAGATAAGTTGGACCAGCCCTGATGGGTATGAGATATTGTCTGCCAATACGAAGTTTTTTCTTGAATTAAATTTCCCGAACAGCGGCAATCCATCTCCGAGCACGAGTGGATGAACGGCAAGCATCATGGTATCTATCAGGTCTGCATCCAACAGCGCGTGTGTGATTTCAGCACCTCCAAACAACCAAATATTTTTGCCCTCCTCTCCTTTTAATTTCGATACAAATGAAGAGATATCTTCCCTTACCAAAATTACGTTGGCGTATTGACTGCTTTGTTCCGTTCTGGTAAATATGTAATTCTTTAACTCAGGATAGGGGGCTCCGTATTGAAGAAGAAGCCTATAAGACTTGCCACCCATGAGAGTGGCATCGATGGATTTGAAAAAATCCGTCATACCGTAGTCTGCGTCGCTAAAGCACCAATCGTATTCACCATTAGGTCCCGCAATAAATCCATCGAGACTCACGGCGAGATTCAAGATTATTTTTCGCATAGAAAGTCGAACGCTTGAAGATTAAAAAAGATTCATTGGAGAAAATCTTGGTCCGGGACGGATTAATTAAACTTCGATTTCTCGAAGAACGCCAGCTTGACTTTATTCTCAAGGGCCATGGCTTTGGGGAAAAGGATTTCATTTTCAATCCTTGCATGAGTGATCAGGCTCTGTTCAAATCCTTTTAGTTCATTGTAAAGGACCTTAACATGAAGCGGTGCGTCGCTATTTAGAACATAATCTTTAGTGATATTTCGGATGCCCTCCATTTCGTCATCGTGGGCCTCATGCTCCATAGCAAATTTTTGCACTGAATTCTTTTCCAGCAGGTAATACAGCTTGGTAGGAATGTAGTTCTTTTTCGAAGCCCGTTCCAAGGCCTGTATAAAATTGAATAGCGTGTCTTCTTCTTCGTAAATATGTTCGATGAAATCTTCGACAAAGAGGGGAAACACAATTTTTAGGTCCCGTTCGACAGCCTGGTAATCTGGATGAATCGCCTTAAAACTTTCTACCAGCCGCGCGATGTAGGGAAGTTTATGTTTTATAAATAGAAAATGTGAGTGTTTGAGATACTCAATGATAAGGTCGATTGGATAAGACACTAGCGGAAGGTCAGCTTCGCGCAGATAGGAGGGAGACTCCATCTCACGGATCACTTGCTCAACTTTTAGTCCGCGTTGTTTACATACCTGATCCAGAGTCAGCGCAGAATATTCGTAAAAACGTATGCCAAAATAAAAAAGGACATAAGCATGTACATAATTCTGGTCGACCAGTTCTGAAATGCGCGTATCTTTCAGCGTTAATTTACTCATGAGCCTTGTAAATATAGGGGAAAAAATTGGCCATAGTAAGGTTTTCCGGCGAGAAGTAACGAGTGTCAAAGATCCTCATTTCGGGCTGTTTCGGGGCTTTTGTATCTTAATCTCTTACTGGGGGAAACCATAGTATAAGTACTTCGTGTTATTGATTTTGCCTCCCAACAATTATTTTTGCGGTTCGTTATACAATTACAAATTCTAAGACATGGGCGAAAATCAGAATTCAAGATACCAGATCAGGCTTCCACTTGTATTGTGCCTGGGGATTGCGGCGGGGGTTTTTGTGGGAGCAAGCCTGAGCACCAAAAAGGGATCTGGCGATGTGGGGAAAGACGTTCAAAAGTTCAGAGACGTATTGACGCAAATACAAACGGAATACGTTGACACCGTCAATACCTCGTTGCTGGTCGACGATGCAATACAGCATATGTTGAACAAGCTTGATCCGCACTCGGCTTACATTTCGGCGGCAGACAGAGTCGCAGCCAACGAAGATCTTCGGGGAAATTTTGACGGAATCGGAGTCGAGTTTAACATCTTCAATGATACCATCGTCGTGGTTAGTGCATTAAGCGGTGGCCCCTCGGAAGCATTAGGTATACAATCGGGTGATAAAATAATCAAGGTGGATGATAAGCTGCTGGCAGGTATTGGTGTGAAATCATCGGATGTGATGAAAGCATTGAAAGGTCCGAAAGGAACCGAAGTGAAAGTGACTGTATTGCGAAGAGAGAAGGAAATCGAGTACAAAATCGTCCGCGATAAAATCCCACAGTATTCGGTAGATGTCGCTTACATGGTGGACGCGGAGATTGGCTACATCAAGGTGAATCGTTTTGCTGCAACGACATTTGAGGAGTTCCATGAGTCGCTCAAGAAACTCAAAGAGAAGGGCATGAAAAAACTCGTGCTTGATCTGCAGGGAAATCCCGGAGGTTATATGAACATGGCGATTGATATGGCTGATGATTTTCTGACGTCCGGCAAAAAAATTGTCTTCACCAACGGCAAAGAGAAAAAATATAATTCCGATGCCTCATCTACTGCCCGGGGAGAATTTGAGAAAGGCGACTTAATAGTTCTGATGAATGAAGGAAGTGCTTCGGCATCCGAAATCCTTGCAGGTGCTTTGCAGGACAACGACCGGGCCCTGATTGTCGGGCGAAGAAGTTTTGGGAAAGGGCTGGTACAATCTCCGTTCGATCTCAGCGACGGCTCTGAATTACGTCTTACGATCTCGCGCTACTATACTCCAACAGGGAGATCCATCCAAAAGCCATACGAGGATGGAGATGAATATTCGCGAGACATTATCAGCCGATACAATCATGGTGAGTTTTTCCATGCAGATAGCATCAGGTTTAATGATTCACTTAAGTATACTACTCCCAACGGGCGCACCGTCTATGGTGGAGGTGGTATAATGCCTGATTACTTTGTTCCTCTCGATACAACGCTTAACAGCCACTACTTAAATGAGCTTTATGTCACAACTTCCATTTACGAGTTTACATTCAGCTATGCGGAAAACCACAAGGAGCAGCTTATCAATAAAGGTTTTGAGAGTTTTTTGAAAAGTTTCAAAGTTACCGATCAAATGCTGGCTGACCTGGTTAGAATCGGTGAGCGCAACAAAGTGAAACCCGATCGCAAAGAGCTGGACAAGAAAAAGAAACTTTTCGAGGTCCACGTGAAGGCACAAATCGCCCGGAAGCTGTGGGCTAACGAGGGATACTACCCGGTACTTAATGAAACTAATGAAGTTTTCCTTCAGGCTCTAAAATTATTTGATCGCATGCCGGCCGAACTTGACCGGACCAAGATGTAAGGATATATGAATCTGATCCCGGTGTGAAAACGCACCGGGATTTTTTTTAAATAACATCCTTCATTAAAGGCAGTCTTTACTTTACCATTGGCGGAATGTTTAAATTTGGTAAACTGCAGGACAATGTATTATCATCGACTTGGCGACATCCCACCCAAACGGCATACACAATTCCGACAACCAGATGGTAGCTTATACCGGGAGGAGCTCGTAACATCAGAGGGGTTTTCCGGCATATATTCGATCTTGTACCACACCTATCCACCGACGAGGATCAAAAAAATAAAAGATGCGATCAAGTATGGCCCCGTAAAAAACGAAAATTATTCACTGAGGCATACTCACCTTAACACGTCAAATGTTAAGGTCACTGGAACTGATTTTCTAAGCGCCCGCAAAGTTTTGTTGATGAACAACGACTGCTCTATCTCAATTTGTTCACCGTCGAACAGGAAGATGGATTATTTCTATAAGAATGCTGAGGGCGATGAGGTTATATTCATCCACGAAGGAAAGGGCAGGTTGATTTCGCCATTCGGCAGGCTCGAAATAAGGACCGGAGATTACGTTGTGATTCCAAGGACAGTGATTTATAAGTTTGAGTTTGAAGAAGGTCCCCTTCGGTTGTTGATTATCGAAGCAGCATCGCCGGTTGAGACGGTGAAGCGATACAGAAACCAGTTGGGACAGTTGTTGGAGCATGCGCCCTATTGCGAGCGTGATATTCGACCTCCTCAGGAATTAGTTACCGACACGAGCAGGGGAGAGTTTTTGATTCAGATAAAAAAGGAAGGGCACCTTCACCAATACGTATACGATCACAGCCCGTTGGATCTTGTAGGATGGGACGGATTCCTGTGGCCATACGCATTTTCTATACACGATTTTGAACCAATCACTGGACGTATTCATCAACCGCCGCCTGTGCATCAAACTTTTCAGGGGCATAACTTTGTGATCTGCTCTTTCGTGCCGCGATTGTTCGACTATCATCCATTGGCAATTCCTGCCCCCTATAACCACAGCAATATCGACAGCGACGAGGTGTTATATTATGCTGAAGGAAATTTTATGAGCCGGCGCGGAATCGAGCGCGGATCCTTCACACTGCATCCCGGCGGTTTACCTCACGGTCCGCACCCTGGTACGGCCGAAAAAAGTATTGGCGCAAAAGAAACTCACGAGCTTGCCGTGATGATCGACACCTTCAAACCTCTTCACCTCACCTCGGATGCCGGGGAATTTCTAGATCAGAATTATCCATTTAGCTGGACAGAAAATACTGGTGATTTTAATGAGGTGAATGCCCCCTAAATTATATCTGATGCCAGAACAGTTTTCAAGAATTATTCAAATACGATGGGCGGATATCGATGCTAACCGGCACCTTCGTCACTCCGCCTATTATGACTATGGTGCAACGATGAGAATGATGTTTCTCAGCGAGAATGGATTGAGCACACAGAAACTGGAAGAACTCCACGTCGGACCAATTTTATTTCGCGAGGAAGCAGTCTTCAAAAGGGAAATAAAGCTGGAGGATCTGATTACCGTTGACGTTGCCCTAATTAAAGCAAATGCAAACTTTAGTCGCTGGAGCTTCAGGCATAACTTTATCAAGTCGGATGGCAGCCTTGCTGCCACAATTAATATTGATGCCGCCTGGATTGATCTCATAAAAAGGAAACTCACAATACCAGATGAATTTATCCAGCGAATATTCGAGAATTGCCCCAGAGCTGAGGACTTTCAATTTATTGTTCCCGACAGGAAACGTTAATTCAACTACGCGCGAGTTTAATTGTTTAAAGCCGAACGGTTGTCTAATATCCATTTCTCTATAACCTTCGGATAGGCAGCGTGCTCCAGCAGAACAACTTTTCTGGCAATTTCGGTTGGGCTATCTGCTTCTTCTACCGCACACGTGTTTTGGAAAAGAATTTCTCCATCGTCGTATTTTTCATTGACTACGTGAATTGTAATGCCCGTTTCTTTTTCTCCCGCCAGTTTAACTGCTTCGTGGACTTTTATCCCGTACATTCCCTTACCCCCGAACTTAGGTAACAAGGCAGGGTGGATGTTGATGATCTTGTGAGGGTACGCCCGAATGAGAAAATCGGGAATCAGCCACAGGAACCCGGCGAGGACGATGTGCGTAATCTTTTCTTCATTTAACCATTTCATCATCGTCTCATCCCGATTGAATTCGGCTCTGTCAAAAACTTTGAATGGAATGTCAAATTTTTTTGCTCTCTCCAAAACGTATGCCTGAGGATTGTTACTCATCACCAGGGCCACTTCGATTTCTGAATGACCCTTGAAATAGTTGAGTATCGCCTCAGCGTTACTACCACTTCCGGAAGCTAAAATTACCAACCTGGACTTTTTGCTCATGTATTACCTGAATGGTGGTATTAGTTTTTTGCAAAGAAAGTAAAGAAATGATTGCTTATACAAATGCCATACTTAAAATGCCAAGGAGCATAATGATCTTGCAAACGGTGCTGAGCCATGAAAAGTCCCTTTTCATATCCGCACGGTGAAGCCTGTAAAAGAACCACATGAGAGGGGCGAATAAAAATAAGATGTAATACCACAAAGGGAGCGCTTTGTACCAAATGTTTAACATGAACACCGCCAGCGAAAAAAGTGCGAGAATTATATAAATGACGATTTTTGTTTTTCGAATCCCCCACACGATGGGAAGGGTTCTGCAGCCGAACGTATCGTCCCCTTTAAGATCTTCAATATCCTTTATTATTTCCCTGACAAGTGTCATAAAAAAAGCAAAGACGGCATAAATAACTATCAACGAATTTTGAGTGCGATACAGAACATCCACGACAAAAATCGCCAAACCCGTCAGGATCGCAACAGTTAAATTGCCAATGAACGGCAGACGTTTTAGATTGTTGGAGTACAACCAAAGCAAAAAGACCGAGAGGGTGTTAATTGCTGCCAGTTGCAAGGAGAGGTAAAGACCTATCAGGATACCGGAGACAGACAACAAAACGTGAAACATGATCGCATACCGGCGTGTGATGTCTTTGCCTATGATTACCCGGTCGGGCTTATTGATGTAGTCAATCTTAACATCGTAATAATCGTTAATTATGTATCCGGCTGCAGCAATTAGCACCGTTGACGTTGACAGAAGCAATAATTTGTAGTCATAGATTGTCTCTTTGCCAATCAAAAAACTTGCGGTGAAATACTGGGCAAAGCCAATCATCACAAGATTACCGAAGCGTGTAAGCTTCAGCAGGGATTCTATAAAGTTGCTCGTGACCTGCAGGTTGATAAATCATTAGTACAGGGCAAAAATAATGAGAAGATGTTACCAATGGTTCTGCGGGTATAAAATCCCTGAAACAAAAGTCCGCGCCAGCAGTTTGCCGGCGCGGACGAACAAAAGCCAACGATTTAATTCTGAACAGTTATACTATACGTTCTTCTGAAGGTTGTTATCACAATGATGTTATCACATTCACCGACACCATAATCGACCCTTCTTTTACGATCGACATATCCCCCCAGTTTAGTCACTTCCACTGCACCTGAAATCCGCGCAAAATTTCCCTGGGCTGCACACGACCAATCTGCAATGATAGGTTCGACGATTTCATGGGTAAATGTTCTTCCCGTTGTCCACCTGCCTTTAACAGAACCTGTTATTCTGTAAACATTGTTATCGCGATCATCATCGCCGGCGCCGCCGATCCACTCTCTGATTCTGCTTCCGTTAAATACCACCTGCTCGCCATTCGGAAAAGTTATTGTCAGATCAATAAGTCTCTTGGTACATACTAAATTGCCCACTGCATTGATTGAAATATCGCGAAGTTCAATCACGCCAGTAACACCCTTATTGTTCACAAAATAGTTTTCAAAGGTGATGATCCGGTTCGCGATGCTGTCACCCAGTATATGGCTGTACGTGATGATGATCTTACCCTTGCGTTCTTTTCCATAAGGTCCTACGCAGCCGTCTCCAAAGTCAATGATGATCCTTTTGTTCGCTTCGTCGTGTGTAATGACGGCACATATCTCGGAACCAACCCTTCCTCCACTGGCCATGAGCTGAGCTTCTGCCATCGCAGTGATTTCGAGCGCATCATCGGAAGCGTCTTCACTAATAGATGCTGATTCTATGATTTGTTCTTCTTCCTGCTCAGTACCCTGCTGAACTCCCTCCTCGCGGTCGCAGGACGCCAGGACAGATGCCGCAAACAGTACGACAGAAATTGAATTAAAAAATTTTGTTTTCATGTGTTAGAAGTTTAAGTTCTTTATAAGGTTGTAAAACAGGAACTCAGAACTTTGGCCAAGTTGAATTCAATATCATTTCTGCAGCAAGGGATGACCCGCTCAGGAATGTATTTCTCATTTCTGAAAAACAACAATTAGATGGTGGAGTTGAATAAAGGTTTAATCACCTCGCGTTTTTTTTTTAACGAGGATAGAAGTGATGATTAACGCGATTGCCCCGGCGACTACCAGGATTAGGGTTTGCCAGCCATGAAAAATAAAGGTAAAGGCCACGGCTTCGGTTTCAGGAACGCCATATAAAAAAACAAGTCCCTGAGGCACAAGGACGTGGTAAGAGCCCGTTCCACCAGGAAGTGGTGCGGCCATAGCGATTGCGCCGATCGCAAACAAACTGATCACTGCCCGGAATCCCAGTTCGGCGGTTGATGGAAATGCCATAATGACGGCATAACTCATTAAAAAGTACAACAGCCAAATCGACAGGGAGTATCCAATAAAGAGTGGCTTATTCTTCACACTGAAAACGGATTGCATCCCTCCTTTGAATCCCTTCCACGTTCTGACCACAAAACTGTTTAGTTTTTTGTTCCTCTTGATCAGAAAATAAACGACCGCAAAAATCGCGGCAGCGATTAATATGAAATAAAAGAGTTTAGCAAATTTGGATCCTCCAGCTTCGAGGCTAATGGGGAGCGTGGTGATAAAATCTATCAGTTTTTCGGATTCCAGCAAAAACGATAAGGCTACCAAAATAACAAGGCACAACAAGTCGATTATCCTTTCGACAACTACAGTTCCGAACGATATTTCAACGGGAACCTTATCAAGCTTATACAAATTGTAACAGCGGGAAACTTCGCCACCACGGGGTATTACGAGATTGACGAGATACCCCACCATCAATGAAAGCATGCTATTAGTTAAACTGGTGTCATGGCCTACGGGAGTGAGGAGCATCTTCCAACGTATGGCCCGAATCACGTGACTCACCATGGAAATAAGAGCCATCAATAATAACCATCCCTTATCGGCCGCTTGCCAAGTATGGATGAGATAGTCCCATTTATTTTCGCCTTCACCGACTTGCAACCCTCGAAGGGAAAACCAGATCAACAGAAAAGTAACTGCGATTATAAGAACGTATTGAATGAATACTTTGCCCTGTGAAGCCACGCCAAACGACTAATTAAAATTTCGCGTCAAGGTAGTTTATTATCCGGAGTGGGGAAAACTATTGTAGGCTTGAACGACTTCGCCTTTTCGAATTTTATCGACGCGTATGAAATAATAATAACGATATCACCTACCTGAGCCTTACGGGCAGCCGGTCCATTGAGGCACACCATGCCTGAACCACGTTCGCCCTTAATAACATAGGTTTCGAGACGCTCGCCATTGTTTACATTTACCACTGCCACCTTTTCACCTTCAATGAGGTTGGCAGCATCCATCAGATCCTCATCGATGGTTATACTCCCGACGTAGTGTAACTCCGCCTGCGTAATTTTGGCGCGATGGATCTTCGATTTTAATACCTCTATTCTCAAGTTATTGATTATTAGTTGGGAATCTTAAAAGCCACTGTGAGCTTTCTCTCGGTCCAGGTCGGTTTATCAAACATCAATCCAAAAACATATTATCGATCAGCCGTACTTCACCCGCATAACCGGCGATGCAGAGAATCGGCGAAGCAGTCTTATCAACGCCATCGAGGATATTTAAGTTTTTGCTGTCTGCTAATTCAAAATATTCCAGTCGCATTTCCGGCGTTTCATTCACTTTGTCAGAAACCGCCTTTTTTACTGTCTCGAGAGATTTTCCTTTTTTGAGAGACTCTTTTGCCATTGCGATAGCCTGGTAAAATACAATTGCGTTTGTCCGCTGGCTGCCGGTCAGCCTGAGGTTCCTGGAGGACATAGCCAAACCGTCTGGTTCACGAAGGATGGGAACGCTGTAAAGCTTAAAACTGAACTTGAGTTCAGTAACAAGCCGCCTGATGACCGCATATTGCTGCCAGTCTTTTTGTCCGAAATAAGCGCTGTCGGGTTCTACAATGTTGAATAATTTCGATACCACCAGGGCGACACCGCTAAAATGGCCAGGTCTGAATTTACCTTCCATCACTTTGTCCAGGCTTCCGAAGTCCAGTTTCAAAAGAGGTGCATCTTCATACATTTCCTCGTCATCCGGGCAAAAAACGACGTCGCATCCAACTTTTCTCAGCATTTCTACATCCTTTTCAGGAGTCTTGGGGTATTTCTGAAGGTCCCTTGGATTGTTAAACTGAGTTGGATTAATGTAGATGCTGGCTACGGTAACGGAATTCTGCGATTTTGACGCCTCGATAAGGGAAATGTGGCCCTGATGAAGCGCTCCCATAGTAGGTACCAAACCGATGGTTTTACCCGACTTTTTTAATTCACCCAGAAAGGATCTTAATGGGGCTATCTGCTTGAAAATCTCCATTTTACGCCATTTTGGCAAAGGGTCGCAAAGATATAGGGAATTGGGAAAATAAGTTGATCATGGGGGTATTTTTTTGTACTTTTGTGGCTCAATTTTCCACTGCAATTAAAATTCAAATAATATGTCAAAACTTCGAGTTCTTTATGTAGCCAGCGAGATTAATCCGTTTCTGCAAACCTCAGAAGTAGCGGACTTTGTGCGCAAACTTCCACAGGCTATGCAGGAAAAGGGAATGGAAATCAGAATTCTGGTGCCGAGATTTGGGATTATCAATGAGAGAAAGAATCGGTTACATGAAGTCGTGAGGCTGTCGGGGATAAACATCGCTGTTGGTGACGAGGAAAAGCCTTTGATCATTAAAGTTGCGTCTATTCCTAATGCAAAGCTGCAGGTGTATTTTATCGACAATGAGGATTATTTTCACCGCAAATCTGTTTTCCACGACAAGGAAAATAACTTTTATGAGGACAACGACGAGCGCGCGATCTTCTTTTGCAAAGGGGTAATCGAAACCGTGCGCAAATTAGGATGGGCACCGGATGTGGTTCATTGTAATGACTGGATCACGAGTTTTATTCCCTTGTATTTAAAAACTACCTATAAGAACGATCCGTTGTTCAAGAATGCAAAGACTGTATTCACGATTTACAATAATTCATTCTCTCACAAGTTTAAAGGAGATATTATGGACAAGGTCAAGATGATTGACATTGAAGATAATATGCTTGGGAACCTAAAATCCGCGGACTTCGAAGGCTTCATTAAACTCGGTATGGAATTTTCCGATGCGGTAATTGTTGCCGGCGAGAACAAGAAGCTGGAAGGATTGTTCAAAAAGAACAAGGAAAAGAAGGTAGAAAACTTTGATAATGACGAAAACTCAACAGAATCGTACTATAACCTTTATAATGAACTTATGGGTTAAGCGCGTAGGGCAACTGGCAATGCTGGCAGTTGCCCTATTTTTTTTACAGTGTGAAGAAGAAACCAGCGTCCTCGGCTACAAAAATCCAAACAGCAAATTCAAAGTCTCTTACGTTGAAATACCCATAGAAAGCAGCGTCTTTTTACGGGATTCCCTTCGTACGACCAACTTCACTTACAGTGGAGAACCGAACAGATTTATGGTCGGAAAGTATTTTGATGAGACGTTCGGTGATATCACTGCTGCCTCCTTCACCCAATACTTTATCGACACCAAGACTTTTAAGAACCTTGGAAGTACGGCCGTTTACGACTCTGTAAGCCTTGAGCTTCATTTTGATTTGTACCACTATGGCGCCACGGCTTTAACGCCTCAGACCATTTCAATTTATGAACTTGATGAGGAGTTGAAGACCGACAGCGCGAAGGTGTACTCCAACGACAGTAGTGTGCCTCGTTCTCTGAACATTGGCTCTAAAACGTTTACTGTTAACACCGCAAAATTTGATGAGTTTGCAGGAAGCGCTGATACCAAAGACACTGTAATTACCATCAAGTTTCCGCTCGATGCCAACTTTGGAAACCGGATTTTCAACAGCGCCGTCAAGCTCAGGGACGCTACCTCAGAGGCGGATTCTACATTCATTCATTTTTCTGAATTTATCAAGGAATTTAAAGGAATAGCGATCGAAGGCGAAACGGCCGACAAAATAATAGGATTCAGCC
>Ga0190271_10001442_pt1 | contig 13538 bp, 11 predicted proteins | sample Popmic356T_FD_133747 | JGI IMG/M metagenome (GOLD analysis project Ga0190271, IMG submission 133747) | Populus adjacent soil microbial communities from riparian zone of Weber River, Utah, USA - 356 T | ecosystem: Environmental > Terrestrial > Soil > Riparian zone | place: USA: Utah | collected...
CGACTAACAACACATCGTACGCGAAGTGGATGGATATCGACGGGCTGTATGCATGGACGGAGGTAAGTCTCGGCGACGGGCCTCAGTATAGATCGGAGCTCGAGCGTTACGGCCGCGGCAAGATCATGATCCAGCTCGATCAAAGCTACGAGCGCGACGTGCCGTACGCTTCGGACAACATGGATCCGCAGTGGATCCGGCGCAAAAACTACGACGGGCTGCTGAGCGGCTGTGCTGGCACGAGCTTCGGCCCCGGCACTGACGACAACCAGCTCTATCTGTTCGACGACTGGCGCCCGCTCATGAGCACGCAAGGCATGAACGAGGTGCGCTACACGTTTGCACTGTTCGAGTCGCGGCCGTGGCAAGAGCTCGTCCCGGACACGAATGGCTCGGTGGTGGTCGCGGGCCGCGGGACCTACGGCAACGTCGACTACGCGTGTGCGGCTCGGACGCAAACTGGCAGCACGGTGATCGTGTACGTTCCGACGACGCGCAGCATCACGGTCGACATGGGCAAGATCGCGGGCGCAAGTGCGAAAGCCTGGTGGTACAACCCGCGCACCGGCAGCGCGACCTTGATCGGCACGTACGCAGCCAGTGGACAACGTATCTTCAGCTCGCCAGCTGGCGGAGACTCGGTGCTCGTGCTCGACGACGCGTCGCTCCAGCTTCCGGTGCCCGGAGGCAACGCGACCACACCGCCTACGACACCGCCGCCCGCGACACCGCCGCCACCCACGACACCCACGACGCCCACGACACCCACGACGCCCGCGCCTTACAAGATCGGTGTGACTGACGTCCTGCCGATCGATGACAACGGCAACAACAACCTCATCGTTGCACAGTCAGTCTCACTGTCTGCAGCCGCAACGCTTCAATCGCTGAGCTTCTACGTCACAAAGGCGGCAGGAAAGCTGCGTCTTGGATTGTACGACGCAACCGGAGCCTCGGGCGGTCCCGGTCGGAAGGTGGGCGAGGCGAAGGAGCTCACACCCGTCGTGGGCTGGAACACGGCGACGGTGACGGCGCCTTCGAAGCTGAAGGCCGGAACGTACTGGCTCGTCTACCTACCGAGCGCGGCCGGTCTAGCGTTCAAGCGTGGTGGAAGCGGAACGGCCGCCTACGCGCGCTACACGTATGGCACGCTGCCAACCCAATTCCCGACTCGGCCCACGCGAATCGCCGACCGGTGGTCGTTCTACGCGACCGTGAGCCCCTGAGCTTGCTCGGCGCTGTGGGCGCGCGACCGGCGAGTTGCTTACGTGCTCGGAGCCTCACCGGCTGCCAGCCGCTCGGCATCGCCTGCGCGCAGTGCTTCGTAGATCAGGGCGCCGAGGGCGAGCCCGATCACCGCACTGCCTGCCCCGTACATCACTGCGCGACCGCCAGGGGTCGCAGCCTCGTGCGCCCAGTAGACTAGGGCAGCGCCGAAGGCGACTTGCCACGGCAGCGTCAAATATGCTGTGAGGCGACGGCGGTGGTCGCGGTGAGCAAGTAAGTCATGTAGGCGTTCGTAGCGTTGCTCGGGCGGCAGACCGCGCAGCTCCCATTGCAGCTGCGTGGGTGAGCGCTCAGGTAGCAACGCGTTGAGCATAAACAGCGACGACCAAAGCCCTATCTCTATGAAGCCAACGGCGGCAAGAAAACGCAGGCCAAACCCGTGAGGCTGGTCGCTCGCGTGGTGGAGGCCGGTTACGGCAATGGCAGCGCCCAGTGCCATGAAGCCGAGACTGCCGGAGAGGCTTGCCAACCGTTGGGAATCGGTGGCCTCGGCCTGGGCCCAGCCGCCAATGGCGGCTGTCACCAGCGCTGCCCCCGCGCCCATCGCGAGGGCAACTGCTGCCGGCGTTAGCTCGAGGTCGTGGCTGGCGAGCGGCGGGACCGTGAGGAGTGCCCCGCCGAGTAGCAATGCACATGGTGCACCTACATAACGATTGAAGCGATCACGCGAGAGCTGCTCGTGCACGGCGGCGTTCAGCCAGCGGTCGACCAGTGCGTCCCGCGAGCTGGCCTCGGCTCGTTCCGGCGCTTGGGCGTGGGCGAGCATCGGTAGCGTGGTGGCGAGTGCGAGCAGCAGGGACGACCAGACGCCCGCACGCTGAGCCAGCTGCAGCGCGCGTCCGAGGGCATGTCGCAGCGCTGGGTCGGCCGCACGGATGCCGGTCTGTGCCCTGAGTCCGAGTGCAGCGGCCTGTCGGTGGTTCACTGCCATACGCTTGCGAGTCTAGCTGCAACCATGGCTGCGCGCATCGGGCTCCTCGCTTGGGTTCCACTCGGTTGTGCGCACGTGGCCCCAGAGCCCATACGCACTTGAGCTCAGCACGAGCGCCCGCTAACGTCGGATGCGCTAGACAACACCGGGAGCTTTGGCGCGCTCGCGAGTAGCGCACCATCCCCGGTACACGAGGATGCCGATGCAGTTTGGAGTCCCTGCCGCCGAGGTCGATGTGACGATTGAGCTCGCGCGCGCCGTGCTGCGCGAGCAACACGCGGACCTGGCCGAGCTGCCTATCGTGCACCTCGATACAGGCTGGGATAACTGCATGTTTCGGCTCGGCGACGCGCTCATGCTGCGGTTTCCGCGCCGCCAAGTTGCGGCCGGGCTGCTCGTACACGAACAGATGAGCTTGCCGATGCTCGCGCCACGTCTGTGTCTGCCCGTGCCGACGCCCGTTCGCGTGGGACGCGCGAGCGAGCTGTATCCGTGGAGCTTCAGTGTCGTGCCATGGTTCCGTGGTGTACCGGTGGGCGTCGCAGGTCTGGCCGCGGAGCACGCTGCCTTGTTCGCGCGCTTCTTACGCGAGCTGCATCAGCCTGCGCCGGACACCGCGCCGCGCAGTCTCGTTCGCGGCGTGTCGCTCGGCCAGCGTGCGACGGCCATCGAAGCCCGCATGGAGCCGCTGCGTGTCACAACGCCTTACATCACGCCGCGCATCGACGGGCTCTGGCAGCGAGCGCTCGCCGTCGAGCCAGCGAGCGAGTCATGCTGGCTGCACGGAGATCTGCATGCCCTCAACGTGCTCGTCGATGCTGGAAAGCTCAGCGCCGTGATCGATTGGGGCGATCTCACGGCCGGCGACGTCGCGACCGACCTCGCATGCGCCTGGACCTTGTTCGAAACGCCGGAGGGGCGACGAACCATGCTGGAGAGGTACGGAGCGTCCACAGCGCTGCGCCAGCGCGCGGTGGGCTGGGCCGTCGGCTTCGGCGCGATTCTGCTTTCGGCCGGGTTGGTGAATAGCCCGCGGCTCGCCGAGCTGGGGAAAGCCACGCTGTTGCGCTTGGATGCCGATGCCGCGGCAGGCGTGTACGACGGCTGGTGATCGAGCGCTCTTTGGCCGAATTGTTCAATCGTTGGCCGCTTCAAACAGCCGAGTCGCGGCAGTAAAGCTCACAGCGCAGCGCGCAGTGGCTGTGCGCCAACTGGAAGAGCAGGTCATGGTTAGAAAAGTCTCCTCGGGTGCAGTCTCCGTTGCCGGATTGGTCGTCTTCGCTGCACTAGCGAGCGTGACCAGCGCGGAGTCGACACAATCAACCGCTACGATCGAGGCCGCTGCAGCTCCGGGTGATGTGCTGATCGGCGAGTGGTGGACCGAAAACAACGAAGGTCGCGTTCGCTTTACGAAGGACCGAGATGGCTCATTTCGAGGCACCACGACTTGTTGCATTCCGAAGGTAGTCACCGCGGACAGGTTGGCCCAGGACATCCACAATCCGAATCCAACGCTCCGCGGTCGCTCCACCGTCGGCATGGTGATCATCTGGAAGCTGATCTACGACGACGGCGAATACACGGGAGGTCACGTCTACAACCCGCGGGACGGAAAGTCGTACCGCATTCAAGCCAAGGTCATCGACCGCGACACGATCAAGATCCGCGGCTACGTCGGGATTCCGCTGCTGGGTCAAAGCCAGATCTGGAAGCGCGTACGCACTCAGCCCCAGCCTGGGCAGGCTGCGCGCTAGCAGGGCTGCAGCGCACAGCGGCGCTCGACGCCTCGTGCAGAGCCTGGACTGCGGCTGCGCGGTATTCGGCCGGTGTGAGCTGGGTCCAGCGCTTGAATGCTTTGTGAAAGGCCGATACGTCGGCAAAGCCGAGCACGTGCGCGATGGCCTGGAGTGTAAGGTCGGGATTTCGCAGCAGCGAGGTAGCCGACTCTTGGAGCACGGACTGCGTCACTGCTCGGTACGACGAGCCTTCGTCTTCCAGCCGTCGTCGCAGCGAGCGAACGCTGAGCCCGAGCGTCCGCGCCGCACGGGCCATGCTCAAGGCTTTGCCTTGGCCCGCGTACGCATGCGGGTGCGCGCCCGCGCAGGTGCGGGCCATCAATCCGCGCACGCGCTCTACGCACGTCGACGGTCGTGCGAGCCGCTCCAAGCTGCGCTCGGCCTGGGCGCGCAGTGGCGTCTCTAGCTCGGGCTGGCGATGTAGGTGCAGGCGGTCGAGGAGGTGCTGCGAGAACTCCACGCCGGTGAACGCTTGAGCGAAGCGCTCCGTGCCCGAGAACGCTTGGCTGTAGGCTTGATGATGCGCCGGTCTAGTGTGCTCGAAGCACACGGCATGGATATCCGAACGCGCGCAGCCGAACGCCCGCAGCGTGCGCACGAGGCCTGCCACGATCAGCTCGGCGAGGCTGCGGTCGGCCGCAGCCGACACGCGTGGGAAGTCACAGCAGACGCGCGCGCTGCTCGCTTGCTCGCTGAGCTGCAGGCGCGTGTCATCGAGCAGCAGAGGATGAAACTGCGAGACCAGCTGAAGCGCGTGTCGCAAGCTATGCGTGTACGAGACCAGCGCCCCCATCAGCCCAAAGCTGGACTCGGTGGCCTGCAAGCCGCAGTGCAGGGCGAGTGCCGGCTCTGCGCTCAGGCGGCTCGCACGCACCAGCAGCGCCTGGTACTCGGCGAGCGGGATGCGCCGGTCGAGCGGCTCGGAGTGGAGCTCGTCGACCGCCTGACCCAAGAGGGCGTCGGTCGCGACGCCGCGTCGTTGCAGGACGTCGAGCAGCGCTCGGACTAGAACGCTGGAGACCTGAGGCTCGTGCATGCGCGAGTCGAATGAGTCGACCGCGTCGGCATTTGGACGTGCCGCTGACCGTGAGCTCGGGAACGCTGATCGGTGCGTCACAAACTTTCTCCTTGCCTGCAGCCGCGTGTCTGCATGGCCACTGCGCGACTCGGCGTCTCTGTCTACAAGGCGAGCGTGAAGTACACGGTGCCAGCGAGCATCCAGCCGCCACTTTCAAAGCCTGGCCAACCGGGATTGTTCGTCTGCAAGCCTTGCGCGCTGGCGACTGGCTCTCCGCTGATCTGCGCGTCGTCGGGCACTTCGTCTTTCACGCGCTCCGGAGCCAGGTTCGCGCCGTCCGCGCGCGTTGGCGTGCGCGCCTTGGTTTGATGGCGTGGCACCAGGCGGTGAACTTGGACTTGTGCGCCCACCCGCATGTCGGTTCCTAACACGCGGAAGCGGTAGTCGGCGCCCACGCTGCCGGATGCGCGATCGTTGTCGACATAGTTCGTCCTGCCGGTCTGCGCAGGCACGGGAGTGGCTGCGTAGGTCAAGTCGAGCAGCGTGCACCAGTCTGACCAGCGGTAGCGAAGGCCGACTGCTGGCGTGAGCGTATCGGCCCAGGCATAGGCGGCAGAAGGTGTGGCACCGTGCCGGTCCACGTAGCCAGACCACGCCGCATACAGCAACGAGCCTGCGACGGTGAGTGTTTGGTCGGGCTCTTTCACCAGGTCGTACGAGCCTCCGACGCCGATCTGCCAGGGGGTGTAGTCGAGTACGAGCGTAACGCCTGACGACTGCTCGATGCCGCTCGCCAAGAGGAAGGTGAAGCTCGTGCCCAGCTCGACCTTTTCCGGCGTGTGCGCCGTCGCCGTGAGGTGCAGTCGGTCGCTGGGCGCGTAGCTCACGCCGAAGTGCGGCGACACGCCAACGTTTACGGTGGCGTTCATGTCGATCAAGATCCGCTCGAGGTGACCAGCATCGACCACGTACGTGGGCGCGACGACGCTCGCCTTCAGGCCCAACGTGGCGCCGGCGCCGAGGGACAGGTTTTTGGTGAGCTTGATGCCCGCACCGACTGCCAGCGAAAGCGCAGACATCCGGTCCGAGTACAGCTCCGGATGCAGACTGTTCGAGAAGTACTGCTCGCGCTCGTCGCTGAAGAAAGCGCGCATCTTGATGAACTCGCCGTTCGGGATCATGCCGTGCAGACCGAGCGCGAGCTGATCGTCCAACAGCTTCACGACCAGGCCAAACACCTCATACGTCAGCGTGCCGTGTCCGGAGCCGGCTCCCTGGCGAGGGCGCGCTGCGAACTCCGCGTGACGACCGTCCTTCATGCGCCCGTACTGCAGCGCGTTGGTGGCGATGGCGTAGTTGTCGAAGCGGCTGCCGTCGGCATGGCCGGCGTTTTCGAGGCCTTCGGGGATTGCGAACTGGGTGCCGGGGCGGCCATCGAGCGAGATGCCGATGCGCTGATTCAAGACCATGAAGCCAAGGCTCGCCCCAGCGGGTGCATCGACTAACAAGGAGGGATTGAAATAGGCGGCGGCGGATCCGCCAGCTACCGTGCGCGCCTGGAGACCACCGGACCCGGTCGTGTCGCCCGACAGATCGAACAGTGGTGATGCGTGTGCTCGTGGTATCGACGCGCTGAGCACGACGCCCGAGACCACGCCGAGGATCGCGAGGGGATGCGTGAGCATAAACGGCTTGTGTGGCATACGACTGGTCACAATCCGGCGGCTTCGGGCGTTAGCATGGGGGCGAGCGCGACGATGCTCTTGCAGATCGCAGCGTCGTCACCGGTGGCTTGGTCAGGCGCGAGGCGCGCGAACTGGGCGAAATGGAGCGAGGTATCCGTCGCGCGCGCAGCCTCCGAGGCCAACAGCGGCGTACCGTCGTACGACATCACATTCGCCTCCTGATTCCATTGCAGGGCCGCTTTGAACACAGACGAGACGTCCGGCACGGTCGCGGAGATCGAGGTCCATGCGCGCGGTGCGACGAAGATCTTGCCGTTGACGACCCCGGAGACTACGCCCGTGACGCCTGGGTTCCCGTCGTTATCCCAGTCTTCCCAGCCGGGCGTGGTGTCGGTGGCCTTTTCTTCAGCTGTTGGCAGTGGGTTGGCTGGATCCGTGTAATACGGAAGCGTCGCGCCTCGAACGGTGTACCACTTCTGAAATTCGAGCTTGCAGCCACCGCTCGCCGGCGTGCTGCTGCCTGTTCGCCCTTTGTAACTAACTCTGCTCGCCGCTGCGGACCACGAGGTACGAAAGTCGGCGGTCACTGCGAAAGCACCTTCGCCGATGGCATCGTCGCCGCACAAGAGACCCTTGTTGACGGTGAACGCAGCGCCCTGCTGCGCGATCTCATAGTAGATGTAGGTATGTGCGAACTGCAGCTGGCCGAGAGCGTCGGTGACATAATGCAGGGTGCTCAGCCAGCGACCGCTGAGGTCGCAGCCAGCGCCATTCGCATCAGAAGGCACGGGCGCGACAGCGTCAGAGCTCGACGTGCCAGCACCGGCCATGCTTGCCTGTGACGTGTTCGACGAGCGCGAGCCAGCCGCCGCGCCCGTTGCACCGGCTCCTGCCGTCTTGCTCCCGCTTCCACCAGGCGAGGCAGGTCCCACTGCTGCATCGCTCGACGATTGTGCCTGCATCCCCGTGGGCGCACCGCGACCGCCGGCTTGCACGGGGCCGTAGAAGCCCGGCGCGACCACATCGCTATCGAACCGACACGCGCTTGGGCCAGTAGTAAGTAGGCTCGTGAAGAGGATCGCCCTGCCGCTTATCTGCATGCACGATCACTGCACGGCTCACGCATCCCCCTTCACAGTATTTTCAGCGCTCGCGATGAACTTGGCCTGTTATGTCAGTCAGTGTCAGGTTCGCGAGACGGATTAACAAGAGGCTTGCTTAGGGCGCTTTGCAGCTGGTCGACAGCGTGAGCTGAGCTGCGGCGCTGAGGCTGGCGCACGTCTGTGGACAGGCGATCAGCGGGAATGGCGCGGTCTCGTCTTCGAGGTAGAAGCCATCTTGCCCGTCGCAGGTCGCTGCGTCGCGTTGAACTGAGTAACGGCGCTCGCTGCCGCTCGAGTCGGTCACCACGACAGCCGCGTCGGCCGCGAGTGTCGTTCCGTTCGACCAGCGGAATGCGCACGGTCGCGCGTCGTCGCGTACCGTTCGGAGTGCGGAGGCTGCGTCGGCGTCGAGCAGGCTCACTCCGACCAGCGCCGGCTCCGTGCCACCTGCTCGCGCGATCGTGCTGAGTGTCTGCAGTGCTCCGAAGCCCACCACGTAGGTTGAGACAGCCGGGGTGCCCTCGTAGCCGGCGCGCGCGACTCTGGCAGCTTCTTGATCGTAGTCGCCTTGCAGCGAGTCGCACTCGCCAGGACTCGCGTCCGTGAGCAGAACCAGGACCACTTTCGCGTCGTTGTGTGCCGTCGCCCAGTCGCGAACCGACTGCTGCGCTCCGGTCAGTGCGGGAATCGTCGAGGTCGTCGCGCTTGGGATCGGCGGGACGTTCTGTTGAAGGGAGGCCGTATTGTCGGGCAGGGGAGCGATCGGAACGAGCGGTACTAGGTACGGCTGCGGACCGCAGGTCTGGCCGCTGAAGTGCTGCAAGCCCACGCCGATGCCGATCGAGCCTGCGTCGTGCCAAAACTCATCGAGTCCCGTAACTAGCGACGTCCACCAGGGATACATCGATGCGGCGTCGTCGATGACTAGCAGCATGTCTAGACGTTTGCGCGTGAGCAGTGCGGGCCCGGCATCGCAGCGGGCCGGCTCCGGCTCCGCAGACCCGCCGACACCCGCGCAGCCATTGGCGGCACAGCCGTCAGTGCCCGCTGCGGCAGGCGAGCCTGCCATGGGCATGCACGCTGGGACCGAGCACAGCTCGCTATGCGTGCCGGCGCTGCAGACTTCCGGACACAGCCCACCGATGGTCCGCCGGCTCGAACATCCGACGAGGCTGCTGAGCAGCAACAGACTGTATGCGCAGCCTGCCAGGGCCGAGCTTGTCATCGTCTGGGCGTGGCGGCGCGCGAGCAGCGTGGTGGTCACTTTCTCAGCGCCGCTTCCAGCCGCTCGCGCAGCGGGCTCTCGGGATAGCGTGCGAAAAATTGCTGTGCCTTGCGCGCTGCGGCCTCGGTTGCGCCGCTTTTGGCGAGCGCCAGCACCTGCAGTGCGTGGCGCTCCTCGCTCAACAGGCCACGCGGGAACTCCTGCTCGGAGCGTTGCGCGAGGCGATACGCGGCGGCCGGGTCGTGCTCGAGCAGCGCACGTACGTGCTGGAGTTGAGCTATCTCGCGTCGGGAGGAACGCTCGACGGGACGCGCGACTGGCGCAGGTCGAGCCGGTTCCTCGGCAATGGTCTGCGTCGGTGCCGGAGTCTCTGCGGAACGCTCGGCGACAGGCGGCTGCACTTCGCGTGCGACGGGGGTCGGTGTCGCAGAGGTTCGAGGCGCTTGCTGGGTGAGCGCCGGCCGTTCCAGTCGCGCCTCGCGCTCGCGCTGGTTGGGCCACGCCGCAAGCAGAGACGTGCCTCCGATCGTCGCGAGCAGTGCCAGCTTCCAGGTCCACGGAGCGACATGCAGCGGTGGCCACTTCAAGTGCTGCGCGCCAGGTGCTCCTTCGCCTGGCGAGGTCGACGCGTCGTTGGACCGCAGCTCCGGCTGCCGGGAGGCATCTGACAATGCCGAATGCAACAGCGGCAGCTTCGCTAGCGCATCGTAGTCTTCACCGGCCCGGCGCGAGCGCTGGAGCTCGTCGCGCAGCTCGGCGCGCAAGTCGAGCGACAAGCTTGGATCCTCGAACAAGCGCTTCATCGCTCACCTCTTCGGCTCGGCAATCCACGAGCCGTGCTGCGTTCATATACTTCGAGGAAGCGCTTGCGAGCATGATGCAAGCGAGAATGGATCGTCCCGATCGGAACACCCCAGGTCGCTGCGATGCTCTCGCATGATTCTTCCTCGATCTCATGCAGGATGAAAGCGGCGCGGTGCTCGAGCGAGAGATGCTCGAGCGCTGCTTTGACGCGCTCCAGTGAGCGCTGAGTCTCGAGCACCTCGGCGGGGTCGCGCGCATCATCGGGCAAGCGTTCGAGCTCGGCGGTCGATTCAGGGCGCCGCGCGCGGGACCGACGCCGCGCGAGGACGACACGAAACGCGAGGGACGCCAGCCACGTGCGCGGCGCTGCTGGGCCGGGCTGATACCCGCCTTTGCGGTGCGCCAGGACGAAGACGTCTTGCACGAGGTCGTCCAGGTCGCACTCGCGCGTACCCATGTGGCGCAGGAACGACGCGACGAACGGAGCGTGCGCGCGAAACAGCACCTCCACCTCGATCGGGTGAACGCGGGCGTCTGGGTCGGAAGTGACGGCCATTTCTGCCTGCATGACACCCCTCTCTGTCATGCTCGGCCGCTGGGCTTCACTCTAAAGCAAGGATCATGTCGACGCCCGCCGAGCCGCCAACCCAGGAGGGGTAGAGCAGCTGGCTCGCGCCGGCGATGCGCAGCTCCGGCCTCACGAGGTTCACCTGGGCCTGCAGCACCAAGCGCACGGCTATGAGGCTCTCGTCGGGCCAGCGCACGGCGAACCGCGCCGCGCCCGCCGCCCACAGCAGCGACTTCTCCGACGGCTCCACCGGGGCCGGGAAGCCTATGCCGCGCGCCCGGCAAGAGGCCGCGGTCGCGCCCAGGCAGCCTTGCGCGACGACCCCCGCCAAGCTCCAGCCCGTGCAGCCGAGGAGCTCGCCTCCGATCAAGCGGGTCTCCACGCGGGCGCCAGGAGCGGCAGCGGTCGGAAAGGCAGAATTCGCGGCCGTGCTTGCGATCGCGGAGATATCGAAGCCGAGCTGCCGATTGAGCCAGAAGGCGACGCCGAGCGTTCCCGTCCACACCGGCGAGGGCAACGCTTGGTTGAGCCAGCGGCCGCCGACGTGAAGCTCGAGCAGCGGGTGTTTGCCCGCCTCTCCAGCCTCTACCGCATCTGCGGCTTCGGGAGCGTCTTCGGCCGAGTCCTGCGGCTCGCGAGCGGAGTCAGCCAGCGACTCGTCAGCCGAGGCCCGCGCGTCTGCAGTCGTGTCGGCCGCTGGTGGCTGCACCGGAGGCTCGCTGGGAGCGGGCGCGCTCTCGCGTCGGGTCTCCTCCACCTCCTGCGTGGTGCGCTGCTGACTCGATGTGCCTGCTACAGTGGCTGATGGAATGTTGGTGTCTGTGGAGGCTGCACCAGCGGCACTGGCGCCTTGTGCGGATGGCGCCTCGTCGGCTTGTGGCTGCGCGCGTGCCGCGCCTTCCAGCGCCAAGGCGATCGACAGCGCGACCGCGTCACGACGGTCCGCGCATGCCGCTGGCAGATGCTCGAAGCGGCGTCGCGACACGAGATGCTCGCGACGAAAGACGCGCAGCTCGGCCGTGTCCAGGTCGTCGATATGGAGCTCGAACCGCAGCTCGCCCGCCTGCGCCGTCTGCGTTCCACGATAGTGTGCGATGCGTTGCTGCAGCGGCTCGGCATCGAAGCAGCGCACAGGCTCTTGGGCTCGGCCTCGAACGACGACCGCGACGGGATACGCGCCGACTGGCGCTGGCGACTGTGACTGCACGTGCGTGGCGCCGAACGAGCACCAGATTGCGAACCAAGGTGCCAACCCACTTGCGCACCATGTTGCGAACCTGCTGGCGACGGGGCGCGGCGAGATATGGACTAGTCGCACGGTTGAGAGGCTCCGCCGACTGCGGCGCCGAGCGCTGGATTTAAGCACAGGTGTGCGTGAGTGGCAAGCATGCGGCGCGCGGCCTCCACGGTGAGTCGAGCGCATGCAGCCTCGTCGCGACGCGAGCGTCGTGAAGCGCTCTGACATGAAGTTATTTTGAAGGAGCTGGGTGCTTCGGGCAGAAAACACGAACAGGCGCACTGCCGTAAGGGCGCCTGACCCGTAGCCCCAAGAAGTCAAAAGGTACGAGACGCCGCCCTCGATCATCCGCGAGCTGGACGAGGCGGAGTTTCGCAGTCAGTACGCTGCATTCGACAAGCGCAAGTCGCCGACACAAGAGATGCTGCTCTTGTTAGCTCTGGTGAAGGTCAACTCGGCGGAAGCGTACGGTGTAGCCCGTAACTTCCAGCGGACGATGGATCGCGCGCTCAAGAACAACGACGATGCCGAGCTGCGTACTCTATGCGAGGAGGGCTATCACACGCGTATCCTGCTGAGCTCTGCCAATCGCTATGGAATCGCTGTTCACGAGCCCTATCGTCCACCCTCTGCGCTGCGCGTGTTGATCGGCGGCATCGCGACCGCGCCGATGGCGATCGCTCGGCCGCTTACGCTCGCGGGCGATCACGGACTCCAAGCACTTGCCCGAGCACGTGCGGCGTCAATCGTTCGTCGCCTAATGTCACGCGCGTCGCGGCGCGAGCTGTGGCACTGCCGCCGCGAAGATGCATAACAGCACACCGGTGATCGCGAAGCTGGCCGACACACCAGTGACCTCGAGCAGGCTGCCTTGTGCGACTGCTCCGAGGCCGCTCCCCAGAAACAGGGAAAACGCGAACAACGAGATCGCCGTGCCACGGGCGCTCGGGAAGATTTCGGTGGCGTACGTTTGCAGGGTGGTGTGACAGAACATCCAGCCAGCACCGGCGATGAAGCAGGCGACGGCCACCACCCAGGGCGCCGGGGCAAATGCGCTGAGCAAGTATGCGAGGCCCATGCTGGCCGCTCCCGTGCCGAGCATGACGCGCTCGGGAATGCGGCCGATCACGTGCGGTAGCACGCGCGCCGTGACCAGCTGAGAGAAACCGGAGAGGGCGAGCACGCCACCGATCGCGAGCGCGTTCAAACCAAAGCGCGCTTCGAGCAAGCCGCTGAGGTACGAGAATGTGCCGAAGTACAGAAAGCCTTCGATCGCCACCAGGGCGAGCAGCCTGCGGATACGCGGCCCGGCGAGGACTGTGCGGTAGCTGGGCCGCGCAAGACTGGGCATGCGTATTTCGTGATGCTTGAGCGCGTACAGTGCGACCGCGACCGCGCCCGAGAGCACGCCGAGGCACGGAAATACTGCGCGCCAAGACAACAGCGCGGCGATGCTGCCGCCGGCGGCCGTGCCGAGTGCCTGGGCCGCTCCACCGCTCGCCATCAGCGTGGCGATGGTCGCCTGCCGCCGCTCGTACGGGACCGTATCGCCGATATATGCGAGCGTGAGCGGGATCAGACCTGCCGCGGCTGCGCCGGTGAGTGCTCGCAGCACGAAGATCGAGGCAAACGACGGCCACAGGCCGCAGCAAGCGGTGCCGATGCTGAACGCCAGCAAGGCGTGCGTGCAGACCGTGATCTTGCCGTAGCGATCGGCGAGCGGCCCGAATGTCAGCTGAAACAGTCCATACGGCACCATGTACGCTGACACGAGCCAGCCGGCGCGCGCGATTGAAACCCCGAGCTCGGCCGAGAGCGTAGGCAGGAGCGGGGCGATCACGCGGCCATCGAGATTGACCATGAACACGGCGGCGCCGAGTGCCC
>Ga0190271_10001443_pt1 | contig 13535 bp, 12 predicted proteins | sample Popmic356T_FD_133747 | JGI IMG/M metagenome (GOLD analysis project Ga0190271, IMG submission 133747) | Populus adjacent soil microbial communities from riparian zone of Weber River, Utah, USA - 356 T | ecosystem: Environmental > Terrestrial > Soil > Riparian zone | place: USA: Utah | collected...
GGAATGATCACGTACTTCTGCGTGATCGCGATGTCGTGAATGATCCCGAGGTACGGCGACTTCAGCCACACCTCTTTGACGATATGGCCTTGGGGGTTGACGGTGTAGACGGCGATGTCATCCGACAGATCACCCTTGGCCTGGTATCCGTACGCGATCATCTCGCCCGTCAGCGGATCGATCTTCGGGTGCGCCGACATGCTCGTAGCCGTCCACTTGCCGTGGAAGTCCCAGCGGCCGAGCGTCTCGAGCGTGACGGGATCGATGTGATACGGCAGCGAATCCTCTTTGAGGACGAGCATCTTGCCGCCGTGCCAATAGATATGTGTGTTCGCGGCGCCGCGGTCGATGTTCGCGACCGACGGGTCGTCCGTGAAGTGATTGCGATAGACACCCCAGAGGCGCTTGCGCGCGCGCCGCTCGGCCATCAGGCGCTCGGTCTTGACGTAGCGCGCCTTGAAGTCGACGGAGCCGTTCGCGAAACGGAACGCGCCGACGTGTCCGTCGCCGTTGAAGCCCGTCGGCCACTCGTTCATCGGCGGCCGATACTGGAAGTCGCACTGCACGCGGTAGAACGTGCCCTCGATGTCGGTGGGGATCTGGCCCCAGACCTCGCAATCGTAGACGTCCGCCTCGAAACGCGTCGGGCTGTTGAAGCCCGGCGCGAACATCGGATGACCTCTGAAATCGACGGCCATGCGCCATCCCCCTCGAGTTGAATAGACGTTACCGCCGTTCGTGATCCAGTTCGTCGTCGGATGCGCCGTGAGCTGTCGCGCGTCGAACGCCGGCGCCGTGGCGATCCTGCGCGGCTCCGCTGACGGTTGTGCCGCGCTGTGACCCGCGATCGCGACACCGGACGTTGCCGCTACAAAGGCGATCGCGAGAAATCTGCGCATGAGCCCCCGTCATTCGGCAGCGTAGCCGAGCGTGTGGCGAGCGAGCAACCGCGGAGGCGGGTACCAAATGCTCACGGGCGGGCAGCGCGTGCGCGAGGCGCGGCGCCAGCTCGCGCACGGGGTTGACCACTTAACCCGCCCATTCTGTGCAGTCGCACTCGGTCCAGCGGCGCCAATGTTGGTAAGGTCTTGCGGACAACCCGGTCGCGAAGCGACAGAAGTCCGTCACACTATGAACGAGGACGCGGACCACCAAGGCTCGGATGACCGTTCGCGGGCGGCTGCCGAGCTCGACAAAGACCCGTTCAGCGGCGGACGCCAGACGCCGCACGGCGCCGCCCCGCGTCCATCGCTGCTGCGCTGGTTCGCGGGCGTCGTGTTGCTCGGGGTTGGGCTGCAAACCGCGGTCGTGCTGCTCGACCTCACGGATCCGCCGCCCCGGTCGTTCCTCGCACAGCTGACGCCGCAAGGATCGCAATTGGAGCTCAAGATGCCGAGCCCCGGGCGAAACAATTTGCTGTCGGTGGCCGAGCTACGTTGGTGCATGCGGGAAGACATTCGGATCGAGATCCTGCAAACGCGCAGTGCGAGGAGCGATGCCGCACTCTTCAACGAGGCGGCAGGCACTTACAACTTGCGCTGCGCTCGTTTTCGGCACCGCGGGAACGACTTCGCGGAGGCCCGGCGCGACATCGACGAAGCGCGGAGCTGGATCGTCGCCGAAGCGCTCGCGGAAGCGTCCGCGTTCACGACACCGGAAAAGGACAAGCTCGCCGCCGCCGGGTACTCGGTGCTGACCAAGGACGTCCAGGAGCTGCTGCACGCGCAGGGGTACGCCCCGGGGCCGGTCGACGGGCGTTATGGCGCGCGAACCAGGGCCGCCGTGGAATCGTTCGAGCGCGATCAAGGCTGGCCGGCGACTGGCCGGATATCGGAAACGTTGCGCAAGGAGCTGCTCGAACGGGTGCGCGTCGCAAATGCATCCGAGGCGCGTCTGTTCGAGGCGACCGCCGCGGAACGAGCCGTCATTCGCGCCGCTTGCTCCAGCGCCGCGGGCGTCGCGGGCTACAACCGCTGCGTGGGGTCCAAGTTGCAGCTGCTTGCTGAACAGCGGCCGCCGAACACTCGCGCGGTAACCGAACCCGAGAGCGCAGCGATCGAAGAGGCCTGCACGCGCTCCAGGATGCTACGCGGCGAAGCCGCGTACGACCTCTGCGTCGCGGAGCAGATCGCGGATCTCGCGCAGCTCGGAGAGAAACCGAGCCTTGCCGCGGCTACCGACGGCGAGCGCGCGGCCATCGAGGACGGCTGCGGGAACATCGGATTCTTCTACGGTCCTGCGGCGTTCTATCGCTGCGCGCAGGAGCATCTCGCCGAGCTCGCCGAAGCCGACCAGCGCCCGGCGCTCACGGTCGCCGGTGCCCTGCCGTCCGGCGAGCATCGCTAGCCCCTTTCAGATGCCGATTGCGACGACGGCAAGCCCCGCGAGCACGGCGCCGACGATAGGCCCCAACACCGGGATCGCGGCGTAGTCCCAGCCCGAGCTGCCCTTACCCGCGATCGGCAAGAACGTGTGCGCGATGCGCGGTCCCAAATCGCGTGCCGGATTGATCGCGTAACCCGTCGTGCCGCCGAGCGACAAGCCGATGCCCCAGACCAGCAGGCCGACCAAGAACGGCCCGAACCCCGGCGCCAGACCGTTCGGCGACAGATTGTCCGACGAGATCGCCGCGGCGACGAACACGAGCACGAACGTGCCGATGATCTCGCTGAGCACGTTCGACGGTGCATGCCGCACGGCCGGCGTCGTGCAGAAGCACGCTCGCTTGGCCGCAACGTTGTCGGTCTTGCTCCAGTGCGGCAGGTAGTGCAGCCACACGAGCACGGCGCCAAGCAGTGCCCCCAGCAGCTGCGCGGCGATGTAGGCAGGAGCTTGGCTCCACTCGCCCGTCGCAATGCCGACGCCGATCGTCACGGCCGGATTCAGATGCGCATTGCTGCCGACGGCGAGCGCGACGATGACGGCGCAAGTGACGGCGAGACCCCACGCCGTCGTGATGACCATCCAGCCGCCGTTCTCGGCATACGAGCCCTTCAACGACACGCCGGCCACGACGCCGTTGCCGAGCAGAATCAGCGTCATCGTTCCGATGAACTCACCGAGAAACCCTTGCACTTGCGCTCTCCCCTTCGCCCTTCGGGTCAGCCCGGCCTGTCCACCCAGTCGAACGAGCGGCGCACGGCTTTCTGCCAGGCGGAATAAAGCCTGCCGCGCTCGGCGTCGGGCATCTTCGGATGCCAGCGGCGCTCCACGCCCCAGTTGCGCACGAGCTCGGCGCGGCTCGACCAATAGCCGACGGCGAGCCCGGCCGCGTACGCGGCGCCGAGCGCCGTCGTCTCCGTGACGCGCGGCCGCACAACGGATACGCCGAGCTGATCGGCCTGGAACTGCATCAAGAGCTCGTTCGCGACCATGCCGCCGTCGACGCGCAGCTCCTTGATCGGAATGCCAGAGTCCTTCTCCATCGCTTCGAGCACGTCGCGCGTCTGGTACGCGACGGCCTCGAGCGCCGCGCGCGCGAGATGGCCGCGATGCGCGTAGCGCGTGAGCCCCGTGATGACGCCGCGCGCCGTGTCTTTCCAGTACGGCGCGAACAGACCGGAGAACGCCGGCACGACGTACACGTCGCCGTTGTCCTGCACGCTGCGCGCAAGCGCTTCGACATCGGCACTCTTCGCGATCAAGCCTAAGTTGTCGCGCAGCCATTGCACGAGGGCGCCGGCGATCGCGATCGAGCCTTCGAGCGCATAGCACGGAGGTTCGTCCCCGAATTGATACGCGACGGTCGTCACGAGCCCGGCCGTCGACGGCACGGGCTGCGGACCGGTGTTCATCAACATGAAGCAGCCGGTGCCGTACGTGTTCTTGGCCTCGCCGGGTTCGAAGCACGCTTGGCCGACGAGGGCGGCCTGCTGATCGCCGAGGATGCCCGCGATTGGCACACCGTTGAGCGCGGGGATGCTCGCTTCTCCATAGCTCGCGCTCGACGGCGCGATGCGCGGCAGCAACGCGCGCGGCACATCGAACGCCGCGAGCAGCTCGTCGTCCCAATCGAGCGTCCCCAAGTCGACGAGCTGCGTGCGGCTCGCGTTCGTGACGTCGGTCAGGTGCACGCCTCCAGCCGGGCCGCCCGTCAAGTTCCAGAGCAGCCAGGTGTCGATCGTGCCGAACAACGCGTCGCCGGCCGACGCCTTCGCGCGCGCGCCGGGCACGTTGTCGAGCAGCCACTTGAGCTTGAGGCCGCTGAAATACGTCGCGAGCGGCAAGCCCGTGCGCGCGCGGAACCGGTCCTGGCCTCCGTCGCGCGCGTACGCCGCGACGAGCTCGGCCGTCCGCGTGTCCTGCCACACGAGCGCGTTCGCGAGCGGCGCGCCCGTGTTACGGTCCCACAGTACCGTCGTCTCGCGCTGGTTCGTGATGCCGACGGCTGCGAGCTCGCCGGGCTTCACGCGGCCGCGCGCGAGCGCCTCGGCGATCACGGCTTCCGTGTTCCGCCAGATCTCCGTGGCGTCGTGCTCGACCCAGCCCGGCTTCGGGTAGATCTGCTCGTGCTCGCGCTGCGCGACGGCGACGACGGCACCTTGCTGATCGAACACCATGAAGCGGCTGCTCGTGGTGCCCTGATCGATTGCGCCGACGTACGTGCTCATTGCGAGGACCTCACGGCGTTACCAAAGGCGGCGTCAAACCGCGGTGAAACAGATACGCGACGGCGTACGCGATCGGCGCGATGACGACGACGAGCGCGAGCCCGTACAGCAATGCAATCTTGCCCATGCCTTTGAGCTTCGAGAAGTCCGTCATCGCGCCCATCGCGACGAACGTCAGCATGAAGAGCATCGTGCGCATGGGGCTCTGCACCACGGCCGTGCCCGCGTCGAGCGTCGGCGCGAGCGCCGGCCACGAGGTCGCGATCGCGAAGAACACGCCCCAGGCCAGGAAATAGCCGAGCACGAACTTCGGGAAGCGGAACCAAATTTCCATCGGGCCGATTCGCACGGCGCCGCCTCGTTTCTCGACCTTCCTGATCCACACGATCGCGAGCACGAACGCCCACACGCCGATGAACACGTCGATCCAGATCTTCGTCAGCAGCGACGCGCTCAAGATCCAGCCGTCCTGCCATTGCTGACCCGTCAGCTGTAAGTTTCGCGCGATCATGAGCTCGTCGAGCAGCGCGCCGGCCGCGGCGTCGGCGCCGTCCGTCTTCACGGTCATGCCGAGCGCCGCGCCGTTGACGATCGGCTGATCCGGCGCGAACGCCGTGTAGGCGCCCGGCAGCACGATGAGCTCGAGCATCGCGAAGATGACGACGACCATCGAGACCGTGACTGGGATGATGGGTTTCGCGCGAATCGCGCCGGCCGTCGCGATGGCCGCGGACGCGCCGCAAACGGAGATGCCCGACGCGAGCACCGCCGCCACGTCGCGCTTGAACCCGAACATTCGGCGCGCGGCGGTATAAACGATCGGCCAGAAGAACAGGTACGCGACGAACGTGGCCGCGGCGCCCGTCAAGATCAGCTCGCCGGCGAAGCCGCTCGCTTCCATCGTCTGCGCACCCAAGTTCACGCCGAGGAAAACAATGGCCGTTTTGATGTACCACTCGGGCCGCGCGGCCTCGCCGAGGTGCTTTGCCGCGAACTCCTTCGCGAAGTTGCCGATCGCAAGTCCCGCGATCAGCGCCAGCAAATACGGTGCGCCTTCGCCGAGCTGCAAACCCCACGACAGCGCGGCATCGCTGTAGCGGTTGCGGCCGTCGACGGCCGCGTCGACCATCGTGAGGTGCAGCTCGTTGCCGGCGATCCACGCGGCCCAGGTGACGACGAACAGCACCGTGAAACCTTTGACGAAGCGCCGGACGCCGAGCCGCAGGGATCGCGCGCCGAACGCGAACAGCGCAGTGAAGATGGCATAGGTCGCCGCGAACGCCGCGAGCGGATGCCAGCTCGCATAACCGGCTCCCGCCGGCGCGAACAGCTTGCTCCACGCGAACGCACGCGTGAGGTCGGTCCACTCCCACGGCCGCGGCCGGGCCATCCAGCCGACGAGGTCCGCGCCGCCGAGCGACGCGAGGCTCGCGGCGAAGATCGCGAGCCCGATCCAGACGGCCCACCAGTCCTCGGTCGCGAGCATGCCGCTCGACCAGCCGCGGTTCGTGCTCGGCAACTGCTCCCTCGTCATGGCCTGCCGCTGCGCACGGGCACGTGCAGCGTGTAGTTGCAGTAGTGATTCTGATATTGATGCAGCCAGCGCGGCAGCGCGGCCATGTTGAACTTGAGGTGCACGTCGACGGGCGCTTCGCTCGCGAGCCGTTCCTCGATCAATGTCTCGAGCCCGCGCAAGTGGCGATGCGCGATGTCGACGCCGTCACCGTACGCGCGCCAGCGCTCGCGCTCGAACGAAAGGACGAGCTCGCGCGCGCTCACGGCAGGATGAACCGCGCGACGAGCCAACCGAGCAGCACGAGCCCGACTACACCTAAGGCGAGGCTGCCGAGCACGAGAGAGGTTTCCCAGCTTTCCCACGGCTCCGGCGCGCCTGACAAAGCGTCGTCGCCCGGCGCCGTTTGCGGCGGCACGTCGTGCGTCATGATTCCCCCGGATTCGCAATCTGCGTTGCGTTGCCGGAGTTAAGCACGTTCTACTCGCGCCAGTCATCCCCGGGCATGATGCGGCGGAGAAACAAGTCGAACAGCGGCACCGTGAAAGCCGTGTCGCCGTGGCTCGGGCTGAAGATCATGCCTTTCGCAATCAGCTGGTTGCGGATCGGCGCGAGCGAAGTGACCTTGCGGCCGAACGCCGCGGCGACATCGCCCGAGCGGTGCGGGCCGGGCCCGAGCTCGGCCATCGCGCGCAAATACTTCTTCTCGGCCAGCGTCAACCGCTCGAAACGCACGCGGAAGAAGCTCTCGTCGAGCGCGGCCATCGCGACGCGCGACGCACGCTCGACGTCCGCGAGCGTGATCGGCGACTTCGGCGCTGCATCCCAGGTGTGCTTGCCCCACTCCTGGAGGAAGTACGGATAACGGTACGTCTCGAGGAGCATGCGCTCGAGCGCGTCCTCGGCAATGGCGACGCCTTCGTCGAGCGCGGGCTTGACGAGCGCCTGGCGCGCGGCCGGCGGCGTTAGCTCGCCGATCGCAGGAAAATCGAATAGCCGCTCCGCATACGACTTCGCGCGCCCCATGCGCCCGCGCAGCTGCGGCAGCCCGGCGCCGACCAGCGTGACGGGCAGCTTGCGCTGCGCCGTGCGGTGCAGGCCCGTGATCAGGGCGGCGAGCTCGTCTTCCTTGACGTACTGAAGCTCGTCGATGAACAGCACGAGCGCCGTGCCCGCGCGTTGCGCCGCCGCGCCGACGGTTTCGAGCAACGCCGCGAGATCGTGCTCGAGGTCGCCGTTGTCTGCGAGGCCCGGCTCCGGCTCGAAGTCGAGGCCGACCTCGATGTCCTGGTACTTGATCTTCAGCGCCTTGGCGAAGCCCGCGAGCGCACGCAGCGCGCGCTCGCCGAGCGCCTTCGCCTGCTCGTTGCGCGACAAGCGCAGCAGCGCGACGCGCAGCTCCGGCGCGAGCAGCGCCGGCAGCGAACGTCCCTCGGGGGCCTCGATGCGCAGCGTCTCGATGCCCGCCGCCTCGGCGTCGTCGCGCATGCGGTCGAGGAGCACGGTCTTGCCGACACCGCGCAAGCCGACCATGAGGATGCTCTTCGCGGGCAAGCCGCGGCGGACGCGCTCGATCGCGACGCGGACTTGCTCGCGCAGCTCGTCGCGGCCGGCGAGCTCTGGCGGCGGCGTGCCGGCGCCGGGGGCATAGGGGTTGGTCACTGGATCCATGGCGTCATTATAGCGATGTTATTGAAGTTATCTTAAATAAATAACTCCACTAACTTAGCTATAGACGCCGCGCTTCCGTGGAAGCGCGCACCAAAGAGGTGCGAAATCCCTCCGCGGAGGGATTTTCGGCAAGCGAAGATGAGCGGAGCGGCGCAGAGCCGCGTCCAGAGTGAGCCATTAGGAGGGAACCCGTGAGCGTTGCTTGGAAACAGCGCCTTGCGTACGGCGGCACGTTGATCCTCGACGGCGGCACCGGCTCCGAGCTGCGCCGCCGCGGGATGGCGCTCGACTCGCAGATCTGGAGCGCGCTGGCCCCGCTGACGCATTACGAGCTGCTGCGCGGGATCCATGCCGACTACATCGCGGCGGGCGCTGACGTCGTCACGACGAGCACGTTCGCGACGACACGCTTCGTGCTCGAAGCCGCGGGCCGGTCGGAGGACTTCGCGCTGATCAACGGCCGAGCCGTTGCCGCGGCACGCGAAGCGCGCGACGCGAGCGGGCGCGACGTTGGTCTAGCGGGCTCGATTTCGTGCCTGCCGCCGCGCTTCGACGTGCACGCGTATCCCGACGAGAACGCCGAGAGCGCGGCGTATCTCGAGCTTGCCGAGACGCTCGCCGACGCCGGTGCCGATCTGTTGCTGCTCGAGATGATGCAGGAGACACGGCACGCGCCGCTGGCGTGCGCTGCCGCGAGCACCGTCGGCCTGCCGGTCTGGCTCGGCGTTAGTTGCCGCGGCGGCGCCGGCGGCGCGCTCGTCGGCTTCGACTTCCCGCTCGTGCCGCTCGCGGCGACGCTCGACGCGCTGTTGCCGTTCGCTCCGGATGCGGTCGCGGTCATGCACAGCCCCGTCGCAGCCGTGGCGCCCGCGCTCAGCGAGATCCGCGCGCGTTGGCGCGGCTCGATCGGCGCGTATCCTACGATCGGCGACGGTGCGCCGACCTCGCACGCGCTGTCGCCCGAGGAGCTCGCGCCGGAGGCGCGCAGTTGGATCGCGGGCGGTGCTCGCATCGTCGGCGGCTGCTGCGGCACGACACCGGACCACATTCGCGCGCTCGCCGCGATGCGCGACGCGGCTACCCCGGCAACGAGATCGGAGTGACTTCCTTCGGAACGTGATAGCCGCGCTGCACGGCAGGCCGCGCGGCGATCGTGCGATACCAACGCTTCAAGTCGGGGTAATTCGCGAAGTCGATGCCCTGCCATTCGTAGCGCGCGATCCACGGCCACGTCGCGATATCGGCGAGCGAATAATCGCCGGCGAGGTACTCGGCCTCACCGAGCCGCTTGTTCAGCACGCCGTAGATGCGCTTCGCCTCGTCGCCGTAGCGCTTCTCGGCGTACTCGGACTTGCCGCGGTTGAACTTCAGGAAGTGATGCGCTTGCCCGAGCATCGGGCCGACGCTGCCCATTTGCATCATCAGCCACTCGACGGCTTGCCAGCCGTTCTTGCCCGAGCCGCGCAAGCGGCCCGTCTTGTCCGCGAGATACAGCAGGATCGCACCCGACTCCATCAACGAGACGCCGGTGTCATGGTCGACGATCGCCGGGATTTTGTTGTTCGGGCTGATCGCAAGAAACTCCGGCTTGAATTGCTCGTTGGCGTTGATGTCGACAGGGATCGCGCGATACGGCAAGCCGAGCTCCTCGAGCATGATGGAGACCTTGCGGCCATTCGGCGTGGTCCAGGTGTACAAATCGATCATCGAGTGTGCGCTCGCTCACAAAGAGCCGCGATTCTACCCGCCCGTGCTTGCCATGCACGCGCGGCTCGCGAATCATTGGCGCTATCGAAAACGAGATGGTTGTCCATGCCTTTCGGCCTCCTGACCGTCGCGATCCAAGTTCTTGCCGCCGTGCATCTGTTTCGGACGCGCGGCGACATGCGCTGGCTATTTTTGATCATCCTGGTGCCGGGAATCGGCGCACTCATCTATTTCTTCGTCGAGGTGCTGCCTTCTCTCGGCCAGAACCCCGCTGCGCGCAAGGCGCTGCGGCGCGCGAAGCAAGCCATCGATCCCGGCCGCGGGTTGCGCGAAGGGTCGCTGAACTACGAGCGCAGCCAGAACGTCGACACCTCGATCGGGCTCGCCGCCGAGCTCACGAAGGCCGGCCGGCACGACGAAGCGATTCGCGTTTGCACGGATGCGCGAACGGGGCTCTTCGAGGACGACCCGAAGATCTTGCTGGCGCTGGGCCGTGCGCAGTTCGCGGCGGATCGGCACGCGGAGACGATCGCAACGCTCGACTATTTGCGCGAGAAGAATCCAGGCTTCCGGTCGGCCGAAGGCCACCTCCTCTATTCGCGCGCGCTCGACGAGAGCGGCGCGACGGCCCGCGCGCTCGAGGAGTACGCCGCCCTCGTGAATTACTATCCGGGCGCCGAGGCGCGCGTACGCCAGGCAATGCTGTACAAGAAGGTCGGCGACAACGCGCGCGCGGGCGAGCTATTCGCGGCGTTGCTCAAGGACGCGCGGCTCGCGCCGAAGCACTTCCGGCGCAGCGAGCGCGAGTGGATCGAGCTCGCCGAGCGCGAGAGCGCTAGCGCCTAGCCGCTACAGCAACACCAAGCTGATCTGCGGGAACGCCATCAAGAGCAGCGTCACGGCGAGCGTGATCAGCACGAACGGGAACGTGCCGCGGAAGATCGTCGCGAGCGTCATCGTCGGGTCGTTCATGCTGGCCTTGATGACGTAGACACTCAAGCCGAACGGCGGCGTCAGGAGCCCGATCTCGATCGCGATCGTCGTCACGACGCCGAACCAGACGAGATTCGCGCCGAGCGCCGTCGCCACGGGCAGCGCCAGCGGCAGCATGATCAGCATGATCGACGTCGAGTCGAGCAGCATGCCGAGGATCAATAGCAGCAACAGATACGCCCCGAGGAAACCCGCGAGCCCGAGCCCCGTGCCGCTCAAGAAGGCCGCCATGTCTTGCGGCAGCCCCGTCAGCGTCAGCATGCGGCTGAACATGCTCGCGGCAATGATCAGGAAGAGAATCGAGACGGAGACCTGCCCGGTCTCGCTCATGACGTCCCACAGCTTGCGCCAACTCAAACGGCGCTTGACGAGCGCGATGACCATTGCACCGAGCGCGCCGGCGGCGCCGGCTTCCGTCGGCGTGAAGATGCCGCCGTAGATGCCGCCGAGCACGAGCACGATCAGCGCGACGACGGGCCCGAGACCGAGCAGCACCTCGAGCGCGCCGCCGCTGTTCTCTGCGCGAGCGTCGCGCTTCACGTTGCCGACGAAGCTCGGCCAGAGCCAGGCCATCAGCACGACGCCGACGGCGAACGCGACGGCGAGCAAGATGCCGGGCAGCACGGCCGCGAGAAACAGCGCGCCGATCGACACTTCGGCCAGCACGCCGTAGATGATCAGCAGCAGGCTCGGCGGAATCAGCATGCCGAGCAGCGACGAGCCGGCCGTGAGCCCGACGGCGAATTTCGGCGTGTAACCCTGCCGCACCATCTCGGGCACGGCGATCTTCGTGAAAATCGCGGCGGCCGCGATCGAGATCCCCGTGATCGCCGCGAACACGGCATTCGCAGCCACCGTCGCGACACCAAGGCCGCCGTAGATGCGGCCGAAGATGCGCTGCGCCGCGCGGAACGCGTCGCGGCCGACGTCGGAGACGTTGACGAACAGGCCCATGAGCACGAACAGCGGCACCGTCGCGAACACGTAGTCGGAGACCGTGCCGTCGGCTGCGAGCGCGAGCGTGCGCGTCGCGATGACGACGTCATGCTTGATCAGCGCTAGCCCGAGGAATCCCGTCAGCAGCAAAGAGAACGCGATCGGCAGACCAAGCACGATCAGCACGACGACGAGCGCGATCATCGCGACGCCGACCGCGCGCGGCTCGACGTCGCCGGCCAAGAGCCAGGTCACGGCGAGAACACAAACTGCCGTGCCGGCAATCGGGAGCCAGCCGCTGCGGCCGGCACGCCGGGCCGCATGCGCGAGCTGCCGCACGAGCTCGACGCCTGCCACGCCGGAGCCGGCGACGATCAAGAGCTTGATGGGCCACACGGGGATCGTGAAGATGCCTTCGACGCCCGCGAACTCGCTCGTCGCCCAGGCGCTGGCTAGATCCGGCCACGAGCCGAGGACGAGAGCGGCGATCAGGCCCACACTGAGCAGCGCGAACAACGCGCGCCACGCGCTCGCGGCCGCCGGCGCGCGCTGCTCGAGCGGCGTCAGGAACATCTCGACGCGCATGAGCCGGCCGTGCAGCACGGCGTGCGCGAGCTGGAGAAACACGCACGCGACGAGCGACAGCGACACCATCTCCGTGACGCCGGCGATCGGGTCGTCGAACAGCGTGCGCGCCGCGATGTCGGCGCAGATCAGGAACATCAAAGCGAACACCCAAACGACGCCGGCGGCGTTCAGCGCGCCGACGAGCTTCGCGAACGTTGTCGCGTCGCGCGTACCGCCTATCAAGGAGCGCGATCCCAGTCGCGCAGCGGCTGCGCGCCGCGCGCCCGCAGCGCGCCCATGTACGCGCGCAGCACGTCGCCCGCAGGATGCTCACGGCGCTCCGTCGCTTCGATCCAGCGGCCGGCGATGTCCGGCATCGCGGCGAGCCACTTCTGTTTTTCAGCGAGCGGAAACTCGGTCACCGTCGCGCCTTCGCTGCGCATGCGCGCGATGCTCGCGTCGTAGCGCTTCGCGATGTCGTCGGCGACCGCGCGGCTGTACTCGGGCCCGAGTCGCTCGAAGTCGGCGCGCACGTCGTCGGGCAGGCGATGCCAAGTGTCGAGATTGATCGCGAGCGCGCCCGTCACCTGGCTGCCCAGGCCGACGAGCGTGATGTACGGCGCGACTTCGTGCAGGCGGTTCGGCGCCGCGCCCGTCAGAATCGTGATGACACCGTCGGCAACGCCGGTTTGGATCTGCTGGTAGTACGTCGTGAGGCTGCCGTCGACGGCGACGGCGCCCGTGCCCTCGAGCCACGCGGCCGAGGGGCCCGGCGCCAAGATCTTGCGGCCGCGCAGGTCGTCGACGCTGTTGACGGGGAACGTCGTCATCAAGTGATACGTGTCGAGCGCGCTCGCGCCGAGGAACTTCACGTTCTGCGCCGTCCACGCCTCGGTCATCGCGGGCACGGTTCGATGCAGCTCGTTGACGATGTCGACGACGAGGCGGAAGTCGTCGCTCGCAAACGGCGCGTAGAACGTCACGTTCTGCAGCGGCAGCTTCGAAAGCTCCCACAGCGTGCCGACCCAGCCGATGTCGGCAAGGCCGATCTGAACCCCTTCGAGCGTCTCGCCGTATTTATAGAGTGAGCCGCCGTAGGCCTCCGTCCAGCGGATTTCGTACGCGCCGCCGCGTGCGGCGAGCCGCCGGTCGATCTCGGGCACGACGAGCGTATGCATCGCGCCGACCCACGCGAGCGTCGTCGGCTGGCTCGACCCAACTGTCAGCTCGATCGTCGTGTCGAGGCCGCGGTCGGCGCGAGCCGTGGCGCCGAGAGCAAACGTCGCCGCGGCCACGCCGGCGAGAAGGAACTTGGGTCTATGCGCGCAGGTCCTCATGAGTGAGGCCACGGTATCATGGGGTTTCAAGTGGAGGTAGGCGATGGGACTGCTCGTCGACGGCAAGTGGCACGACGTTTGGTACGACACGAAGGCTTCGAAAGGCCGATTCGTTCGCAGCGAAGCGCCGTTCCGTAACTGGGTGACGCCCGACGGCTCCGCGGGCCCTTCGGGCCGCGGCGGCTTTCGCGCCGAACCGAA
>Ga0190271_10001444_pt1 | contig 13529 bp, 18 predicted proteins | sample Popmic356T_FD_133747 | JGI IMG/M metagenome (GOLD analysis project Ga0190271, IMG submission 133747) | Populus adjacent soil microbial communities from riparian zone of Weber River, Utah, USA - 356 T | ecosystem: Environmental > Terrestrial > Soil > Riparian zone | place: USA: Utah | collected...
AGCGTTGGACGCTGGTGGAGAAGGAGTCGTACGGGTGGTGCACGAGGATGTCTTCGCGCCGTATCGCGGCGAACATGTCCGCAGGCGCCGCCGACTCCACATCGGGCAGGTCGCGATGGGTGGCCGGCAGGAACGGCCGGTACTTGTGCTCGGCGCGGTCGAGGTTGGCGATGTCGTGCAGGCCGGTGAGATCGAGCGGCCCCGGAAGCGACAGCACCTCGTGGTCGCTGACGCCCAGTTCGCGTTGGAGCAGGTCGAGGACGTGCGGGTCGACGGTCTCCTCGACCTCGAGCCGCACCGCCGGGCCGAACCGCCGCCGCATCAACTCGCGTTCCATGGCGGTGAGAAGGTTCTCGGCGTCGTCCTCCTCGACCTCGAAGTCCTCGTTACGGGTCACCCGGAAGGTGTGGTTCTGGAGCACGTCCATGCCCGGGAACAGGTGGGACAGGTGCGCCGCGATCACGTCCTCCAGGGGAACGAAGCGCTCGTCGGCCACCGGCAGGAAACGCGGGAAGTTCGGCGGCACCTTGACCCGTGCGAAGTGCTCGGTTCCGGTGCGCGGGTTGCGGACGACGACCGCCAGGTTGAGCGAGAGACCGGAGATGTACGGGAACGGGTGGGCCGGGTCGACGGCCAGGGGCGTGAGAACGGGGAAGATGCGCTCGCCGAACAGCAAGCGGAGACGGGTGTGGTCGGCGTCGTCGAGGTCGTCCCACCGGGAGATCTCGATGCCCTCCTTGACCAACGACGGCATCAGTTCGTCGTGGAAGCACGTCGCCTGGCGGGTCATGAGGTCGCGGCTTCGTGCCAGCGTGCCCTCGTGGACCTCGCGGGGCAGCAGACCGCTGGCGGCGCGGACGGCGACGCCGGCCGCGATGCGGCGCTTGAGGCCGGCCACGCGGACCATGAAGAACTCGTCGAGGTTGCTCGAGAAGATGGCGAGGAACCGCACCCGTTCGAGCATGGGCTGATCGGCGTCCTCCGCGAGCTCGAGCACCCGGGTGTTGAATGCCAGCCAGGACAGCTCGCGGTCGAGGTAGCGCTCCTCGACGGCGATCGGCTCGGCGGCCATGGCATTCATGCTGACACGGCTACGTGAACGCCGGGTAGCCGATGTCGGCGGTTACGGCAGCGATCTTCGGTACATGACGTCGACGGCGACGCGTTCGAAGCCGAGCGTGGTGTAGAGGTGCACCGCCGCCAGGTTGTCCTCGTCGACGTAGAGCACGACCTGTTCCAACCCGGCAGCCCGCAGGTGGTGCAGGCCGACAAGCGTGAGCGCCCGGCCGAGACCGAGTCCCCGCTCGTCCGGATCGGCACCGACGACGTACACCTCGCCGGTGGTGTCGTCGTCCACCTTCGTCCAGTGGAAGCCGATCATGCGCGACCCACGCCGAGCCACGAAGAACCCGCGCGGGTCGAACCAGCGCTGCCTCGAGCGCAGCCTGAGGTCCGACGCCGTCCACCGGCCCTGCTCGGGATGCTCGGCGAACGCACGGGCGTTGAGGGTCAGCCACGCGGCGTCGTCGACGCCTGGGACGAACGTGTCGACCACCACGCCGTCGGGGATGTGCGGCCGGGGTAGGGACCCGGTCAGGGGACGAGCCATCTTCCACAACGATCGAGCCCGGGTGAACCCGGTCACGGTGGCCAACGCGGCCGCGGCAGGAAGGTCGCCGTGGGCCCACACCCACAACTCCGGACCGAGAGCGTCACGGACGAGCCGGTCAACCATGCTGCGGCCGACGCCGCGCCGGCGATGGGCCGGATGGACCGCCAGTTCCGCGGCGGAGCTGCCGACGTCGAGCTGGGCGTACCCGGTGAGCATCTCGCCGTCGCGTGCGACGAAGTGCCGGGCCGGGCTATCCGCGCCGGGGCGCAGCCGCAACAGTCCTTGCTCCGATACGGGCGCGACCCGGTCGGTCTCGGTAGCGGCGGCGACAAGTTCCGCCACGGCATCGGCAGTGTCGTCGTCGAGCCGCCGCGCGGCCGCGATCACCTGCTCACGCGCTCCGGCATCGATCCGCGGCGCGGCACCGGCGGCACGAACCGGTAACCGACGTTGCGCACGGTTCCGATGAGCGCCTCGTGCTCGGCTCCCAACTTCGCCCGTAGCCGGCGGACGTGGACGTCGACAGTCCGGGTGCCGCCGAAGTAGTCGTAGCCCCAGACCTCCTGGAGGAGCTGGGCCCGCGTGAAGACGCGGCCGGGGTGCTGGGCGATGAACTTGAGCAGCTCGAACTCCTTGTAGGTGAGGTCGAGCTGGCGTCCGGACACGCGGGCGGTGTACGTGGCCTCGTCGACGACCAGGTCGCCGGACCGGATCTCGTCCGGCGCGTCGTCCGCCGCGCCTGCTGCGGCGAGACGGCCCTGCGACAGGCGCAGCCGGGCCTCCACCTCGGCCGGTCCGGCGGTGTCGAGCAGGACGTCGTCGACTCCCCAGTCGGCGGTGACGGCAGCCAGTCCACCTTCGGTCACGACCGCCATCAGCGGGACGTCCACGCCGGTGGTGCGGATGAGTCGGGTCAGCCCGCGCGCGTTGCCGAGCTCACGCCGTGCGTCGACGAGGACCGCGTCGCTGGGCGGCGCGTCGAGCAGCGCCGCCGCCTCCGCGGGAGCCACCCGTACCTCGTGCAGGAGCAGACCGAGGGCGGGGAGCACCTCGACGGACGGACGCAGGGCGTTGGTCAGCAGGAGGATGGTCGAGCCCATGCGGCCCCCTCTCGCCGGGAACACGACGGGACCCGTAGGCAGCACCGCCCGGGTCCACACTTGGCAGGATAGTGCACGTGACCGGGACCCCGCTCCGCCCCACCACCGCGCGTCGCGACGGCGCGGGCTTCCGCCGGCGCCTGCAGACCGACGACGGGGTCCTCGTCGTAGCCGAACACCAGCCGCCGTCGCGCGGGCCTCGCGACCTCGCCGTCGTCGTCGTCCACGGCTTCACGCTGCACTCGCGCCACCCGCGGCTGCGCCGTATCGCGGGGTGGCTTCGTGATCCGGCCGGGCTCGTCCTGCTCGACCTCCGTGGGCACGGTGGTTCCGGTGGCGTGTGCACCCTCGGGTGGGAGGAGGTCCGTGACGTCGAGGCCGCCGTGGGCTGGGCGCGTTCGCTGGGCTACGCCCGGGTGGCGACGCTCGGCTTCTCTCTCGGCTCGGCGGTGGTGCTCCGGCACGCCGCACTGTACGGAGGCGTCGATGCCGTCGCGGCGGTCAGCGGCCCTGGCCAGTGGTATTACCGCGGCTCGTCCCGGATGAGGACATTGCATCGGCTGGTGCTGCACCCGCCCGGCCGGGCGGCCATCCGGCTGGCCCGTGGGACGCGCATCGCTGCCGACGAATGGACCGAGCCGTACCCGCTGGACCCGGTGGCGGCCGCCGCGGAGATCCAGGCACCGCTGCTCGTGGTGCACGGCGACCTGGACGACTACTTCCCGACCGAGCACGCCCGGCGGGTGGCCGATGCGGGCGGCGACCGTGGGACGCTGTGGCTGGTGCCGGGCTTCGGGCATGCAGAAGGTGCGGTCGACGCGTCGCTGACTCGGCGCATCGGTGACTGGCTGGAGGCGCAGTGCCCACGGTGACGCTGCGGTACTGGGCGTCGCTCCGGGCGGCCGCCGGGTTGACAGAGGAATCGGTACAGGCCGACACGCTTGCCGTGGCGCTCGCCCAGGTGCGCGCTCGTCACGCCGACGCACCCCGGTTCACGACCGTCCTCTCGGTGTGCTCGGCGGTCGTCGACGGCGCACCGGTGGGTCTGCGCGACCAGGCGGAGCTCGTCCTGACCGAGGGTTCCGTTGTCGAGTTGTTGCCACCGTTCGCCGGGGGATAGCCGTCCGCTCTGGGAAGATCCCCCCGTGCCATCGCTGATGACAGCCGGACTCGTGGCCGTACTGGCCGTGACGGCTGCCGCCGGCAGCCCGCTGCTCGCGGCCGCGGTCATCGTCGTGCAGGTGCTGTTCACGCTCGGGGGAGTGCAGTCGTCGAGCGTGCACGAGGCACGTCCGGCGGCCTGGCTGGCCCTGGCGGTCGCGGTGGCGGCATCGGTCTGGACCGTTTACGAGGGCACGCCGGATATGCGCCCCACGGCGGCCCTGCTCGGCCCGGCACTGCTGGGAGCCGTTGCGATCCAGCTCCTGCGCCGCGACGGCCGCCCCGGGCTGACCGCGTCGTTGACGCTGACGGTGGCGGCGTGCGCACTCGCCGTCCTGCCGGTGGCCTGGGTCGCATTGCGGGCGGCGGACAGTGGCGTCTACGCCGTCGGGTTGGGGCTGCTGGGTGTGGGGATCGTCGGGCTGGCCGAACTCATGCCACTTCCGGTCGCTGTCCGGCGCGCACTCGCGGTGCTCGCGGCCGGCGGGCTCGCTGCCGGCCTGGTCCTGGTGGTCGGCGCCGTGGCGGCGGCGGTTCCCGCCGTGGGCGCCGTGGTCGTCGCCACGTTCACCGCACTGACGGCCGTGACGGCCCTGGCCGCGGTCGACCGGATCGGCGCCGAGGCCGGGACACCCGATGCCGTCCCGACACAGCTGCGGGTATCTCTTCCGATCGTCGCTACCGCTCCCGTTGCGTACGTCCTCGGGCGCATCCTGGTCGGATGAGCCACCGGCCGGCTGAACCGGGACCATCCCGGGAGCGTGCCCCAGGTGTGAGGGCACCGGTCGCCGACGAGCAGCTCGTCCGCGCGCTCTACGACGAGCACGCCGGCCCACTGCTCGCCTACGTGCTGCGGCTGGTCGGTGGCGACCGGCACCGTGCGGAGGACGTCGTCCAGGAGACCTTGCTGCGTGCCTGGCGGCACCCCGACTCGCTCGATCCCGTCAAGGGATCGGCGCGGCCGTGGCTGTGGACCGTGGCCCGCCACCTCGTGGTCGACGGGGAGCGGGCGCGCCGGGCGCGCCCGCCGGAGGTGGCCGAGAGCGCGCTGGCCGCGGTACCCGTGAACGACGGTGTGGACCAGGCGCTCGTGGCGCAGGTCGTGGCCGACGCTCTTTCGACGCTGACCAGCGAGCATCGCAGCGCCCTGCTCCAGACGTACTTCCGGGGCTGTTCGGTCGCCGAGGCCGCCGACGCGCTCGGTGTCCCCACCGGGACGGTCAAGTCGCGCACGTACTACGCCCTTCGTGCCCTGCGCCTGGCGCTGGAGGAGCGTGGGGTCACCGGAACGGAGGTGGCGACATGACCGCCTGCGACGACATCCGGCTCTCGCTGGGTGCCCTGGTCCTGGGGGCGCTCGACGACGAGGAGGAACGCCGGATCCGATCGCACCTCGAGGGCTGCACCGCCTGTGCGGCCGAGGTCGCGGCCCTGGAGGCCACGGCGGGCCTGCTCGCGATGGCCGGGCCGCTCCAGCACGACGGGGGGACACCCGCGCTGCCCGACGACTCCGCCGCCGAACCCGACTCGCGACTTCTGGACGGCCTGGTGGAACGTGTGAACGCCCAGCGCCGTCGTGACCGGCGGCGTCGCTGGGTCCTCGGCGTGGCTTCCGTCGCGGCGTCGGCGGTCGTGACCGTGCTCGGCGTCCAGGCCGTGTCGGACGACCAGCCGGCGGCACCGGAGCCGGTGGCTGTGGCACCCAGTGCGCAGGCGCAGGGGAGCGACGCGGGCGTGGACCTCGACGTCGACCTCTGGCGGCGCGCGTGGGGCACCGCCGTGCACGTCGACGTCTCCGGCGTCCCGGGTGGGTCCCGGTGCAGCCTGGTCGCCGTCGGCGTCGACGGCACCCGTGAGGTGGCGGCAACCTGGACCGTCCCGTCGAACGGCTACGACCCCTCCGCCGGCCCGCTGGGCGTCGACGGTGCCGTCGGGTTGCAGATCGAGCAGGTCGGCAGCTACGAGGTGGTGACATCCGACGGCCAGGTTCTCGTGGTCGCTCGTCTGATCTCCACGACATGAGACGCTCCGTCTCAACATGCGGGCGTTCCGTGACACGACCCGACCCGCACCGTACGCTCGCATCCGTGTTCCGGACGGAGCTGACCAAGCGCCGCGCGATCGACCTGGTCCGCGTCGCCGGCATGCTCTGTCTCATGCCCTGACGCGGAGCGTCCCGTCGCCGGCTTTCCCGGAGGGCCGGGTCCGGACCGCCCGCGGTGACGAATCCCGTCCGCCTCGTCAGGGAGCCCTCCGATGATCGATTCCAGCGGCCAGCACGTGGGCGCCGCCGTGGCCGCCTACCTCGACGTCCGCGTCGGCTTCTGCCTGGGCCCGAGTTCCACCCGCCACACCGCCGCACCCTTCCACCCCTACCGGAGGTTTCCCGATGAGCCGTGAGTCCGTGCTCGTCTCGGCCGACTGGGTCGAGCAGCATCTCGATGATCCCGCGGTCGTCCTCGTCGAGGTCGACGAGGACACCGCCGCCTACGACAAGAACCACATCAGGGGCGCCGTCCGCCTGGACTGGAAGGCGGACCTGCAGGACCCCGTCCGTCGAGACTTCATCGACCGCGGGCAGTTCGAGGCGCTGTTGTCGGCCCGCGGGATCGGGAGCGACGACACCGTCGTGCTCTACGGCGGGAACAACAACTGGTTCGCCGCCTATGCGTACTGGTACTTCACGCTGTACGGGCATCGTGACGTGCGGCTGCTCGACGGTGGCCGCAAGATCTGGGAACTCGAGAGCCGCGAGTTGGTGGTCGAGACGTCGCCTCGTCCGGCGACGCAGTACACCGCCTCGGGTCCGGACCTGTCGATCCGGGCCTTCCGCGACGAGGTCATCACGGCGATCGGCGTGAAGAACCTCGTCGACGTGCGTTCGCCCGACGAGTTCGCCGGGCGGCTGCTGGCGCCGGCCCACCTCCCGCAGGAACAGTCCCAGCGAGGCGGTCACATCCCGACGGCGCTCAACATCCCGTGGAGCAAGGCGGCCAACGACGACGGGACCTTCCGCTCCGACGACGACCTACGCACCCTCTACGCCGACGCTGGAGTCGTCCTCGCCACCGACACGATCGCGTACTGCCGGATCGGTGAGCGGTCTGCGCACACCTGGTTCGTCCTGCACGAACTGCTGGGTGTCCAGAACGTCAAGAACTACGACGGTTCGTGGACCGAGTACGGCTCCCTGGTCGGCGTCCCGATCGCCGTCGGCGACGAACCCGGTGTGGCATGACCGAGGGTTGCGCGGCACCGCCCGGTGGTGTCCCGCTCGACGGCGTCGACCTGTCCACGCAGTCGGTCATCCAGGGCGTGGTCACCCGAGCCGGTGACCATCCGCTGGCCGGCGCCTACGTGCGGCTCCACGACGCGTCGGGAGAGTTCACCGCCGAGGTGCCCACCGACGAGGACGGCGGGTTCCGGTTCTACGCGGCACCGGGGCGGTGGACGGTCCGCACCCTGGCGCCGCGCACGGCTCCCGTCGACCGCGTCGTGATCGCCCAGCGCGGCGTCGTGGCCGACATCGAGGTTTCGATCCCGGTCTGAGCGGTCTGCGCGCGGGCGTCGCTCGGTCGTAGGGTGGCGCCCGTGTTCGACGGTTCCGCGGCGTCGGGGCGGCCTGCCGGCGCCGTGGTTGCGGCAGTGCTCTCCTCGTGTGCCTTGGCCGGGTTCCTCGTCGGTGCCCTGGTCGGTGCCTCCGGCGACGGAGCGCAGGATCCCGGGCAGATCCCGGTGGCAGACGACGCGCCCTGGGACGGCGACGTGACGCCGGTGGCGGCCAGTGCGGCCGAGGCTTCCTGCGAGGCCGACGCCAGCCGCGACGCGGCCGGTCGGCCGGTGACGTACGAGCCGGCACTGTCCGTCGACGCCGACCCGGAAACGGCCTGGCGCTGTCCCGGCGATGGCGTCGGGGAGACGCTGGTCCTCGACCTGGGTGGGTCGGTCCGGGTCGCCGAGGTGGCACTCGTCCCGGGCTACGCGAAGACCGACGCGGCCGACGGCACCGATCGCTACGCCGAGAACCGTCGGATCACGGCCGTCCGGTGGCGATTCGACGACGGCACGACCGTCGAGCAGGAACTGGACCCGGAGCCGGCACTGCGCGACCTGCAGGCCATCCGAGTGCCTCCCCGCGCGACGCAGCGAATCGTGTTGGAGATCGTCAGCAGTTCGGACGCAGACCGCGACACCGTCGCGGTGAGCGACGTACGGATCTCCTCGCCGGCCTGACCCGCAGCCGTCCCGAGCCCGTCGCGCCGCGCTCTACAGTGCGAGCATGCGCGTGCTACGGGTCCACCACGGCGGCCGCGACCCGTCACAGCGTTCCCGTGAGCGCGCGCTGGCGGCAGCCGGCGCCGATGTCGTCCTGCTCGTGCCGTCGTCCTGGCCCGAGCCCGGCGCGCAGATCGACGCCGTGGTCGAGGACTTCACCGTTGTCGCGTTACCGGTCGAGCGGTCCGGGGACGCCGTACGGCACCGGTATGCGGTGACGTCGGCGGAGCTCGGAGCTGTGCTGGAGCGGCAACGGCCCGATCTGGTCGACATCGACGCGGAGCCGTACTCCATGGTGACCCGGCAGTGGCTGACCGCGGTACCGGGCGGGCTGTGCGTGGTCGGCTCCACGGCGCAGAACCTGGCCCGCCGTCACCCACCTCCGCTCGCGGGGTACGAGCGGACGGCCTACCGTCGGCTCGGCGGCATCTACGCAGCCACCCGGCAGGCGGCCTCGGTCACCTGGGGGAAGGGGTTCCGTGGCGAGCTGACCGTGCTTCCGGTCGGTCATGACCCCGCAGTTCACCGATCCGGGCGGCAGTTTCCGGGCACGCCTGCGGTGTTGCTGCACGCGGGACGCACGGACGTCGAGAGGGGCCCGGAGGACGCCGTCCGCGCCCTTGCTGCGATCGTCGCCCCGCACCGCGGCCCGGCCTCGGCGGGTAGTCGGGCCCGGCTCGTGCTGGTCGGCGAGGGTCCGAGCGCGACCGGTGCGCTGAGGCTGGCCGATCGGATGGGCGTGGCGGACCTGGTGCAGCACCACCGCTGGCTGCCCCAGGCGGCACTGGCGGCCGAGCTACGGCGCGCCCACGTGGTGCTCGTTCCGGCGCGAGCCACCCCGACCTGGGCGGAACAGCGCGGGCGAGTGGCGGCGGAGGCGCAGGCGGCGGGCGCCGTCGTCGTCGGTTACGCGTCCGGCGCGCTGCCGGAGGTGGTGGGCGACGCGGGCATCCTGGTGCCCGAAGGCGACGTGGAGGCGCTGGCCCGCGAGGTCGCGAGCCTGCTCGACGATCCCGCCCGATGGCTGACCCTGCGCACGGCGGGTATCGCGCAGGCGACCGCACGCAGCTGGGAACGCATCGCCGAGGCGCAGCTGGACTTCTACGAACGCGTCGTCGCGGGGCCGGTCGCGATTCCGCCCGCGGATCCGGACGAACAGTCCTGGGCCGACGCCGCCCGCCGGTTCGGTCCACCTGCGCGTGCCGCCGGGGGCATCGAGCGTCCGTTCGCCGACCCGCTGCTCCGCCATGCCGGACCGGTGCAGGCGTCGGTGGGCAGGGCGCTGGACGCCGTGTCGGGGATGCGGCGGAGGCTGCGCCGCGCCTCCCGTGGCGGATGAGCGCGCGATCAGTAGACCAGCGCCTGCGTACCCTCGGCCAATGCCTCTTCGACGAAGGTGGCGGCACCGGCGATCCTGACCCCGGGGAGCACGTCGTCGGGCCCGATGTCCCGGCGGGCTGCGCACTGGGTGCACAGAGTCACCCGGCCACCGGCGAGCAGCACGTCCAACAGATCGGTGAGCGGTGCGGCGTGCGGCAGCTCGAACTCGGCGGCGCGCCCCGGCAGCGCGAACCAGGCGGACTCCCCGGTGAGCCAGACCGAGACATCGGCACCGGACGCCACGGCGGAGGCCGCCACCGTGAACGCCTGCGAACAGCGCTCCGGCGCGTCGAGCCCGGCGGTCACCTTCAGGACGAGTGATCCGGCCACGCCGACCAGCCTACTCCAGTTGATCATGGCCGAAAGCGACTGCCCGGTGACGGTGGCGACGCCGCCGACCCGCCGAATGCGACGGGCGGCGTGGGGTGGCGGACTAGAATCACGGCGTGCTGGACGTGCTGTTCACCGGAGCGCTCGTCGGCGCCGCGCTGGTCGCCGGATGGTTCGCGGCCCGCCTGGTCTACACGTTGGTCAAGGGCCGGGCCTGACCCCGGTGATCGAGATCCCGGCCGATCTCCACCCCGACTGCGTACCTATCGCGTGGCTGCTCGGCGGCTGGGAAGGCGCGGGCGTCGGTGACTACCCGACGGTCGAGGCGTTCCGGTTCGGCCAGGAGGTCGTGTTCAGCTACGTGCCCGGCAAGGCCTATCTCGCGTACGCGAGCCGGAGCTGGATTCTCGACGACGACGGCAACCTGGTTCGGCCCGCGGCCGGCGAGGCCGGGTACTGGCGGCCCCAACCCGGCGGCGAGGTCGAGGTGCTCCTGACCCACCCCACCGGCTTCGTGGAGATCTACCTCGGCCGGGTCGAACCGGCGAAGATCGAACTCGCGACGCGAGGAGTGCTCAAGACCGAGACCGCGAAGGACTACCGCACCGGCCACCGCCTCTACGGGCTGGTCGAGGGACGGCTGATGTACGTCTACGAGATGGCGGCGATGGGCCACGAGCTGCAACCCCACCTGTCGGCCGAGCTGCAGCGGGTGGCCGGTGCGGACCAGGCGCGTTCCTAGACTGGTCCGCGTGGACGACTGGCGTTCCGACCTGCGGGCCCGCGGTTACCGGCTCACCCCGCAGCGCGAGCTCGTTCTCCAGGCCGTCCAGGATCTCGACCACGCCTCTCCGGACGAGATCCTCACCCAGGTGCGCCGTACCGCTGGGGGCGTGAACATCTCGACCGTCTACCGCACGCTCGACCTGCTCGAGAGGCTCGGCCTGGTCAGCCACACCCATCTCGGGCACGGTGCACCCGCCTACCATGCGACCACCGAGCCCGACCACGTCCACCTCCTCTGCCGGCACTGCCAACGGGTGACGGAGATCGAGCCCGACGTGGCCACCGACCTGGTCGACAAGGTCGCTGTGAACCACGGGTTCCACACCGACCTCCGGCACCTGACGTTGCTCGGCACCTGCAAGGACTGCTCATGAGATCCGGCGTGTGGCGGGTCGGACACGTCGAACCCGGCCCATCGGGCGTTGCCGACCGCCCCGGACGGGAGTGGTGGGGGACTGTCCGGTGTTGAGGCTTCTGTGAGCACCTACCGCAGCCCACTTCTCGACCGCCCGGGCGCTGTCGCCGCCACCGGGGTGGACGCCGGTGTCGCCGCGCACTACGGCGACCCGATGCGCGAGCAGCGCGTGCCCGGGCCGGTCGACCTCTCCCACCGGGGCGTCGTCCGTGTCACCGGGCCGGACCGCCTCGGCTGGCTGCACTCGCTGGCCACCCAGCACGTGGAGCAGCTCCCCGCCGGCCAGGCCACGACGGCGCTGCTGCTCTCTCCGCACGGTCACGTCGAGCATTCCCTCTACGCCGTCGACGACGGCAGGGCGTTCTGGGCCCACGTCGAGCCCGGCACCGCGCCGGCGTTGGTGGCCTTCCTGGACTCGATGCGGTTCCTCCTGCGCGTCGAGGTGGCCGACGTCTCCGACGAGTTTGCCGTTGTGTGGGAGCCCGAGGCGGCGCCTCACGACCGGCACCTGAGCAGGGTCAACGACGGAGGACGCGAGGTCTTCGTGCCCCGCCCGTCGTTGGCCACCTACGTCGGGGACCCGGCGTCAGGGGTCTGGGCGCACGAAGCCATGCGCATCGCCGCCCACGAACCCAGGCTCGGCGTCGACACCGACCACAAGACGATCCCGCACGAGGTCGGCTGGATCGGATCGGCCGTCCACCTCGACAAGGGGTGCTACCGCGGCCAGGAGACCGTGGCCCGCGTGCACACTCTGGGCCGTCCGCCGCGACGGCTGGTGCTGCTCCATCTCGACGGATCGGTCGACCACCTACCCGCGCACTGCGACGACGTCGAGCTCGACGGGCGCACGATCGGCTTCGTCGGCTCCGCGGCCCGTCATCACGAGCTCGGTCCGATCGCGCTGGCGCTGGTCAAGCGCAACGTCCCGGTCGATGTGGAACTGCTCGCCGGCGGGGTCGCCGCCGCCCAAGAGGTCGTCGTGGACCCGGAGGTCGGCCTGCACGTCCGCGCCCGCCTGGGCTGACGACCGTCACGCCTCGAGCAGAAGGGTCACCGGCCCGTCGTTGGTCGACGTGACCTGCATGTGGGCTCCGAAGACACCCGTCTCCACCGTCGCTCCGAACGAACGCAGGGCCGCGCAGAATGCGTCGACCAAGGGCTCGGCCACCTGTCGCGGAGCCGCCGCCGACCAGGAGGGGCGCCGGCCCTTGCGGGTGTCGGCGTAGAGCGTGAACTGGCTGACCACGAGCAGTGGAGCTCCGACCTCCGACGCCGAACGCTCGCCGTCGAGGATGCGGAGCTCCCAGACCTTGCGCGCAAGGCGGGCGGCATGCTCGGCCGTGTCGTCGTGGGTGATGCCGAGCAGGACCAGTAGGCCCTGTTGCCCAGGATCGGCGTCGAACCCGCCGGCGCTGCCGTCGTCGGCGGTCACCCGGGCCGCCGTCACGCGCTGCACCACCGCTCGCACGGGACGACATTGTCGCAGCCGACTGCGACTGCCCGCCCCGGTTCTGGCTTGCCGTAGGTCCGACGTCGCCGCATGGCAGGATCGCTGCCCGTGACGATGTCCGCCGATGCCGTCGAGCCGCGGGCCGAGATCGTGGCCGAGGTCGTCCGGTCCGGCCTGGTCGAGAGCCGTCACCACGGCTCGGTCGTCGCGCTCGACGCCGACGGCGTGGCCGTCCTCACCGTCGGCGACACCGGCACGCCGATGTACCCGAGGTCGTCCAACAAGCCCGGCCAGGCGGCGGCCATGGTCCGGCACGGATGTCCGCTCGACGGCGAACTGCTCGCCCTGGCCGCGGCGAGTCACTCGGGTGAGGACTTCCATCTCAGAGGGACCCGACGGATCCTCGCCTCGGCGGACCTGGACGAGTCCTTGTTGCGGAACACCCCCGGGTGGCCACTGGACGAGATCGCCATGGTCGCGTACGCACGGCAGGGGCGCGACCGTTCCTCGATCGCCGCCGACTGCTCGGGAAAGCATGCGGCGATGCTGGTGACGTGCACGGTCAACCGATGGCCCACCGACGACTACCTCCTGCCCGACCACCCGCTGCAGCAGGCGATCCGCGTCACGATCGCCGAGTTGGCCGGCGAGTCCGTGGCTCACGTCGGTGTCGACGGCTGCGGCGCGCCGCTGTTCGCCCTCACCCTGACCGGCGTCGCCCGCATGTACCGCTCGCTCGCACTGAGCGCCCCGGGGTCGGCGGAGCGGCGCGTCGTCGAGGCCATCCAGGAGCATCCGCAGTGGACCAGCGGCACCACCCGCCACGAGGCACGGTTGATCCGCTCGGTCCCCGGCCTGTTCGCGAAGGCCGGCGCCGAGGGTGTCTACGCGGCGGCCCTCGACGACGGACGGGCTGTCGCGCTGAAGATCGCCGACGGTGGGCACCGCGCCGCTCCGGTCGTCATGGCGGCCGCTCTGCGGCGCCTCGGTGTCGACCATCCGGTCCTGGTCGACCTC
>Ga0190271_10001445_pt1 | contig 13529 bp, 11 predicted proteins | sample Popmic356T_FD_133747 | JGI IMG/M metagenome (GOLD analysis project Ga0190271, IMG submission 133747) | Populus adjacent soil microbial communities from riparian zone of Weber River, Utah, USA - 356 T | ecosystem: Environmental > Terrestrial > Soil > Riparian zone | place: USA: Utah | collected...
ATGCCGCCCGCCTGCGCCGTCACCGGCGACATATGCGAATAGGTCTGGCCGTCATATTCGATCTCGGCGCCTTCCGCCGGCTTGTAGACGCCGGTGATCACCTTGATCAGCGTGCTCTTGCCGCAGCCATTCTCGCCGGCCAGGCAGTGCACTTCGCCGGGCAGCACATCGAAGCTGACATTCTTCAGCGCGCGCACGCCGCCAAAGGTCATGTTGATGTTCTTCAGGGACAGGAGCGGCTTCTGCGCCGCTGTCTCGTGGGTTTGGTCCGCCATGACGATAGGTCCCGTTGCGGGGCGATGCGCTGGATTGTGGCGGCCAAGCCCGGTGCCGGCTCGGCCGCCTTGCCTTGGGAGGCAACTCCTCGAGGCGTCGCGCACGCAAGGCGCGACGCAGTGGCCTTCAGTTGCGGCTCAGCCGAAACATAGGGCAGTGTGTAGTGTCTGGATCAAAATTCGGCAGGCCGTGGCGGCCCGGCGACGACTTGATCGGAACACTTACAAACCCATCTCCGCCAGACCGGCGACCGTCTCCTTGTTGATGGGGACGAGCTGGTCGACGATGATATTGCGGTTCTCGAAGTCCGGCTTGATGGTTCCCAGCCCTTCGATCGTTTCGCCGTCCTTGATTTCCTCACCCTTCATCAGCTTGTCGGCCAGGGTCACGAACACCTCGCCCGCCTGCTTGGGGTTCCACATGAACCCGCCGGATATGGCGTCGCTGTTGATCAGCTTCTGGCCCTGCCCCGGCGAGAACGGCCCGAACACGAAGATCTCGCCGACCTTGCGCTTTTCCTCGATGGCGCGGCCTGCGCCGATCGGACCCTGGCTGCCAAAGGCCAGGAAGCCTTTCAGGCCCGGATTGGCGGAAATCAGGTCAAGGGCCGTCGAGCGGCTCTTGTCGACATCCTCGGCGACGCCGTAGCGCTCGCCAACCAACTTCATGTCCGGATTGTTCTTCTTCAGATATTCGATCGCCGCATCGGCCCAGGCATTGTGCAGCGGCACGGTCAGCGAACCGACGAACACCGCATATTCGCCCTTGCCGCCCATCTTCTCGGCCAGCAATTTCGCATGCGCCTCACCGAATCCGACTGCGGAAGCGAGTTCGAAATCCCAGTCCGCGCCCTTCTGGCCGGGCGATTCGTGCGTGATCACGATGATGCCGGCATCCTTGGCCTTCTGCAGCACCGGCTCGAGCACCTTGGAGTCGTTAGGCACCACGCCGATGACCTTGACGCCCTGGGCGATCAGATCCTCGATTGCGCGCACCTGCAAAGCGGGGTCGGCGCTGGTCGGGCCGACCATGAAGGCATCGACGCCGAGCTTCTGCCCGCGCTCCTTGATGCCGGCCTCCATCGCATTGAACCATGGAATGCCGCCGATTTTCACGACGACGCCGACCTTGCCGGCCTCCTGAGCCAGCGCGGCAAACGACGCGCCAAGCGTCAGCGACGCGGCAAGCGCCGCGATCAAAAGTCTTTTCATCTGCACTCCTCCCAAAAATGTTCCCGGCGGGAACAGAAAAACGCTGGCCGTTCCGTAGCGGATCGGCCATGAAATCAACCACTTGCCGCTGCGTAAGCGGCATTCCTCACCCCATCGATATGAAACAAATAGCCATTGCACAATCGATGGTGCATGAACTATTGTGCATTTGCGGGCTTTCGTCAACCCCATTTTCCGCTTATCGATGCGAGGGGAGAACACGCTTGGATTCGCAGGTCAGAAAAAAGGCGACGATCTACGATCTGTCCTTGCTGTCGGGCAGTTCGCCATCGACGGTGAGCGCCGTGCTGAACGGCACCTGGCAGAAGCGGCGCATTGCGCGTGACACCGCGCAGGCCATCCTCGATCTCGCCGAAGAGCATCAATACACCGCCAATTTGCAGGCGCGGGGCCTTCGCAGTTCGCGCTCCGGCCTTGTCGGCCTGATGCTGCCGGTGCACGACAACCGCTACTTCTCCTCGATGGCCCAGACTTTCGAGGCGCATGTTCGCGGCCGCGGCCAATGTCCCGTCGTGGTCAGCGCATCGCGCGATCCCGAGGAGGAGCGCCGCACCGCCGAAACGCTGATCTCCTATTCGATCGACCAATTGTTCATCGTCGGCGCCACCGATCCGGACGGCGTGCATGACGTCTGCCGCGCGGCGGGCCTGCGCCATGTCAACATCGACCTGCCCGGCTCGAAGGCGCATTCCGTCATCAGCGACAATTATGACGGCGCGCGAATGCTGACCGAGGCGATCATCGATCGCTTCGGCCCCGACGATCCGCTGCGCCCTGGCGAGCTTCTCCTGTTTGGCGGGCGCAACGACCATGCCAGCCGCGAACGCATCTCTGCGTTCCACGCCACGAAGAAAGCCCGTCTCGGCGACGATAGTGAGGATAGCGTCCAATCCACCGGCTATTCGCCTGAGATGACCCTGCGCGCTTTCGAGCGCTTTCAAGCCCTGCACGGCCGCCTGCCGCGCGCGCTTTTCGTCAATTCCTCCATCAACATGGAAGGCCTGCTGCGCTTCATGGCGGGGCGGCCGCCGGAGGCGTTCAACGGCCTCGTCGTCGGCTGCTACGACTACGACCCCTTCGCCTCGTTCCTGCCCTTCCCGGTCATCATGATCCGCCAGAATACCGAGGCGATGATCGCGAAGGCCTTCGAACTGATCGCGCTGCCGGCCCTGCCCGCGCAGACCGTGCTGATCAAGCCGGAGCTCATCCAGCCGCGTTCGGCGCTGCGCGGCCCGCTCGACACATTGAAGGATGCCGAGTGAGGGGACCAATGCTGCATTGCACCACACACTTTGCTGCTATGCACAAATCGCACTACTAAGTCCGCCGGCGAAGACCTAGATTTGGATTGTTCATTAAGAATGATGAACCAAGTAGAGGTTAAGAAAATGAACGTCCTGAACAGCTATCGTAACTGGCGCGAATATCGCAGCACGGTGTCTGAGCTGAACCGTCTTTCCAACCGTTCGCTGGCCGATCTCGGCCTGAAGCGCTCCGACATCAAATCCGCCGCCCGCCGGGCGATGTAATCAAATCCGCCGGCGTCACCTCCTCCCGACGCTGGCGAATACCAAGCCGACCGCCTCCTCCCGGTGAGCGGCTTGCCAAATGCGACACCCGCCGGTCCTCCCCCGGCGGGTGTTGTCGTTTTGGGGAAATGCTGCCGTATGTCTCCCTTGAGGGACAGGGCAATCGCATATGGAATTTTGAGATAACGGAGGGATACCATCCCCTATTATGCACCGCCGGAGCGTATCATCACCGGTACGGCATGGATCCCAGGGTCTGCGCTGCGTCGCTGCGCTCCTGGCTTCGCCCTGGGATGACGAAGCGGAGGTTTTTGGGGCTAACCTTCAGCGGCGAACTAGCGTCAACGTTCGTGATTAGCCTTTAACATCAAGAACATCGGCATCCTAGGCCGGAGCCAGGAGCGAAGCGACGCAGCGCAGAGCCTAGGATCCATGCCGTACCGACGACGAAGCGCTCCAGCGACCCAGACGGGAGGTCTTCTCCCCGCTTCTGTACCCTCAAGTTCCATCTGATTGCCCTCCCTTGAGGGGGAAATGGAGCGCATGTTCGGCGTCGCAGGATTAACCGCCCCCAACCCTTCCCCTCCTTTGACGACTCTCCCCATCTTGGCGACAATGAGCCGACGCTACATCGCCGCGCCCGGGGGGAACAGCATGCTGGACGGCATTCGCATTATCGAGATAGAGGGCCTCGGACCGGGTCCCTTTGCCGGCATGACGCTTGCCGATCTCGGCGCCGACGTCATCGTCGTGCATCGCAAGGCGTCGGCGGCCACACCGGGCGCAGCGCAGAACTCGCTGCTCGACAGGGGCAAGCGCTCGATCGCCCTCGACCTCAAGGAGAGCGGCGACGTGGCGCTGCTCAGCGGCCTGATCGCCGGCGCGGACGGGCTGATCGAGGGCTTTCGGCCCGGCGTCATGGAGCGGCTCGGCCTCGGTCCGCAGGACTGCGCCACGCTCAATCCGCGCCTTGTCTATGGCCGCATGACCGGCTGGGGCCAGGAGGGGCCGCTGGCCGGCACCGCCGGCCACGACATCAACTATATCGGCCTGTCCGGCGCGCTCTGGTACGGCTCGCTGCCGGGCGAGCCGCCGATGGCGCCGCCGACGCTGGTCGGCGATATCGGCGGCGGGGCGCTCTATCTGGTCGTCGGCATGCTGGCCGGGATCCTGCGCGCCCGCGCCACCGGCGAGGGCACGACCGTGGATGCCGCCATCGTCGACGGCTCGGCGCATATGATGAACCTGCTGATGGCGCTGCGGCCCTCCGGCGGCCTGTCCCACAAGCGCGGCCAGAGCCTGCTCGACGGCCCGCACTGGTGCCGCACCTACCGCACGGCGGATGGCGGCTTCATGGGTGTGCAAAGCCTCGAACCGAAATTCTACGCCATCCTGCTGGATAAGCTCGGCCTCTCCAGCGACGCCGAATTCGCCAGCCAGTACGACCCGGCGCTATGGCCTCGCCTCACGGCGCGCCTGGCGGCGATCTTCGCCAAGCGCACGCGCGCCGAATGGACCGCCCTCTTCGACGGCAGCGACGCCTGCGTGGCCCCGGTGCTCCACCCGGAGGAGGCGGCCGATAACCCGCATATGCGAGCCCGCGAGGTCTGGCAGACCGTCGATGGCGTGCTTCAGGCCGCCCCCGCGCCGCGGTTCGCGAACGCCGCCACGCCGCCGGGGCGAATCCCCGCACGCGGCGAGCATGACGCCGAAATCCGCGCCGAGCTTGCGGCGCGGGACGGCCAGCCGCAAACGCAGCAAACCCGCGAAATCGCGGGCGTCGACCGAAAGCAACCGGAAATGGCGGAGAAAGCTGGTGCTGCCAGAGAGGATTGAACTCTCGACCTCTCCCTTACCAAGGGAGTGCTCTACCACTGAGCTACGGCAGCGAACCGAGTGCGGCGGCCGAAGGCCAGCCAGCCGCACCGAATGGCGCGCCTTCTGCCACAATGGTTTTGCCAACGCAAGGTGATTAAGATCGCCGCACTTGCACCGAAACTGCGCTTTCGCGCCGCAGTTCGGTCCGCCGCGCAGGTCTAGAACAGCATATTCAGGGTCACCGATGCCGAAGAAACCCGATGCCGCACGTACAGATCAGCAATTGGCCGATCAGCAATCGGCCGACGAGCAATTGGCCGATCCCCGCAAGGCACGCCTGGCAGAGCAGTTGCGCGCCAATCTCGCCAGGCGAAAGGCGCAGGCCCGTTCGCGCCGCGCCGGCGAGGCGGATCAGCGCTCGGAAGGCCTGCCCGGCGCCGGCCCGTCCGGCGCCGAACCGCCCGCCAAGGGCTGACGTGCCGCAAGACCGGCCCGCCGTCGCATCCCCATCCCGGCGTCGACACCCCCGCCCCTCTCGCCGTCCGCCTTAGCAATTGCTTTCCTTGAACACGGCCCGTCGATGGGCTAAAGCGCGCCAACTCAAAGATTTGCCGGGCAATCGTCCGCAGGAAAGACCCCTCATGGATCGAATCAGGATTGTCGGCGGCAACGCCTTGAATGGCCGCATTCCCATTTCGGGCGCCAAGAATGCGGCGCTGCCGCTGATGATCGCCTCCTTGCTCACCGACGACACGCTGACCCTGGAGAACGTGCCGCATCTGGCCGACGTGGAGCAGCTGATCCGCATTCTCGGCAATCACGGCGTCGACTATTCGGTCAACGGCCGCCGCGAAAAGCAGAATGAGGGCTACGCCCGCACCATCAATTTCACCGCCCGCAACATCGTCGACACCACCGCGCCTTATGAACTTGTGTCGAAGATGCGCGCGTCCTTCTGGGTGATCGGCCCGCTGCTGGCCCGCATGGGCGTGGCGAAAGTGTCGCTGCCGGGCGGCTGCGCCATCGGCACCCGGCCGGTCGACCTGTTCCTGGAGGGGCTGGCGGCGCTCGGCGCCGAGATCGAGGTGGAAAACGGCTATGCCATCGCCACCGCAAAGAACCGCCTGCGCGGCGACCGCTACGTCTTCCCCAAGGTTTCGGTCGGCGCGACGCATGTGCTGATGATGGCCGCCACGCTGGCGCGCGGCGAAACCGTGCTGGAAAACGCCGCGCGCGAGCCGGAAATCGTCAACCTCGCCGATTGCCTCAACGCCATGGGCGCCAAGATCACCGGCGCCGGCACCGCGACGATCACCATCGAGGGCGTCGACTCGCTCTCCGGCGCGCGCCACCGCGTCATTCCGGACCGCATCGAGACCGGCACCTACGCCATGGCCGTCGCCATGACCGGCGGCGACGTGGTGCTGGAGGGCGCGCAGCCCGGCCTCTTACAGAACGCGCTCGACGTCATCGCCCAGACCGGCCTGGAGATCATCCCGGTCAACGAGGGCATCCGCGTGCGCCGCAACGGCTCCGGCATCGCGCCGGTCGATGTCACCACCCAGCCCTTCCCCGGCTTCCCGACCGACCTGCAGGCGCAGTTCATGGGCCTGATGACGATGGCCAAGGGCAAGTCGCACATCACCGAGACGATCTTCGAAAACCGCTTCATGCATGTGCAGGAGCTGGCCCGCCTCGGCGCGCACATCACGCTGTCCGGCCAGACGGCGATCATCGACGGCGTGTCGAAGCTGAAGGGCGCGCCCGTGATGGCGACCGACCTGCGCGCCTCGGTCTCGCTTGTCATCGCCGGCCTCGCCGCCGAGGGCGAAACCACCGTCAACCGCGTCTACCACCTCGACCGCGGCTTCGAGCGGCTGGAAGAAAAACTCACCGGCTGCGGCGCGGTGGTGGAACGCCTGTCGAGCTGAGGTAGCGGCGGTAGCTCCCTCCCCTTGAGGGGGTAAGGAGCGGTGGCCAAAGGCCACGAAAAGCCCTCGAATGGGCTTTTCGAGCGACGAACGCCCGGAGCCATAGCGGAGGGCCGGGGCGCGCGCAGCGCGCCGGGTGGGGTTATCGCGACAGTGCGCCAGCGCCTCTATCTCCCCCCTTGAGGGGAGGGTTATCGCATAGGGATTTACCCCCACCCCTGCCCCTCCCCTCAAGGGGGAGGGGACTTCGCTCGTCACCGCTTGGCGCTAGACTTGTACGGTTTCGCGAAGCTGTTGCGGTAGAAGAGTCCCCCTCCCCCTTGAGGGGAGGGGTTAGGGGTGGGGGTCCCCGCGCCGCAAAGCGAGGTTTGAACCCATATGCGATTGCCCAGCGTCAAGGGGGAGATTGCGCACGTCATCGTCGCTGGTCGTCTTCAACGTTAGCGAATTCGCCAGATCATCGCCGCCTCGGAGCTGAAGATGGGCGATACCTATCAGAACTTGGGTTCCTCGCCCCCGCGAAGCGGGGGAGAGGTGGCTCGGGCGCAGCCCGAGACGGTGAGGGGGTCGTCGCGGCAGCGCGCCAGCGCCCTATCTCTCCGCTTGCGCGAAATATAGCGATTTCCACATATTAGTGCGTGGGCTTGTCCCCGAGCTAGGTGTCGGAAATCGCAAGTGAGGGGCTTTGAAGCGCACCGCCCTGCAATGCCCTATTTTGGATCGAGTTGAGCGTCGCTGATCCTCGCCCTTCCACAAAGCTCAGGGGCTCGGGCTAAGCTAAGATCGTGAGAATCCATTCTCCCACGCAGGGCGGACGATAGTAAACGCGCCTGCACAACCAGTTGTTGCGCAATAGCCAAGAACCTATTTGACATCACGGAACAAACGTCGAACACTTTATGCAGCGAGTCGTTCGATGCCAAAGGTCGTAGGAGCAAATGCTACTAAGAAAATTTCGCGTTACGAATTTTCGATCCGTCGAAGATAGCGGTTGGATAGAGGTCGACAATGTTACTGCATTCGTAGGCGTAAACGAGTCCGGAAAGACGAACCTTCTGTTGCCTCTCTGGAAATTGCATCCTGCCAAAGAGGAGCGTTGGAGAGGACGGCCGACTACCCGAAGAACAAATTTGGTGAAATACGAGATAATCCAAAAAACTATAAATTTATCGAAGCTGTCTTCCAGCTGGATGAAAGCGAGGCGGCAAAAGTTTCGGAGATGACCGGATATGAAGCCGCATTGATTGATATAGTTAACATCTCACGCAAGTTTGACGGTCACTTTGTATGGCTTTTTCCTAACGCCACTGCACCGGCAACCCTTGACGCACAGCCGATATCGAATGCACTCCACAGCCTGGAAACAAGCATCCACTCGTTAAATGAACTTTCAAGCGAGTCCGGGTTGAAGGCGAGAATACTGAGTTTTATCAATTCTCATAAGGGTGGATTGGGCGATCAGATAAGTGGATTAGCGTTTGATGCACTTTTTACAAATCTGGGTGCACTGTATATCACAGAGCACGCCAAATCCAGCGCTCTTCATCCCCGCATTTTGCAGTCAATTGACGAACTCAGGCAATTTCACAATTTGCTTCACCGTTCACCGCCGACTGAGAAAGAAGGATTGTGGGAATATTTCAAATCTCAAATGCCGGTATTCCTGTATTATTCAAACTACGGGAATTTGGATTCAGAGATATATCTTCCTCACGTCGTAGAGAACCTGAAGAGAAGCGATCTAGGTGAAAAGGAAGCCGCGAAAGCACGTACACTACGCGTTCTATTCAGTTTTGTTGGGCTCAACCCCGAGGAAATATTGGAGTTAGGTCGAGAGTTCAAAGATGCAAGTAATCCGACAAGAAAGCCTACTCCCGAGGAGATCGATGAAATTAACAAGAAAAAGAAGGAAAGGGCGATTCTTCTCCAATCCGCCGGAACGAAACTGACAGGGAAATTTCGGGATTGGTGGAAGCAAGGCGATTATCGCTTCCGTTTTGATGCGGATGGCGATCATTGTCGAATTTGGGTAAGTGACGATAGACGGCCAGACGAGGTCGAGTTGGAAGGGCGAAGCACGGGCCTACAATGGTTCCTGAGTTTTTATTTAGTCTTCTTGGTTGAGAGTGAAGGCGACCACAAGAACGCGGTACTGTTATTGGACGAGCCAGGGCTTTCTTTGCATCCTCTTGCTCAGAGAAATCTTTCTGTCTTCTTTGAGAACCTTTCTATTACAAACCAGATTATGTTCACCACCCATTCACCATTTTTGGTCGATGCGGACAATCTCGACAAAGCGCGCAAGGTCTATGTAGCGGACGATGGCTCCACGAAGGCAACGGCGAATCTCAGGGAAGGTGAGTCACGAAAGAGTCAACCGGGCGCAACCTACGCGGTCAATTCTGCCCTCAACTTGAATGTTTCAGAATCTCTTCTTATTGGTTGCGAGCCTGTAGTTGTGGAAGGGCCATCGGATCAGTACATACTTTCTGCAATAAAGAACCTTCTGATCGGGTCAGGTCTGATAAGGCCGAAGCGCGAATTCGTCTTCCCACCAAGCGGAGGAGCCAAAAGCATTAAAGTCATCGCAAGTATTCTTCTTGGTCGCGATGACACCCTGCCAAGCGTCTTGGTGGATGATGACACAATTGGAAGAAGCGCCGCAAAAGAACTGCTCGGTGAGCTCTACAAAGGTAGCGAGGACAAGGTGGTCAACATTGCTGGAGTATTGGGGGTCGATGGCGCAGAGATAGAGGATCTAGTGCCCGCTGAATTAGTTATTGACATTGTAGATCGGCTGAACCGTGCCGAGACACCTTTTTCAGACGTGTACAAGCCTAAACTGCCAATCGTTCCTCAGATTGAGAAATGGGCACATGAGCAAGACGTAGCACTTGAAAAGGGGTGGAAAGTGCCGTTGGCAAAGGCCATCAAGAAACGTCTTCTTGCACAAGACCTCGCAACGATGGACAAACCATTGGTGGATCGTTGGGTTGAACTCTTTCGGAAGTTTTCCTCAGACATAGGTTAGAAGGCCGCCTCCGCTTTAAGCGGTATGCTCTGCCAAAGAGTAGCGAGCGGAAGGGCACCCGCCCCCCTGTGAACAACTCTACCCTTCGCTCAAAACATTTCCCAGCAATTCCAATCCCTTATTATTTTTCTTCCCTCCGCTCCCTCCACCCCTTTCCCAACCCGCACCACAATACACCCGCCTGATTGGGGTGAGGCGGCATGGACGGACGCAGACAGACGGAGAGGAACGGGGTGGCGCTGCAGCGCATTGTGGCGCTGCTGTTCGCGCTGGCCGATATGGCCGAGCGTGCCGCTGACGCGCCGCACCGCGTGCGCTCTCTCGTGCTCATGATCCTGCGCTCGGCCGAACCCGCCACGCAGGGGATACTCTTCGAAACCGGTTACGGCCAGCCCGCGCCGGCGGCCTGCGAAAGCGACAGCCCGGAGGACGCGCTGCGGCTCGCAGAGCGGTTCCGGGCGCTGGCCGCTCTGGTGCTCAGCCTGACGGGGCAGGCCCTTGCGCCATGGGAAGACCGGCCAGCCGGCTTTCCGGCCATCGATCAGCCCGGCCCGTCGCGCCGCCCGGCATCGCCTGCGCCGGCGCGCGCCCTCCCCGACACGTCTTGATATTGGGCAGCTCCTTTCCAATTTTGCGGGGCAATCGCAGATCCTTCGAACTGGTTTCGGCGCCCCCTCACCGGCCTCCGCCTTCGACAAGCTCAGGCTCGGCCACCCTCTCCCCGCTGGGGAGAGGAGGTTTTCAACGCGTTTGCCCAGGCTCCCGAACAAACGGTGGAGGCTGCTATCGACGCCGGGAACCTCCTCTCCCCAGCGGGGAGAGGGTGGCCGAGCCTGAGCTTGTCGAAGGCGGAGGCCGGGTGAGGGGGCATATGCGATTGGCCTCCTATGTAGGACGGAACGCGCCCTGATTGCGCAGGGATCACCCCCACCCGCGCCACTTGCAGCCTGACCTCCTCCAGGTCTTGCCGCCACTTGGGCGAGGTAAGCAGCGCGTCATCGCCCTGTGGGCCAACGCCATGCCGCCTCTCCTGCGGTTGCGCCTGATCGCATTCCCGCCTAACAAAGCCGGAACTTCGATCCCCGCAAAGACCGCCCGGCATCATGGACCTGTTGAAACTCATAGCGCTCGACGCCGACGATCTCGCGATCGTCTCGGCGCATGTGCAGGACGCGGTCACCAAGGTCGGCGATCTCGGCTATCAGCCTGGGGAAAAGCGGTTCGTCGTGCCGCTCTACCGCTTCGTCTGGGAGATCGGCGCCGGGCTTTTCCGCAAGCCGCACAATGAGCGCCGCAACAGCGTGCTGCATTTCGAGCGCGTGCTGTCGGTCAAGGCGACCGGCATCGACCGCGACAGGAAGAACGAGGTGCTGTCGCTGCTGGCTATCCGCTTCGAGCCGGGCGATGCCCCCGCCGGCTTCATCGACCTGGTCTTCGCGGGCAACGCCGCCATCCGGCTCGAGGTCGAAGTCGTCGAGGCGCGGCTGGCCGATTTGGGCGGCGCCTGGGAGGCCACCTCCCGGCCGGACCATAAGGTGTAAGCATGGCGGTGACGCTCAAGCAGTCGGACGCGGATTTCGAACAGCGGTTCCAGGCGCTGCTCGGCGCCAAGCAGGAAGATTCGCCCGAAGTCGAGGCGACCGTGCGGGCGATCATCGCCGATGTGCGCGCCCGCGGCGACGCGGCGCTGAAGGAGATGGCGAAGCGGTTCGACCGCGCCGATCTCGACGCCACAGGCATTGCCGTGACGCCGGCCGACATCGCCGCCGCCTATGCGGTTGCGGACGAGGCCACCATCGACGCGCTGAAATTCGCGCGCGACCGCATCGAGGCGCATCACCGGCGGCAGCTGCCGAGCGACGAGCGCTATATCGATCCGATCGGCGTCGAGCTCGGCTCGCGCTGGACCGCGGTGGAGTCGGTCGGGCTCTACGTGCCGGGCGGGCTGGCCAGCTATCCGAGCTCGGTGCTGATGAATGCCGTGCCGGCGCGCGTCGCCGGCGTCCAGCGTGTCGTGATGGCGGTGCCGCCGACCGGGGGCGAGATCAACTCGCTGGTTCTGGTTGCCGCCGACATCGCCGGCATTTCCGAGATCTACCGCCTCGGCGGCGCGGGCGCGATCGCAGCGCTTGCCTATGGCACCGAGACGGTGAAGCCGGTCGTGAAGATCGTCGGCCCGGGCAACGCCTTCGTCGCGGTCGCCAAGCGGCAGGTGTTCGGGACGGTCGGGATCGAAGCCATCGCCGGGCCATCCGAGGTGCTGGTCGTCGCCGACGGGGATAACGATCCGGATTGGGTCGCCGCCGATCTTCTGGCCCAAGCCGAGCACGGCATGGGCACGCAGTCGATCCTGATCACCGACGATGCCGATTTTGCGGGCGCGGTGGAACGTGCCGTCGAGGCGCAGTTGAAGACGCTGCCGCGTCCGGAAAACGCCGCCGAAAGCTGGCGCGACGCCGGCGCCATCATCATCGTCGACGCGCTGGACGATGCGCTGCCGCTGGTCGACCGCATCGCCGCCGAGCATGTCGAGCTCGCCTTCGACGAGGCGGAAGCGTTCTTCGCGAAGATGCGCAATGCCGGCGCGGTGTTTCTCGGCCGCCACACGCCGGAGGTCATCGGCGACTATGTCGGCGGCTCCAACCATGTGCTGCCGACCGCGCGCTCGGCGCGCTTCTCGTCCGGCCTGTCGGTGCTCGACTTCGTCAAGCGCACCTCCGTGCTCAAGCTCGGTCCCGAGCAGTTGAAGGCGCTGGCGCCGGCGGCGATCGCGCTCGCCAAGGCCGAGGGCCTCGACGCGCATGGGCGCTCCGTCGCAATACGGCTCAATCTCTAGGCGGCGGCGGTGAGTGGGGCTCCCAGCAACGCCAGGCTGATCGACGTCGAACTCGACGAGACGATCGGCCGTTCGACGCCGGACGTCGAGCATGAGCGCGCCGTGGCCATTTTCGACCTCATCGAGGAGAACAGCTTCGCGCCGGTCAATGACGGCTCGGGCGGCCCGTACAGGCTGAAGCTGTCGCTGGCCGAGCAGCGTCTCGTCTTTGCCATCTCGCGCGAGAGCGGCGACGCCGTCGTCACCCACATCCTGTCGCTGACGCCGTTCCGGCGCATCGTCAAGGACTACTACATGATCTGCGAGAGCTATTACGACGCCATCCGATCCTCGACGCCGTCGCAGATCGAGGCGATCGACATGGGCCGGCGCGGCCTGCACAATGAGGGCTCGCAGACCCTGCTGGACCGGCTTTCCGGCAAGATCGAGATCGACTTCGATACCGCGCGGCGGCTGTTCACCCTTGTCTGCGTGCTGCACTGGCGCGGGTAGCGGTCAGGGCTGCGAGGACACCATGCCGGATTCGATCACCCTTTCCGTCGGCGCCCATGAGGTCTACGTGCTGCGCGATGGCGTCTACACCGCGCCGATCGATCATCTGGTCCACGCGAAGGGCGAGGCCGCACGCCAGGCCGCCATGCAGAAATGGGGCAAGGCGAATTTCGCCGTCGACGTGAACTGCTTTGCCCTGCACGGGCCGGAGGGGCTGGTGCTGATCGACGCCGGCGCGGGCGACGAGGACGGTCCCGACTATGGCAACGCGCCGCTGGCGCTGCGCGACGCCGGCTTCGTGCCGGAGGATGTGCAGCATGTGCTGCTGACCCATATTCATGGCGACCACATCGGCGGATTGTTTCTCGGCGAGGCCGCGCGCTA
>Ga0190271_10001446_pt1 | contig 13521 bp, 11 predicted proteins | sample Popmic356T_FD_133747 | JGI IMG/M metagenome (GOLD analysis project Ga0190271, IMG submission 133747) | Populus adjacent soil microbial communities from riparian zone of Weber River, Utah, USA - 356 T | ecosystem: Environmental > Terrestrial > Soil > Riparian zone | place: USA: Utah | collected...
CGACAGCGTGCCGGCGAAGCCGGCGTGCTCGCCGCTGGCCGAGATGCCGATCGGCGGAGCGACGACCACGCCCGGACGAGCTGCGGCGAGCCGATCGGCAAGCGCCGTCGCCACGATCGTGTCGGTGCCCAGCGGCAGGTGCCCCCCGTGCTGCTCGCACGAGCCGAGCGGCACCGCGACGATGCGGCGAGGTTCGGCCAGCTGCGGGCTGGCCAGATCGGCCAGCCGCGTCGTGGCCGTCACTCGCTGGCCGTGTTCCTGGCCGGCTCCTCGACGTCGCGGTCGAAGGCGTCCTCGACGACATCTTTGGATTCCCGGGCGAACTCCTCGGTGGCGACCTCAGCGGGTCCCTTGCCCTTGCGGACGTGACGGACGAGCTCGATGATCAGGGTGATCGACAGGGCGCACCCGAAGGCCAACACGAAGGCCACCGTGTGGTTGTCCTTGAACCGGTTCCCGAAGATGTAGCCGAGACCGGCCGCGTACGTCGCCCAGATCACCGCAGCGAGGGCGATCCATCGAGCGAACCATGGGTGAGGCTGGCGGGTGAGCCCCGACGTGACCGTCAGGGCGGTCCGCCCGCCGGGGATGAACCTGGCCGTGATCAGCAGCGGACCGCCGCGCGTGCGGATCTGCGAGCGCGCCCACTCGAGGCGCTGGGCGGTCTTCGGCCGTCGTACGGCTCGGCGGTTGATCGCCGGGCTGAAGCGCCGTCCGATCAGGTAGGCGAAGTTGTCGCCGAGGAACGCCCCGGCGGCACCGCACAGGATGACGAGGGGGAGCGCCTGCTCGCCCTGCCCGGCGGCCACCCCGCCGATGATCACGGCGGTCTCGCTCGGGACCAGCGGGATCACCGAGTCGAAGAAGGCGATGCCCAAGATGACGAGCAGGAACCACCACTCGCCGGCGATCTCGTCGAGCCAGTCGGTGAGCTCGGTGATCACGTCGCCGAACCAGCCGATGAGATCGGAGAAGACGTTTCCGAGCAAGGCAGTGCTCATCAGGCGGTTGACGCTACCCGGGTGAGAATCCCGGAGGGATCAGCAAGTCGGCGGGGGAGAGCTCGTCGATCGACGCCTTGCCGATGCCGAGCAGCGTCGAGTCGATGCCGTTGCGCAGCACGTCGAGGACGTTCTCGACGCCGAACTGCCCGGCGGCGGCAAGCCCCCACAGCGCAGCGCGGCCGATCATCACGGCACGCGCCCCGAGGGCGACGGCCTTGACCACGTCGCTGCCCCGTCGCACCCCGCCATCCATCACGACCTCGACCTGATCGCCGACCGCCGCGGCGATGTCGTTGAGCACACGGATCGGGGCGGGGGAGCCATCGACGTTGTTGCCTCCGTGGTTCGACACCGAGATCGCCGTGACCCCGGCGTCGACCGCCCGCTTGGCGTCGTCGGTTCGCATCACCCCCTTGAGCATCAGCGGACCGCCCCACTGTTCGCCCATCCAGGCCACGTCATCCCAGGTCGCCGGCGGTGTCTGCATCCACTCCCCGTACGCCTCGAAGAACGTCGGCACGGAGGAGCCCGGGGCGGCCAGGTTCGGTACTCCGAGGCTCGGCGGGCGCCACCCGGCGCGGGCCCAGCGCGCCAGCCAGCGTGGTTTGGTGATCACGCCGGGAAGTTGGCGGATCATCGTTGCCAGGTCGAGGCGCTCGGGAATCTTCGGGCTGCCCCAATCCCGCGAGTGGGAGAACGACCAGTCGGTCGTCAGGATCAGTCCGACGGCCCCCGCCGCCTTGGCCCGGTCGAGCCGGGCGACGATGGCGTCACGCCCTCCCGACCAGTACGTCTGGAAGAACGTCTGGGGGTTCGCCGCGACGACGTCTTCGATCGGCCTGCTGGCAAACGAGCTGAGCCCGACGGCGATGCCTCGTGATGCTGCGGCGAGGGCGACGGCGACCTCGCCTTCGGGGTGCACCGCTTGGACCCCGGTCGGCGAGATGACCACGGGCATCGAAAGCGCCTGACCCATCACCGAGGTGGCCATCTCCCGCGTGGCCGGCTGGTCGACGACGACCGGCAGGAAGCCGAGTTCGGCGAAGGCGGCGACGTTGTCGCTCGTCGTGGTGCCTCGCTCCGAGCCGGCGACGAGGGCGTCGTAGACCGCCTTGGGCAGCACGCGCCGCGCCCGGCGCTGGGCGACGGCCACCGACTCGAACCACTTGTCCACGCCGGTCGACGCTATTGCCCCGTTCTCCTTCTGGGCGGCCTTCGGTCCACTTCTCGATCCGGGCGGCCTGCGGTCCGGATTCGGGGCGTCAGGCCGCCCAGTTATGGATCTCGATCGGGTCGGCGGCGCTGCTGCTTGGTCGCCGTGCGCTGACGCTTGGCATCGAGGCGGCGCTGTTGTGACGCCTTGGTGGGTTTCGTCGCCCGACGGGGACGTTCCACGCGCAGGGCCCGGCGCAGCTCGTCGACGACTCGTTCGACGGCGAGCTGCCGGTTGCGCAGCTGGCTGCGCTCGTCCTGGGCGACGGCGCGAACGATCGGGCCGAGGCGGGCGGCCACTCTCGCCTTCTGGCCTTCGCTGAGGGCGCTCGAGGCGGCGACGTCGAACGTCGCCTCGACCCTCGTCGACGACTTCTGGGCGTGCTGTCCACCCGGCCCGCTCGAACGCGAGAAGCGCAGTTCGATCTCGGCGATCGGGAGCTCGACAGAACGCGTCACCTGGATCGATGCGCCGCTCACGCCCCCAGTGTGTCCGCGAAACTCGATCGGCCCTCGTCGGTGAAGTCCCTACAGTCGATGCGATGCGGGTGGCCGTCGACGCCGACAAGTGCCAGGGACACAACCGGTGCTACGCCCTCGCTCCCGAGTTGTTCGACGTCGACGACTACGGCCAGGCCGTCGTGGTCGCTGACGGGGCCGTCGCCCCCGAGCTGGCCGAGAAGGCCCGCTTGGCCGTTGCCAACTGCCCGGAGTACGCAATCAGCATCGACACGGAGGGCTCGTGACGTCGACGTTCGGGCCGGTCGCCGACTGGGCGACCGACCTCGACCACGCCGACCCGGCGTACAACCGCAACGCGCCGGAGATCTGGCGCACGGTGCGCGAGGGCGGCTGCCCGATCGCTCACTCCGATCGCTATCACGGGATGTGGGTTCCGCTCACCCATCGGTACGTCTCAGAGGTGGCCTACGACACGGAGCACTTCACGAGCCGCGGCGTGGTCGTCAGCCGGGGGACGATGGACGACTTTCCGGAGGCACCGATCGGCGGCGCTCCGCCGATCACCAGCGATCCACCGTTCCATCAACACGCCCGGCGGATCCTCCTGCCGCCGTTCTCGCCGAAGGCGATCGAGCGCTGGGAGCCCGAGATCCGCACGTTGTGCGCCGATCTCGCCGGAGGGATCGCCGCTGGGGCCGGAGTCATCGATGCCTCCGAGCGCTATGCCCAGCACATTCCTGTCGACGTCATCGCCCGGATGCTCGGTCTCCCGCCGGACGACGGCGACCTGTTCCGCAAGTTCGTGCACGATGCGCTGGAAGCGGTCGACGTGTCCCAGGAGCAGCGCGTCGCCTTCAGCGACGAGCTCGATGCCTACCTCGACGACCGCATCTCGGAGCACGAAGCCGAGCCGGCCGACGACCTGATCTCCTACCTACTGGGGGTCGAGCTGTTCGGCGAGCGGCTCGCTCGTGCCCACGTGCGCGGATGCGTCGTGTTGTTGCTGATCGCTGGCATCGACACGACCTGGAGCGCGATCGGCTCGAGCCTCTGGCACCTGGCAACCCATCCCGACGATCGACGCAGGTTGGTCGCCGAGCCCGACCTCATTCCGACCGCCGTCGAGGAGCTGCTGCGCGCCTACGCCCCGGTCACGATGGCTCGCTTCGTCGCCAAGGATCATGACTTCCACGGTCACCGGATGCGTGCCGGCGAGTGGGTCCTGCTCCCGTTCCCGGCAGCGAATCGCGACCCGGAGGCGTTCGAGCGCCCCGACGACGTCATCATCGACCGGGCTGAGAACCGCCACGCCGCCTTCGGCCTCGGCATCCACCGCTGCCTCGGATCGAACCTCGCCCGCCTCGAGCTGCGCGTGGCCATCGAAGAGTTCCTCGCCCGCATTCCCGAGTTCGAACTCGCCGACCCGAGCGGCGACGGTGTCGTGTGGAGTGTCGGTCAGGTGCGGGGCCCGCGTACGCTGCCGCTCCGCATCCATTGACCGGCCGCGATCAGTCGTCGATGACCTTGTCGGCCTTGCGGTCGATGCGCTCTTGCTCCGTCTTCGTGAGGTTGCCCGCCTTCCGCTGCTGGGCGGCCCGCGCCTTGGCGTTACGGGCGTGGGACTTGTCGGGCATCGGGTAGTTGCCGGACTCCTTCTTGGCGTCCTTCGTCCGCGCCTTCTCGGGCAGCCCGAAGTCCTTGGCGGGGAGCTTCTCACGCTTCTTGGCGGTCAGGTCGGCCATCTCGTCCTCCTTGCTGGTTCGTAACCGTCGGATACCCCGCACCGTAGGATCGTCAACCGTCCTCCCGTTGACACTTGTCACGTTGCGATCCACGACTTCGTCACGTCGTAGTGACGTCTTCTCCAAGCCTCAGCGCTCGCCGTCCCGCACGATGGACTCCCCCCAAGTACGAGGATTGCCATGAACTTCACCGAAACCCGAGCTCGTCCCGGCACGTCGCCGGCGTACTTCCTTGGCCGCCCCACCAGCGTCTACGTCGATCGTTACGTCATGCGCGGCCGTCGGCGCCGGCGGTCAACCCACACCTGACCGTCCGGCCTCACCGCCAGGCGCGCTCGACGATCGCCGCCGCATCGAGCCCGTCCGGCAGGGCGCCGAACATCATCCCGCCGGCACCGGCCAGGCGCGACGCGCAGAAGGCGTCGGCGACTGGCGCCACGGACTGGCGCAGCACCAGCGAGGCCTGCAGGGCGAGGGCCAGCCGCTCGGTGAGCCGCCTGGCCTTCGCCTGCGGATCGCCCTCGCCCAAGAGGGCGAGTTCGGCGTGGAGATCGGCGACGAAGCGATCGAAGCGGGCATCGGCGCCGGCAGCGGCCTCGATCTCGGCGAGCAGCGCGGCGAGCGAATCGGGCTCGCGGTTGATCGCTCGCAGGACGTCGAGGGCGATCACGTTGCCGCTTCCCTCCCAGATCCCATTGAGCGGGCTCTCCCGGAACAGCCGGGCCATCGGCCCGGTCTCGACGTAGCCGTTGCCGCCGAAGCACTCCAGCGCCTCGGCGGCGAACATCGGCGCCCGTTTGCAGCACCAATACTTGCCGACGGCGGTGGCCAGGCGGCTGAACACCTCGTCACCGGCGTCGTAGGCCGCCGCCAAGCGCAGCATCGTCAAGGTCGCCGCTTCGCTCTCGAGCGCGAGATCGGCCAGCACCTGGCGCATCAGCGGCTGGTCGGCGAGCAGCCTGCCGAAGGCGGCACGGTGGCGGGTGTGGTGGATCGCCTGGGTCAGCCCGGCGCGCAGCTGGCCGGTCACCCCGATCACGCAATCGAGGCGGGTGTGATTGACCATCCGGATGATCGTCGCCACGCCGGCCCCCTCGGTGCCGAGCAGCGTGCCCCAGGCGCCATCCAGCTCGATCTCGCTTGACGCGTTGGATCGGTTGCCCAGCTTGTCCTTGAGCCGTTCGACGCGGATCGCGTTTCGCGTCCCATCGGGGCACCAACGCGGCACGGCGAAGCACGACAGCCCGGCGGGAGTCTGGGCGAGCATCAAGAACAGGTCGCTCATCGGTGCCGAGCAGAACCACTTGTGGCCCGTCAGCACGAAACCTCCGTCTGCCGGGTCGGCACGGGTGGTACTGGCGCGCACGTCGCTGCCACCCTGCTTCTCCGTCATCGCCATCCCGGCGAGCGCGCCCCGCTTGCCCGCAGCCGGCCCATCAGCGGGGTCGTACACCGGAGACGTCAGCCGCGGTTCCCACTCGGCGCACAGCGCGCTGTCGGCACGCAGCGCAGGCACGATCGAGTAGGTCATCGAGATCGGGCAGCCGTGCCCTGCCTCGACCTGCGTCCACACGGCGAAGCGGGCAGCACGCACCACGTGAGCACCAGGGCGGCTGTCGGCCCACGGAGCGGCATGCATGCCCCCGGCCACCGCCTCGGTCATCAGGGCGTGGTAGGCCGGGTGATACTCGACCGTGTCGGTGCGCCGTCCGAAGCGGTCGTAGCGCTGCAGCTCGGGCTCGTTGGTGTTCGCCAGCTCGCCCCAGTGGATCACCTCGGGGTCCCCTGCCCGCCGACCCAACGTGTCCAGATCGGCGAGACCCCACTCACCGCCGAACGAGCGCACCCCGTCCATCAGGGCGACATCGGCCACGGCCGCGTTGTGGCCGACCAAGGGCGTTGCCTGGTTGAGGACCTCGTGAGTACTCACGGAGCCAGCATGACACCGCACGGGTAGGTTGCGGCGCATGACACGGGGCTACTTCCGCTTCCCTCATCTCGCCGGTGACCTGCTCACCTTTGTGGCTGAAGACGACGTCTGGCTGGCCCCGTCGAGCGGTGGCAGGGCGTGGCGGGTCACCACCGATCACGTCCCCGTGAGCCGGCCGCGACTCTCTCCCGACGGGCACCGCGTGGCCTGGACGAGCACGGTCGACGGGGCCCCGGAGGTCCACGTCGTCGACCTCGAAGGCGGCACCCGGCGGCGCCTGACCTACTTCGGCGTGGCGACGACGATCGCCCTCGGCTGGACCCACGACGGGCGTGTGCTGGCCGCGTCCCACGCCGGGGTCGAGTCACAGAAGCGGCGCGTCGCGTACGCCATCGCGGTCGACGGTGGGGCACCGGAAGCGCTCCCGTACGGCCACGTCAGCAACGTCGCCGTCGCCCCTCACGGAGCAGTGCTCGGCGCCACCTCGAGCGGGGCCGAACTCGCCTGGTGGAAGCGCTATCGGGGCGGCCGGGCGACGAAGCTGTGGCTCGATCGACGCGGCGATGGCGACTTCCAGCGACTCTTCGCCGACGAAACGGCGCCGATGGAGTCGCCGCTGTGGCTCGACCGCGGCGCCGCCCTCGGCTTCGTCTCCGACCGTGACGGCTCGGGCCAGCTGTGGTCGGTCGCCCTGCCGCCCGAAGGGCTGCCGGACCTCGGCGACGCACGCAAGCTCACCGACGCATCGTTCTACGTGCGCCACGCGACGTCGGACGGCGAGCGGGTGGTGTTCCAGAGCGGCGGCGACCTTTGGCGGTGGGACGGCGACGCCGCTACCCGGATCGAAGTCGATCTCGGCGGCGAGCGGCGAGCCACGATGCCCACGCCGATCGACGCCGGCAAGCAACTCGGCGTCGTCGCGCCCGCCGTGGACGGTCGGGCCAGCGCAGTCGAGGTGCGCGGCACGGTGTCGTGGGTGACGCATCGCGACGGCCCGGTGCGCGCCCTGGCAAGGGGCTCGACGGTTCGCCGCCGGCTTCCCGTCGTCGTCAACTCGGGCGGAGACGTCGCCTGGGTCACCGACGCCGCAGGCGACGACGCCATCGAGCTGTGGAGCGCCGAACTGGAGACGACACGGACGGTTGTCAGCGGGGAGATCGGGCGGGTGCTCGACCTGGTCGCCGCAGCGGACGGCTCGCTGCTCGCCGGCGCCAGTCACGACGGGCGCCTCTGGGTGATCGACCTAAAATCCGGCGAACGGCGCGAGATCGACCGCACCGACAACGGCGACATCACGGGAGTGGCGTTCTCGCCCGACTCCCGGTGGCTCGCCTGGTCGCACCCTGGACGTGAGCCGCTGGCTCAGATCCGCCTTGTCGAGGTTGCCGATCCTGTCGCCGCGCCCATCGACATCACGCCGTTGCGCTTCACCGACACCGAGCCCGTCTTCAGCACCGATGGCACGTACCTCGCCTTTCTGTCGACGCGCAGCTTCGACCCGATCTACGACGCCTACGTGTTCGACCTGTCGTTCCCCAATGGCTCACGGCCGCAACTCGTCACGCTCACCGCCACGGCCCCATCGCCGTTCGACCCCGACGTCGCCGGACGAGCACCAGCCGCGGCGAAGAACGCCCCACCTGCCGAGTTCGGCGCTGCCGCCGTGACCGTCGACGCCCCGGGAATCGATCAACGGGTCGTGCCCTTCCCGGTCCCAGCCGCCCGCTACACGTCGCTGCGCGCCGTGAGCGGCGGCTTCGCCTGGCTGCGCGCCCCGCTCACCGGGACGCTCGGCGATGACCGGGCACGTCTCGACGACGAACCACAGCGCCCCACGTTGGAGCACTTCAACCTGGTGTCGCGACGGACCGAGGTGCTGGCCGACGCCGTCGACCGATTCGTGCCGACGGGCGACGGGACGCGGCTGGTCGTCGTCGACAACGACGGGGTGCGGGTCGTGCCGGCCGATCGCAAGGTGTCGCCAGAAGAGGCGGAGAAGTCCGACGACGTCGTCAAGGTCGATCTCGGCCGGCTGAAGGTCTCCGTCACGCCGGGCGACGAATGGCTGCAGATGTTCGACGAGACCAGCCGGTTGATGCGCGACCACTACTTCCGTGCCGACATGAACGGCTTCGATTGGGCGGCAGCCGTCGAGCGCTACCGACCGCTGGTCGAGCGACTCGGCTCCACCGACGATCTCATCGACCTGCTCTGGGAGCTCCATGGCGAGCTCGGGACGTCGCACGCCTACGTCACCCCCCGACCGCCCGACAAGGTCCGCACCCAAGGGATGCTCGGCGCCGACATCGTCCCCGACAGCGCCAACACGTGGAGGATCGAGCGCGTCCTGCCGGGCGAGCCGTCCGACCCGCGGGCCCGCTCGCCACTGATGGCGCCCCGTGTCGGCGTTAAGGCCGGTGACGCCATCGTGGCCGTCAACGGGTACCCGGTGGATCCCCGCTGGGGTCCTGCCGAGCACCTCGCCGACACGGCCGGCCGGCCCGTTGCCCTGACGGTGCAGGGCGACGAAGGCGGACCGCGCACCGTCGCAGTCACGCCGCTCGCCGACGAAACACCGTTGCGCTACCAGGCGTGGGTCGGCGGGAGGAGGGCGTTTACTCGTGAACGCTCGGCGGGCCGCCTCGGGTACCTGCACATCCCCGACATGATGAGCCCCGGCTGGGCCCAACTGCACCGCGACCTGCGTGTCGAGATGGCTTTCGACGGGCTGATCCTCGACCTGCGCGACAACTCCGGGGGACACACGTCGCAGCTCGTCGTCGAGAAGGTCGCCAGGCGCATCGTCGGGTGGGGACGCGGCCGCGGCTACGAGCCGGAGTCCTACCCGACGGACGCCCCGCGCGGCCCGGTCGTCACGATTTCCGACGAGTTCGCCGGGTCCGACGGCGACATCGCCACGGCGGCGATCCAAGCTCTCGGAGTCGGTCAGGTCGTGGGCACTCGGACCTGGGGCGGCGTGGTCGGTATCGACGGCAGGTACACGTTGGTCGACGGCACCTCGGTGACCCAGCCGCGCTACGCGTTCTGGCTCGATGGCTACGAGTGGGGCGTCGAGAACCATGGCGTCGACCCCGACGTGGAGGTCGAGCGGGCGCCGGCCGACATCGCCGCCGGCCGTGACCCCCAACTCGAGCGAGCGATCGACATCGCCCTCGACCAACTGGCCGCCACGCCACCCAAGACGGCCCCCGACTTCCCCGCCCTCTAGCCACCGCTGGGTGTGTAGGGGACGGAACGGTCCCCTAAACACCCATCGGTCGTCGGGTCAGGCCCGGAAGGCGGCGACCACCGGCGCGAAGCGCTCGATACCGCCGTCGGCGACGTCCGGCAGCGACACGATCGCCGTCTGCACGCCGACCTCGGCGTAGGCGCGGTAGCGGCCGATCTGCTCCTCGAGCGTGCCGGCGTGGTCTGCGGGGCGCTCTCCGCCGGGGGCGATGACCTGCGCCGTCGTCAGATTGGTCACCGTCACGGCGGAGGGGTCTCGGCCGACGTCGGCACAATGTCGATGAAGCACGTCGATCTTGTGGCGCACGGTCGCAACGTCGCCGAACAGGTTGCAGGCGTCGGCGTAGTGCGCCACGAGGCGTAGCGTCCGTCGTTCGCCGGATCCGCCGACGAGGATGGGAACGTGTTCCTGCAGCGGTCGTGGGTAACAGATCGCCTCGGGCACGGTGACCGTGCGGCCCTCGAACCGCGGCGACCCCTTGCCCCACAGCAGCGGCAGCAACCGGACCGCGTCTTCGAGCAGTTCGTAGCGTCGTGAGCGCGACGGGAACTCCCAGCCGTACACGTCGTGCTCGCGTTGGAACCAGCCGATGCCGAGACCGGCCATCGCCCGTCCGCCCGACAGCACGTCAAGGGTGGCGACGATCTTGCCGAGCGCGGCGACGTTGCGGTACGTGATGCCCGTGCACAGCGTGCCGAGTCGCGCCGTGGTCGTCTGTCCAGCCAGGAAGCCCAGCGTGGTGTACGCCTCGAGCATCTCGTCCCACTCGCGCCCGACCTGGGGGATCTGCAGGTAGTGATCCATCAGCCAGATCGAGGTGAACCCGGCCGCTTCCGCCTCGCCGGCGATCGCCGTCAGCGTGGTGGCGATCTCGGCGCTCCCCTCGGGCCACGTGAAGCGGGGCACCTGTAGGCCGAATTCGAGCGTCATCGGATCCTCCTGTTGACGGCGCGCCGCGGATGGCGCATCGACGAATTGCGATGGAACGACGACGACGCCGTCGTCCGCCGTGACGACGACATCGAATCCTTCGTCCCCGATCGCGGCGCGCACGGCTTCGAAGCTTCGGAACTGGGAAGTCAGCACCGCCGACGGGACGGCATCGGGACGTCCCTTGTTGCGTCGCCTGACCTCACGCTCTGGGATGTCGAAGAGGACCGCCGCGATCGGCATGCCCCGCCGTCGTGCGGCGTCGAGATAGGCGCGCCGCCGAGCGGGCTCCAAGGCCGTCGAGTCGATCACCGTCGTGAGTCGTCGCCGCAGGCGATGGTCGACGACGAGGTCGAGGACCTCGAACGCCGCCGTGCCGGCGCGCTGGTCGCGCTCCCCGGTACCGACCATCGCCCGCAAACGGTCGGACGAGACCACCTGAGCCGGTCGGAACGAGTCGGCCGCCCAGGTCGACTTCCCGCATCCCGCCGGGCCGATGAGCACGACGAGACAGGGATCCGCGAGCCGGATCTGCTCTGCCGTGTTGCGCAGCACGCCGCGACGCTATAGGTGGGCGAGGATCGCGAAGATGAGCTCCGGTTCCTCGTCGAGAACCGCCCCGGCGAGATGCCCGAGGGCGCCGAGGGCGACGACGACGACGACGGCAATGAGGATGACGAGGCCGGGGCGGATTCGTGGGCCGGGCGGCGTCACCGGACACCGCGGGCGATTGTGGACCGACCGGTGTTGTGGCGCTGGCGCGACTTGGCCATTGCCCGTGCCGAGGTGCCGCAGGCGCTGCAGAACAAGGCGAGTGGTGCGAGAGGCATCTCGCATTCACCGCAGCTCGCCCCAGCGACGGCCTCGTGCCGACTGGGGCGGCCCTGCGCCGCGAGCAGTCCTGCTTCGAGGATTCCGAGATGGAGTTGCGTGCGCAGCACGACGATCAGCACGGCGGCGACGACGAGTCCCCAGGCGAGTGCCAGGGCGGAGCTTGCGGCACGGTCGACATCGAGGTCGCCGAGCACGGCGACACCGAGGGTGTAGACGACCATCCCGGCAATCGCCATGGCGGCCGCCGCTGCGAAGCGTCGGCGGAAGCCCTCATAGCCGATGCCGATTCCGGAGAACCCGGCGGCGGCGATGGCCACGGCCGCGGCATACACGATCGGCTTGACGATCGCCGCGTTGGCGACGATCGTCACCCAGAGCTCTGCGTTGGCGCGCCGGCCCGCAGGTCCGTCGAACACGTGGCGGTGGGTCATCACCGTCTCGCCGGCGGCGTAGGCCGCCCCGGCGCCCGTGCCGAACGTGAGGGCGTCGATCATGTCGTCAAAGCGCGGCCGGCTGGCCAGCCACAGCGGTCCGATGAGGCTGAGGGCGAGGGCGAGCAGCGGAGCGACGACGCCGAGGCGGACCACCTCGCCGGAGCCGATCGGTTCGGCTCCCAGCACCCAGCTGGTGGCCGCACCGAGCAACCCCGACGAGACGAGGCAGGCGAGCACCACCGGCAGCGGTTCGTCGTCCCACTCGTTGACGTCGTAGAGATAGATCGTGACGACCACCGGCACGGCCGCGGCGGCGGTGACGACGGCAAACGGCACGAGGCCGGCGACGGCCGCGGCAACCGCAATCGCGACCGTAAGTGCCAGGGCACACTGGTACGCGTGCACGCCCCTGCCGGTCGACAAGGGCAGCAGCGCCGTCACGACGTTGACCGACCGAACACGCTCGGCCGGACAGACCACGTAGCTCGCCATGCGGTCGCCGGTCGTCGGCCTGAGCGCGAGATAGTCCCAACCACACCGGTGACAGAAGCGCGCCGACGTCGGTCGCCCGTTGGCGCAGCGGGGGCAGCGCTGGGCCAGGTGGCTCGTCATTGCTCGGCCCGCCTCCTCAACTCTTCGCACGAATCCCGTGGCACGGGTCGTTCGCCGTGGCACCTCAACGACGGGTGTGACGGGGCATTCGTAGGATGGGTTCCCCGTGACCGAAAACTCCGAGTCCAGTGCTGAACCGTCGCCCGGACCTGCATATAACGCGTTCGCCGGGCTGAATCCCGACCAGCTCGACGCCGTCGTTCACCGAGGCGGGCCGTTGCTGGTCGTCGCCGGGGCGGGGTCCGGCAAGACGAGCGTGCTCACCCATCGCATCGCCCACCTCATCGACGAGGGAGTCCCGCCGACGGCGATCCTGGCGATCACGTTCACGAACAAGGCGGCCGACGAGATGCGTCGCCGCGTCGCCGCGCTCGTCGGCCCGGTCACCAAGGCGATGTGGGTGTCGACGTTCCACTCGGCGTGCGTGCGGATCCTGCGGGCCCATGCCGATCTGCTCGGCTACCCGCGACAGTTCTCGATCTACGACCAAGCGGACGCCACGCGCCTCACCGGCTACGTGATCCGTGACCTCGGCCTCGACAGCAAGCGCTTCACGCCGCGCGGCGTGCACAGCACGATCAGCCTCTGGAAGAACGAACTCGTCGACCCCGCGTTCGCCGCCGACCGGGCGCAGCACATCTTCGACCGCAAGCACGCCGAGGTGTTCGCCGAGTACCAGCGTCGGCTGCACACCGCCGGGGCGATGGACTTCGACGACCTCCTCGTCAACACGGTGACGCTGCTGCGCCAGCATCCCGACGTCCTGGAGGCCTACCGAGAGCGCTTCCAACAGGTCCTCGTCGACGAGTACCAGGACACCAACGTTGCCCAGAACGAGCTCGTACTGCTGCTCGCCGGCGGCCACGGCAACGTCACCGTGGTGGGAGACGGCGACCAGTCGATCTATCGCTTCCGCGGCGCCGACCTGCGCAACATCGTGCAGTTCGAAGATGCGTTCCCGGAGGGCGTGACGACGATCGTCCTCGACCAGAACTATCGCAGCACGCAGACGATCCTCGACGCCGCCAACGCCGTGATCGCCAACAACCTCGACCGCAAGCCCAAGCACCTGTGGACGGACGTCGGTCGGGGCGATCGGATCGTGCGCTAC
>Ga0190271_10001447_pt1 | contig 13515 bp, 11 predicted proteins | sample Popmic356T_FD_133747 | JGI IMG/M metagenome (GOLD analysis project Ga0190271, IMG submission 133747) | Populus adjacent soil microbial communities from riparian zone of Weber River, Utah, USA - 356 T | ecosystem: Environmental > Terrestrial > Soil > Riparian zone | place: USA: Utah | collected...
CACCTGACGGCGGGGTGTGGGCTCGCCAGCCGTCAACTGCTGGCCCGGGGTTGTTCATCCTGTCCAGCGCGCGGGCGGTGGCGCAGACCGAGTTGTCCAGGGACCGCGGGCGGCTGCGCCATTCTTGCTGGTCAGGCCGCTATGTCGATGATTGTGCTGGGTGTCGGTCAGTCGGCGCCCCAAGGCGGCTCGTTGGTCACCGATTACCGGGTCTGGCACCTGGCCGGCGGTGAGGGTCTTGGCGGACGCCAGCGATGAAATCCATTGGTCGATCTTGTCGACGATGACATCCTGTCGGACGTGGACGGTGGCCGGGTGCTCGAACCCACGCGGCAGCGCGCGACTGCGTCGGATCTCGCACCTATAGAGCACCCTTCCCGGATCATCGCCCCGGGACTTGCGGAACGAACCCTGCATCGTCGAGCCGCAGATCCCGCACTTGAGCAGTCCGCGCAGTGCGTACGGGTACTCGGTTGGTCGTTGCCGGGTGCGCTCGCGTAAGACCTGTGCCGCGAGGAGTTGTTCGGCGTCGCACGGTCCACCGTCCAACTAAACCATCAGCGTCACTCTCTCGCCTTCAGGGACGCCCAGATGCTCAACGACCTTGTTGAGTTCGAACTGGTAGTACAGCGGCGTCATGCCGAAGACGAACAGCAGAGCAAATCCGATCCACGGATTCGCCGTAGCTGCCAGCCCCGCCGACTTCTGGGCGGTCGCGATGCGCGTGCCGGTGTTGTAGTACGACACGAACGGCGGCACGATGATGATCCAGCCGAAGAGGATGGTAAGCAGAGAACCCGACGGGTTGATCGGCTGGCGCGGGTCGAGTCGGAGCATTTCTTCGTGAATTTTGTAGTACCAAACGAAATGGTAAACACCCAGGGTCAGGATTGGCCAAACCAGCCATACCAGCCACGGATTCCGCTTCTTCATCTGTTGTGACATCTACATTCTCCCCTGCTCTTCGGTCGCGGTGACACGTGAATCACGTTGCTGGTCAACTGCCGGTGGTGCTGTTCTTTCTCATCGGCCGGCCGGTGCATGGTCCGTGACGGCAGCGGTGACTTCGGCCATGACGGCTTCACTGGCATTCGCGTAGCTTCCGTCCGGGGCGAAGGCGCTCGGTGTGTAGGTGGTGATAACGGCGACAGCAATCTCTTCGTCGGGCAAATACCCCATTGACCCACCTTGGCCGGCGAAATTCATGGTCTGGGTGATCCATCCGTTGACGAGCACAACGCCGAGTCCGTAACTGCGGGTTTCGCTGAGTGTGCGGCAGACATTCGGGCAGGTCTCGGTCGCGTGGCCGACTCCGGCGAGATTGTTCCCAACCTGCTCCTGGTGCATCTCTTTCGACACCATCGAGCCCGATCCCACTATCTCGAACGTCTCGGTCAAATCTCGGATGTCACTGGTCATCACCGCACCGCTGGCCGTCGTCCACGACGGATTCCACGGGGTCGCGGCTTCGTAGAACGGGATGCCGTCTGGGATCTGCAGGAATGGTCGGCGCTCCGATGAGTAGGCCTGCAAAGCCGGTTCCGGGATTTTCGGAGTCACTGAGCTGGCGGTGTTCGTCAACCCCATGGGCATGATGATGCGCTCCAGCATGACCTCACCCATCGGCGTGCCCGTGACCTTTTCCAGCACCGCCGCGAGAATGGTGTAATTCGTGTGCGAATAACCCCAGTTCGATCCGGGCTCGAACATCATTGGTTCGCGCAGACCGATGTTGTTGAGCGCGGCTGTATCGAATTGCCTGAACGGCTCAAGACCATTGGCCTTCGCCATCTCGTCGGTATAGACGTAGTCGGCGTAGCCAGCCGTCATGTTCGCCAGCATCCGAAGCGTGACTTGGTCCGATTCTTTGATTTCCGGCAAGTATTTGCTCAGCTTGTCGTCCAGATTGAGGGTCCCGTCCTCATCCATGATTGCCAGGATCTGCCCGATATAGGTGAAGGCAACCGACCCAATCCGGACATGCATATCAGCAGTTGCCGGTACGCCGTCCAAAGACTCCCCGGCAGCACCGGTGTAAACATCCTGACCGTCCTCAGTCACCCGGACGATCACCCCGCGCAAGTCGTGACTTGCCATCGCGGCCCGCATGGCCGTTTCAATCTTTGTGGCCTGTTGGCTGACATAGGTTGACGACACCGAACTTGGCGGTGCAGTCGAGGATGCCACAGGAGTTTCCGGCGTGGATGAGCAGGCCGCACCAGTCGTTACCAGTATTGCGGTGGCCGCGGCGATGGAGAACTTGCGCGTGCCGTTCATGACGGAAAGTTCAGGATCTGCAGATTCATCGGAAACTTGTCCTTCTGCTCGACAGGTGCGCTACGGCCTGAACTCCAGTCGCCGGTGAAATCCTGCGTGGCATCGAATTGTGCCGGGTCGATTGTGCCCGCGGTCTGGAAGGATTTGATGACGTAAGGTTGCCCCTCCGAACCAAGTACCGATGGTCCGTCCATCACATGGAAATGAAGGTGCGGACCCGAGGTATTGCCGCTGTTTCCGAGTTTTGCCATTACTTCGCCGGTAGTCACCCGCTGGCCCGGCTTGACCAGCACCGACCCACGTTGCAGGTGGGCGTAGAAGCCATACAGTCCGCGACCCAGATCGAGCACGATGTGGTTGCCGTCGACGGTGTCCATCGTGATTGCCCCAGGATCCGGCAATTTACCGGGTGGTTGGTCCGGCAATTCATCCAAAACCTCCACGACTGTGCTGTCCGCAACCGCGAGGACGTCAGCGCCGTAGGCGACATTGGCGGTGACATCGGCTGGGTCGCCGTTCACAATTCGACCTACACCGTCGAGCCGCATGTAATCGATCGCATATCGTTGGGCGATGAAGAACTGACCATTCACGGTTTGCACCGATCCACGGTGGACCGTCAAATTGTTGAACGCGCCGTTGAAATCGACCCAGCCATCACCGCTCAAAGGAGGGTCCAACATGAGTGGCGGTGTGCTCGGGAAGGTCACCGGAGCAATGACGTATTGCAGCGGTGTGGCCTGGTCGGTGCCCGGGTTCGCGGCCCCCAACAGGTTGAGTCGGTGAACCGCTCCGCTCGGCACGTCGGCCGCGGATTGAAAGGTGAGCTCTAGATAGAGGAACCGTAGCTGTCCGGTCGGGATCACCGCGTCTGTCAAGGGTCTCGGTAGCGTGCTGCGAAGGGCGTCGATCACCTGGGTTGAATCGTAGGCGGCGATCACCTGTGATGGGTCGTCGGCACTGAGCACGTCGACGGATAGCAGGGTGGCTGGGGCGGCCTTGGCATTGACGATCTGCAGTTCGTACTGCAGGTGCATCTTTCCGTCAGTGCCCGGTACCGGCTGCGCCGCGCCTAGCAGGGGGGAGGCCACCACGGGGGTGAAAACACTGGCCGTCACTACCGCCCCAGTTGTCGCTGCGCCAGAGTTTGTCGTGGCCGCCGTCGTGCCGACGAACGCGATTTCCGAGCCAGCACCGCTGCTCACGGCGGTGGCGGTAGAAGCCGAAGTACCGGCGGCCTCAGCCGAGCAGGCGACATTGAGCAGTGACAGACCTGTAACCGTGATGAATGAGCGTCGAGAGGGTAGGGACCGGGCTGTCGACATGAATATGGTCCCTCCTCGCTGGGCCGCGCGGTTTGCGTGGTCAACGTAGATCTTCACCAGGTGCGATGTTCCAGCCAATGGACCCAGGTCGCCTGTATCGGGCATGATCCGCTGATGCAGTCCGTCAAGGGACACTCAGTCGGAGCGCGGTCGGTCAAGGGACAGGGCTCGTCAGCCGTGCGGTCCCTGCACTTCTCACTGCTGGCGCTGGCCGGTGCCACCTTCGCCATCGGCGCCATCGAGATCGCGATGAACCTGGTTGAACCGGCGGGCCCGCCTTGGGCGGTCGTCGCTTTCATCGGTGTCGCCTGGGTCTACGCGGCCGCCGGTCTCGTTGCCTGGTGGCGCCGACCCAGCAATCGGATCGGGCCGTTGATGCTCTTCTGCGGCGCTTGTTGGCTGGCAGCGGGATTGTTGAATTCCGGCATCCCGGCGTTGATCTCGGTCGGGATGGTGACGGCGACCGTGCCACTCGCCGCGGCGGTTCATCTGCTGCACGCCTTTCCCTCGGGACGGCTGCATGGCACCGCGTCCAGGCTCACCGTTGCCGGCGGCTATTTCGTCGCTATTGTGTTGCAGGCCCCGCTCTACCTCTTTGAGCCAAACCCTCCCCCGTACGACTGGCTTTGGGTGGCCGATCGGCCGGACCTGCTGGCCCTAGGCGGCGCCGCCCAACGGCTTGCCGGTGCAGCCGTGATGATAGTGACAACCGTGCTGCTGGCCCTTCGGGTAAGGGCAGCGGAGCCGGCGCGACGGAGAGTTCTCCTGCCGCTTCTCAGTTATGGCATCTTCGCTGTCCTGTCAGTGCCGTTGAGCGCGGCGGTTATTAGTCTGCTGTTCGGGCTCTCACCGGTGGCGCAGGCGGTCTTCCAACTGGCCGTGATGGCCGGCCTGCCGATCATTTTCACCTTTGGCGTGCTGTCCGGTCGGTTCGCCAGAACCGGTGAGATTGAGGAACTTGGCGCCTGGTTGGGATCGGCTGAAGGCTCCCGCCCGGCCCTCGCCGATGCGCTGGCCAACACCCTCGGTGATCCCTCCCTGAGGTTGGCGTTCTGGGTTCCCGAGCTGGATGGGTACGCCGACGCGGCCGGCTCACCGATAGCCGTCGTGCCCAGCTCGGGCGAACGTGCCGTGGTCGAGGTCAACCTTGCAGATCACCGGGTCGGGGCGATCGTCTACGACCCGCTCATCGTGGCGGACGCTGAACTTGTGCGCGCCGCCGGCCGGGTGGTGGCAATCGCGGCGGACCGGGAACGATTGACCGTCGAGTTGCGATCGAGCCGGGAGGCGCTTCGACTCTCCCGCGCCAGAATCGCTGACGCCGGTGATCGGGAGCGCCGCCGGGTTGCCCGGGATCTGCACGATGGATTGCAGGTTCAGCTGCTGCTGCTCGCGTTGCAGGCCCAGGAACTCGCCGGTGCGCATCCGGCGGCGGCCCGGGATGTGGTCGCATTACGGACCGGGATCGATTCGGCCGCAGCGGATTTGCGCGCCGTGGTGCAGTCGATCATGCCGGCGGCACTGATCGAACGCGGCCTTTCCGCCGCGACCGAGGATTTGGTCGACCGGTTGCCGCTGCGCACCCGGCTCAGCATCGAGGTGCAAGACGGAACTCTCCCTGAGGTCGTCGAGAACGCGGCCTATTTCATCGTCGCGGAGGGTCTGGCCAATGCCCTGAAGTATTCGAACGCCGAGGAGCTCTCAGTCCGGATGGCGCACGACGACGGAAAGTTGATGGTCGAGGTCAGCGACAACGGGGTCGGCGGCGCCACGCTGAACACCGGTTCCGGGCTTCGCGGCCTGATGGACCGGACCGATGTACTGGGCGGGATTTTACGGGTGATCAGCCCGGCTGGCGACGGCACCAGACTGGTTGCGGAGCTGCCATGCGGGTCGTGATCGGCGACGACGAGGTCCTGGTCAGGGCCGGCCTGGCGCAGGTACTGCGGGACGGTGGATTCGACGTCGTAGCCGCAGCGTCGGACGCGGCGCAGTTGTTGCAATACACCAAGTTTCATCGACCGACCCTGGTCGTGACTGATATTCGGATGCCACCGGGCAATGCCGACGACGGGTTGGCGGCGGCGCTCCGAATACGCCAGGAATTGCCGGGCACCGCGGTGGTTGTGCTGTCCCAACACCTACAACGAAAATACGCGGTGGAATTACTAGCCAACAATTCCGAAGGCATCGGATATCTGTTGAAGCAGCGTATTTCTGATGTGATCACATTCTGCGAGAACGTCCGACGGGTCGGCACGGGCGGTACGGCACTCGACACGGAGATCGTCGATTTGATGGTCGCGCGGGCCCGCCGGGGCGGCGACGCTATCGATGCCCTGACCGAACGGCAACGGCAGGTACTGGAGCTGATGGCCGCCGGCTACAGCAATGCGGCCATCGCCAGACGAATCTCGGTGACCGAGAAGTCAGTGGTGGCGCACGCTTCGCACATCTATGAGGGCCTCGGGTTGCTCCCCGATGACGACGGGCACCGTCGGGTACAAGCCGTCGTGCAATACCTCAACCGGTAGTGCCCGCCATGCCCTGATCGACCGTCTTGATGGCGTGCCGGCGGGTCGTAGCGCGGAATGCCCCTGCGGGGCAGGAAGATCGGACTTCGCTACGGTCGGATCGGAACCCATATCCGCCAGATTTGTGGCCAGCAAGCCCTTAAGGGACGTAGAAGCTGGTTCCTGTCCGTACTCCTCTCCATACGCTCGCCAGACCCGCACCATCTGGCAGTGCTGACGCTCCCCGGCTTTCTCAGGGCTGCTCCCACCCGCACCCGGCACCTCCCGGAGCAGGCTGCCCTCAGCTTCACCGCCATGCTGCGACAAGGTCGGCGGCAGAAGGTCTCTCACCTTCTACTCAAACAGCAGCGCCGCGCGGCGTACGTGCATCCGGGCTAAGAGGCACACGTTGCCCGTTGACTGGTGCGGTCTAGACGCTCACGGGGAGCGGCGGCGATTCCAGCTGGTCCAGAAGGGTAAGCGCTTCTCGCACCGCGGCCCTGCCCGCACGATTCGCGCCGACGGTCGATTGCGACGACCCGAATCCGACCAGATGCACTCGGGGCTCGGCCGCAACCTGAGTGCCACGCATCCGGATACCGCCCAGCTCGTTGTGCAGGTGCAGCGGCTCGAGATGTGCAATTGCGGGGCGGAATCCGGTCGCCCACAGGATGACATCGGCGGGCGTGAAGGTCCCGTCGGCTTCTCGGAGGCCGCGGGGCTCGATCGCGGTGAACATCGGCCGCCGCCGCAGCACACCACGGTCCCGCGCGGCGAGCGCGTAGGAAGTCCACGGAAGCCCCGTGTAGGACACGATGCTGCCGCTCGGCAGGCCCGCTCCGACGTCTTCGGCCACCTTCTGAACCACGGCCAAACCGGTTTCGGCGCGGAAACCGTTCTCGAGGAACACGGGCTCTCTCCTCGTGTACCAGAGGGTGGTTGCGTAGCGAGAGATCTCCTCGAGCTGCTGGATGGCAGAGATCCCGCCTCCGACGATGGCGACCCGTCGGCCGATGAACTCCTTGGCGTTCGTGTACTGCCGGGTGTGCAGCTGCCGACCGACGAACGTCTCGCTGCCCGGGTAGTACGGGAGTAGTGGATTTGTCCATGTCCCAGTCGCGTTGATGAGCGCTCGGGTCCCCCAGCGACCATGGTCGGTTTCGATGATCAGGTCCCCATTGGGATTGGCGTCAGCGGCCCGGACAGCGGCGACATGAACTGGACGGTGGATGGGAAGGTGGAAATGGTCCTCGAATCCAGCGAAATAGCGAGGCACGGCATCGCGACTCGCCTCCCGGTCGTCGTTCGGCGGCTTCGGATAGCCGGGCAGGTCGAAAATGCCATTGACTGTGGCCATGCGCAGTGACGGCCAGCGGTGCTGCCACGCGCCGCCTGGCGCCTCCTCCCGATCGAGCACCACGAAGGTTCGACTGCCTGACGGGTTGGTGAGCGCCGACTCGACTCCCTGTCGCTGCAGATGGTAAGCGGCGGACAGGCCCGCTTGGCCGGCGCCGATGACGACCACGGTTGCATGCTTCACGATTGAATCCACGACAGCATCAACAAACGCCAGCGCGTTTTCACTCCCCCGCGGTAAAGGGTCCCGGAAACGCAGAAGTGAGGTAACTGCCGCGTCAGGATTGCGAGTTGATGGCCACCGAGACAGTTGCGGCACTTGCCGCGATAGCTGCCGTTGTACTGGCGATCGCGGTGTTGACCGCGTCAGCGCCCCAATTGCCGGCCTCCAACTCCTTGCCGCGCTGGTAAACCTTGCCCGACCATTTGATCGCCGGGTGGAACTGCGGGAGTGTTCCACTTGCCGACAGCAGCGAAACGAGCGCCGCGGTTCGCGGGTCGGGCTCCACCCCGTCTACAAGTACGGCGCGCACCCTCTCCAACAGCTCGGCTTCATAGTCCGGGCGCTGCGCAGGCATTCGCGTCGTGTTGAACAGGCCGAGAACGCGCCTGCTCTCCTTGCGGATGAATCCGCGCTGAACAAGGCGGTCAAGCACCTCGCCACGCAGCGGGGTTCCGATCTCGATCACCAGCTCCTGCACGCCGCGGGGCTTGCTGGCGACCTTCTCATACGCCTGCCGAAGCAGCGGATCCGAAGGCAATTCACCCTTGACGGCGGAAATTCTGATTCCGTTGAACAGCGTGCGTGAATTGTCCGGCTCCACCTCGCCGCGCAGTGCGAGTTCCACCAGCACCGCACCGCCGAGGGGGTAATACAGCGTTCCTTCGCCGGCGATGGTTCCTGTCTTGTCGTCGAGCAGGAGCAAAAGAAGGTCTTCGACAATCAACAGATCCGGATTAATGGTGTGTCCCTTCATTGCCCGAGGGCGTGGTAGTCGGTTGCGCCACAGGCAGCCTGAGCCAGGTCACGTGACGACCACCTCCAGTAGAAACCATGACCTTGGGGCTTGGTCAAGGCACATCTGGGTCTTTCTCGCGCAGGGTCCCGACTGCCATAGATGTTCTGGGTTGGTTGACCCAGCGATTCCGTGGGGGCGGATGCTCAGTACTCCCACTTCGCGTATTCAGCGTTCCGGCCCTTCATCTCGTCGAAGAGCAGCACCATCCGGTCGAGGTACCAGGACTTGGCGAGCTGCGAGATCAGCAGACCGCTGACAACGGCGATGACATCCAGGCGAATCAGTCCGTACGCGAGTCCGATGACCCCAACGAACTGGAACGCGGTGCTCACCGTGGGCACCTTGGACCTGCTGAACTGCGGTGGGATGTCGATCTCATTGCGGTCCGCCCAGATCCGTTCGCCGAAAACGGCTTTCGAGGCCCAATTGCGGGTCGATGACGGCTCGCGGAACAACAGTGGGTTGATCATCAGGAAGACCAGGACCAGCCCGGTTGGCGCCAGCGACCACCAGCCGATCCAGTCGTAGCTCCAGATCGCCACGGCGAGCACCGGCAGAATCGCGAATCGCGTCCACACGCTCGTTGGGTTGGCGTGCCGCATCCACTTGTCTCCCTCCAGCCCGAACACTTTGGCAACGCGCCGCTCGCTTGTCTGCTGACTCATTGGAACCTCCCAAGTAGTTGTTAGTGAGCACATCGTTCGCGGCGCGGTTTGACGTCGGCTTGACGCCGAACGCCAACCGGCCGTCAAGTCATCCGGGGCAGGGTGGCGCTGTGGTCGCGGACATGGTGTATCGGCGGCTGGGGACCCCGGTCGATTTCTGGCGGGCATGCCGGCTGCTCGGTGCGGGGGGGTCGCGGCCTGCGGACGAGATCTGGTCCGGCCTCTGGAACCTCACTGCCGATGACGGCGACGCCCTCGCCGCGGTCGCCGCAACCCGGCAGATCTCACCCCGGGTGGTCGAGGTCCGGGCCATCAGGACCAATCACGGGTACGCGGTGCAGGCTCGGCTGCTGCGTGAATTGGCCGACGCCAGCCGGGCGAATGGCGTCGAGTGGCTGGTGGCGGTTGCCGGCGGCGCAGGCACGGAAATGTTTTGCCGAGCGGGCTTCGCCCCGGCGACTAACCTGGACCTGCCGCAGACCCGAACCGGATGGCTGGCCCTTCAGGTCTGACTGGCGTGCTGCACCAGCTCGCCACGCAGCCGGTCGAGTTCCGCCTCGTACATTCGCTCGCCGGTCTGCGCCACCAGCGCCCGCGCTTCATCGAGCAACCGCCGACCTGCGTCGGCGTTACCCGCCAGCGCCTCGGCCTCGGCAAGCAGGCCCAGCACCCAACCGACCAGATGCCGCGCACCGCGGGACTGAATTCGATCAAGGCTCTCCCGCAGCGACCGGGCGCCCCCGGCTGGATCCCCCTCGACGGCACGTACCCAGGCCTCCACCGCGGACGCGTAGCTGAACCAGGCAGGCAGCGGACCGGCGAGCTCGAGGGCGCGGCGGGCATGCTCGCCGGCCATGGCCACGTCACGCCGCAGCGCATAAATCAGTGCGGTGCTGGTGAACACCCCCGCCCTTACCAGCGACGGAGCGGCACGCGTCCGGGTGATCGCCGTGGTCAGGTGGGCGTCTGCCGCCGCCCGCTCGCCGAGTAGATCAAGGACGGGTGCGAGTTGCAGCCGGATGGTGACTTCGGGAGGGAGCGCCTCATGCAGTGACTCCGGTGCTTCCGCGGCAAGATCAAGGGCGCGGACCAAGTGATCCCTGGCGGCGGCGGGCTCGCCCAGACACCACAGCGTCCGGCCGACCGCAAGATGGGCCAGCGACTGGTCGGCCTCGGCTGCGCCGGCCGCCATGCCGACCGTCACCATCCGCTCCGCCAACGTGCGCGCCTCGGCGTGCTCGGCGCGGGCCACCGCGACCTCATACAGCGTCCGGTACGCCGCGATCATCGACGGACCGTCGGCCAACTCCTCGGCGAGATCCCGGGCCCGGGTTACCGCCGCCCATCCCGGCACGGAACGGGCACCGTCCAACTGGGCGTACAGGGTGCCCAGCCGGAGCTGCACATCGAGCTCGGACCGGGCCCGGGGACCCGACGCCGGGACCGCTGCCAGCAGCTCGAGGGCGTGCCGCAGATGCACGACCGCCTCCTCGTGCGCCAGCGCCGCAACAGCGCGATCTGCCGCGGCCAACAGGTGCGGTAGCACAGTCTCGGTGCCGATCACCGGTGCCGCCAGCCACCAGTGCGCGCCGGCGCCATCGCCCATGCTTTGCGCCACGCGGGCGTGCAGCCTCGCCTGGCGGACCCGGCTCACGCCTTCGTAAATCGCCTCGCGGACCAGGGCATGGGTGAACCGGAACCGGCCCACCACTGGTTCCTCGACCACAATTCCGGAGAGCAGGGCCGCCTCTATCGCGTCGAGGGTGCGGTCATCGTCCAGACCGGACACGTCCCTGACCACGTCCAGATCGAACTCCCGGCCCACCACCGCCGCGACTAGCAGGATCGCCTGGGTTTGCTCGGGCAGGCCGGAGATCCGGCGCTGCAACACATCTCGTACGCCTTCCGGTACCTCGCTCGTCGCGGCCAGCTCTGCGGCGGCCAGCCGGCGGCGGCTGCCAAACAGCCGAACGAGTTCGACCACGAAGAACGGGTTGCCTGCACTGCGGTCGTGCACCACCTGCACCAGCCGTTCGTCCGGGTCGATGCTGAGCCTGGCCGCCATCAGTTCCCGCACTTCTGCTTCCTGTAGGCCAGTAAGCGGGAATCGCTCGACAACCGGGAGGCGGGCAAGAGACGCAAGGGTGTCGGCCAGCGGCCTGCGCTCGGCAGAGCGGTAGGTGGCGATGACGAAGATCGGCGTGGTGGAGAGTTCGACGGTAAGTGTGGTGAGCAGCCGAAGCGAACCGGTGTCGGCCCACTGCAGGTCATCCAGGACGATAACGACTGGCCGGTCGCGAGCTAGTTCACACAGCGCCGAGACGACCGACCGGCAGAGCCGGAAGCGAATTGCCTCGACGTCCGCGACCGGCGGCCCCGGCGCCTGTTCGGTTTCCAATTCGGCCGGCAATGGTGAATTCAGCGCCCGCAAGATCTGTGTCCACGGCCAGAACGGCGGAGCGCCGGGCTCCTCTGCGCATCGCCCCCAGGCGACCGCCGCCCCAGTCGACTGCATGATCACCTCCTCGGCGAGCCGGGTCTTGCCGGCGCCCGGTTCGCCGGACAGCAGCGCGAGGCGGCCATGCCCGCTCCTGGCGAGGCCGAGCAGGTCCCGCAAGGCGTCGAGTTGCTTCGCTCGACCGACCAGCGTGCCGTTCTGCGCCGGCTCGGGCGGCGGCTTCGGCGTGCCTGCCGCCGCGTGACGCTCGAGTTCCGGGGACTGGCCCAGGATCTGCTGGTACAGGCGGCGGAGCCACGGGCTCGGCTCGACCCCGAGCTCGGCGTCCAGCAGGCGGCGGGTCTGCTGATAGGCGGCCAATGCTTCCGCCTGACGGCCGGATCGGTAGAGGGCCTGCATCCGCAAGCCCTGCAGGCTCTCCCGGTACGGATGCTCCCCCGCCAAACGATTCAGCTCGGCAGCCACGGCAGCGTGCTGTCCGAGCGCCAAATCGGCGGTGATCCGATCCTCCAGCCCGGCCAGCCGCATCTCGCCCAGTCGGGCGCGCTCGCCACGTGCAATCGACGCGTCCAGTCCGTCGAGGACCTCCCCCCGCCAGAGCGCAAGCGCCTGCCGCAGGGTCTCGGCGGCACGGCTGGGCTCGTCCGCCTCCAACTGGCGCCGGCCCGCGGCGGCAAGCTGCTCGAACCGCGCCGCGTCAAGATCGTCGGCTGGGACCAGGAGCCGGTAGCCGGGTGCCTGACTCAGCAGCGGACCTACCCGGGTCCGGGCCTGTCGGGCCGGTTCCAGCAGGCGGCGCAGGTGGGAGACGTACGCTTGCAGCGACGCAATGGCCTGCGCCGGCGGTTCCTCACCCCACAATTCATCGACAAGGTGCTCCAGTGAGACAGTGGTGTTCGCGCGCAGCAGCAGGATGCCGAGCACAGCACGCTGCTTAGGACGGCCCAAATCGAGGAGCCGACCTTCTGCCCAGACCTCGAGCGGCCCGAGAATCCTGAACTCCACGTGCCCAGCCCATCACCGCCGGTGAAAGTCGTACCGACACCTTACAAAGAGATGGCGGCGGCCGGAACCCTCACAACGGCAGAAGCTTTCACGCCGACGTCGCTGGCGACGGCCGACCTCGACGACAACGTGAATGTTCGGAGCGACGGGATCAAGTTTCAGACGCGGAAATCAACCGATGTCATGATCCAGAAGATTGTCATTGATCCAGGCGGGACCAGCGGCTGGCGATCATCACCCTGGCATGGTGCTGCTCGCCGTCGAAACGGGTTCGGTGACACCGGCGGCTCGACGGTCTATGCGACATTCGTTGCGCCGAGCGCCGACCCGCATGTTTTCCGGATCGAGGACAACCCGCCCCGTGTGCTCGATAGTCACCGGGGCAAGCGCTGCAGTTGACTGACTGGCAGTGGCTAGGTGGCGGTCGTTTCATGCGAAAGACGCGCCAACAGTTCCTCGCCCTCGATTCCGGAACCGTCGTCGCTCTTCGGCTGGTCAGCCAGCGCTTCCACGGTGGGTGCCACCAACGCAAATCCCCCCGCACGGAAGGCCTCCACAAAGAGTCGGTGATCATCCTGGGCGCGTCGGGCATAGGCCTGCGCGAATTCCACCAGATCTGCGGCGAACTCCGCCACCCGTCCCTTGACCGTCTGCATGATCACCTCTTCGACCGAGAAGTCGACAAGGCCGTCTTCTGCTTCGTCGTCCGAGACGCAGTGGATCTTTGCAGTCGCCCGCCCCAGTTGCTCGACCAACGGACCGATTTCGGCGGGTTCAGTGATGTCATCCCACGCGAGATCGGCTTCATAGGGCGAATACTCGCTGACGACGAACCCGGTCGAACGACCGTTCAATGGCATGGCGGCCCAGCCCAGGAACCGATCTGCGTGCGCCTGC
>Ga0190271_10001448_pt1 | contig 13513 bp, 14 predicted proteins | sample Popmic356T_FD_133747 | JGI IMG/M metagenome (GOLD analysis project Ga0190271, IMG submission 133747) | Populus adjacent soil microbial communities from riparian zone of Weber River, Utah, USA - 356 T | ecosystem: Environmental > Terrestrial > Soil > Riparian zone | place: USA: Utah | collected...
ATTGGGCAGATGAGGCCAGAACGGGAAAAAAGGATCAATGACGTGCTTCACCACCGGCAACCAGGTCTTGCCGTTGTGTTGGAAAACGTATTCGATCCCCACAATATTTCTGCGGTCATGAGGAGTTGCGATGCCGTAGGTATACAGGATATTTTCGTATTGAACACCAAAATTCCCAAACATAAAAAATGGGGAAGGAGGAGTAGCAGTAGCGCTGCAAAATGGCTAACTGTTCATGAGTTTGATAATTCCAATGAATGTTTTGCAGAACTAAGAAAGCGATTCGACAAAATTTATACCACACACCTTTCCGCAGATGCTGTTAGTGTATTTAATATCCGGTTTACTGATAGGATCGCACTTGTTTTTGGTAATGAACACGATGGTGTTTCTGAAGAGAGCAGAACATTAGCAGATGGAAATTTTATAATACCACAGGTGGGAATGATAAAATCACTCAATATTTCGGTTGCCTGTGCTGTAACTATTTATGAAGCATTCCGGCAAAAAATGGAAGCGGGACAGTATCAACAGGAACAGCTCGATCCTGTACGCCGCAGTCAATTGTACCAACTTTGGGAAGAGAATCATAAGGACCTTCTTTAAGTCAGGTTTCCTCAGCCTTTCTTTTATTTGCAATGGACTTTAATGCTGTAATACTCACGTTTAATTCGAAGCCTATCAATAATACCAGGGAATTTACAAAGATCAACAGCATCAGAATTAAAATACTCCCCATTGCACCGTAAACTTTATTGTAGGAAGCAAAATTGTTTACCCAATAAGAAAATAAATAAGTGAAAGCAATCACTAAAATGGTGGCCAGCAAAGCACCGGGTGATCTGTATTTCCATCTTTTCTGAATAGAAGGAGCATACTTATAGATCAGTGCTATTGCGAAAAAAATCAGGAAAAATGAAATTCCAAAACGGAGTAGCTGGATGATCCATTCAAGTGACCTGTCACCGAGGAAAAAATTGTCCCGGATTTGTCCCAACAGTGCACCCTGTGTAACCAAAACTAGGGTAGTGGCGATGATCAGCAGCACGATAAGCAATGTGAGTTTGATAGCCCACCACCTAAGCGCAAGAAAGTTTCGTTTTTCCACTTCAATGTGCAGCATGGATTTATTGAAAGTCCGCATTATGGTGATCATCGCATTGGAGGCAAAAAATAATGCAGCTACGAAACCCAGGGATATCAGTTTAGAATCCGGCTTAAAAAAATCATCCATCACAGATTTAACGATCACATAAGTTTCGTCATTCATGCTGAATTGCCTCGCTAAAATCAGGGCTTCATCATATAATTTTTGTGAACCGGGAACATGTGCCAGTACAGTAAATAAAAAAATTCCCATCGGAGGGATTGCCATAATAAAATTGAATGCGATGGCTGCAGCTCTTTCATTCAACCCTATCTGTTGAGTCTGCTTTAAAAAAAAACTCACCACATCATAGATCGGCAATCCTTCGAAGCCGGGGAAAGACATGGTTTTAGACTTATTTATAATAGCAGATACCGGCCGTGATGTAACTATGATCCGTTGGATATTGTCAATCACGATAAGAGATTATTTAATGAGTAAACTATCCAGGGCATGCTGATATTCTCTTGCATTTCTGAAATGATCCTTTTCATTGGATGCGAAACTGTGGTATCCTGAAAAATCAGCTTTGGCACAGAAGAAAAGGTAATCAGTATTCGCCACATTCAACACGGCATCAATTGATTTTTCAGAAGGAGTGGAGATTGGTCCCGGTGGAAGGCCATATTTCCGATAAGTATTATAAGGGGAATCTTCGCAGGCATCGATATGTTTCAGGGTGATTCTCTTGAGCGCAAAACTGCGTAATGCAAATTTGATTGTCGGATCCGCTGAAAGCCTCATGTTTTTTTTAAGCCGGTTTAAATATACACTGGCAATAATTGGTTTCTCATCCTGTTTATTAGTTTCCTCTTCTACGATCGAAGCCAGTATATAGGCCTGTTCCCGGGTCAAATTAATTTGGCTGAGTTTTGATTCCCTTTCTTTATTCCAGAAAGTTTCCCTTTCTGAATACAACCTTCGCACTAGTTTGGGTGCCGACATATTCCAGTACATGGTATATGTATTCGGGATCACTGCTGTAAGAATATTGTTGGTGTCAAGCCCAAACTTTTGTGTTGAATCCGGGCTATTAAAAAATCTCAGAATGTCTATCGAATCACATTCCAGTTTCCTTCCGATAAACCCGGCTAATTCTTCACGGGTTCTGAATTTATTGATGACAAGGTTTACTGGTGCCTGGCTTCCATTTCTTAACATGCGTAAAATGTCAAGGTTACTCATCCCTTTTTTAATTTGGTATTGACCAGGTTTCACATTGTTCCAATAATCCAACCTTCTAGCCATCCAATTAAATGCAGCTGGGAAAGCAAGTACTTTTTCTTTTTTCAGTTCTTCCTGAACCGTGATCCTGCCATTATTTTTTGTGGGAATTTGAACTATCGCATACTTTCCATCAAATGCTGTACCCGGACCAGCAATAGCCCAGGCAAGAACAGCAACTACAATGATCAGCAACAGACCTATTCCGAGGATAATTTTTTTTGTCATAATCCGGGCATCAAAATAATCAAAAACCCTGCTAGATAGCAGGGTTTTACTAAAATAATATCTTTAAAATCCTTATTTGCCAGAATCCTGAGCCTGCGGTGCTGGTGCAGTTTGCGCAGGTGTTGTTGTGGCTGGAGCAGTATTGCTACCCGCACCGGTAGGAACCTGTTTGATCATGTTATTTGATTCCTGAGGACTGTTGATCAGCAAAGACGAGATCAGGCAAAGAAAAACGATAATTCCTGCAAAAACCCAGGTACCTTTTTCCAATACATCGTTAGTTTGCTTAACACCCATGAACTGATTGCTAAAACCGGCTATATTTCCGGCTAAACCACCACCTTTAGGGTTCTGAATCAACACAATAATACTCAATAACACAGAAGCCAGAACAACCAGTATCAAAAACAATGTAGGCATAACTAATTTTCTTTTATTTCACGAATTCTGGCTGCAAAATAAGCGCTTTTCGAGGGATCAAGCAAACTTAATTTTTCGAAAACCTGAACGGCTTTCTGTCTTAAGCCCTGTTGAAGATATACTTCTGCCAAAGCCTCCGTATAAAGCTCTTTTGGCTCATTGGAGGTTTCTGCATAAACACGAATACTATTTTCTTCCTCCTGGCCCATTTTATGGTCCAGTTTCTCCGGATGGATTTTTTTCATGGCTTTCAGCCAATCAGTAAAACTGCGGAGTTTTATGGATAATTTGTCCGTGGGTTCCTCTTCCTGCTTCAGTTTTATCCCCTGGGAGGCAAAATAGTCAATGGCAAACAGTGGCTCAATCGGAATTTCAAGGTTCTCTCCGGCAGGTTCATTAGAGAACTCCCTGGATGGCAGCTCTACTTCTGCCTGAATGCCTTCATCTATATTTTCAGCCTCAGGATCCGCTTGTTCTGTAGGCAGAGTCGCTTCAGCGGATTTGCTGGCTACAACCGGGTTTTCAGTTTCAGGTTCTTGTTGTTCTACAAGAGATTCAGTTTCTGGGTAATCAACGGACAATTCCTCTGGTTCAGGAATTGGTTCAACTACCGGTTCAGCTACTGCGAATTCCCGGGGTTCATTTTGAAGTTCAATTTCAACTTCAGGTTCCTCAGAAATTTCAGTATCAATAATGTCAAAGTCGTTGGAATCTGATTCAGCTGATGTTTCTTCTTTTTCAGGTTCGGCAGGATTAAAAACCCTCTTATTATCATAAGATGTTTCTGTCTCTTCCTGTATGATCTCTGCTTCCGGTAGAATTGATTCTTCCTGTATCACTGAACTAAGTTGTTCAACACCGGAAGGCGTAGTCATTACTTCAGACAATGCCGGTTCCTGGTTCACCGTAGTTGGAATGGCTTCCAACTGGAAATTAAGCCAGTGTGGATTCGGAAAATATAATGCCGTTCTTGCAACACCAGACAATGCAGGAGAAACCTGATCAGCAAGTAATTTTCTTGTCCGCAAAAAATGTATCACCGGAAAGTATGGATATTCCTCTACAAGGAAGTCCAGTTCCTCGAGACTAATGTTCTCCACATCAGGTCTCTCAAAAATAGATCTAGCAATATGGTTCCATCCCCCATTCATGTGATGAAGATAATAAACTACCAGTTAGAAAATATCCGGTTAAAAATCTCGTCAGTAAGGTTTGCTATGATCTCGTCGGAAAGCTGACTTTCTGCCTGCTGTAAGCTGAGTGACGCATTAAACGGAAAATTCCTGGTGATATCTGCTTCAAAATTTGCCTTGTTATCAAGTCGATTTACAAAAATCAGATGAACAGTTACATTGAGATTATTACTGGAAGCCTGTTGATTGGAAATACCAGAAGTATTTACGCTGTAATCGGTGATTGTACCACTGACATCATAGTGGGCTTCATTGTTGGTCTGTGAAAGCCTTGTCTGATTTACTATTTTTTGCCTCAGCCTGTCGGTCAGTCTCGGCGCTAGAAGAGGATTTATATACCTGGCCCTGTTTTCAAAAAAATTTACTTTCACCGTTTTAACATCCGGCGGAATAGAAACATCTTTTAATGAATACCTGCAGGTACCATATATACTAACCATTCCCGTCAACAAAAGCATTACTATCCACCAGCTTCTTTTCATACCTATTCTTCGATATTATATTCCTTCAATTTACGATACAATGTACGTTCACTGATACCGAGATCAGAGGCCGCATCTTTTCTTTTGCCTTTATGTTTTTTTAATGCTTTTTCTATCAATTCTTTTTCCTTGTCCATGATATTAAGCGATTCTTCTACCACAATGTGATCATCTATCTTATCATTGTTGTATAACATGGGTTGAGGAGCTGCTGATATCACGGGAGCGTTTCCAGTTTCAATTTCTCTCAATGCCGGATAATCCTGTAGAAGGCTCTCTTTGGTATAGGCTGCCGCTGCTGGCGCCGCAGAAGGATTATGCAGAATTTCAACAAACATTTTTTTAAGTTCGGTAACATCTTTTTTCATGTCAAAAAATAATTTGTACATGATGTCACGTTCACTGTTGAAATCATTATGGTTAACCGGATGTGCCAAAACAGGAAGACGATTTTCTTTATGCTCCGGTATAAACTTTCTCATTTCCTGAGTCGTTACCTGTTTGTCTTTGGATAATACAGATACCTGCTCCGCAATATTTTTCAGCTCACGAACATTACCGGGCCAGGAATAATTAACCAATACCTCTCTCGCTCCTTCGTCCAGCTGTATGGGTGATGTTTTATACTTTTCCGCAAAATCAACGGCAAATTTCCGAAATAAAATTACGATGTCCTCTTTACGATCGCGCAATGATGGAACCCTGATCGGCACAGTATTTAGCCGATAATAAAGGTCTTCCCTGAATTTTCCATTTTGAGTACCAAGCAACAGGTCTTTATTTGTAGCAGCGATTACCCTTACGTCTGTTTTCTGCACTTTCGAAGAACCAACACGTATATATTCTCCTGTTTCCAAAACCCTCAACAATCTTGCCTGTGTACCCAGCGGCATCTCACCGATTTCATCAAGGAAAATAGTTCCGCCATTTACCGTTTCAAAATAGCCTTTCCTGCTATCCATGGCACCGGTGAAAGATCCTTTCTCATGACCGAATAATTCAGAATCAATTGTCCCTTCAGGAATCGCTCCGCAGTTTACTGCGATAAAAGGATTGTGTTTTCTTGCCGACAATGCATGAATGATCATGGAAAATACTTCTTTACCCACACCACTTTCTCCATTGATCAGCACCGTTAGATCGGTTCCGGCTACCTGCGTAGCAACTTGTAAAGCATAATTCAGTGCCGGCGAATTCCCAATAATGCCAAACCTGTTCTTTATTTGTTGTTGATCCATTCCTATCTCTTTATTTTTCCCAATAAAGTACCCTGTGTACAGTCTTCAACTTTTACCATAATATAATCGCCAGCTTTCGTTTCATGGTTATCTTTTGGGAAGACAATGACTTTGCTATGGCTGGTTCGGCCCATCCAGTGTGCATCACTCCGTTTTGAATTTCCTTCGATCAACACTTCATATTCCTTTCCCAGATCTTTTTTATTGCTCTCGAACGACATCCGGTTTTGGAGGGTCACAATTTCTGAAAGCCTTCTTCCTTTTATTTCTGCAGGCACATCATCAGTATATCGTTTTGCAGCAAGTGTACCGGGTCTTTCGGAATACATAAACATATAGGAGAAATCATATCCCACTTCTTCCATCAATGCAAGAGTTAACTGGTGGTCTTCTTCGGTTTCAGTACAGAAACCGGTAATTACATCTGAACTGAGCCCACAACCCGGAAGGATTTCTTTTATTTTCTGCACCCTTGCCAGATACCACTCACGGGTATAAGTGCGGTTCATTAATTGAAGGATTCGATTTGATCCACTTTGTACGGGCAAGTGGATGTATTTGCAAATGTTGTCATACTTCGCCATCGTATGTAACACCTCATCAGTGATATCTTTCGGATGTGAAGTACTGAAACGGATCCTAAGCCTGGAATCAATGCAGGCTACCATCTCCAACAGTTTGGCAAAAGTGATATTTTCACCGGTATCCGGATTTCTCCAATAATAACTGTCAACGTTTTGTCCGAGTAAGGTTACTTCATTATAACCAGTCTCCACAAGCTCCCTGCATTCTGCAATGATGGAAAATACATCGCGGCTTCTTTCCCGACCTCTTGTAAAAGGCACTACACAAAAAGAGCACATATTATTACAGCCACGCATAATGCTTACAAATGCAGTTATACCATTGCTGTTTAAACGAACGGGGGAAATATCGGCATATGTTTCATCGCGGCTTAGCAATACATTGACGCCTTTTTGTCCTTCTCCAGCTTCTGAAATCAATAGTGGGAGGGAACGGTAGGCATCAGGACCCACAACTATATCAACAAGTTTCTCCTCTTCCAACAATGCCTTTTTCAAACGTTCTGCCATACAGCCCAGCATTCCGATCAGCAGGGATGGATGTCGTTTTTTTAATTTTTTGAATTCTGTCAGTCTTTTTCTAACCGTCAATTCAGCTTTTTCCCTGATGGAACAAGTGTTGAGGAAAATCAAATCGGCTTCCTCTTCGTTTCTTGTTGCGCCAAAACCTTCCCCATGGAGAATAGACGCGATAATTTCGCTGTCGCTGAAATTCATCTGGCATCCATAACTCTCTATATAGAATTTCTTCAGGTAATTATGCTGATCATTTTCGAGGGGCGCAATGGCTTCTCCCTGGCGACTTTCATCATGAACTTTATGTCCTACCAAATCCAGCATATCATGATTTTTTACGGATAGCAAAAATAAGGTAAAACCGTGACAGTTTGTCATAGTTCACCCCTAATTGGGTTAAAATGGAACTAAATTGAAAGGAGTTCTACTGGACTTTGGGAGAGTTTGAAGGAATCCTGTTTTTTAGCCAACTCTGATGAACCGGAATGATCCAGTTCGACAAAAGTTCAGCTTTAGTCAAAACCGTGTTATTGAAATAGAGGGTATCGCCATCTATAAATCCGTTTTCAAAAGCATATTTGAGCTGGGCGAGTGGAAGGAGTTGTATTTTGTCTTTATTAACAAAAGCAAGCATCTGGCGATTAAAAAGGTTGACCTTGAATTTTTCTTCTATCTGTTTTATCAGCCTAACTGAGCTATCCGTGCTGCATCCACTTACCCCGATTTCTTTTTCATCTGCCATGATCACAATGAACTGGCCAAAAAACAGGGTGGCAAATCCGTTTACCGTATCCCCATGGGACTTCCATTCCTTCACAAATTCTTCCATCATCAGTTCAATATCAAGAGCCTCTCCCAGGCTGAATAGCCGGTCGCTCTGGTAAATCCATACCCGGGATTCATTATGAAAATCTGAGGGAATCAAATGTGCAATAGAAAAATTCATAGTGCAAATATAAAATTAACCAGCCACATCATCAGCCATTGCTTCGGCAATAAGCTCCGCAATATCCATCACTTTAATTTCAGCTTCTTTTTCTGAAGATTTGACTCCATCTGTAAGCATCGTATTACAAAAAGGGCAGGCTGCAGCAATGATGCCTGCTTTAGTCTCTATGGCTTCATTAGTCCTTTCCTGGTTGATCCTGATTGAGCCTTTTTCTTCTTCTTTAAACATTTGCGCACCACCGGCTCCGCAGCAAAGACCATTTGACCGGCATCTTTTCATTTCTACCAATTCTGCATCCAGCAGTTCCAATACTTTTCTTGGGGCCTCGTAAATATCGTTTGCTCTTCCCAGGTAACAGGAATCATGATAACTGATCCGCTTTCCGGTGAAGCTGCCGTTTTCTTTCATTTTTATTTTACCGGCATCGATCAATTCCTGCAGGTATTGACTGTGGTGAACAACCGTATATTTTCCGCCTAATTCGGGGTATTCATTCTTCAGGATATTAAAGCAGTGCGGGCATGTGGTGACAATTCTTTGTACACCATATCCATTGAGCACCTGGATATTCTGATAGGCCATCATCTGGAACATGAACTCATTACCGGCCCTTCTCACGGGGTCACCGGTACAGGCTTCCTCTTTTCCCAATATGGCATAATTGATCCCGAGTTTATTCAGGATCGAGGCAAAGGCCCGGGTAATTTTTTGTGCCCTCTGGTCAAAACTTCCAGCGCATCCTACCCAGAAAATGATGTCGGGCGATTTTCCACTTGCAACAAGCTCTGCCATTACCGGAACATTCATTCAATATTTATTTGGACCAAATATAAACCAGTTGATATGTTTTTTAATTATTTTGGGCAAACTATTAGCGACATATTGGTTCCATATAATGACCTGAAACCTGTGCAGGCACCATATTTTTAGGTTGATAATCAAGTTCATAAACAGATAAACTTTGGGTGGACGGGTATTAATATGACGATATTTTTGCTGATCTGCCAGTATTAACTTTATTTTTATCCATTTAAATTATTAATCCAAATCACGAGGATGCAATTGCAGCAAGCGGTCAGTAATATTTTCGGCCAACTTTCAGATTCTCTCGAAACATTAAGTCATGAGGAATTTGCCCGGCCATGTAATAATCTTTCACAGGCCACAATTGGCAAACATGTAAGGCATATTATCGAAATGTTTCAATGCCTGGAATTGGGATATGTTTCCGGTGTGGTTAATTATGAAAACAGGAAACGAGACCAGGATACAGAGCAGAATAAAGATTTTGCCATTTTCCAGTTAAAGGAAATTGAACAGGGAATCAGTAAAGCTGATAAACCACTATTATTGGAAGGTGTATATAATGATGACTCCAGCAACATAATGCAATTCCCTACCAATTATTATCGTGAGATCGTATACAATCTCGAACATACGATTCATCATATGGCGCTGATAAGGGTTGGACTAAAAGAAATCACTCAAATTGATGTCCCCGAAACTTATGGTGTAGCTTCAGCAACTGTCAAGTACAAACGCTCATGTGCACAGTAACGTTTATTCCAAGCGGCGGAAAAGTGTTTCTGGTTTCCAACAGGGATGAAAAGCATTCCCGTGCGGATGCTATCAAACCTACCATTTATCCAACATCAACCGGGCAGGTACTTTACCCGAAAGATGCAGATGGTGGTGGATCATGGATATCCATGCACCAAAATGGAAATGCAGCAGTGTTATTGAATGGCGCCAGGTTGCCACATATTTCAGCACCACCATATCGCAAAAGCAGGGGTTTGATACTGTTGGATCTTTTCAGGGAACCCTCCATTGTATCTGCATTCGGTTCTATATCTCTTGGAAAAATTGAACCATTCACCGTGGTATTATGGGAGAAAGGAAAACTCTGGGAAGGAAGATGGGATGGGCATGAGCGACAATTAATTGCAAAGGATAAAAATTTACCCCATATCTGGTCATCGGTGACCTTGTATGATGATGAAGTGCGAACCCGGCGGGAAAAATGGTTTACTGACTGGATGTTGAGTCATGCTGATCCAAGCCTGGAGGATATCATGGATTTTCACCGGGTAACAGGTGAAGGTGACCTGCACAATGATTTGTTGATGAACCGCAATGGACATTTATATACCGTTAGTATAACCGGGATGGAACTGAAAACCGGTTATGGCAAAATGTTGTATAAGGACTTACGCCATGGCTTCGATTATTTTTCGGGATTATCATTATCCATACCCGTGGCTCTCTAACCATATGAAAAATATTTTCCATCGTCCTTTTTTCATTCGTTTATTTAATTGGGAATACTGGTCTTTCGGAGCAGTATATTTCTGGACGATTCCAGCCTGGATATATTTTTCTTTGCGTTCGCGATCTTTTTTTTTCTTTTCAGCATCAAATCCATCTATTGAAAACGGAGGACTGATAGGTGAATCAAAAAAAAATATTCATGATATTCTGCCAAAAGAATACTATCCGGCAACAGTACATTTTTCAAGCGCTACTCCAGGTGTCCAGGTTGTCGGTGAAATTAAATCTGCCGGTTTAAAATTCCCGCTGATCGGAAAACCAGATATTGGCGGAAAGGGAAGGGCCGTAAAACTGCTCCATACTGAACAGGACATATTAGATTATGCAAAACATGCATTACTAGACTTCCACATCCAGGAATATATCGACTATCCCTGTGAAGTGGGTATTTTTTACTATCGTTATCCGGATGCCGAAAAAGGCCGGATTTCAGGAATTGTCAGCAAACATTTTTTATCCGTAACCGGTGACGGAAAAAGTTCACTGTTTGAATTGCTGAAAGCAGACAGCAGAAGTATCATGTACCTTGAAAATCTGGAAGCGATGCATAAGGACAAATTAAACGAAGTCCTCACTGCTGGCCAGGTGAGAATAGTCTCTCCTTATGGAAATCATGCTCGTGGATCAAAATTCCTTGATGATTCAGATGCTTCTGATGCAGAACTTGAACAGATGATCGACAATATCAGTAAATCTATTCCTGGTTTTTATTTTGGCAGATTTGATATCCGGTATAAAAACTGGGACTTATTAAAAAAAGGGCAGGAGTTTATTGTTATTGAACTCAATGGCGCCGGAGCCGAACCTACTCACATGTACGATCCCCGGCATTCTATTTTCTTCGCCCTGAAAGAAATTATCCGGCACTGGGATATAATGGCAAGGATCAGCAGGATCAATCATAAAAAAGGCATCCCTTATCTTAGTTTCAGAGAAGGCCTGGATGTTTTCAGGGTTGAGAAAAAGAACGCAGAATTACTGGGTAAAATGTCGGCCCAAATCAATTAAGCAATGCCAAAATTTCGTTTGTTCATGACCGGTATGTTCATCAGTTTCCTGGGAACACTTCCTATGGGCACACTGAATATTTCTGCCATGCAAATTTCTTTGTCGGATGGCATTAGACCAGCTCTGTATTTTTCAGGAGGTGCCGTTTTAGTAGAAGTACTTTATGTTCGGTTAACGCTGGTGGCGATGAACTGGTTCAGGAAACATAAGAAACTGCTGCTGAAATTGGAATGGTTTACTCTTCTGATCATCCTTGCACTTGCCATCTCAAGTTTTTATGCTGCATATCATCCTTCTGTAAAAGCCAGTCCCATTTTAGCCAATAATGTTCATCGTTTCTGGCTCGGTGTAGGAATGAGTGCGGTCAATCCATTACAGATCCCGTTCTGGTTTGGCTGGAGTACGGTACTTGCCGGAAGAAATTTACTCAGGCCAAAAGAAGGTCTTTATATCCTTTACATTGCAGGCATTGGTTTAGGAACCATTATCGGTCATTGCGTATTTATATTCGGAGGAAGATTGTTGGCGGAGCAAATGAGTGCTCGTCAGGATATGGTTCATCTTGTTATTGGAATTGTTTTCCTGGTCACCGCCATCATACAGTTGTTTAGGATGGTGACCCATAAAGACGCTATTTCTACAATGGAAAATGGAAGCCGCTAACCTTCAACCCAACGGTCACGGTCATCCGGAGAAAATTTCCAGGGAGCAAAGTTGTTTTCGGTATTGCTAAACATGCCACTCCATTCAATTGGTACATTGCTCTCTTCCATAGCCTGGTACCTGCGTAGCTGAAGGATAATATCCAGCGGATTTATTGAAACAGGGCATTCTTCCACACAGGCATTACAGGTTGTACAGGCACGGATCTCTTCCTGTGTGATATAATCATGCAGGAGTGTTTTTCCATCGTCCTGGAAACTTCCATGTTGTTTTACATTCCTGCCTATTTCTTCCATCCTGTCGCGCGTATCCATCATGATTTTGCGGGGAGAAAGTTTTTTTCCGGTGATATTGGCAGGGCAGGCGGCTGTACACCTTCCGCATTCAGTGCAACTATAAGCATCTAATAAATTCCGCCAGCTCAGGTCTGAAACATCTTTAGCACCGAATCTTTTTGGCTGTTCTTCCGTTACGGCAGGAGCGAGCTCCGGTTGCATAGCATATAGCACTTCATTCTGGATCGCAGGCATGTTCTCCATCTTACCTTTCGGTTCCAGCCGGGTGAAATAAGCATTTGGGAAGGCAAAAATGATGTGCAGGTGCTTTGACCATGGCAGGTAATTGAGGAACGCAAATATGCCGATGATATGCATCCACCAGGCTGTTCTTTCAATAGCTACCAGGGAATTACTGGAAGCCTGGTTAAAAATCGGGTGCAACCACTGGGAAAAATAGAAATTTCCCGTTTGTTGTTCCCCGTAATGACCAAAACTCCGGGACTGAAGCATGGTGTCAGTAGCGTTCATGGTCAGAAACAAACACATCAGCACGATCTCGGTGATCAGTATAATATTGGCGTCATTTCGAGGCCATCCTGTTAATTCTGCCTGGTTCAGACGTTTGACCTTAACGATATTCCTTCTTGCCAGGAAAACAACGCAAACGAATATCACGCCCACGGCAAGCAGTTCAAAACCGTTGATCAGAAAGGGATACAGGCCCCCTAATGGTGCAGCGAACAACCGGTGTGTTCCGAGGATCCCATCCAGCATGATTTCCAGCACTTCCAGGTTGATGATTATGAATCCCGCATAAATGATGAGGTGCATGAAAGCAACCATTGGTTTCCTGAACATTTTCTTTTGACCAAAGGCCAACAACAATACATTTTTCCAACGATCAGCAGGACGATCACTGAAGTCTTCCGGCCTGCCAAGGTTGATATTCTTTCTCAGTTCTGCCATCTTCTTTGCAAAAAACCAGATGGCAAAACCGGCTAACACTACAAACAGAATTTGCTGAATCAATTCCATAGTCCTTAGTTACAATTTGCTAATTTACACTCTATATAACTGTAATAGCCCCATGACAACCGAAAAAAATTATATTCTGAGCGCTGATGTGGCAGAGAAAAAATTGAAGAGGATGGCATATGAGATCCTGGAAAACAACATCGGTGAATCACATGTAGTACTTGCAGGCATTAAACAAAATGGTTATGTGATGGCACAAAAACTATTAGTACTGTTG
>Ga0190271_10001449_pt1 | contig 13513 bp, 10 predicted proteins | sample Popmic356T_FD_133747 | JGI IMG/M metagenome (GOLD analysis project Ga0190271, IMG submission 133747) | Populus adjacent soil microbial communities from riparian zone of Weber River, Utah, USA - 356 T | ecosystem: Environmental > Terrestrial > Soil > Riparian zone | place: USA: Utah | collected...
AAGCTCGTGACAATTCCGCCAATGACTTAATTATTGAGTTGCTTTCCGCTCGACTATATCCTTCAGGGCTTTCAGGCCTACATCATACTGATCATTCAGATCACCTTTCCTCATGATCCACATGGCCTTTTCTTTAAAACTGTGATTATTGCCATCATAGATCCAGGTCACTTTTGTACTATCTCCTTCTGGTTCCATCTTTAGGTCGCTGTAGAATGTTCCGTCGAATCCTTCAAATACAACAATAGTAAAACGCGTTTCAGGGCTCGCCTTGCTCCAGGGCGACCAGGCATTGAAGCTTTGGAAACTTTCAATCTCAGCCTTGATTAGTTCCGGCTTTGCCTGAATAACTATCGATTTCTCAACGTGCACTTTAGCGGGCTGCATCAAAACAATAACAGATAGAATGAGCAAGACTATCAGTGCACCAGCACCAATCGATTTGACATTGTTCATATCGTGGGAGGACAGTCAAAGAAAGATACGAATTACAATGGTTTTCCAGAAAACGAAAACGTATCTGCCCGGCACTAATTCTTCCGAAGATTTTTGGTCTTAACACCAAACCTGGCCTGCATTCCACCGGAACAAATCACTTTAGCATATGGATGTCGTTATCCAAGGTTTTCCAGAACTCAAAGCAAAGATCTTAAGAAAGCATCACAGATTCTCAGCACAAAAGGAAAACAAAAACTGGTCCGTGGTCCCCAGAAAATATCGAATGGTCACTGTATGTTAGGGCAGCGCCGCAGGAATTGTCGCATAGTCGGTTACTCTTCTTATATTTGGTTGATAAATCAAGTGTTTCAACCCTGATCTTCGTGCGGCTGCAAAATTGTTCCTGTAAGTTCCTTTCCGTCCTGATCCTGGCCTTGTTTTTCGCTGCACCCCCTATTTTGCTAGCTCAACCGAGATGCGGAACCGTAGAATACACAACCGTCCTGAAAACAAAAAGATTTCTCCTGGAGAATGACGCAGTTTTTGAAAAATGGCTTAATCAAAAACAACAGCTGAACGAGCGCCAAAATGAGTCTCAGCGAACACAGGCAATTTACCAGGTTCCAGTAGTGGTTCACATTATCCATAACGGCGAAGCCATTGGCTCCGGAACGAACATCAGTGACGCCCAGATACTTTCGCAGATTTCAGTGCTAAACAAAGATTATAAACGACTAAACTCAGACGCAGGAAATACACCCTCGGAATTCCTTCCAGTAGCCGGAGCATTTGACGTCGAATTTGTCCTCGCGAAACAAAATCCCGAAGGCCTTGCAACTAACGGGATTGTCCGTGTACAGGGCACAAAAACATCCTGGACAATGAATGACAGTTATCAGCTGAAAGCATTGAGTTATTGGGCCGCGGAAGACTATCTCAATATCTGGGTCTGCAATGAATCCGATTTTTTAGGTTATTCACAATTTCCGGTATCAGGCTTACCCGGCTTGGAAAATTCCTCCACTAACAGGCTGACTGATGGCGTGGTGGTCTCCTACACTGCATTCGGATCCATAGATGATGGGCCCTTTAACCTTCAAACTAATTACAAAAAGGGCCGCACTACGACGCATGAGGTTGGACACTTCTTTGGACTGCGTCATATATGGGGAGATGACAACGGCGATTGCAGCGGAACGGACTATGTGAATGACACTCCCAATCAGTCAGGTAGCACCACTGGCTGCCCCGCGCACCCACGAATAACCTGTACCGATGTAACATCAATGTTTCAAAACTATCTGGACTACACCAACGATGATTGCATGAATCTCTTCACGCAGGGACAGGCAGGCAGGATGAAAATCGTCATCGAAAACAGTCCAAGACGGGCAAGCCTTACCTCGTCACATGGGTTGAATGATCCTACTCCAATCGCTAATGACCTGGGCATTAAATCGATCATAAAACCCACGACAGGGCAGTGTATAGCACCCGTTGCTCCATCAATAGAAGTGAAAAACTATGGAAGTAATTCCGTGTCATCCGCACGTGTACGCGTCAGAAAGGACGGAGTAATCACCGAAACAAAAGATTTCACATTCAGCCCGGCTCTGACTGCACTGCAGTCAGCAACTCTTACGTTCTCGCCTCTTTCCTTCACCCTTGGTTCGCACAACGCGATGTTTGAAATACTCCTTACAAACGGTGTGAGCGATCCGAACGCATCCAATAATTCTTTAGATCAGGACGTCGTCGTTCCTCAGAGTACTAGCACTCCCATTGTGGAACACTTTGATTCTGCTCCAACGTCGTGGTCCATTATGAATCCTGACCAAAGTGCAACATGGGAATTGTCCCAAACTCCAGCTGGAGGCACAAACGGTGCTATGAAAATGGAATTTTACAACTATGAAGATCACGTTGGCGAAATTGATGCCTTGATTACCCCCGTCTTCGATCTAACCTCAGCCCCGGCAGCCCTGCTTAAGTTTGACGTTGCCTATGCCCGATATCAATCCAGCAATGATGGATTAAAAGTTGTGCTATTAAACAATTGTGACCGGGATATCTCCAACGGAATAGTTGTTTACGATAAGTCCGGAGCATCTTTATCCACTACCACAGCATCCAGCTCTGACTTTACTCCCACCGACGACCAATGGAGAAATGAAGTAGTCGACCTTAGCGCTTATATCGGCCAAAGTAGCATTCAACTCGCCTTCGTCGGGTTCAATGATTGGGGAAATAACCTTTACCTCGATGATATTTCATTGACAACAACGCCCATTTACGACGTTGTCCTTACAAAAGTTGTAACACCGTCACCAATCACCTGCTCAAACCAAAGTACTCCCGTTCTACTTATCACCAACGCAGGTACTTTGATTAATTCCCTTGATATAGCGACTACCGTTAACGGGCAAACCATTACGCAATCATTTAGTGATTTGAACCTGGCAGGGAATTCTGAAATGGAACTTCAACTGACGACGATCAATCTGATCGATGGAGAGAACAACGTTTCATTTGAGTTGTCCGAACCAGACGGCCAGGCGGATTTTAATCCCGACGACAACACAAAGAACACGTTGACGATTGTCAACAAAGCCAACGATGGGATTCCGCTGAGACAGAATTTTGAAACTGGTTTTGAAGAGTGGATCAGCATCAATCCTTCCTCAGGAATGTTGTGGGAACTTGTAGATGTTAGCGGAAGCGCAGCGATTTCCGTGAACGCATTTTCAAATACCCTCATCGGTGACCAATCATGGTTTGTGAGCCCTGTACTGGACCTTTCCAATGTTGGAGAGGCGAGTCTTTATTATGATCTGTCGTATGCACAACGCGGTAGCGCTACAGATATCTTTTACGTTTTGGCGTCTACGGATTGTGGTAATTTGTATGATGATACTCTGTATGTAGCGTCCGGATCGTCACTTGCTGATTGGCGCACATCGGATACCAGTTGGGAACCTTCAGATCAGTCGACCGACTGGAGTCAAAAATCTCACATCCTGTCAACTCTCTCGGGAAAATCGAATGTGCGGATTGCCTTTGTGTTTACAAATGGCCATGGTAATAACATTTATCTGGACAACATTGAGTTCTTCCTTTCCGAATCCCCCATAAAAGTGGCCGAAACGTTTTCTGTTTATCCTAACCCTGCTCCTGGCGGAACTGCCACTATATCTTTTAATCTTCCGCAAAAAGGGACCATAACGATTGACATCATTGACAGCATGGGCAAAACTGTGCTCAGTGAAACATTACCGGATATCCTGAATCAGACTTTTCCGTTTTCCCTGGAAAACAGAGCAGCCGGCGTCTACCTTATACGGATTAATGACGGTGAATCCGTCCACTTCGAAAAGCTCATTGTGATTAAATAACCCGTGACCAATCTGAATTATTATAGCCTGCAAAATAACTCAAACAAAGCCCGACATCTATTATGAAAAACCATAAGCCGTTTTCATTATCTTGCGGCGTGAAAATATTCCTTTAATGGCGAAGAAAAAGAAAGTAGTAATCTTATACGGCGGTCGTTCGGTGGAACACGCTGTGTCTGTCAATTCAGCCCGAAACATTTTTGAATACTTAGACAAAGCCGTTTTTGAGGCTATCCCTATCGGCATAAGCAAAGGTGGTCAATGGTTCCTTACTTCCGGTGTGAGTAAAGATATCGAGAAGGGTTCTCCCGTCGGACTCACGTTAAATGCCGGTAATCCGGAATTCTTTGTGTTATCCGGCAAGGAGCATTTTAATGCAGATATTATCTTTCCCGTTCTCCACGGAACAGATGGCGAAGACGGGAGTATTCAGGGACTCATCAAAGCCATGGACATCCCGATGGTCGGCACCGGTGTGTTGGGTTCATCCCTTTCAATGAATAAAATTGTCGCCAAGCGCTTGCTGAGGGAGGCAGGATTGCCTGTTACAGACTTTCTTACGTTCAGATACGACGAAAAAGACGACATCCGGTTTAAACATATTGCCAAGAAATTGGGCCTGCCATTTATGGTGAAGTCTGCAAGCCTGGGGTCATCGGTAGGGGTCACGAAAGTCAAAAACAAAAAGGATTTTAAACACGCTGTTGAGGAAGCTTTTAAGTATGACAATGAATTGCTGGCAGAAGAGTTTATTTCAGGCCGGGAAATTGAGTGTGCCATCCTGGGTAACTACCCCGGCGAGGCGTCCAGGCCGGGAGAAATTGTGATCAGTAAGAAGTACGAGTTCTATACTTTTGATGCAAAATATGTAGATCCTGACGCTGTCCGAATCGATGTACCGGCAAGGCTTCCTAAAACGATAGTGGCAAAAATCCGGAAGGCTTCCAAGAAGGCGTACGAAGCTCTGCATTGCGAAGATTTCTCGCGGATTGATCTTTTTCTGGACAAGAAGGGGAAAATTTATATCAATGAAATCAATACCATTCCCGGATTTACGAATTCCAGTATGTACCCAATGATGTGGAAAGAGCGTGGGTTGAGTTTCTCTGACCTGATAACACGTCTACTCAACCTTGCCCAAGAGCGTTACGACCGGGGTAAACGGATCGAACGCGATTTTCAATCTGCTCTGAAATTCTGATACTTGTATATTTACGGTTATTTGAAAAGTAGCATCCAAATAGTGTTTAGCAAATTTGCAACTCGGCAGGGGTGCACGCCTTCATCAATCTCAATGCGTTTATGAAATTTGATTTTCGAAAACTAAAAAAAGACACGTTAGGAGGATTACTGCTTCACATTGTGTTTGCAGGCGGGATTGTACTGGTACTCTTTTTATTATACTTCTTTGCATACCTACCGGCCGTGACTAACCATGGGGAAACGATAACAGTTCCAAGCATAGAAGGAATGCAGATGAGTCAACTTGAAGATTTTCTCGTAAAACGAAATTTGCGCTATGAGGTAAACGATTCTGCCTACTCATCGGAATACCCTCCGCTCACCGTATTGAAGCAATACCCGCAAGCCGGCTCAAAAGTGAAGGAAGGTAGAAAAATATTTATCTCGGTCAACCGTATTAGTCCGCCAACTGTACCCGTACCAGCGCTGGTGGATGGTTCCGTAGTGAATGCTGATGCCGTTTTACGAAGCAATGAATTGAAGCGAGGCCGAATCGAATTGGTAGCCGGGCCATTTAATGTGGTGAAGGAAATGAAATATCAGGGCCAGAGTATTGAAGCTGGTCAGCCCGTTCCGAAGGGTGCTGTAATTGACCTGGTAGTGATGGATGGTGGAAGCACCACATTTGAAGCACCTGATTATATGGGCTCCAGCCTGGAAGATGCTAAGGTTGTAATTTTCGGGTCCAACCTGAATCTCGGCACAGTTACGCTGGTTGGCGATACAACGGGAGTTGAAGCCGTAATCTTAAAACAAAAGCCTGCGCCAAATGAAAATATTAAGGTAGGCGACGTCGTTGATCTCTGGATAGGGAAACCGGGAACACTCGTGCCGGAAGATGATGAAGGAGATTTTTGAGATGAGTAGTATTATATCGATCTAATTTTTTGCACAGTGCGCTCCATGCAAAAGCAAATACGTGTTGTTGTGCTGCTTGTTTTTGCAGTTTTAATCGTTGGTAAACTGACGACATTTGGACAACTGACAGTTTTTCCTCTACCCAAGCAGGCCAAAACTCCGCAAACCGCTAAGAAATCCAATAATGCAGCAGCGCGGACGCAAGAAATAATTCCACGTAGTCTTCCTTTCTGGGATGATTTCTCGTTCACGCCTGTCGATGAGTCGGCCATTTTACTTTCAAATTATCCCGTTGACTCGCTCTGGATAAATAATAGCACAGTGTGGATCAACAGTGGATTGGGTATCAATCCGCCGTCAATGAATGTAGCAACTTTCGACGGACTCGACTCAGCATTTTTGCCCTATTCAGAACTGGTGCTCTCGAACGGCTTACGCGACAGCCTTGTCTCGCAGGGTATAAAACTTGATGAAAGCGAAGTATCAATCGCCGAGAGAAACTCTGTGTACCTTAGTTTTTTCTTCCAGTGGCAGGGCAACGGAGAAGCCCCAGATCCTACGGACTATCTTTTGGTGGAATTCAAAAATAACCTCGGCGACTGGGAATCTGCAATGACTATCAATCCAAAGGCGTCGTTCAAACGCGATGAATTCTATGATACACTCTTGAAGGTGGATGGCGACCGTTTTTTTCACGGGACCTTTCAATTCCGGTTCAAAAATTATGGGCGTCTATCCGGACCGTATGACACGTGGAACATTGACTATGTGTACCTCAATAAGAATCGTACGGCTGACGATACCGATTTTCCTGATCAGGCGATTTCATCAACGCTCACCAGTCTGTTCAGTATATATCAGTCGATCCCCTATCATCACTTCCTGGCAACCGATTCTATGACATCACCCCAGTTCCAGGTGTCGAACAATCTCGATGAGTTTACAGACCTATCCTATCTTACCGAAGGTCGTTTCCAAAATTACCTTGATGGTGCGCTACTTGGCGATTCTTTCTATAGCAATCTCGGTGGAACAGATACATCTGCCATTAACAATGGAAGCGGGATTATTTTCCCCCTCCAAAAAAGGATTGTTACCCTGGAGTATCTTCCCAATGCGGCAGATATTGATCAATTCCATCCCGACGCAGATTCCGTATTGGTGAATCTGAAGGTCAAACTTTTTACCGGCGATACATTCGATCCGAAAACCGGAGATTTTGCCAACGATTACAACCTTAATTATTTACCTATCGACTTCCGCTCGAACGACACAATCAATGTCCGTTACCTTATGGACGACTACTACGCGTATGATGATGGTGTGGCTGAATACGCAGCCGGTCTGACTCAGGCAGGAAACCGCGCGGCTTATTTATTCGAGACATTAACTTCTGAGCCCGATACACTCGTTGGTATCGACATTTACGTACCTGACTACGGACTCAGCAGCAATCTTACCGCAGATTTTTATGTTTACAATGACAATGCCGGTTTACCTGGAGACCTGCTATACACCATTCCAAGCTTTGGCGTCTTGCGAAAGGGGCTGAATACTTTTCAGCGTATCCGGATTCTTGAACCATTCCTGGTAGGCAGTAAGTTTTATATCGGGTGGAAAGCTCCGGTAGGGCCTACGTTGAAAATTGGGCTGGATTTGAGTAATGATTCAGGCGATAAAATCTTTGTGAATACGAATGGCACGTGGACTGTAAATTCCGACCTAAATGGAAGTTTGATGATGAGGCCCGTATTTGGAAGTGGTGCTATTATTCCTACAGGCATTCCCGAGGAACAGCAAAAGTTCAGTGTATTTCCGAACCCCAGCGCGGGAGAATTTTATATCCGTGGAGAATTTGATCAGCTTCATATTTTGTCAGTAACAGGACAGTCAGTGCCCTATTCATTACAAAACGTTGGAGCCGATCGAAAAGTAGTCCTTGACCATTCCGCATCCGGGTTATATATTTTGAAAATTCAGATTGGTAACAACATTCAGACTGAAAAAATCGTCATCAGGTAATTAATACCTGGTTTGGTATCCTGTCGGGTAACCCCATTTGTATTCACCCTTCTGAAAATTGGGGATATTGACTACATTGAGTCGGATTGTTTCAAATCTAAATAATCATCAATGGATCGCCCGCTCATTCTGGCATCAAGTTCACCCCGCCGACAGTATCTTATGAAAGAGGCCGGCTTCAATTTCAGGGTTGAAAAACCAGAAGGAGATGAATCCTTCCCTGCGGAACTGCCCGTAGATCAGGTAGCCAGATATCTGGCAGAAAAAAAAGCAGAGTATTTCAGGCTTACCATGAAGTCTGAAATAATCCTCACTGCCGATACGGTGGTGATTCTGAATAATAAAATAATTAACAAGCCAGAAGACCGTACCGAAGCCATCGGCATGCTCACTGCTTTGTCCGGGAATACTCATTTGGTTATGACAGGTGTTTGTATTCTGTCACAGGAAAGGGAAGAATGCTTCGATGACACCACAGAAGTTACTTTCCAACCATTAACCAGGAAGGAAATTGAATTCTATGTAGATGCATACAAACCATACGACAAAGCCGGCGCTTACGGTGCGCAGGATTGGATCGGAATGGTTGCCATTCAGAAAATTGTGGGGAGTTATTTTAACGTCATGGGGCTCCCTATTCACAAAGTCTACCAGCACCTTATGAATTGGTAGATGCGATCTATCTGGAAATACTTCTCCAACCATGTCCGCCAGGATTTTAATACAACTCAATACACACTCATATTCATCTTCCTGGCATGTTCCATTTTTATTAACTATCAGCTTGGGTTCGAAAATAACGTCCTGGACAATCTGAAGGGATTTCCAAAGTTCGCATGGAGATTTCTTTTCTTTTGTGTAGCCTACTTTTCAACGTTGCTCATTACAGCGTATTCAAAGAAAGAAAAACAATTTCTTTATCAAAAATCGTTTTGGTTCAAGAGCCTGCTTGCGCTGGCCGCATTAAGTCTTGATAGCAGCTTGCCCTTTCTTCAGGGATGGACACACAAGATATTTCCGCCCCAGGTTCAATATTGGGGATACAAAGTCTGCGTTAACCTTATTAGTTTTTTTACGATCCTCTTGCCGTTAATGGTCTTTTATTGGTATTGTGAAAAGGACGAAACACATTATTATGGATTAAGAGCTAAACACTTCGACACGCGGCCATACTTTCAGATGGTACTTATCATGATGCCGATTCTCATCGGTGCATCGTTTCATAGCAGCTTCCTTCGCGCTTATCCTTTATATCCATCAAGTACAGCACACACCTATCTTAACGTGCCTGAATGGATAACAGTAGTAGGTTATGAACTTGCATATGGCCTGGATTTTATAACCGTTGAATTTCTATTCAGGGGTTTTATGGTTATCGGAATGATCTCCCTCCTGGGACGAAATGCCATTTTACCTATGGCTGCTACCTATTGTTTTTTACACTTCGGTAAGCCGCCAGGTGAGGCAATAAGCTCTGTCGTGGGTGGTTATATTCTAGGTGTTATTGCTTTTGAGACCAAAAGCATCTGGGGAGGCATTATAGTTCATCTTGGAATTGCCTGGCTGATGGAATTGATTGCTTTCATTCAAAAAACGGGGGAAAACTAATGATATCGAGGCGCTATCTGGAATATCACAAACCTTTATAGATCGATATCAAATCTGGTGTTATGTTTTGCGGCAAAAAACGCTCTATGAATTTATGACTTGCCGCAATCATCCGTTGGCGTAGGGAATCATCCGACAAGACTCTGTTCAATTGAAGGGCCATTTCCTCAATGTCACCCGGGTCAACATAAATTGAATCGGGTCCGGCAGCTTCAGTAAAGCATGAACCTGTTGACGTAATCACTGGAACTCCGGAAGCGATTGCCTCTACGAGAGGAATTCCAAATCCTTCGAACAATGACGGGTAAACAAATAGTTTTGCGCCCTGGTAGATAGAAGGAAAATCAATAAACGGCACACGATGCAAAAAAATAATCGAGTCCATAACTCCTGCCACTCGCGCTGCAGCAATCACTTCTTTTTTATAGTCCGTCTCTCGTCCCATTATTACCAGAGATTTTCTTGAAGCTGGAGGCAGAAGGCCAAGCGCACGAACAGCCAATATGATATTTTTCCTGGCTTCAATAGTGCCCACATTCAGAATATATTGGTCTGGTAGGTTATACTTTTTCCTAATGTCGCTGACCTCGGTAGCCGTCCTTACGTCTCTGAACTGCGGGTGACACCCCTGGTAAACGACCTTTATTTTTGCCTCCGGGATTCCCAAAAAATGAACGATATCATCAGCTGTCTGCCTGCTTATCGCGATGATCCTGTCCGCTGAAGTGCACGCAGCTTTTACCTTGGTTTTATAGATCGCCACATCTAGGGGGTTGTACAACATCGGGAAGCGGTAATAAATGAGATCGTGAACGGTAACTACTTTGAGTATCCCGTGGGGAAGATTAGATGGAAGTTCCTGGCTCAGGCCGTGGAATACGTTCAGGCTGTTCACGCTGGATTCCCTGGCAATTCCCCACGTTCTCCACAGACTAGCCAGCCTGAAAAATGTATAGACAGGTGAAGGGGTTACAACTGAAACTTCTTTCCGGCTTGTAATAGACGTTATTTCGGGATGATCCCGCACCCTGGGAGTGTATAGGATGTATGAGTTTCCCGGCGCATAGTCCAGGAGTGACTGAACGACAAACCTGCTGTAATTGCCCAGCCCGGTAAAATTATTGAAGAGCCGCTTTGCGTCAAATCCAATTTTCACTTAGGAAAAGTCTTTTTATAGAGATCAATGCTTTGCAGGATGATTTCCATTGCTTTCTCTTTAGGCTGAAATTCGTCCACGACAACTTTTTTGTTTTCCAGCGTCTTATAGTTTTCAAAAAAATGTTTTAGCTCTTCCAAAAGGTATTGGGGTACATTCGTCATGTCTTCAATATGACTTACACTAACATCCTGCTCCGCCACTGCAATTATTTTATCATCGGCTTCGCCCCGATCGATCATTCGCATCACACCGATAACTTTGGAGGGAATAAGGCATCGCGGTACAACCGTTACTGAAGTTAAAACGACTATGTCGAGCGGATCGTGGTCCTCTCCCAGGGTTTGGGGAATGAAGCCATAGTTAAGGGGATAATACATCGAAGCGTACAATACACGATCGAGTTTTATCAAGCCGCTATCCTTGTCAATCTCGTATTTTGCACGTGAACCCTTTGGGATTTCGATTATTCCATTTACGTGTTCTGGCGGATTGTCTCCAATCGATACCTCGTGCCATGGGTGCTTTACCATAATGCAGTTTTTGAAGCAATATTAAACAAAAAGCCCCCTGATTGCTATCAGAGGGCTTTCAAATTTAGACACCTATTCGGCTTTCTTTTCCGGTTCTTTCTTTTCCAACTTGCGGACCTTGTCGCCGTCTTTTAGCCTCTTAGAGACAGCCAGAAAAGGTCCGGTAATAACTTCCGTGCTATCACTTATGCCAGATAATATTTCAATGTTATCATAATCGCTGATCCCGGTTTTTACTTCAGTCATCTTAGCTACGCCTTTGTCATTGATAAAGATCACCGTTTTATCCTCCTTTTTCTTTTCAGGCTTCTTTTCATTGTTATTCGAATTGTTCTGAGGAGGACCGTCGTCATCATCATCATTGTTTTCAGGTTTGTTTTCATCTTCAGGATTCCGCGTGGTCACTGAAGCAAGGGGAACAGAAAGCGCATTCTGTTTTGTCGTAGTCATAATATCAACGCTCGCTGTCATTCCGGGGCGGAAAGGAAACTTATTTCCAGCTTTAACAAGATCCTCGTATGAACTGCCTAAAATGAGAATACGCACCTCGAATTCCGTAATGGCATCTGTCGACACTTTATCCTTAGCGGTATTCGCGATCAACGTCACCACACCTTTAAATTCCTTCTTCTGGCTGGCATATGCGTCGACATCGATCAGGGCGGTATCACCCACCTGAACGCGAACGATGTCATTTTCATTTACATCCACGCGCACTTCCATCTTGTGGAGGTCTGCTATCCGTAACATTTCTGTTCCGGCCATCGTAGCTGTTCCTACAACGCGCTCGCCATTTTTTACGATAAGTTTTGATACCACGCCATCCATAGGCGACAAAACAGTTGTCTTCCTGAAGTCTTCGCGCGCTTCACGTAAAGAAGCCTCCGTACTTCGAATCACATAATGCGCCGCTTCCACAGACTGCTCTGCGGAGGATACGTCGTTCTTGGAAACTTCGTAGTTCTGCTTGGCCAATTGCCAGTCCGCCTCTGAAATCACCTTTTCATTCCAAAGCTTTTCATTGCGTTTGAATTCACCCTCAGCCCTGATCGCCGTTGCTTTTGCCCTCGAAAGGTTTGCCTTCGACTGTTCAAGATTTGCCCTCTGTTGGCTCAGTCCCGCTTCGGCTCTCTCCAGACGACTTTGCCATGTATCGGGGCGAATCTTCACGAGTGTTTTCCCACGCGTAACAGAATCACCTTCCGCAATTAAAAGCTCAATAATTTCACCTGATACTTCAGGAGCAACTTTAACTTCGGTTACAGGTTGCACGGTTCCCGATGCACTTACCTTTTCAACAATTGTTACACGCTTTGCTTTGGCAAGCTCAACTTCAATTTCTTTTGGTTTACCAATCCAACCCGCAGATTTACCAACGATGATAAAGATTAAAAGAAATGCAACAGCTCCGATGAGCCAATAAACTAGCTTGTTTGATTTTCGTTTTTGTTTTGCCATTAGGGGTTGTATTAATATTCGATCGGTTTACCTTGATAAAAATCCAGTACTTTCTTCTTTAATATAAAATCGTATTTGGCCCGAACCAGATCTGATTTGGCCTGAAATAAATCATTTTCTGCAACCTGATACTCAACGTATGGTACAGCCCCAATGTCGAACCGTTGTTTTGTCATGCGGAACGCTTCCTCGCGAGCGCTTACCTGACGCAACGAGCTGTTATACGTTTTGGAGGCCGCAAGCGCCTCGTTATACGAAGTCTCAACATTCTGCCGCAACGTATTGTCTACTTCCTTCGCGGAAATAGTAGCCAACTGACGGTTTATTATCGTTCGTTGATAAGACGCCCGCGTTTGCAAATTATTAAAAATGGGAATTGTGAGGCCAAGGGCAACCTGCCTGAAGATATTGTCACTCAACTGATCACTTCTGCCGTAACCGTCAACATATGAACCGGATGGAACGGAGAATGGATTAGGTGTGTACACGGGTGTTCCGCCGGGACCACCAACTACTCCAATCTGTTGATACTCTATCGTCGGCTCACCGCCGTCAGCCTCAAAATGTCTCTGGTCTGAAGCGCTCGAATAATTGCTGTTCACAGATCCCGAAAGACTTAAGCGTGGATACAGACTACCCCGTGCCGCTTTTACAGCGTATTCGGCGCTTTGCATTCTAAGCTCAGCACTTTTTACTTCAGGCAGCGTTGCCCGCGCGATATCGTAGATTTCATCGCGACCCTGGTCCAACACGAGATCTTCTATATCGAGCTCAGGTTCCGCTACATCCAACGGTGTGGATGCTGG
>Ga0190271_10001450_pt1 | contig 13510 bp, 15 predicted proteins | sample Popmic356T_FD_133747 | JGI IMG/M metagenome (GOLD analysis project Ga0190271, IMG submission 133747) | Populus adjacent soil microbial communities from riparian zone of Weber River, Utah, USA - 356 T | ecosystem: Environmental > Terrestrial > Soil > Riparian zone | place: USA: Utah | collected...
CCAGGAGCGGACCCCGGCCGGAAGATCCCCGGCCCCGCCGTCACCGACATCGGTGCTCATCGCTCGCTTGTCCGGTCCGGCGCGTCCGCGATCACGCCCGCCATCCTGCCGGAACGCGGTCGCCCCTTCGCACCCAACCGCGTTGTGTTGCGCCTATGGGGCGAGAACCCCACGAACGCAACACGAAGGCCGAGACGGTCCTGGCAGGATCAGCCGTTCAGGATCGGGAGGTCGAGCGGTGGACGCTTGGTCCGCTTGAGCTCGGAGAACGTCCCACCCAGGTCGCCCAGCGTCCTGATCGCGTCGTAGAGGCGGACCACATCGTCGTCGTCGGCCGGAACGCTGCTGATCACCGGTCCGAAGTAGGTGGGTCCCCCCTCGCCGTACGTGATGATCGGCGTGCCGAGGTCGTTGCCGGCACGATCGAAGGCAACGGCCGACTCGACGCTGAGCACGTCGTCATAAGCCTCGTCCTCCGCGGCCTCCGCCAACTCGGCGGGAAGGTCCGCCGACTCGAGTAGGGCACCGAAGTCGACGTCGGTGGTCAGCTCGGCCCGGAGCTCGCGGTAGTCGCGGCCGTTGCGCTCGGTGTTCCAGATCCGTTCGCCCCACGCCGTGTACAGCCGCTCGACCCCGTCGTTGCCGACCTTGTCCCGGACCGCGGCGGCGATGCGCAGGATCCGGTGGCCGAGCATGGCGTGCTCCTTGTACTGCGGGGGCAGCGTGTTCGGGTCCTTGGCCTCGTTGATCACCTTGAGCGAGATGAATCGCCACCCGATGCTCAGGTCACGGAGCGCCGCGACCCGCAACAACCACCGGGACGTCTGCCATGCGAACGGACATCCAGGGTCGAGGAAGAACTCGACGTCGTGGGGACCGTCGGGCAGGGGGGCGGCAACGGGTGCGGTTTCGAGGTCGGTCACAGGTCCGGAGAACACCACCCCGGCGCCGATCCTTCCCGATCGGCGCCGGCAATCGACATCGGCGGCCGAGCATCGGCTGGTGCCGCAATGACTCAGGCAGGCGGCTTGCGGCCCGTCATGGCCGAGTACAGCTGGCGGGCCATGGCCTGGACCAGTGCCTCGACCGTCGTCCCGTAGTTGGTGATGCCGTACTGGTGACCCGATGTCTGGGCCAGCATCGCCACGAGGACCGCGGAGGTCGCCGTGACGTCCAGATCCGGTGGCAACCGTCCCTTGTTCTGCTGATCGGCCACGACCGCCGCGATCGCCTCGTTCACGGCATTGAGCATGGAGGTCCTGATGTCGCGGAACCGTTGGTCGCCTTCGAGCGCGGCCAGGTCGATGACGGCCAGCAGCGATCCGTGGTCCGACCAGAACGACAGGAAGCTCGACGACACGCGCTCACAGGTGTCGTACGCCTCCTTGCCCGACCAGAGCCCCTCGCGCAGGTCACGGGTCAGCCGCTCACGACCTTCGCCCACCAACTCGTCGGCCAGGGCGAGCAGCGCCGCCTCGGCGTCGGGGAAGTACTGGTAGAAGGTCGCCGGCGACAGCCCGGCCGCTCGCGCGATGTCGACGACCTTGAGGTCGCGGTAGCTGGTGGTTCCGATCAGGTCGCGGGTGTGTTCCAGCAACCGGGTTCGGGTGAGGAGCCCCCGTCGCCCCGGGACGCGTCCGTCCGATGCCCGCAGATCGCCGTCGCCGTTGCCATTGCCGTTGCCGTTCCCGCCGGCTCTGCCGGTCGTCCCTGCCCCGACAGTCGTCCCCATATCTCCCATAGGTCGGCGAGGCTACTCAGAAGACCCGGGTGAGGACCCAGACGAAGAAGGCCACCGAGGCCACGAAGACCGCCAGCATCATCACCAGCCCGACGAAGATCGTGACGATGACCGCCGCGATCACACCCAGGCTGGACCGCCGGGTGGCCGCACGGTCGGTCAGGTCCCGTTCGATCAGCCGGACGTTGCGGTCATTGGCCTTGTACACCATGTCGAACACGGCCCCGCCGAAGGGGATCAGGCCGACGAGCGACTCGATTCCGACGTTGAGGAGCATCCGAATCGTGGTCGGGATCGTGACACCCGCCGCCACTCCGGCCGTGACCACGATCATCGACAGGACGAGCCCTGCCGCGTCACCGATGCCCGGAACCAGCGTCAGGAAGCCGTCGACGCCGACCCGCCGGCCGTTCGTGCCGGGGACCGGGAAGGCGTCGTCGAGCACCCAGGCCAGCCGGCGCATCCATTCGGGAACCGGTCGGCTGTTCGGCTTGTCGCCCCGGTGTGCGTCACGGATGTCGCGCAGCGCCTGCGTGGTACCGGCCACGACGGCGCCGCCCCTGGGTGGTGGGGTGGCCGGCGTCGGCGAGGGTGGTTGCGGGGCAGGAAGCATCTCGCCGGAAGACGTCACACCGTCATGTTGCCCAACCTGGGCCGCGCTCACCCGTCGCGACGCGTTTGCGTCGGCCGCCAGCGGATCAGCGACCGGCGATGAAGCGCTCGCCGTATGTGCCGATCAGTTGCTCCGCCTGGTCGGTGCTCTCGGGCTTGTTGATGCCCAACCCCATCCACGCCGAGGTGAGGATCGTCGTCACCCCGACGGTTTCCAAGCGGTCGAGCAACTCGGTGGTCGGGGCGGCCAGGGGCGATGCGATGATCTCGAACGGCCGGTCCGCGGTGCCGGCCTTCTCACGCTCGTCGTGAAGGCGCTCGCAATGGGCCACCAGCTCGTCCGGCGTGTAGTGCACGCCGAGCCATCCGTCACCGATCGTGGCGGCGCGGCGGAACGCGACGTCGGAGTGGCCGCCGATGTAGATCGGCACCGGCTTCGATGGGACGGGACGCATCTCGACGGGATCGAAGTCGTAGAACTCGCCGTGGTGCTCGACCATGCCGCCGCGCCACAGCGACCGGATCACCTCGATCATCTCGTCCATGCGACGGCCGCGCTTGGCGAAGGGCTGCTCGAGGAGGTCGAACTCCTCCTTCATCCACCCCGCGCCGATGCCGAGACCGACCCGGTTGTCAGACAGGAACGCTGCGGTGCCGACGGCCTTGGCCACCACGAACGGGTTGCGCAGCGGAAGCACGTACACGTTGGTGAGGAAGCGGAGGTTCGTCGTCACCGACGACATCGCACCGATCGCGACCCAGGGATCGGGCCAGTCCTCGTCGGGCGAGAACAGCGGCTTCCCGTCGGGCGTGTACGGGTACTCCGACGACAGGTACGACGGGTAGACGACATGGTCGGACACGGCGACACCGCCGAAGCCGGCGGCCTCCGACGCAGCGGCCAGTCGGGGCCAGTCGAGCGGGTTGCCCCCCAGCAGGGCTTGGCAGAACTCCACGGGTCCTCCTGAAGCTGGTTCCCCCGGGCTTTGTGCTGCGTCTCTGGGCGTCTGGCCCCCGGGACGCACCACAGAGCGGCGGTCGGATCGGATGGGTTCGAAATGTGATGGGTTCGAATGTGATGGTGTCAGTCGGCGTTGCCGAGGGCACCGGCGGCTCGGAGGCTGGCGATCTTCGCCTCGTCGTAGCCGAGCACCCCGGACAGGATCTGGTCGGTGTGCTCGCCCGCCGTCGGGGCCATCGTCGGGTCCGGCAGGTCCTCGCCCACGAAGTTGATGGCGGAGGGCAGCATGTCGGCACCGTGCTCCTCGTACGGCAGGAACCCGAGGCGTTCCTTGAACTGAGGGTCGTCGGCCAGCGTCTTGGGCGAGTTCACCGGAGCGATCGTCGTGTTGTGCTCGCCCGACCAGGCCACCCACTCACCAGTGGTCCTGGTGGCGAAGATCTTCACCAGCTCCTGCCGAAGCTCGGTGTTGCCCCGCGCATGGTCTCCGTACTGGTTGCCCGGCCACCGCTCGAACAGGTCCATGCGATCGACACCCGCACAGAAGTTGCGCCAGAACTCCCGCTCCGACGCCATGAACAGGATGTGGCCGTCGGAGGACTCGTAGATCTGGTAGCGGACGCCCTCCTGCATTCCGGCGGTCCCGGGGGCTCGGCGCTCGTAGTTGTCGGACTTGTTGCCGGTGACCTCGGACTCGGGCCGCTCGTAGGCCTTCCACGTCTCGGACCGGTACCAGTCCATAGCCGCCGCGGCGTCGGACTGGGCGATGTCGAGGAACGCCGGCTCACCCGTGTCGCGGGCCCTGGTCACGCCGGCGAGGATGCCGAGGGCAGCGAAGAGGGGACCGGCGTGGATGCCGATCGAGGCGTGCTCCGGCATGAACGGGAAGCCGTCGTCGTCGTACTCCGGCGAGATGATCCCGGCCCAGGTGTCGTAGGCGATGCCATGGGACGGCAGGTTGGCGTACGGACCGGTCGCGCCGTAGCCCGAGATCGTGCAGAAGACGATCTTCGGATTGATCTCCTTGAGGTCCTCGAAACCCAGGCCACGGCGGGCGAGAGCCCCGGGCCGCATCGCCTCGATGACCACGTCGGCCCCCGCGACCAACTCCTTGAAGACGTCCTGGCCCTCATCGGTCCGCAGGTCGAGCGTGATCGACCGCTTGCCCCGACCGATGTGCCAGTGGAGCAGTGAGGAGCCCTCGATGATGGGCCACGTCATCTGTCGGATGTAGTCGCCCGCCGGCGGCTCGACCTTGATGACTTCGGCGCCCAGATCGGCCAAGTGCGTGCCCACGGCACCCGGGCCCAGCATCGATGCTTCGATCACCCGCAGCCCCGCAAGAGGGGCGTTCGCAGCAGCGGTCATGGTCTCCTCCAGTATCTGACGACCCGTCAGATACTACGCACGGGTGGTCGACGACCCCCCATGGAGGAGCCGGGACGGGTTGGCAGTGCGCTCATCCGATGTCGGATCCCCCGGGCGGCGGGAGCATCAGCGACATCGGGAAATGAGGACCGATGCCGCTGACGTCGAACTCCTCGCCATCGACCGTGAACCCGGCCCGTCGGTAGAACGGCTCGGCGCGGATCCGGGCGTTGCACCACAGCAGGGTGGCGCCGGAACCCACGACGTGGTCCACGGCGGCGTCGAGCACGAGACGACCGAGCCCTCGCCCTCGGAACCCGCCGTCGGTGGCCATCCCCCGAAGTCGCCACGGGACCGCCTCGTCGGGCCGCCATGGACACGGCTCGGGCATGACCGTCACGGTGGAGATCGGGTGTTCGAGCGGGTCGAGCACGGCGAACGTGGCCGCACCGTCGACCTCGAATCCCGGCCAGAACACCGAATCGGGCGGTTCGTCGGGGCGTAGGACGCGGCGCCGCAGCTCATCGGTCGCATCGAGTGGCACCTGCTCGACGGTCATCGGTCCGGGGTCGACCATCCGAACCATGTTGGCTGAGTCGCCGGGTGCGTGGCGCCCGCGGTCTCCGGGTGTGTCGCGCCGATCAGTCGGCCGTACCATCGCCGCGATGAGCGTGCTCGGGACCGCGGTGATCGGAGCCGCGAAGCGTTTCGGGGACCGACCGGTCGTCGTGGCACCGGATGGCACCCTCACGTACGCCGAGCTCGACCGGGCCTCGGCCGTCCTCGCGGCGGAGCTGTCGGCTCGGGGCGTGGGCGAAGGTGACGTCGTCGCCGCGATCCTCCCGTCGGGTGGTGACTGGGTCGTCATCGCAGCCGCCGTCGCCCGCGCCGGTGCGGTGATGGCGGGCATCTCCCCGGTCGCGACGCCGCCCGAACGCGCCGTGCTGCTCGACCTCGTCCGCCCGAAGGTCGTGCTCGCCAGCCCCGATGCGGTCGACGGGCTTCCCCTGCGCACGACGGTGGTGGTGCTCGAGCCGGGATCGCGGGGCGCCGTGCTCACCGATGACGAGCTCATCCACGGCGTGCTCACCGATGGTGTGCCCATCGAGGATGGCGCCCCGACTCCGGCCGAGCCGGTCGACGCGCCCAACGACGACGACCGCCCGTCGATGGTGTGCTTCACGTCGGGCACGACCGGACGCCCGAAGGCGGCCCTGTTCCGCGAGCGTCAGCTGCGTGCCATCTCCCTGATCGACCTGGGCCCCGGGTGGGAGGAGATCTGGGACGGCGGCGGGCCGATGCTCGCCTCGACCCAGTTCGCCCACGTCGGCATGGCGCTGAAGCTTCCCTGGTACGTGCGCCGAGGCGTGACGCTGCACGTGATGGAACGTTGGCGCCCGGAACCGGCCCTCCGGCTGGTGGCCGAGACCGGCATGACCACCATCGGTGTGGTCGCTCCCCAGCTCGCCCTGATGCTCCGGTCACCGCTGGTGGACGAGTTGGATCTCAGCGCGGTGCAGGCCGTGATCGCCGGGGGCGCGGCGTCGCCGCCCGCCCTGGTGCGCGAGGCCAAGTCACGCCTGGGCGTCGGGTACTCGATCCGCTACTCCTCCACCGAGTCGGGCGGGGTCGGGATCGGAACCGCCTTCGATGCGCCCGATGCCGAGATGTTCCACACCGTCGGCCGGCCCCGACCGGGGGTCGAGATCCGCATCGTCACCGACGACGGCCTCGACGCCGAACCGGACGTGGTCGGCGAACTGCGCCTGCGGTCCCCCGCCATGATGGATTCCTACCTGGGCGACCCCGAAGCCACCGACGCGTCGTTCGACGAGCAGGGCTTCCTGCGAACCGGTGACCTGGCGCGGTGGTCGACCGAACCCGGCGCCGAGGGCTGCATCGCGTTGGCGGGTCGTCGGACCGACATGTACATCCGCGGCGGCTACAACGTGTTCCCGCTCGAGGTCGAATCCGCGCTCGGCGACCACCCCGCCCTCGCAGGCATCGGCATCGTCGCTCGGCCCGATCCGACGATGGGTGAGATCGGGGTCGCGGCCGTCGTCGCGAGCGATCCCGAGGCGATCCCGACGCTCGAGGAACTGCGGGCCCACGGCGCGGGCCGACTCGCCCGGCACAAGCTGCCGGAGGCGCTCGTGGTGGTCGACGCGCTGCCGCTGACCAGTGCCCAGAAGCTTGATCGAACGGCACTGGCCGAGATGGTCTCCTCCGTTCTGTGATGCGCAACGCTCGCGCCAGCGTGCGAACGGCATCACAGAAGCGGCTGCGCGTTGGGGGGCTACGGGGACAGGTGGGGAATCGGGGACGACGCCAACGTGTGATCGCACCCGTCGTGGCGGCGATCTGCGTACTGCCGATCGCAGCCTGTGCGAAGGAACAACCGTCGAACCAGGGCGTGGAGATCGACCAGTCGGCGGATCTGGCCGGGGTCGACGCGAACGCTGACGGCATCCGCGACGACGTCGCCGAAGTGATCCGCCAACTGCCCGTGAGCGACGAGATGCGGACCTACCTGTCCGACGGGGCCAAGGTCGAGCAGCGGATCATGACGCTCGACACGGCATCGGCGGGTACCGCGGACGCGGCGTACGACATCGCCTCCGACGCCAACCGCCTGATCTCGTGTGTACCGGCCGGGCTCGACCCCGCCGACGCCCACAAGCACGCCGACGACATCCAGGCGCTGGTCGAGAACACCTCCCAGCGCCAGGAGCAGGTCGGTGCATTCTCGGCCCTGATCGACGGGCGCGACTTCCCCGAGCCGGCTTGTTGAGGAGCGGGATGAGCCTCACCACGAACGTCCGTCCGTTCCAGGTCCATCACCTTCCCGCCTGACCCCGGTCGCCGAACCTGCCGATGAATCCGTCGGGTTCCACACGTCTCATGTGGTGGAGCTCGACGAAAGGCAGCCGATGGTCATCGACCTGACCCCCGCCACGGATCAACTGGCGACGATCGTCGCGAACATCACCGACGAGCAACTGACCGACATCACACCGTGCGCCGACACCACGGTGGCCGACCTGCTCGATCACGTGCACGGTTTGGCGCTGGCCTTCACCTGGGCGGCCGACAAGGCGGCGATCGAGGGAGGATCGCCCGGGCCGTCGGCCGACGCCGACAACCTCGTCGACGACTGGCGCACGGACATCCCGGCACGTCTCGCCGATCTCGCGTCGGCCTGGCGGAAGCCGGAGTCCTGGGAAGGCATGACGGAGGCGGGCGGTCTGGCGATGCCCGGCGAGGTGGCGGGAATCGTGGCGCTCGACGAGGTGGTCATCCACGGCTGGGATCTGGCCGTTTCGAGCGGGCAGGTCTTCCAACCCGATCCGTCCCATGTGGAAGCGATCGCCCCGTTCGTCGCGTCGTTCGACGATCCGGCGCAGGCCGACGCCCGGAAGGGCCTGTTCGGACCGGTCGTGCCGGTCCCCGACGACGCCCCGGCATTCGCACGGGTCCTGGGCCAGACCGGCCGTGACATCGGATGGTCCGCGCCCGACTGAGGCCGAAATGCAACGAACGCCCGATGCAGTCAGGTGTGGTCGAATGGATTCGTGTCCTCCGCAGTTGGGTCGACCGGGAGCGCGGTGACGACCGGGCACGCGGTGGTGATCGCCGGTGGCGGCCCGACCGGTTTGATGTTGGCGGCCGAGCTGGCGTTGGCGGGGATCGACGCCGTCATCGTCGAGCGGCGGACCAGTCAGGAACTCGACGGCTCGCGGGCCGGGGGCCTTCACTCGCGCACCATCGAAGTCCTCGACCAGCGTGGGGTCGCCGAGCGCTTCCTCTCGGAGGGCCAGGAGCATCCGTTCGTGGGCTACGCCGGGATCTTGCTGGACATCAGCGACTTCCCCACCCGCCACAACTACCTCCTTGCCCTCTGGCAGAGCGACATCGAGCGGATCCTGGCCGGCTGGGTGGAGGAGCTCGGGGTCCCGATCCTTCGCGGCCGCGAGGTGGTGGGCTTCGCGCAGGACGACACCGGCATCGACGTCGAACTGTCCAGCGACACGACGCTCCGGGCCGAGTACCTCGTCGGGTGCGACGGAGGACGCAGCCTGATCCGCAAGGCGGCCGGCATCGACTTCCCCGGATGGGACCCGACCGCCAGCTTCATCATCGCCGAGGTCGAGACGGACGCGGAGCCGGCGCTCGGCATGCGCCCCGAGGGTGGCGGCATCGGTCCCGTCAACCCGGAGCACGACGGCGGGCCGTACCGGGTCGTCCTGCTCGAGCAGGAGGTCGAACACGCCCGCGACCCCACCCTGGGCGACCTGAGCGCGGCGCTCGTCGCCGCCTATGGGTCGGACTTCGGGGTGCACAGCCCCGGTTGGATCTCCCGGTTCACCGACATGACCCGCCAGGCCGCGTCCTATCGCGAGGGACGCGTGCTGCTCGCGGGCGACGCCGCACACGTGCACAGCCCGCACGGCGGACAGGGCCTCAACACCGGTGTGCAGGATGCCGTGAACCTGGGATGGAAGCTGGCCCAGGTGGTCGACAGGAGAACACCCGAGCGCCTGCTCGACACCTACCAGGCCGAGCGGCATCCGGTCGGCGCCCGGGTGTTGCACAACACCATGGCGCAGGTTGCGCTGAGCCGCATCGACGAGCGGAGCCAGGCCCTCCGCACCACGGCGCTCGAGATGCTGAACATGGACGAGCCGCGCAAACACATCGCCGCGATGATCTCCGGCCTCGACATCGCGTACGACCTCGGCGATGGCCATCCACTGCTCGGGCGGCGCATGCCCGACCTCGACGTGCACACCGCCGACGGACCGACGCGCGTGTTCACCCTGCTGCACGACGCCCGCCCCCTGCTCCTCGACCTCGGCCGGCCCGGCGGTTTCGACAGCGCTCGTTCAGCGGAAACAGGAATCGAACTGCCGGATCGGGTTCGTGTGGTCGACGCCACCCATGACGGCGTGTGGGAGCTCCCCGTCCTCGGCGAGATCGCTGCACCCCCGGCCGTGCTGATCCGACCCGACGGCCACGTCGCCTGGGCGGGCGACCTCACGGACCCGGAGCTGCCTCGAGCACTCGAGACCTGGTTCGGACCGGGTGGGATCGATCAGCGCCCGGGTGGCGCCTGACCCTCGGGCGGAGATGGACGAAGCGAGGGCACCACGATCCCGACCAGGCCCCGGACCATCGCCTTGGTCATGTCGAGGAAGTCGAACGAGTCGCGCCACAGGGTGATCGAACCCCCGTCGACGTCGAAGCGACCCCAGACCCAGAACTGGATGCGGAGGGCCCCCACGGTGATCACGTCGGTGCGTTCGGTCAGGACGGTGGGACCATCGGCCGAGATCGCGTGGAGGTACACCTCGAAGCCGACCTGTGGGCGTTCGAGGCCCGACAGCGCCTTCGTGACCCGTGACCGACCGTGGATGGCGGGAAGTCCGACGTTGACGTACTCGACGTCGTCGGCCAGATACCCCATCGCGGTGGAGAGGTCCGATTGCGCCAGGGCATCGAGGAACGCCTCGGCGGTGGCCTGGGGGTCGGTCGTCACCGATCCGTCGGAAGCCGGTGTGGGGAGCAGTCCGATTGGCATCGCCGGATGCTAGGGCCGACCGCCGCGACCGGTGACGTGAGTGGCCCGCTACGGGCGGGGCACGTCACCAGAGCCCGGCACCCCCGCGACCGGTGACGTCGAGAGCTCACCTGCGAGTCGGCCGATCGCCACCAGGTCGTTCCGGAGTGCCTCGGTGCGGTCGCGGTGAGCGGGAATCATCAGCCAGTACAGGCGGTTCATGACCGGGTTGATCGATGTGACCCGGTAGTGCTGGACGATCTTCGTGCCACCGTCCGCCAACGGCTCCAACTCGATCGTCCAGTCGGTGCTGTCGGGGAAGCGTCGCGTGCGGATCGTCCTCCACGAGATCGAACGAGGTGACTCGATCGCGATCAGTTCGCACGTCCGCGACCAGTTGAACCGGCCGGTCCGGTTGGCCCCGCGGAACCGGGCTCCCACCGCGGGCCGTTCCGCCCCATCCGCCCAGACGACCGTGTTGGTCTCATGACTCCACTCGCCCGTCCTCGTGGGATCACCCACGACCTTCCACACGGCGTCGGGCGGTGCCTGGCACTCCACCTCGACGCGCCCCTCCAACGGCAGTGTCTTCATCTGCTCATCCTCTCACCGGGTGTAGCCGTCTGGCGCCTTCGGGCGATTCGGTGCTGTCGATCAGGCCGCGGGGGACAGCGCCATCGCGACCATCAGGTCGAGGACGTCCTGGCCCGGCATCGGAGCCGGCGCGTGGCCGGCCAGGGCGACGGTCCGCTCGAACGCAGACTCGATGGCGGCACCGCGGATGACCGGGCCATGGGCCGAGGCGATGGCCTCGATGGGCAGGCGCGCCACGTTCCGGACGTGGGCCGCGAACCGTTCACGGTCGACCAGCTCGAGCCACGGGGTGTTCCAGGAGTTCAACATGTCGAACGATGCCTCGAACAGGTCGTCCGGAACATCTGCCCGCTCGTGGACCTCGCCGGGGAGGAGTGCGCCGAACGAGTCGGCCGCCCAGAGGACACCGGTCCGGTCATCGAAGAAGCCACGGGTTGCCGGCGAGTCGAACATCGGCGGCCTGACGGCGCTCAGCACGCGGTCTCCCACGTCGAGCGATTCCCCGACGTCGACCCAGCGCATCCGCTCGATCGGCAGCTCCACGTCACCGGCCAGCCGCTGGAAGATGGCGAAGCTTGCGACGAGGGTCGCGTCGGGGCACATGTCGAGCACCGGGAGAAGGTTGCCGATGTGGTCGTGATCGTCGTGGGACAGCACGACCCAACGAACATCCGCGGGGTCGACGATCGAGAATGCCTGCTCCATCCAGTGCTCGCGCACCAGCGAAGCCCCGGTGTCGACGATCACCGGTTCGGCGCCGGCGATGACCAGGCTGTGGGCACCGATGTACGCGCCGGATCCCTCGGGGACGAGGGTGGGGACGAGCCACGTGTCGGCTGCGAAGTTGTAAGGACGGGTGGGAAGCACTTCGGGGACCATGATGACCGGCCTTTCGTCGATTCGCATCACATTCGATACTGTATCACTGTATTGAACACACGCTCGGTGTAGGATGCAAGCATGAGTTCGACGAACGTGCAGAAATCCACGAAGGGCCGGGCGTACTCGTCGTCCCTTCGGGCGCGCCAGGCCGCCGAGACCAGGAGCCAGGTGCTCCTCGCCGCGATCGAGTGCTTCTCGGCCGACGGTTACGCCGGCACCACGCTCGCAGCGGTGGCGGAGCGGGCCGGTGTCGCCGTCGAGACCGTCTACTCCCGGTTCAGGTCGAAGAAGCGGCTCCTGCGCGAGGCGTTCGATGTGGCGGTGGCGGGCGACACCGAACCCGTCGCGTTCGTGGACCGACCCGAGTTCGCGTCGTTCGCAATCGGTACCCCCGACGAGCGTCTCCGCCGGGCGATCCAGGTCTCGACCGACATCCTGATCCGGACGATCGGCCTGTGGACCGCACTGGTCGAGGCGGCGTCGAGCGATCCCGAGATCGCTGGCTGGCGTACCGAGATCGAACGAATGCGCCGGACCGATGTGGGCCGGAGCCTCGAGGTGGTCACGGGCACCAAGCTGACGGCGACGACGATCGATCTGGCCACGGCCTTGATCGGAGCCGACCTGTACCGGTCGCTGACCGGCGACTTCGGTTGGAGCCGCCGGAGGTACGAGCAGGAGATCGCGGCGCTGATGAAGGCCCTGCTCCCCCGTTCGACCTGACCATCATCGAACGGTCGCCCTCGAGCGGCTGGCAGCTGCGAGGATGAGCACCGTGGCAGCGCAGGACGAGAAGGCGACTCCCCTTCACCTCGTGTCGACACCGACACCCGGGCTCTTGAACCAGGTGTTGACCGTCGCCGCGGCCTTCTGCATGGCGCTCGCGATCGGTGGGCTCGTGAACGTCGTCCTGAAGCTGGTCGACCACGAGTGGATCAAGACCTTGAGCGCGTTCGGCAGCACCTGCGTTTTCTGCTTCCTCGCCGTCTTCGTGAGCCTGCAAACGACGTGGGGTCGCCCACGGATCTCGCGGTTCCTGCCACCACCGCGGGACAGGGCCGGCTGACCGCAGCCGGATCGCCGGTGACGTTCGCCGACGGATGAGTCGGGTCAGGTCACGGGGCCATGGAGACGTTCACCGGGGTGGCCGAGTTGTAGTTGGTCCAGTTCCCCAGCTGGCCGGAGCTGTTCGCGCCCCAGCACTTGACGGCCCCACCGGCCACCACCGCGCACGTGTGCTCGGCGCCAGCGACGATGGCCGTCGCACCAGCGAGACCTGTCACGTCGAACGGCTGTCCCAGGTAAGTGGTGCTCTCGTTGCCCAACTGACCCCACCTGTTGCTTCCCCAGCACTTGCCCGCCCCGCCGGCCACCACCGCACACGTGTGGTCGTATCCGGCGGCGATAGCGGTCGCACCGGACACCCCGATCACGTCAACCGGAACGCTGGAGGCGGTGCCGGTCCCGTCACCCAACTTGCGGAAGTCGTTGTAACCCCAGCACTTGGCCGTCCCGCTGGCCCCCAGGGCACACGTGTGAAAGACGCCCGTGGTGATGGCGGTCGCGTCCGCGACGCCGGTCACATCGACCGCCGTGGTCGAGTTGACGAAGTTCGCGCTGCCCCAGCACTTGACCGTCCCACCCGCCAGCAGCGCACAGGTGAACCCGTTGCCCGCGGTGACGGCGGTCGCACCGGACACCCCGATCACATCGACCGCCGTGTACGAGATGGTGGTGGTCCCGTTGCCCAACTGGCCGGACTCGTTCCTGCCCCAGCACTTGACCGCACCACCCG
>Ga0190271_10001451_pt1 | contig 13510 bp, 10 predicted proteins | sample Popmic356T_FD_133747 | JGI IMG/M metagenome (GOLD analysis project Ga0190271, IMG submission 133747) | Populus adjacent soil microbial communities from riparian zone of Weber River, Utah, USA - 356 T | ecosystem: Environmental > Terrestrial > Soil > Riparian zone | place: USA: Utah | collected...
AGCCAGGCGCACCGAGCACGTGCTGTGCCCAGGCGTAGGTCCCCCACTCCCCCGTGTCGGCCACGAGCCGCGGGCCGAGCAGGTCGGAGAGGAAGTCCCCGATCTGGGTGAGCACCTGGCTCCACAACAGCTTGCCCATCGAGCCCTCCGGTCCCGGCGCCTCACCGAGCTCCATCGACTCCTGGACTCGTACGGCGATGAGCTGCACCATCCGCACGCGCTCGTACAGCTCGCCGAGGGCGACCTGCACGAGCGGGTCGTCCTGCTTGCCCTCGTGCGCCACGAGGGCGCTGACCTTCTCGAGCACCTCCGCGAGACCGCTGCCCCCGAGCGTGGCCGAGTGCTCCCTCTCGAAGCGCAGCGTGGTCAGGGTGACGCCCCACCCGTCGCCCTCGGCACCGAGCCGGGCGTCGTCGCCGACGAACACGTCGGTCAGGTACACCTCGTTGAACGACTCGCCACCGGTCATCTGCCGGATCGGGCGCACCTCGACGCCAGGGGCGTCCATCGGGATGACGAAGGTAGTGAGGCCGCGGTGCTTCGCCTCCCGGTCGGTCCGCGCGATGAGCAGTCCGAGCTCAGCGAACTGTGCACCGGAGTTCCAGACCTTCTGCCCGTTGATCAGCCACCCGTCGTCCTTGCGGACCGCCGAGCACGTCAGCGCAGCGAGGTCGGAGCCGGCACCGGGCTCGGAGAAGAGCTGGCAGCAGAGGATCTCGGCGGAGAGCAGGGGGCGCAGCCAGCGCTCGCGCTGCTCGGGCGTCCCATGCACGGCAACGGTCGGTGCGACGAGGTCGATGGTCACCTCGAGCAGCTCGTCCCAGAGCGGGACGTCGAACGCGCTCTCGAGCTCGACGAAGGCCCGCTCGAACTCGAGGTCCAGCCCCTGTCCGCCCTGCTCGACCGGGAGGCACAGTGCCGCGTAGCCCGCGTCGTACTTCGTCTTCTGCCACTGCGCGGCCGCGGACATCAGCGCGCGACCCGACTCCATGTCGTAGACGTTGAAGACGGGGACGGCGTCGGAGCCGACGCCCCAGCCCGCGCCGGACCAGCCCGTCTTCTCGGGCAGCTGCTCCTGGAGCCACGCGTGGGCGCGGCTCCGGAACTCGTCCAGCGTGGGCACGGTGGATCGTCCTTCGGGTGCGTGGGAGACCACCGTCATCAGCGCTTCTCGCCTGCCTCGGCGTCGTCGGCGGGCGCATCGGTCTCGCTCTGGTCGCCCGGACCGTCGCCCGGACCGTCGCCCGGACCGTCGGCCGCGCCTGTCTGCGGCACGGGTGGCCGGACCACGCGCTGGCGGCGCTCGAGCCCGGAAAGGGAGACGGCTCCGACCAGGACGGCCCCGTAGAAGAACTGCGTGACCCACGGGTCGTTGCCGGCGAGCTGCAGACCCTTGGTGATCATCGCGAGGAGGTAGACCGCGACGACGGTGCCCCAGATGTTGAACCGGCCCGGGCGGAACTGCGTGCGACCCAGGAAGGCGGCAGCGAAGACCGGGAGGATGTAGTCGCCACCGGTGCTGGGACCGGCAGCACTGATCCGCGTCAGCAGGATGATCCCGCCGATCGAGGCGACGACGCTGCAGATGATGAAGGCGAGCCAGGTGAGGCGTGCGGTCCGCACACCGGCGAGACGGGCCGCGTCCTTGTTCCCGCCGGTGGCCTCGATGTAGCGGCCGATCGGGGTGAGATCCATGACGTACCACCCGACGAGGGCGATCCCGAGCATCACGAAGAAGGGCACTGGGATCCCCGCGAGGCGGTATGCCGCGATGTCGAGGAACTCCACGGGGAGGCCGACGATCTGCTGTCCCTCCGTCACCCGGAGCAGCAGCGCGAACAAGATGGCCTGGATGCCGAGGGTGGCGATGAACGAGTCGACGCGGAACTTCACCACCACGACGGAGTTGACACAGCCGACCACCGCACCGAACACGAGGGCGGCGACGCAGGCCAGCCAGACGTTCCAGCCCTCGTTGACCGTCAAGTAGGCGACCACCGCGGCGGAGCATCCGAGCATGGCACCGATGGACAGGTCGAAGACACCCGCCGACAGTGCGAAGGTCAGGCCGATCGCGACGATCGTGGTGACGGCCTGCTCGTTGGCCAGGGTGGTCCACGTCGTGCTCGTCAGGAAGAGGTCGGGGATCGTCACCGCGAAGACGACGAACATGATGCCGAACAGGTAGAGACCTGCGATCCGCCGGACGCTCAGCAGGCTCAGCAACCGGGCTGCGTCGAAGGAACGGCGGGCGGTCGGGGGTGCCTCGGCGCCGACCGGTGGCTGGTCGGCCACGGTCTCTGAGGTCGTTTGGTCAGCTGTGCTGGGCAAGACGCACATCCTCGGTGTGGTGACGGTCTTCTTCGAGTACGGCGAGGTCGATCTCTTCTGCGGTGAGATCGGCTCCCTTGAGCTCGCGGACGACCCGTCCACGCGCCAGGATCAGCACGCGGTGACAGAGCCGGGCCAGCTCTTCGGAGTCCCCCGACGAGACGAGGACCCCGAGGCCCTCGGCGGCGCGGTCGGCGACGATGGAGTACAACGCCACCTTGGCGCCGACGTCGACCCCCTGGGTGGGCTCGTCGAGCAGCAGCACCTTCGGCTCGAGCCGCAGGCACTTCCCGAGCACCACTTTCTGCTGGTTGCCGCCGCTCAGGTTCATGAACGTGGCACCCGGGTTGGCCGGGCGTACGTCGAGCTCGTCGATCCAGTGCACTGCCTCTCCCCGGCGCCGGCTCCCCCTCAGGAAGCCGAGACGCATCAGCGAGCGAAGCTCGGGCAGCACGACGTTCTCGGCCACGGAGAACGAGGTGATGGCGCCGTTGCGGCCTCGGTCGACGTGCACCGTCGCAATGCCGGCGCGGAGGGCCGCGCGCGGGTCGCTGCTCTGCAGCAGGGCGCCGCCAACCTCGATCTCGCCTGCCGTGCGGCGGCGCGCCGCCGACATCAGCGGCACGACCTCGTCGCGGCCGCTGCCGAGGAGCCCGGCGAGCCCCACGATCTCCCCCTCCCCGACCGAGAGGTCCAGGGAGCGGAGGTCGATGCCGGCGAGGTCGCGGACCTGGACCGCCGGCTTGGTCTGCTCGACCGCGTGCGTGGTCTCGAAGCTGTCGATGGAGCGACCCAGCATCGTGCGGATGAGCTCCTCGTGCGTGAGGTCGGCGACCTGCCGGTCGGCGACCGTGCGGCCGTCGCGGAACACGGTCACCCGGGTGGCGACCTCGAACACCTCGTCGAGCCGGTGCGACACGAACAGCACGCCGATCCCGTGCGAGGCCACGCGGCGCATGAGCGCGAAGAGGCGGTCGACCTCGCCCCGCGGCAAGGTCGCCGTGGGCTCGTCGAGGACGATGAGCCGGGCCGAGTGCTCCCAGTCCTGCAGCGCGCGGATGATGGCGATCATCGTCCGGTGAGCCGGCGGAAGGGTGCCCACCGGCGCCGTGACGTCGACGTCGACGCCGAACCGGTCCAGGAGAGCACCGACCCGCTCGCGCTCCGACTTCCAGTCGATGCGCCACAGGCGCCCGGTGGGAATGCCGTGCGCGAGGGCGCAGTTCTCGACCGCGGACATCGACTCGACGAGTCCCAGGTTCTGGTGGATGAACCGCATCCCCAGCCGGTCGGCCTCGTCGGCCGAGCCGAGGGTGAACGACTCCCCGTCCACCGTCGCGCTCCCGACTGCGTCGGGCTGGTGGTACCCCGCCAGCAGCTTGATCAGGGTCGACTTCCCGGATCCGTTCTGGCCGACGAGGGCGTGGATCTCACCGGTGGCGACCTCGAGGGTGCCGTCGGCGAGCGCCACCTGTCCGGGGAAGGTCTTGACCACCCCGGACAGGTGGAGCAGAGGCTGGGCCTCGCTCATGATTAGCCGTTGACCTTCCAGAGCTCGGCGAACTGGTCGGCGTAGCCCTCCGGACCCTTCCACAGCTCCTTCGGGTCACCGATCGTCTCCTTGGTCTGGATCCAGATCGGCAGCAGGTTCTCCGAGTCAGCGTCCAGGCTGTCGCCGTTGAACTCACGCGCGAGGACGTCCAGCGCCTTGTACGCCATCTGGCCGACGCCCTGGGGGATCGTGGCTGTCTGGAGACCACCGTTCGCGATGCTCTCGGCCGTCGCCTCGTTGCCCGACTGCCCGATGATCTGGACGTTCTTGTCGAGGCCGGCGGCGCGCAGCGCCTCAGGAACGCCCAGGCTCATGTCGTCGAAGGACATGACGAGCAGGTTGACGTCGGGGTTCTGCTGGAGGTAGCTCACGATCGCGGACGGCACCTTGGTGCCGATGTCCGTCGCCGAGAACTCGAGCACGTCGTTGGTGCACTCCGAGCACACCGCCGCGAGCTCCGCCTCGTAGGCCTTCTGCTCCGCGACGAGGGTCGGGAAGTCCGGCACGTTGACGAAGACCGACTTCGCCTGGCCGTCCAAGGTCACCGCCGCATAGTCCGCGAGCAGCTTGCCGCGCTCCTCGTTGTCCTCGACCGGGTTGATGTCGAACGTGATGCCCGGCGTCCCCGGGGGGTTCGCCGAGGCCCAGTCGACGACCGGGATGCCGGCCTTGGCCGCCTCGTCCAGCTCGCGCTGGTAGACGACCACCGGGACACCGGAGGTCAGGATCGCGTCGGGCTTCGGGTTGGCCGAGAGCGCCCGGTCCCAGGCGGCCACGATCTGCTCGGGCGTGGTGCCCTGGTCGACGTAGGTCATGTTCCAGCCCAGCGACTCGGCAGCGTCGTCGAGCTCGTCGCCGATCTGCTGGCAGATGCCGACACCGCACTGGAGGAACGTGATGTTCTTCCCGGTGTCCGGCTTCTTGCTGAGCGGCTCGGTGACACCGACGCTGGTCGGCTCCTCGAGCGCGGCGTCGACCGCGGTGGAGGCCTCCTCCAGCGCCGGGTCGGCGCTCTCCGACGAGCTCGAGTCCCCACCCGAGGAAGCTGTGTCGGGTGTGTCCTTGCTGCAACCGGAGACGGCCAGGGTGGCGGCCGCCAGTCCGATCGCGAGAGTTGCGAGACGTGGCTTCACAGGTTCCCCTTGTGGTGAGTTGCTGGATCTGGATTTCTGCGCTGTGAGCCCGATCACTCCAGCCAGTTGCGATAATGTAGACGCTCTACAGATAGTAAGTCAACGACTCTGAATTAAGTCATGGATGCGTGCCGAAAATGCTCGCCCTTGGCCGCTGTTGAAATGGTGGCCAGGAAACCGCAATTCAGGCGTCAATCGCGCACCAGGGAGGCGGAAGATGAAGGTCCTCGCTCTGACCGGAGGGCACTCGTTCGATCGTGACGCCTTCGGGTTGTTTCTTGATTCACTACCCTGTGAGACCACGTGGGCCGAGCAGCCACAGGCTCTGGAGCTGATGGCGAGCGACGCGAGCGACGAGTTCGACGTCACCCTCCACTACGACATGCCCGGCGCCCGGCCGGTGCCTGTCCTCCCTCCTCCCGGCTTCGCCGAGCGGGTCCGCGCCCGGACCGAGGCCGGCCGGGGCTTCGTCGTGCTCCACCACGCGATCGCCTCCTGGCCCGCCTGGCCGGCCTGGGCCGAGCTGGTCGGCGGGCGCTACCTCTACCGCGGCGGCGAGCTCAGGCAGCGGGTCTGGCCCGACTCGGGCTTCCGTCAGGCCGTCCCTCAGCACCTCACCGCCGTCGACCACGAGCACCCCGTCGTCGCCGGCCTGGCCGACGGCCTCGACCTGGTGGACGAGACCTACCTGTGCCCGGTCTTCGAGGACGAGGTCACCCCGTTGCTGCGCACCGACGCCACCATCGACGACTCGGTGCACACCTCCACCGTCGAGGCGACGGACGGCCGAGCGCCGGGCGAGGCCGCCTGGAGCCACCCCGCCGGGTCCTCCCTCTCGGCGTGGACCAGGACCGTGGGACGCAGCCGCGTGGTCTACATCCAGCCCGGCGACACCGGCGCCACCCTGGGCGACCCTTCCTACCGACGGCTGGTCGCGAACGCCGTGGGCTGGGTCTCCCCGGTCAGCTGATGTCGATCACTGCGCGGCCGACGATCTCGCCGCGCGACAGTGCGGTGTAGGCCTCGGGGGCCTCGTCCAGCGAGTACCGGCGGGTGATCACGTCCTTGGGGCTGACCACGCCCTGGCGCACGAGGTTGATCAGCTGCGGCATGTCGGTGCGCGCACGGGCGCCGTACGAGCCGAGGATGCTCAGCTTGCGACGGACCAGCCGGGCCAGGTCGATGTCACCGCGCGAGCCGGCCGGGGCGATGCCCACGACGACCGCTCGCCCGCCGTCGTCGAGCACGTCCACAGCCAGGGCGAAGGTGTCCTTGCGGCCGAGCGCCTCGAAGGCGACGTCGACCCCTTTGCCGCCTGAGAGCTCGATGATGCGTGCTGCGGCGTCCTCGGTCAGCGAGTTCACGACGTCCGTCGCACCGAGCGCCTTGGCCGCAGCGAGCTTCTCGTCGCTCACGTCCACCGCGATCACCTGGGCGACACCGGCGGCCCGGGCGAACTGGATGACGCTGGACCCCACTCCCCCGGCTGCCACCACCGCGACCTTGTCGCCCATCCCCAGGCCGGCGACGTTGCTGACGGCGCCGTAGGCGGTGAAGGAGCTGCAGCCCACGATGGACACGTCGGCAAGGTCGACGTCGTCCGGGACCGCGAAGACGTCGGTGGCCGGGACCACGCAGTACTCCGCGAGACCGCCCATCGAGTACATCCAGACCGGCGAGCCGTCGTCGCGGAAGAGCCGCGTGGTGCCGTCGTACAGGGTGCCCTTGAGGCGGTTGTAGGCGAAGAACGTCTCGCACAGGTCCTCGTGGCCGCGCACGCAGTGCCGGCAGGTCCCGCACGGCATGATGAAGCTGCACACCACCCGGTCGCCGACGGACACGCCGGTCACGTCAGGACCCACGCCTGCCACGGTTCCGGACACCTCGTGACCGAGCACGGCGGGCACCGGGAAGGCGACCTCGGACTTGAGGACATGCAGGTCCGTGTGGCACACGCCGCACGCCGCGACCTGGATGAGCACCTCGCCACGCGACGGCTCGGGCCGGGTCAGCTCCTCGATCTGCAGGGTGGGCGAGTCGCCCGTGAACACAGCGGCCTTCATCGGTTCGCTCCTGTCGTGGCGGGTTGCGGGGAGTCGACGCCCGTTGCGGTCAGTAGCGGAGCCAGCATGTCAGGGACGTCCTCCCAGGCCTGGGTGGAGTCCATCTCGTCGGCGAAGCTCGTGTCGACGATGAGCTGTTCCGCGCCGGCCTCGACGGCGGTGGCCAGGTCCGCGAGAGCCCCGTCGAGACCGGACCCCCCGGCTCCGACCGGGGCGGTCGGGCGCTGCGTGTAGCAGCGGAGGAACAGCCGCAGCGGCGCCATGCCCTCCGGGCGCTGCTCGGCCATGTCGGCCAGGTGGGCACGCAGCTCGTCTGCGGTCCCCCGGGTCGGGTTCCAGATGTCGAAGTAGCGCGCCGTGCGCCGCAGCCCGGCCCGGGACCGCAACCCGGAGAGCAGCGGGAGGTGCGGCTGCAACGGCTTGGGTCCCATCGCGGCCTCAGGGATGTCGAAGTGCTCGCCGTGGTGCTCGATGGGGTCGGGCCCCCAACACGCGCGCAAGGCCTCGATGAGCTCGTTCATGCGGCTGCCCCGCGTGGTCGGGTCGACGTCCATCTGTGCGTGCTCCTCGTGCGACCACCCGGCGGAGAGCCCGAGGACCATGCGCCCCCCCGACAGCACGTCGAGGGTGGAGACCCGCTGGGCCAGCTCGACCGGCCGGTGGTAGCCGGCCACCAGCACGCTCGAGCCGATCATCAACCGCTCGGTGGTTGCTGCGGCGAACGCGAGGAGCTCGGTGGGGCCGAGGATGGACTTGTACGCCGGGTGCACCGAGGTGTCCTGCCGGCCGGCGTACCCCGAGGTGTTCCCGGTGGGGTAGAACAGGTGCTCCTGCGCCCAGAGACTGGCGTAGCCCAGCTCCTCGGCTCGCCTGCAGAAGCGCTGCACCGTCGCACCGTCCACGTGCGGACCCAGCTGCGGCATTGCGAGCCCGATGCCGACCGTCACAGCAGGGTCACGGTCCCCGCGGTGCCGTCGACCTCGACCATGGCGCCGTCCGGGATACGCAGGGTCGCGTCGTTGACGGACACGGCGCAGGGCAACCCGAGCTCGCGGCACACGATGACTGCGTGCGTGATCGTGGCGCCGACGTTGACGACGACGGCGGCGGCGGGGACGAACAGCGGCGTCCAGGCCGGGTCGGTCTGGGGCGCCACCAGGATGTCGCCGGGGCCGTAGTCGCCCACGTCGAAGGGGTCGGTGATGATCCGGGCACGGCCGCGCGCGATGCCCGGCGAGCCGCCGACACCCGTGAGCACGTCGCCCGCTGCCGACTTCTCGACCGTGCGGCCGGTGCGCCGCGGCCACTGCGAGAGCGGCTTGTTCTCGGTGAGGAAGAACGGCGGCTCGAGCTCGAAGAGCAGCTTGTAGTCCTTCAGGCGCGTCGCCAGCGTCTCCTTGAAGGAGTCCGGGTCGGCGACGAAGGCCTCCAGCTCGTCCTCGCGCACCATGGTGATGTCGTGGTGGTCCTCGAGGACCCCCCGCTCGACCATGCGCCGGCCGAGCTCGTAGAACGCCATCCGCATCTCGTTCATCGAACGCACGCACGAGGTCTTCGTCCGCTCGCGCCACGGCATCCAGCGCGTGATCGAGGCACAGCCGTTGAGGAACGCTGCACGCGCCTCGTCGGTGGGCATCCGCTCGGCGAGCTCCTTGGTCAGCTTCTCGCGCTTGATCCGGTTGTTGTCGTGGATGGCGTGCGGGTCCGACGTCTCGTCACTGCGCCGCATCCCGTCGATCGAGATGAGGGCGAGCTCAGGCTTGGTCTCCCAGCTGTCCGAGCGCAGGTCCCACTCGTTGGGCGCCCGGGAGCCGAACTCGTAGAGAAAGTCCTCGAACTGGCTCAGGAACTGCTCGGCAGCAGGGTCGTCACTGGCCTGGATTCGCTCCAGGAGGCCGCTGGTTCCCGCGTCGAAGAGCCGGGTCAGCTCCTCGGATCCCCTGGCGATGCGACCGAGCCGCCACATCGCGAACGAGGGAGCAGCTGAGTCGACCTCACCGAGGCCGCTCATGAGGTCGCCGAGGCTGTCGACCTCGCCGATCTCGGCGAGCAGCGCACCGACGGTCGCAGGCCCCACGGTCGACAGGGTCGTGGTCGGCACGTGGTAGCCGTAGCTGTAGACCAGGTCGTCGGTGAAGCGGCGGGCCCGCTCGACGAGCTCCTCGTCCGACAGCGTCGCCAGGTCCGGGCGCGACTCGCGCGCCACCCGGGCGCGGCGCTTGGTCTCCTCGACCTCGGGGAAGCTCGTCGTGGTCAGTGCCCAGGTGGTCTTGTCCAGCAGGCCGCCGGTCAGCGCCTCATCGACGTGACCCTCCTTCTCGACGTACGCCGGAAGGTCGGCGTGGTCGCCCACCCACAGGCTGTTCCAGACCGGGACGGTCATGCCCGGCAGACGCGCCCCGATCAGCTCGGTGACGGAGAAGTTGACGTAGTGGTAACCCGCGAAGTTGCCGATCGTCTCGGGCATCGTCTCGTCGAGCTCGTCGTCGCGGTGCGTGCCCAGGGTGCGTACGTAACCCTCGCGCCACCCCAGGTTGAGGCCCTTGTTCCACACCAACGTCGCGTTCAGCGGACTCGACGGGTCCGGAAGCACCTCACCGGCGTTCGCGCGGGTGTAGACCGGGTAGCGAGAGGACACCTCCCAGTCGGTGATCCAACGCTCGAGCTCGAACTCGTCCTCAGCCATGCCGTGCCTCATCAGATAGTTAGCGGGGTCGCAATAAAGAAACGCTTGGGATATAACAACACGAAGACGGCTTCGCGCCAAGGCCGATTTCCGTGGGACTGAGGTCCCGATTCCTCGAGGATGGCACTCGTCATGAACACGACACCGCTCGGCCGCAAGGCCGCTAGCACTCCCCACAAGACGGCGCTAGCCACGCCTGGACACGCGCTCACGTGGGCCGAGCTGGCCGATCAGACGGATCGGGCGGCCCGATGCCTGGCCGTCGCGGACCTCGGCGAGCACCGTCGCGTCGCCGTCATGGCGATGAACTCCGTGGACACCGTCCTGGCGCATCTGGCGGCTCTGCACTCCGGTCTTTCTATAGTTCCCATCAGTTTTCACCTGACCGCGAGAGAGGTCGCCTACGTCCTCGAGGACAGCGCAGCAGGAGCGATCCTCTGTGACACCACCACGGCCGACGTCGCCCAGGAGGCTGCCGAGCTCGCCGGCGGGGTGCCCGTGCTCAGCTGGACCGAGGACCGTGACCCGGCCTCGTCCTGGAGCACATTGCTCGCCTCGGGCGCCCAGGCTCCCCCGCTCGACCTGGGCCTGGCTCCCCGGCCCAACCTGCTCTACACCTCTGGCACGACCGGGTTCCCCAAGGGCGTCGAGCGCCCCGCCCGGCTGCCGGTGACCGTGCGCGACTACCTCGAGGCACAGGTCGAGTCGGAGGACGCGGGCACGTTCCTCGCCGTGGGCCCGCTGTACCACACGGGACCGATGCGGGCCGTCCGACGGCTCGCCGGAGGCCGACCCCTCTACGTCCTCCCGGCTTTCGACGCCGAGACGGTGCTCGCGACCTGCGCGCGTGAGCGGGTGACCGGCACCCTCATGGTCCCGACCCACTTCGCACGCCTGCTCGCCCTGCCTGCCGAGACCCGCGCGGCGTACGACGTCTCGCACATGCGGGTCCTGGAGCACACCGGCGCCGCCCGCCCGGTGCCCTTGAAGCAGGCGATGATCGAGTGGTTCGGACCGGTCCTCGTGGAGAAGTACGGCGGCACCGAGACCGGCACGGTCACCTCGATCGACTCCCACGAGTGGCTTGCCCACCCGGGATCGGTGGGGCGCGCAGTCGCCCCCTTCGAGGCGGTCGTCGTCGACGACGACGACCAGGAGGTCGGACGCGGGGTCGAGGGACGGCTGTACTTCCGGGACACCACCGGCCGGGGGATTACGTTCTACGGCGACCCCGACAAGACCGCGGCCGCCCACCTGGCTCCCAACGTGTTCACCGTCGGAGACATCGGCGTGGTCGACGCCGACGGGTACGTCTACATCACCGGGCGGCACAGCGACATGGTGGTGTCGGGTGGCGTGAACCTCTACCCGGCGGAGTCCGAGCAGGTGCTCCTCCGTCACCCGGACGTGGTCGACGTCGCAGTGATCGGGGTGCCCCACGACTCCATGGGCGAGCAGCTGAAGGCGCTCGTGGTGCGATCCGGCGCCGTCACGGGCGACGAGCTGATCGCATACTGCCGCGCGAACCTGGCCCATCCGAAGTGCCCGCGCAGCGTGGACTTCGTCGACACCCTGGGACGCAACCCGATGGGCAAGATCAACAAGAAGGAGCTGCGCGCGCCCTACTGGCCCGTCACAGCATGACCTTGCCGCCGTTGAGCATGAAGGTCTGGCCGGTCATGTAGTCGGACGCGTGCGTGGCCAGGAAGACCGCCAGCGGTCCGGCGTCCCGGTCGGGCTCGCCCAGCCGGCGCATCGGCAATGACTCGCGCAGCTTCTTCACGAACTCCGGGCGGTCCACCTCCCACGCCTCGAACGCGTCGGTGCGCAGCGTGGGGCTGATGATGTTCACGTTGATGCCGTGCTGGCCCCACTCGTTCGCCGCCGTCCTCGTCAGCGCGCGCACCGCTTCCTTGTTCATGTTGTACGGCGTGTTGCCGGTCGTCCCGAGCAGGCCCGACGTCGACGAGAAGTTGACGATCTTGCCCCAGCCCTGGGCCTTCATGCTCGGGAAGACCGCCTGCATCGCCCAGAGACTGGCGACGGCGCCGGTCCTGAAGCTGTACTCGACGAAGGCGACGTCGACGTCCTCGACGCCGGCGTAGACGGTCGACGTGGCCGGTGCGTCCGCGGTGCCGAAGCCCTGGGCGTTGTTCACCAGCACGTGCACCGTCCCGAGCTCGGCGACGGTCCTCTCGACCATCGCGAAGATCTGCGCGCGGTCGCTGACGTCGCAGGCGATCGGCAATGCCGTGCCACCCTCGCCACGGATCTGTTCCGCCACCTCCTCCACGCGCGCCAGGGTCCGGGAGGCGAGCACGACGGCCGCCCCCTCACGGGCGTAGGCGCGCGCGATCGCCTTGCCGATCCCCCGGCCGGAGCCGGTGACGATCGCTACGGAGCCGTCCATCTGACCAGGCATGTGTCTCCTCGGTGGTCTCAGCCGCACTCGGGTCCGGGTGCGGTCACTGCGTCGTCATCGGGCCATCTCATCGGGCCATCGTCATCGGGCCATCGTCGTCGTGCCCCGCAGCAGCCGGCACCCGGCGTCGAACGCGGCGCCAGCCTTGGCTGCGTCGTCGAGCAGCTCCAGGTCACGCACGGGTGTCTCCAGGGAGGCAGGGATCCCCGCGGGCAGAGCGGCGAGGAGCCGGAGCAACGGCAGCTCCCCGTCGCCAGGGAGCAGTCGTGCGGTCACGGCCTCGTCGCGGATCTGCGCGACCCCGCCGCGTGGCGGCTTGCTGGGACCGTCGCACAGCTGGACGTAGGGGAACAGCTCGGGGAACTCGCCGGCCACCGCCGCCACCTGCTCAGGGGTTCCTCCGGACCGATGGAGGTGCAACGCATCGACCAGCACACCGAGGGTCGCGGCGCCGGCCGCCCGTCCCCGTTGGACTGTGCGCACAGCGTGCTCGAACGAGCGGCACTCGGAGAAGCGCATGAACTCGAGGGCGGTCGTGAGGCCGCGCTCCTCGCAGGCCGACGACAACGCGAGGAGACTTGCCAGGAAGCGCTCCTCCTCCGGGTCGTCGCAGACGGTGAGGACGTGGCGCGCGCCGAGCTCGGCTGCGGCGTCGAGGGCCGGCAGCAGGAACCGCAGCTGCGTGCCGGGACGCAGCCTCACCACCTCGACGTCCAGAAGCGTGACACCTTCGCCGTCCATGAGCGAGTGCAGGCTGCGTCGTGCTGTCGCGTCGTGGACCAGGTGCCCGTGGTCGCCGGGCTTCGGCTCGACGATCCGGAGCGTGATGCTGTCGAAGCCCGCGTCGGCCGCGGCTCTGACGATCGCCTCCGCCGGTCGGCCCCGGAGGCTGAGCACCGCGAGCGCCAGCTCGCGTCCCTGGATCATCGACCCGTCAGACGTCGCGGTCGGCCGGGTCCGCGACCGGGATCACGACGTGGCTTCCTCCTGGTCGATGTCCAGCCACCGCTCGAGGAGGTCGTGGAAGTGCCGGATCTTGCTCTCCTGGTACAGCGCCATCGGGAGCCCGTCCATGGGCGCGGTCTCGAGGCCCCTCTGGACGGCCGCGATGTTGGTGCTGTCCTGGTCGAGGATGCGCGCGGTGATGCCCAGCGACGTCGCCTCGGTCCACGAGCCACCATCGCTGATCCACTGGACGTCAGCCGGCGGCGGACGCTCGCCGGTGAACGGCGAGAGCAGGAACACCTCCATGACGGCCTTGTCGTGACGGTCGCCGTAGGGGCGGAACCGGTAGACCACGCGCTGGTAGGCGGCCCAGGGGTG
>Ga0190271_10001452_pt1 | contig 13497 bp, 13 predicted proteins | sample Popmic356T_FD_133747 | JGI IMG/M metagenome (GOLD analysis project Ga0190271, IMG submission 133747) | Populus adjacent soil microbial communities from riparian zone of Weber River, Utah, USA - 356 T | ecosystem: Environmental > Terrestrial > Soil > Riparian zone | place: USA: Utah | collected...
ACATTTCCACGGCTTCCTGATCACGCACGGCGAGGCCATCTCGATCGCCGACTACCTGTCGGTACGGCAGAGCTCGGAGATCGTCTACCGTCCCACGGTGCACTACGCCTATCACCCCAGTGATTCGGCCATCGTGTCGCTGCACGAGTTTGCGGGACGCAACTGGCACCTGCAGGACCGGCAGCGCATCCTGCTCGACGAGATCATCAGCGGCATCGACGAGCTCGGTGTGCTGCTCGCGGGCCACAAGAAAAACGCCTACTGGTTCGGTTCGCAGCTGTCGATCGAGGAAGCGCGGAAACTCGCGCCGCACAACAACGCCACCAGCCTTCAGGTCACGGTGTCGTGCCTGTCGGGAATGATCTGGGCGATGGAAAATCCCAACGCTGGCCTGGTCGAGCCCGACGAAATCGACTTCCGCCGCAATCTCGAAATCTGCATGCCCTATCTCGGCACCATCACGGGTGCGTACACCGACTGGACGCCGCTGCACGATCGCGAGCGCCTGTTTCCGGAAGACCTCGACACCACCGATCCCTGGCAGTTCAAGAACGTTCGCGTCTAGGGCTAGCGCACGGGCGGAGGGTAGTCGTAGGCGGGCGCGCGAAGGCTGGACAGTCGCAGTCCAGTCGCGACGATGATACCCACGAGAGCGAAGGACGCGGCTGCCAGTGCGCGGCGGGGGATTTCGCCCGTGGGCATGTGGTCGAGGCGCTGCAGATCCGGCAGGCCGAACACCAGTACGACCCATAGCGGCATCAGATAAATCACGGTCACCGCTGCGCGCGTCCAGAATTCCGCCGTGAAGCCGAGCGGGCACACTGCGTCGAGCAACTTCCGCATCGGGTGATAGATCGCGAACACCGTGGCGCTGCTGAGCACGAGGGAAATCGCGATGACGGTGAAGAGGGCGGTGTAAGCGGTCATGTCCTTGCTCCTGTCTGTCGGACTCGCGCCCAATGCGCGAGTCCTGGTGCGACCAGGTGGTCGTAAATCGTTTCGCAGACCGCGCGCAGAGGAGGCCAGGAGAACACCCTGGCAAGGCGGCGGTATTCGGGCATTCGCGCCCACAGCGCGAGCACCGCGCGGAAGCCGCTGACGATGCGGCCCTGCTCGTCGCGAAGATAAAGCCTGCGCTCCAGGTGTTCGCGGCGCAGTCCGTAGGCGCCGAGAGGCTGCGCCACCCGCATCGAGTCGTGGAAACGCAGCGGCAGATCGCGGCGCTCGGCGAGCTTCGCGTAACTGCCGATTTCGTAGGAACACACCGGGCAGTCACCGTTGAACCACACTTCGCAGTCACGATCCGCAGCGCGCAAGGGGCGCGGTTTGTCAGAGTCGGGTATCAGGTCGCGCAATGCGCTCGCCAGTGTGTAGTGGCGGAATTCGAATCCCGCCTGCAGCAGGCGCCGCGGGGCAACACGCTGTCCTTCGACCAGCAGCTGCGCCATTTCTCCCATGGCCATTCGCAACACCGCGCCGGGGATGCGAACAAAGAACGGCCGTCGGCAGGCGCGCGCCAGCGCCCGCTGAAAATCCTCCTGGCGTTCCGGACCGGGCGCCACGGCGTTGACCGCGCCGCGCCAGGAGGGCTCGTCGATCACCTGTTCGATGACGCGCAGCAGGTCGGCGATGTGAATCCAGGACATCCACTGCTGCCCGTCGCCGATCCTGGCTGCGAATCCCGCGCGCGCGGGCAGTGCGAGTCGCGGAAATATCCCGCCGTCCACGCCCAGCACCAGGCCGATACGCAAATTTACGGCGCGAATTCCCTGCGCCTCCGCGGCATTCGCAGCGGCTTCGCGTTCCAGGCACAGCCGGGACTGGAATACCTCCTGGGACGGAGAATTTTCATCCAGCCAGACATCACCGCCCGGGCCGTAGAACCCGATGGCACTGGCGCTCACCAGCATACGTGGCGGCCGTGTGCGCGTGGCGCACCAGTCGAGCACGGCTTGTGTGGTCTTGACGCGGCTGTCGATGAGCAACTGACGGCGCGCGTTCGTCCAGGGCGGACCAATCACGGGCGCACCCGCCAGATTCACGATCGCGTCGATGCGCGCATCGGCGGGAATGTCGGCGAGCTTCGTCGCCACGTGCACGTGCGGCCCGAAACGCGCCAGCGCGCGGTCCGCATCCCGCGTCCACACCCAGACCGTGTCGCCGCGTCTGCGCATCGCGCGAACCACGTGGCCGCCAATGAATCCCGTGGCGCCGGTCACCAGTACGCCGCGCCCCGAAGGACGCTCGGCGCTCTCGATCGGGTGACGCACCCATTCGGCCGGGCGGGAATGTTTGAGCGCCGCGAGCGCATCGCGTACGCCCCAGGTCGCCATGCCGATCGCGAGCAACGTGAGCAGCACCGAGAATCCGCCGTACGAAATCTCGCGAAGGGCGGTGGGCTGTTGCAGCCACTCGATCAGAATTGGCGCGAGCGCCATCAACAGCACGCCAAACAACAAGATGAGCAGCGTGTGCAGCAGGCGTTCGAACGCGGAGAGGCGGCGCGTCCGGTCCTCGACCACGAAGTCCGCGGCGGTGATCACGACTTCGAGCAGCAATGCGGCGGCGATAACCAGGGCCCAGGACCCGTGCCATTCGCGCCAGGCCAGCGCCAGGAACACGAACAGGTAGACGAACTCGCGTGCCGCGTGCAGCGCAAGTTCGTGGCGAGCGGCGCGGCGGGAGGGCAGGCGTTCGACCAGTTCATGATTCCACAGGGTGTCCAGGGCACCTAACAAGGTCTGGACGGTGAGCAGCGAGAACACCAATGTCATGGCAACTCCTCCGCGGCGCAGAAGCGCCCGGTCTGGAAGAACACCTGCCCGAGCAAGGGGTGCGTCACGGTCATCGTGAAGCGAAACCATCCGTGCCCGAGATCGATGTGTTCGACTTGCGTGACTCCGGGAGACAGCAGGCCCGGCAGCCACAACCGAATTCCAAAGCCGAGATCAAAGTAGTACCCGCGGCTCACGAAGTGCAACACGCCGCCTTTCTCGAACGTGTCGAGTGGCATGCACAGGCGTGCGGGCAATTTCTCGATGAGGAAGCCGTCGTCGGTGACGACCTTGGTGGACCGCACGAGATCGCGGGTGCCATCGGCCCACAGATATTCGCGATTCCAGGCGACGCCGTGCGCATCGGGTCGCACCAGCACGCGCGCGGCGACGTTGATTTCCGCCCGCGGCGCCACCGGAGTGCCGAACAGCATGCCGAGCCAGCCAATCACGCGACCGAGCGTGCTGGCATGCACCACTTCGAACGTGCCGGCGTAGCTGGCGTTCGCCGTGGCATCGGCGAAACGTTCGCGCACCGCTTCGGGTAACCGGCCCCAGGCGTCGGGCCCAAGCACGTCCCGCAGGCCGTGCCGCACGCCGCCACCCATTCGCTCTCGCGTCAGTGGCCCCGGCAGTGTGGTGACCTGAGACATGTGCGTTTCCTATTCGCCGATGACCTTGGCGATGCGCTCACCCATGCGCATCATCTTGAGCAGCGTCTTGCGCGGCAGCCGCTTCACGGAGTCGTACCAGCGCGTGACGGTCTCGAGAAATTCGAGCTGCGTGACGATGCGCTCGCGAACCGCGGCCGGGGTTTCGCGATCCGCCTTGAGCATTGCCGCGCATTCGCGTAGCGCCGCGAGCGTGGGGTCCAGCTCGCGCCGCTTGCGGCCTTCCATGATCACGCGGATGACTTCCCAGGTGTCGTGCTGGGCAGTGAAGAAGTCGCGCCGGTCGCCCAGCACGTGGGTTATCTGCACCAGCTCCCAGCCGAGCAACTCCTTGAGGCCGGTGCTGACGTTGGAACGCGCGATTCCCAGCGTCTCGCCGATCTCGTCGGCGTTCAGCGGCTTCTCGGCCAGGTAGAGCAGGGCATGGAGCTGCGCGACGGAGCGGTTCATGCCCCAGCGGCTGCCCATTTCGCCCCAGTGGACGATGTAGCGCTGCATGGTGTCGGTGAGGTGCATATTGTCTTGCCTGTAATTTCTGTCTTGACAGAAATTATAGACGCGCCAATGATTGCCGCAAGTGCCAGGTGACATTAACAGGCGGTTTTTGATGGACGACGCACGGAAATCCCTGCCGCCCCTGCCCGCGAGCCTGGCCACACATCGCGTGCGCCACGGCGCCGTCGTCGACGTGGTCGAGGGCGAAGTGACCTTTCAACCGGCAAGAGGGCTCTGGTTCCTCGGAATGCTGGCCGGCGCCGTCGCTGGCGCGGTGTTTTTCTTCACCGTCCCCGGGTTTCTGTTGTTCCTCGTCAGCACAGCGGCCGTGTTGCTGTTCGGTCATTCATTGGGCAGCCATCGCAAGCTGGTTCACGACAGCTACCAATGTCCGCGGTGGCTCGAGTACACCTTCGTATATCTCGGCGTTCAGGTGGGCCTTGCCGGCCCCATCGGACTGCTGCGCCAGCACGAGATGCGCGACTACGCGCAGCGTCTGCCCGACTGCCATGCCTATCTACGTCACGGCAGCGCGTTCTGGCGCGATGCCTGGTGGCAGCTCTGCTGTGAACTGCGGCTGGTGCGCACCCCCGTGATCCGGCTCGAAGAACGCGTCGCCGCCGATCGCTTCTATTGCTGGCTCGAGCGGACCTGGATGGCGCAGCAGATTCCGTGGGCCATCCTTTTCTATTTCTGGGGCGGCTGGGCTTTTGTCTGCTGGGGTGTCTGCGCACGCGTCACGGCGGGTGTGTTCGGGCACTGGATCATCGGTTTCCTCGCGCACAACCATGGCGAAGTCGAACGCGTCGTCGTCGGTGCCGCCGTTCAGGGCCGCAATGTGCGCTGGACTTCGCTGCTCACCATGGGCGAGTGCTGGCACAACAATCACCATGCGTATCCCGGGTCGGCGCGCCTCGGACTGCAACCCGGCGAATGGGATCCGGGCTGGTGGGTTCTGACGGGCCTGCGACGGGTCGGCCTGGTCTGGGCTATCCGGCTGCCCGCCGACCTTCCGTCACGCCCGGAACTGCGAGAGGCCATCGCCCTTCCGGGTCATCCCGCATGACTGACGATCCGGTGCCGGAAAACAGGCTGCCTTTTCGCGGCTGGTCGCCTCTGGTGGGCGGCGTGCTCGCGGGAATCGTGTTGCGCCTGATCTATTCGGGCAAAGCCGGCGATGCGTACGCGCCGATGATGCAATCCTTCATATTCGCCTCGCCGGTGCTGGTCGCCGTCGTCACCGTGTACATCGCGGAGATGAAATCGCGGCGAACCTGGTCTTACTACTTCCTGATGCCGGCGCTGGCGAACATCCTGTTCGTCGTCGGCACTCTGCTGATCCTCATCGAAGGCTGGATCTGCGCGATCCTCATCGTCCCGCTGTTTGCTTTGGTCGGTGGAATCGCGGGGATCGTGATGGGCGCGATCTGCCGGGTCACCCAATGGCCGCGCCGAAGCATCGTCGGTTGCGTGGCGTTGTTGCCATTGATCACAGGCTCGCTCGAACAGCGCCTGCCATTGCCGTACCGGGAGCGGGTCGCGATGCGCGAAATCGTGGTGCGAGCCACCGCTCCGGCGGTGTGGCGCGAACTCATCGATGCCCGCCGGATCGAGCCCGGCGAAATCGGCGACGCCTGGCTCTACCGGATCGGTGTGCCGATGCCGATCGCCGGTATTGCCGATACGCAGGGCGGCGAGCATTTGCGGCACATCACCATGGGCAAGGGCATTCACTTCGACCAGGTCGCGACCGAGTGGCGCGAAAACGAGAGCGTGAGCTGGCGTTACCGCTTCGCCGACGATTCATTCCCGGCCGGCGCGCTCGATGACCACGTGCGCATCGGTGGCCACTATTTCGACCTGGGCGAAACGCAGTACTCGTTGAGCACCAGCGGCGGCCATACCCGGCTGCGCATCCGCATGAAATACCGCGTGAGCACGCGCTTCAACTGGTACGCGGGGCCGATAGCCGATCTGCTCGTCGGGAATTTCGCCGACGTCGTGGTGCGCTTCTATGCGCGGCGTGCCGAACAGGCACCGAAACCTCAGCCGGGAGCGGCTTCGTAGCCGATTTCGACGATGACATAGGCGCGTTCACCGCCCGGCAGCGCCACTTTCACTTCGTCATCGAGGGCCTTGCGCATGAGTGCGCGCGCCAGCGGCGCGTCCATGCTGATGTAGCCCGGCGCGCTGTCGAATTCGTCTGGACCGACGATCCGGTACTTTGTTTGTTTGCCATCGTCATCCTCGAGTGTCACCCAGGCGCCGAAAAACACGCGCTTCGGGTCCGAGGGTGGCTTGTCCACCACGGTCATGCCGTCGAGGCGTTTGCGCAGAAAACGCACCCGCCGGTCGATCTCGCGCAGCCTGCGTTTTCCATAGGTGTATTCGGCGTTTTCGGATCGATCACCCTGGGCCGCGGCCTCGGAAACCGCCTGCGTCACGCGCGGGCGCTCCACGCGCCACAACTCGTCCAGCTCTTGTTTGAGGCGTGCTGCACCTGCGGGGGTGATGAATTGCGATCCGGGTTTCTCTGTCGGTCGGTAGCGGCTCATGCTTTCAAAACATATGTGATGGGCGTCTCAGTCACGGCAGCCCTTGGCCCCAGGGTTCTGTGCAGCGGCTCACAGCCGTTTCGGGGTGGTCAATCTACGCTTTCTACCCATGGCAGCCCGTTACTACACGCACTTTGTCACGAGCGCTGAGCCCGCGCACTCGAGCGAATGGAGCGGAGTCATCGAGCTGACGCACCCGCTCGGTGAACGCCGCGATTCGAAGGAACTGCGCCGGCTGCTGGCCGCGAATTTCGAGATCGACGCCGAGGACATCAAGATTCTGCAGGTTGCGAGACTTCACTGACGCTATTTTCGATTTTTGGCATATCCCCTAGCGGACTTCTTTCCCTTCATCGAAAGTCCGCCTTCTCAAGCCCCAGGCCCCAAAAGCTTGGGGCTTTTTTTATACTCGGTCCCATCGCAAATAATTCGTGGGGATCCCCATGTTCAATCGTCTCGACGTCATGGCATCGGCTGCCGTGCTGACGGCTGCCGCACTCGTGGCGTGCGCTGCGCCCGCACCCAGGCAAGCCACAGCACCCCCTCCCGCCAAGGTGCTGCCGCCGCTCAAGTCCGGCCTGGACCTCTCAGGCTTCGACCGCGGCGTTCGACCACAGGACGATCTGTACCGTTTTGCCGGCGGCGGCTGGCTGGCCAGGACGGAGATTCCACCGGATCGCTCCAACTACGGGTCGTTCATCATTCTCGACGACCAGGCCCAGGAAGAGGTCAGGCAGCTCATCGTGGCGGCGTCCACGCAATCGAACCGCCCGATGGGCTCCGATGCGCAGAAGGTCGGCGACTTCTATCTCTCGTACATGGACAACGCGAGAGTAGAAAGTCTGGGCATCGCCCCGCTCAGGGATGAACTGGCGCGCATCGACGCGATCGCCACGCCGCGCGATGTGGCGCGATACATCGGCCGTTCACAGCGCCTCGGCATGGCGCAACCGTTCGCATGGTTCTCGGCACCCGACAACGGGAATTCCTCGGTCTACCTGGGCGCGCTCTACCAGAACGGGCTCACCATGCCCGACCGGGACTATTACCTTTCTCCGGACGAGAAGTACGCGGGGTTCCGCGCGAAGTTCGCCGAGTACGTCGAGCAGATGCTGGCGCGCGCCGGCGAACGTGATGCGCGGTCGGCCGCCGCGCGCATCGCGGCGCTCGAGACCCGCATCGCGAACTACCAGTGGACCAAGGTGCAGAACCGCGATCCGGTGAAGACCTACAACCCGATGAGTTTGCCCGAGTACCAGAAGCTCGCGCCGGGCTTCGACTGGCTGGCGTTCTTCGAAGGAATGGGCGCTCCTGTACAGAAGCTCGACGTAAACCAACCGCCGTTCATCAAGGGCATGGCACAACTGGTGAAGACAGTGCCCGTTTCCGACTGGCGCGTGTATTTCAAATTCCAGCTGCTCGATGACTACGCGCCGGCGTTGTCGGCGCAGTTCGCTGATCTCGAATTCGGGTTCCACCAGAAGACGCTCAATGGCGTGCCCGAGCCTCGTCCGCGCTGGCGTCGTGCGGTGGATTCCATGGACAACAACATGGGCGAGCTCATCGGCCGCATGTTCGTCGAGTCGCACTTCGGCGCCGAAGCGAAGGCGCGCATGCTCGGGCTGGTCGGCAACCTCATCAGGGCTTTCGATGTTTCGATCGACGATCTCGAATGGATGAGCGCGGCGACGCGCGCCGAGGCGAAGAAGAAATTGTCGAAGATCACCGTGAAGATCGGCTACCCCGACAAGTGGCGCGACTATGGCGCCCTGACCGTGCGTGGCGACGATCTCGTGGGCAATCTCCTGCGCGCTTCCGAGTTTCAGCATCAGCGATACATCGCGCGCACCGGCGGGCCGGTGGACAAAGGCGAATGGCTGATGACGCCGCAGACCGTCAACGCGTACTACAACTCCACCACCAACGAGATCACGTTTCCCGCCGCCATCCTGCGCTGGCCGTTCTACGACATGACCGCCGACGACGCGGTGAATTATGGCGGCATCGGATCGGTGATCGGCCACGAGATCAGCCATGGTTTCGATGATTCGGGCCGGCAGTTCGACGGCGACGGAAATCTGCGCGACTGGTGGACGGCCGAAGATGGCGTGAAGTTCAAGCAACGCGCCGGAGAACTGGTGAAACAGTTCGCGGGCTACACCGTGCTCGACAACCGCCATCTCAACGGCGAGCTCACGCTCGGCGAGAACATAGGAGACTTGTCCGGCATGGCGGTGGCGTTCAAGGCCTACAAGCTGTCGCTGGGCGGAAAGGCCGCGCCGGAAATAGACGGCTTCACCGGCGATCAGCGCTTCTTTCTCGGCTGGGCGCAGGTGTGGCGGCGCAAGTATCGCGATACCGAGTTGCTCAAGCGCCTGGTCACCGATCCGCACAGCCCGAGCGAGTTTCGTGCGAATGGGCCGACCAGCAACATCGACGCTTTCTACGACGCATTTGCCGTGAAGCCCACGGATCGCATGTATCGAGCGCCAGACGAGCGTGTCAAAATCTGGTGAAGGGGATTTCCATGCACAAGCACCTGACACTTCTCATCCTGCTCGTGGCGAGCGTGAATCTTTCGGGTTGCGGCTACAACAAGCTGCAGAACCAGGATGAGTCGGTGAAAGCCGCCTGGTCCGAGGTGGTGAATCAATACCAGCGTCGTGCGGACCTGATTCCGAACCTGGTCGCCACGGTGAAGGGGTTCGCCGCGCAGGAAGAGCGCGTGCTAGTCGGGGTCACCGAAGCGCGCGCGAAAGTCGGCTCGATCCAGCTCACGCCCGAGCTCATCAACAATCCCGAAGCGTTCGCCAAATTCCAGGCGGCGCAGGGTGAGTTGACCCAGGCGCTCAAGAGCCTGATCGCAGTGAGCGAGAATTACCCCGACCTCAAATCCGATGCCAATTTCCGCGACCTGCAGGCGCAGCTCGAGGGCACCGAGAATCGCATCACGGTGGCGCGCAATCGCTACATCGAGGCGGTGAAGGCCTTCAACGTGACCGTCCGCGAATTCCCCACGAACCTCACGGCCAACATGTTCGATTTCGAGGTCAAGCCGAATTTCAGCGTGCAGAACGAAGCCGCGATCTCCGCGGCACCGTCCGTCACCTTCGATACTTCGACACCTTCGCAATCGGCAACTCCGGTCGAAGCCGCTCCCGCTCCGGCCTCTGCGCCGGCGAACTGAAGACGCGAATGCAGAAAGTCGCGTGGCTCCTGGCCGCGGTGCTGCTCGCCGGGCACGCGCCCGCCGTGCAGGCGCAGATCCCGCTGCCGCGGCTCGAGGCGCGCGTCACCGATCTCACCGGTACGCTCACGGCGGCGCAGCAGTCGCAGCTCGAGGACAAGCTCGCCGCATTCGAAGCGCGCAAGGGCGCGCAGATCGCGGTGTTGATACTGCCGACGACCCGACCCGAAGACATCGCGCAATTCGGCGTGCGGCTGCTCGAGACCTGGAAGCTCGGCCGCAAAGGAATCGACGATGGCGCGGCGCTCATCGTCGCCAAGGATGATCGAGCGGTGCGCATCGAGGTGCAGTACGGCCTCGAAGGCGTACTGACCGACGCGCTCAGCAGCCGCATCGTCAACGACACGATTGTTCCGCAGTTCAAGGAGGGCGACTTCGCGGGCGGAATCAACGCGGGTGTCGATCAGATGCTCAAGGTCGTCGACGGAGAGCCATTGCCCGAGCCGGACAAGACCTGGAAAAAGAACAACAGCACCGACCGCCTGATGAAGTTCCTGGGCTTCGCGTTCGTCGTCGGCCTGATTCTCCGCAACTTCATCGGTCGCGCTCCCGCGGCGCTCGCCGCGGCGTTCGGCGGTGCCGGCATGGCCTGGTGGCTGCACACACCGTTGCCCGCCGTGGGCATTATCGGTGCCGGACTGTTCTTCGCGGTGCTGCTCGTCGGCTTCGGCGGCCTCGGTGGACTCTGGGGAGGAAGCAGCGGCGGGCGCGTGTTCCGCGATATTTCGCGCGGCGGCGGCAGTTTTGGCGGCGGGAGCTTTGGCGGTGGTGGCTTCGGCGGCGGCCGCGGCGGCGGATTCAGCGGCGGCGGTGGCAGGGGCGGAGGCGGCGGCGCGTCCGGCCGCTGGTAGTTAGTCCATGGCCATCATGCGCATGCTGAAGCATCTGTGCGCCACGCGTGGCGGTACGCGGCGGCGTTTTTCGAGCGAGGTCATCGACGCCATCGAACAGGCGGCCGCTTCTGCCGAGCAGCGCACCAGTGGCGAAATCCGTTTCGCGGTCGACACCGCGCTCGACATTCCGGAACTGTGGGCGGGGAAATCTCCACGCGAATGCGCGCACGAGGCGTTTGCGCACCTGCGCGTCTGGGACAGCGAACTTAACAACGGCGTACTCATCTATGTATTGATGGCGGACCGGGACGTCGAAATCGTCGCGGATCGCGGCTTGGGCATCAGGATTTCCCCGATTGAATGGGAAGCGGCCTGCAGGCTCATGGAGAGCCATTTTCGGGAAGGCCGCTTCAAGGAAGGGGCCATCGCGGGCGTCGAAGCCGTGGGCGGATTGTTAGAGCGCGCGTTCCCGTCCCGCAGCGTCGATCGTGACGAGCTTCCGAATCAGCCCGCGCTTCTGTAGCAGAATGCCGACAGCCTGAATCCTGCATGCGGTGTCATACTTTGGACATGAGAACTCAAGCCGCGCTGCGGCCCATCATCGCCACGGCGCTCGTCTTCGCGCTCCTTTCCGGATGTTCGCTGATGGGGGATCTGCCCAAGTGGGGTGCCAAGCGCGACGCCGCCAAAGCGGCGAATGCGGTGCCCTCGCTTCCGGAGCCGGTACCGACGCACCGGTTCGTGATCGAGCCCACCACCGACATCGTTGGCGTGGTGCAGAAGACCAACGCCACCAAGGACGACACGCTCACCGACATCGCGCGCCGGTTCAACGTCGGGTACGAAGAAATCGTGCGTGCCAATCCGGGCGTCGATCCGTGGTTGCCGGGCGAGAACCGCGAGATCGTCATTCCGTCGCAGTTCATCCTGCCCAACGCGCCGCGCGAGGGCATCGTCATCAATGCGGCGGCGATGCGACTCTTCTATTACCCGAAGGCGAAGAAGGGTGAGCCGCAGGTCGTGCACACCTATCCCATCGGCATCGGCAAGGTGGGCTGGAAGACCCCGGAAGGGGCTACCAAGATCGTTCGTCGCACCAAGGATCCGGTGTGGCGCCCGACAGCGTCGATCCTTGCCGAGCACAAGAAGAACGACGATCCGCTGCCGGCCGTCGTGCCCGCGGGCCCTGACAATCCGCTGGGCCGCCATGCTTTCTATCTTGGCTGGCCCACGTACATGATCCACGGCACTAACAAACCTGCGGGCGTCGGCCTGCGTTCGAGCCACGGATGCATTCGCCTGTATCCCGAAGACATCGCGCAATTGTTCGAGCTCGCGCCCGTGGGCACGAGCGTGCGCGTCGTGAATCAGCCGTTCGTCTTCGGCTGGCATGACGGCGCGTTGCACATCCAGGCCTTCGACATTCTCGAAGACGATCCTCGCGACTGGAAAAAGGCGCAGGCGAAGCTGTTGAACAAGGCGTTGGCCGAGCGTATCCAGAAGGAGCTCGCAGCGCGCAAGGAAAAGATCGACTGGGATGCGGTGTCGAAACTCGGGCACGAGCCGCGCGGGATTCCCGTATCCGTCACGGGCGGCCCGGATCAGCTCGATCAGATCGTCGCCACCGCCACCATCGTGCAGAACAAGGTCGCGCCCGGCGCCACCTGGGATGGTCTCTCCGATCTGCCCGTCGACGAAGCAACCTTCCAGGAGCTCGTCTCCGATCGCGAGTCGTCCGTGGAATCGGCAGCCGCCGCCGCGGCGCCGACCACCAAACCAGTCGCGAACTGAGAGGAGTGCGCCCGCGGGGCGCACACCTGGAGATTGTCGCTGCGGGCCTTGAGATAGCCTTCGGTTCCTTCCAAAGTGCGAGCCATGAAAACTTTCTTCGTCGCGCTCCTCGCCAGCGCTTCTCTCGGCGCACACGCCGCCACGCCTTCCGAGCCCATCGTCTCCGGCCGCGACTACCACTCGTTCGCCGACACCGCGGCGTTTCGCGTGAAGCATCTGGATCTCGACCTGCAGACCTCGTTCGAGGACAAGCGGTTGTCGGGTGTGGCCGATCTCACCATCGCGCGGATCGCGCCCGACGCCAGCAAACTGGTGCTCGACACGCGCGACCTCACGATCCGCAGGATCTGGTGGTTGCGATCCGCGTCCGACCTGGTGCCGTTACGCTTCACGCTGGGCGTGCGTGATCCGATGCTGGGCGCGCCGCTGACCATCGACCTTCCCGCCGAGGCGAACGCGGCGGAATTCACCGTGCGCATTTCCTATCAGACGCGGCCCGAGGCGTCGGGCCTTCAATGGGTCGCCGCCGCGCAGACGGCCAACAAGACCGATCCTTTCCTGTTCACGCAGTCGCAGGCGATTCACGCGCGCAGCTGGATCCCGTTGCAGGATTCGCCACAGGTACGCATGACCTACCAGGCGACCATTCATGTGCCGCCCGGCATGCGCGCGGTCATGAGCGCGGACAACGCGACGGAGCTCGCGGCCAATGGCATCTACAAATTCAACATGCCGCAGGCGATCCCCTCGTATCTGATCGCGCTCGGCGTCGGCAAGCTGGAATTCCGCGCCACCGGTCCCCGCACCGGCGTGTTCGCCGAGAGTCAGGTGGTCGAGGCGGCCGCAAGGGAATTCGCCGAAACCGAGCAGATGATCCAGGCCAGCGAAAAATTGTTCGGGCCGTATCGCTGGGGTCGTTATGACCTGCTCATCCTGCCGCCGTCGTTCCCGTTTGGCGGCATGGAAAATCCGCGGCTGTCGTTCATAACGCCTACCGTCATCGCCGGCGACCGCAGCCTCACTGCGCTCATCGCTCACGAGCTGGCCCATTCCTGGTCCGGCAACCTGGTCACCAATGCTACCTGGCGCGATCTGTGGCTCAACGAGGGATTTACCGTCTTCCTGCAGGGC
>Ga0190271_10001453_pt1 | contig 13497 bp, 14 predicted proteins | sample Popmic356T_FD_133747 | JGI IMG/M metagenome (GOLD analysis project Ga0190271, IMG submission 133747) | Populus adjacent soil microbial communities from riparian zone of Weber River, Utah, USA - 356 T | ecosystem: Environmental > Terrestrial > Soil > Riparian zone | place: USA: Utah | collected...
GCCATGTGGCCTACGCCATCCAGTGGTGGACTCTGGGCGGGCTGGTGATCGTGCTGTTCCTGGTCCTCAACCTGAAAAAGATCCATCCATGAATCAAGCCTCTCCAACACCGCCCCGCGGACGCCGCACCCTGCTGCTGCTGGCTGTCATTTTCTTCGGTCCGCTGGCGCTGGCCTTCTGGCTGTACTACGCCTCGAGCTGGCGACCGGGCGGCATCACCAGCCACGGCGAACTGATCAGTCCGGCGCGTCCCCTGCCCGAGCTGTCGCTGCCCGACCTGCAGGGCGCGAGCGCGCCAGCGCGCTGGTTCGACGACCAATGGTCGATGGTGGTGGTGGGCCACGGCGCCTGCGACGCGGACTGCCGGCAGGCCCTGGTGTATGCGCGACAGACCTGGCTGGGCATGGGCCGCGATGGTTCGCGGCTGCAGCGGGTGTTCCTCGCCACCGGGGGCTGCTGCGACCGCGACTACCTGACCCGCGAGCATGAAGGTCTGCTGACGCTGGATGCCTCGGCCACCACCGCCCGACCGCTGCTGGCCCTGATCCCGGCCAACGACCGCAGCCACATGATTTTCATCGTCGATCCGCTGGGCAATCTGATGATGCGCTACGATTCCCGCCTCGATCCCAGGGGCCTGCGGGAGGACCTGAAGAAGCTCCTGGGCCTTTCACACATCGGCTGATCCATCCATGAAACCTGCTGACCTGTTGCGCACTCTGGCGACAGCCGCCTTTGCCCTGTGCCTCGTGGTGGTGGTACTGGGTGCCTGGGTGCGGCTGTCGGCCGCGGGACTGGGCTGTCCGGACTGGCCGGGCTGCTATGGTCATTTCACCCCCGCCGGTGCGGCCGCCAGTGGTGCCGAGATGGAGGTGGCCAAGGCATGGAAGGAGATGGTCCACCGTTACGCTGCCGCAACGTTGGGCTTCCTGATCGTTGTTATTGCAGCACTGGCGATACAGTATCGGTCGCAGCGGCTGGTCAGCCTGCGCTATGCCCTGGGCCTGCTGGCGCAGGTGGTAGTGCAGGGCATCTTCGGCGCGCTGACGGTGACCTGGCAGCTCAAGCCACTGATCGTCACCACCCATCTGCTGCTGGGCATGAGCACACTGGCGCTGCTGTGGTGGATGGTGCTGACGCTGCGCCACCGTGGCCAGGTCTGGCATGCCCATGCCGATGCGCCCACCCATCCGCTGCATCAGGCCAGACAACTGGCCGGTGCGGCGCTGGTGGTGCTGATGCTGCAGATCGCACTGGGCGGCTGGACCAGCAGCAACTACGCGGCCACCGCCTGTCCGGACTTTCCGCAATGCCAGGGCGCCTGGTGGCCGGACACCGACTTCCGCGATGCCTTCGTGCCCTGGCGCGGACTGGGCATCAACTACGAGGGCGGCGTGCTCGATCACCCGGCGCGCGTGACCATCCATCTGACCCATCGGCTGGGCGCCCTCGTCACCACGTTGATGCTTCTATGGGCCGCGCTCACCGTGCTGCGCCGGCGCCGCCTCGCCATCGCGCATGCGGCGGCCATCGGCGTGCTGGCCATGCTCGGGCTGCAGCTGCTGATCGGCATCTCGACGGTGATGCGCGGCTTCCCGCTGTGGCTGGCCACGGCGCACAACGCCGCCGCGGCGCTGCTGCTGCTGTCGGTGCTGGCCCTGTACCGCGCGCTGCGACCGGCGCGCCCATGAGCGGTGGCTGGCGCGACTACTACCAGCTGACCAAGCCGCGCGTCGTGGCCCTGATCGTGCTGACCGCCGTCGTCGGCACGCTGCTGGCCACGCCCGGTCTGCCGCCGCTGAACGCTCTGATCTTCGGCAACCTCGGCATTGCACTGGCCGCCGCCTCGGCCGCCGCCATCAACCATGTGCTGGACCGGCGCATCGACGCCCACATGTCACGCACCCGCGGCCGCCCGCTGCCCACCGGGCACCTGAACCATCGTCAGGCGCTGCTGTTCGCGCTGGGGCTGGGCGCCCTCTCGATGGTGATCCTGGTGCTGTTCGTCAATGTGCTGACCGCCGTGCTGACCTTCGCCTCGCTGATTGGTTATGCCGTGATCTACACCCTGTGGCTGAAGCGCGCCACGCCGCAGAACATCGTCATCGGCGGCGCCGCCGGTGCCGCACCGCCGGTGCTGGGCTGGGTGGCCGTCACCAACAGCGTCGATCCGCACGCACTGCTGCTGTTCCTGATCATCTTCGTCTGGACGCCACCGCATTTCTGGGCGCTGGCCATCGCGCGGCGCAGCGAATACGCACTGGTGGACATCCCCATGCTGCCGGTGACGCATGGCGTGGAATTCACGCGCCTGCACGTGCTGCTGTACACCGTGCTGCTGTTCGTCGTCACGCTGCTGCCCTTCGTCACGCGCATGAGCGGGTGGATTTACCTGGCCGCCGCACTGGCGCTGAACACCCGCTTCCTGTGGCACGCCATTGCGCTGAAGGTCACCGGCCGCGATGAACTGCCGATGCGCGTGTTCAGGTTTTCGGTCAGCTACCTGATGTGGCTGTTCCTGGCGCTGCTGGTGGATCACTGGGCGACGACGCTGACGACAGCGGTTTGACGGCCACGTTCAGGCACCCGCCAATCACACCGGCAGCGCCGTCTCGTACTTCACCTCGCGCAGCGCGATGTTCGATCGCATGCTGGCCACGACGCCCAGCTTGAAGATCTTTTCGTGCAGGAAGAGGTCGTAGGCGCGCGCGTCCGCCACCAGCACCTTGATGGCGTAGTCGCCGTCACCGGTGACGCGATAGCACTCCACCACTTCCGCGGCGCGCTGCATGGCAGCCTCGAACCTTTCGACCGAGTCCGCGACATGCCGTGTCAATGACACGGTGGCCAGGGCGCAGAAGCCCAGCTCCAGCTGGTGGCGGTCCAGCAGCACGGTGTAACGACGCAGGATGCCGCTCTGTTCCAGCGCCTTGATGCGGCGCCAGCAGGGCGTGGGCGAGAGGCCGACGCGTTCGGCCAGTTCCTGCAGCGTCAGCCGGCTGTCGGCCTGCAGGGCGCGCAACAAATTCCGCGAAATCCTGTCTAGCATGATTTTTCCAAATATCGTGTCGATATGGGAAAAGTATTCCACAAATCGGCCATTTGGTGGCGAATACGCAATCCATCACCCCGCCTCTGGTCCAGGATGCGCCTACCAATTTCGAAGGGGAAAGCCAGTGTCCGCGAACCATGCACCGATCATCCTGAACGGCAAGACACTCACCACCAGCCAACTGGTGGCCATCGCCCGCGACGGGGCGCAAGTCGGCCTCGACCCCGCGGTCAGCGGATTGCTGGAGTCCTCACGCGCCGCATTCGAAAAGAAGCTGGCGCGTCACGAGGTCATCTATGGCGTCAACACCGGCTTCGGCGGCAACGTCAAATTCCTGATCGCCGACGATGACATGGGCAACCTGCAGCAGAATCTGCTGCGCTCGCTGTCCTGCGGCGTCGGCGAACCACTGCCAGCCGCCATCGTGCGCGGCTCGATGCTGTTGCGAGCCAATGCGCTCTGCAACGGCTACTCCGCTGTTCGACCGGTGGTCGTTGAACGCCTGCTGCAATTGCTGAATGCCGGCATCACGCCGGTCACGCCCCGTTACGGTTCGGTGGGCGCCAGCGGCGATCTGGTGCCGTCGGCACATATCGCGCGCGCGCTGATCGGCGATGGCGCGGTGGACTACCAGTCCCGCCGCATGCCGGCGCTTGAGGCGATGCGCCTGGCCGGGATCGAGCCGATCACGCTGTTGCCCAAGGAAGGACTGGCGCTGCTGAACGGGACCACGGTCATGACCAGTGCGGCCGCGTTGGTCGTGGATCAGGCCGACTATCTCTCGCTGCTGATCCTGGTGCAGGTGGCGCTGGCCGGCGAAATTCTCCGGGGCAACACCGACGCCTTCGAACCTCTGATCCATGAGATGAAGCATCACCCGGGTCAGATCGAGGCCGCACGCCTGTTGCGCGAGGCCTCGACCGGCAGCACCCTGTTGCAGGACCTGGATACGTTGCGCGAGAACATCCGCCAGCGCAGCGGCGGCGCCACCGGAACCGTCGAGCTGGAGACGCACATCCAGACACCCTATTCATTGCGCTGCGCGCCGCAGGGACTTGGACAGGCGCTGGAGAGCATTGCGCAAGCGCGTCTGTGGATCGAGCGCGAGATGAACTCGGTCAACGACAACCCGCTGTTCGACTCTACCGATGAACGCGTTTACCACACCGGCAACTTCTACGGCGGGCACGTGGCGCGCGCCATGGACGGCGTGAAGATCGATCTCACCACCATCGCCAATTGGGGCCATGCGTTGATGGCCATGCTGATGGACCCGCGCTTCAGTAATGGTCTGCCGCCCAACCTGTCCATGCATCCCGGCCTCAACAATGGCTTCAAGGGCGTGCAGCTGGCCCATACCAGCCTGGTTGTCGCCTGCCGCCAGATGTGTGCACCCAGCTCCATCCACACATTGGCCACCGAACAGTACAACCAGGACGTCGTCAGTCTGGGACTGCATTCGGCCATGACTGCATTGGACATCACGGCGCTGGCGCGCGACAGTCTGGCGATGCTGGCACTGGCTCTGTCCCAGGCTGCGGATCTGCGTGGCGTGGGCAAGGGCACCGTGCGACTCGGCACGGCGACCGATCGGCTGTATCGTGGCGTGCGGGCTGTGGTGCAGATTCTGGAAAACGACCGCGCGCTGGAGACCGACATTGCCGCTGTCAGCCAGCAGTTGCAGATGCGGAGTATCGATCTGGGTCTGAAAATAAGGGGGATCTGATGGAACGACGGGAATTTCTGGGCGCTGCACTGACAGCGTCCGCAGCAACAATGTTGCATCCGGGAGTGGCGCGCGCGCAGGCCGGTATGCGTGCGCGTATCTCCGACATCAAGGTGGCGCAGGTGCGGGTGGTGCGCGAACTCGGCCAGCTGGACAACACCAATTTCATCGCCAACATGCGTCCGACCTATCGCATCGGCGGCGGTACCGTGCTGCAGCTGATGACCAATCAAGGTGTGATTGGTACCGGTCCCGGCGTGAACGCCGAGACGCTCGCGCAGGCCAAGGCGCTGCTGGTGGGCAAGGATCCGTTCGACATCGAACAGCACGCGCGCAGCCTGCGTCCGCTGGGCCGTGCTGGCGCAAGCATCGAGACCGCTCTGTGGGACACGATTGGCAAGCTGGCCAATGCGCCGCTTTACAAGTTGTGGGGTGGCGCGAAGGACTCCGTCACGGGCTACTGCAGCTACATGACCACCAGCACTCCCGAAGAGCGGGCCGAGCGATCCCTGCGCATGAAGTCGCTGGGGTGGAAGGCCGTGAAGCTGCGCAGTTCGCTGCCGACCATGCAAGAGGACATCCGCGTGGTCGAACTGATCCGCAAGGCCTGCGGCGAGGACTTCATGATCCTCTCCGATGGCAACAAGGCCTACGGAAATCTGGTTCCCTGGGATCTGCGTCGGGCCACGGAAACCGCACTGGCCTTCCAGGCCCTCAAGGTGTACTGGCTCGAGGAACCGCTGCCGCAATACAACCTCGCGGAACTGGCAGCGTTGTGTGCCAGGCTCGACATGCCGCTGGCCGGCGGCGAGAACGCCGCCAGCGAAGGCGAGTTCTACAACATGATCAAGACGCAGGCCTACGACATCCTGAATTGCGAAGTGGCCTCACAGGGCGTGTCGGTGCTGCGACGCGTGCAGAACGTGGGCCAGGCCTTCGGCATTCGCGTCGTCCCGCACAACGGCGATGGACGCTTCCAGACGATCTGCCAGATGCACCTGGTGGGCTCATGGGCCAATGCACCGCTGGCCGAGATCATCAACGAGCCGCCCATCGGCGGCATCGACGACCAGTTTTCTGTGTTCGATCATCCGCCCACGCTGAACAAGGACGGCACATTCACGCTACCGCAGCGGCCCGGGTTGGGAGTCGAAATCAAGCCCGATCTGCTGATGCCCGCTTGAGGGACATCGCTTGTTAGAAACGCTGCAGCCGCCGGCGCCGGACGCGATCCTGGGGATCATGACCCTGTTTCGCGCCGATCAGCATCCGGGCAAGATCGATCTTTCCGTGGGTGTTTACCAGGATGAGCAGGGCCGCACCCCCGTACTGCCCAGCGTGAAAGGCGCGGAGCAGGCAATCCTGGCAGCACAGGAGTCCAAGACCTACGTTGCGATTACCGGCAATGCGCTCTTCAATCGCGGCGTCGAGGATCTGCTTTACGGCAAGGATCATCCCGCGGTGGCGGCTGGCCGCGTCTCGACACTGCAGACGCCCGGCGGCAGCGGCGGCTTGAGTGTGGCTGCGCACCTGATCGCGCGAGCCAGGCCCGGTGCCCGCGTCTACCTGAGCATCCCGACCTGGCCCAACCATCAGCCCCTGTTGACGGTTGGAGGACTGCAGCTCGACACGTATCCGTACTACGACCCGGCGAACCATCGCGTTGATTTCGAATCCATGCTCTCGCGCCTCGAGAGCGCGCGTGCCGGCGAGCTCGTGCTGATCCACGGCTGCTGCCACAACCCGTGCGGCGCGGATCTCTCGAAGGAGCAATGGGAAGGGTTGACGCAGCTGTGCGAACGGCGCGGACTCGTGCCCTTCATCGATATGGCTTATCAGGGCCTGTCGGAGGGTCTGGACGAGGACGCATTCGGCGTGCGGCTGATGGCCGCGCGTCTGCCTGAGCTCGTCGTTGTGTCGTCGTGCTCGAAGAATCTGGGTCTCTATCGGGAACGTGTCGGCGTCGCCAGCTTCGTGTCTGCAAACGCGGCAGCAGCGAAACTCACCGCGGCCAACGCCGCCAATGTTGCGCGCAGCCTTTACTCGATGCCTCCGGACCACGGCGCGGCCATCGCCGGCTACATCCTGGGCAATGCCGAACTGCGCGCCCAGTGGATCCACGAGCTCGCCGGAATGCGCACGCGCCTGAAGGAGCTCCGTCAACTGCTCCTGGACGAGCTCACCGCGCGCAAGCCGCCCATGGACTTTTCTTTCATCACGCAGGAACGGGGCATGTTCTCGTTTCTCGGCATCACGAGAGAGCAGGTCATCCGTCTGCGCGAAGAATTCCACGTCTACATGGTCGAATCCGGCCGCGTGAATATCGCGGGCATCAATCACGACAACGTGGGGCGCGTCGCCGACGCCATCGCCGCAGTTCTTGAATCATGATGAACTGATCCACTCGAGCCGCGGCACTGCGTCTGCTCCGGCCAGCAGTATCGCGTTCTGGTTGAAGTCGCGGCCGCAGCGGATCGCGGCATCGGGTGGCATGCCCAGCACCAGCAGGCTTTGCTCGGCGGGCCACTGACCGGCCGGGTCCTGGCCCGACGCGGTCAGCCAGCGATAACCTTCATGCTGCAGTCGCGCCAGCAATTGCGCGTGCGCGGCGTCGTTCGCCGCGGCGGATTGCTGTTCGCTGCGTGGATTCCAGGCGCTGACGAAGACCGAACACCGCACGCCATGCGCGGCGTGACAGGCCGCAAGCTCAGCGCTGTACGCATCGACGCGCAGCACGAAGCGCGCGCCGCGCCACTCCACCTGGTACAGCGCCGCGCGATAGCGCGCGGTCAGCGTGTCGCGGTCGGCCATGCATTGGCCCGCGCGGAAAAATCGGCTTCTGCCGCCTGCACCACGCAGAAGCGTTGCCCGGTGGGCGCTTCCATCACCACCCAGGTCTGGACCCGGGCAATGCGCTTCGCGCCCAGCCCTTCGAGCCGCTGCACTTCGGCCTCGACGTCGTCGGCGGCAATATCCAGATGCACGCGACTGGGGTGATCGACCTTCTGCACTTCGATGTGCAGGCCATGCTGCGCATCCTCGAGCTTGATGTACTTGCCGCCTTCCCCGGCCGGCCAGGCGCGCGCCGGCATGCCCAGCGCGGCGCTCCAGAAATCCGCGGCCTGCGGCAGATCGGCGCTGTGACAGTCGATGATGAAGCCGGCCAGCTTGCTGTGATGCATGGGCGCCCTCCTCGGATATCTCAGGACCAGTGGTAGTTGAAACTGATGCTGATGCGCGCCGTGGCCGAGGGATTCGGCGGCACCTCGTGGCGCAGCCAGCTTTCAAACAGCACCACCCGGCCGGCCTGTGCCGGCAACGTCACCCAGGTCCGATGCTCGGGCCGCGCATCGGGCAACCGCGGTGGCGCGGCCATGAAATGCGCCAGCCGCGGATCCTCGAACTTCAATCCGGCGCAGCCGCGTGGCGTGCGCACATAGTAGGTGCCGCTGACGGCCGACAGCGGATGCAGATGCAGGCCGTGCACCACGCCGCGCGGCATGATGTTGATCCAGCAATCGGTCATCGCCAGCTTGCGGTCGTCGAGATCCATTTCGAGCGCGCGCGCATAGGCCGCCACATGGCGGTTCAGCCTGTGCTCCAGCCGCGCAAAGGTCGGGGAGATCTGCTGCAGCCGGTACAGTGAGTTGTACGAGGTGTAGCCGCCGGGATAGCCCTTTTTCGACCAGCGCCGGCCGCCCACATCGTCGTGCTGCAGCTGCAGGCATTCCTGCAGCAGCCGGCGATTCAAGGGCTGCCAGTCGCGTTGCAACGGCGCGCTGTAGATTTCGGTGGCGAACAGTTTCCGGACCGGCATCGCAGCGACTCCTGGCTAGCTGCGCGGGCCAGGCTCTGCCAGCGCCGCTTCGACTTCACCGCTCAGGCTTTCCGGCGCATCCTTCGGCGCATAGCGACGCAGCACCTGGCCGTCGCGATCCACCAGGAACTTGGTGAAATTCCATTTGATGGCTTCGGTGCCCAGCAGGCCGGGTTGCCGCCGCTTCAGGTACTGGTACAGCGGATGCGCGCCGTCGCCGTTGACGTCGATCTTGGCAAACAGCGGAAAGCTGATGTCGTACTTCAGCGCGCAGAAGTTCTTGATTTCATTGGCATCTCCGGGTTCCTGGGCACCGAACTGATTGCAGGGAAAGCCCAGCACGGCAAAGCCCTGCGTGTGGTAACGCCGGTACAGCTGCTCGAGGCCGGTGTACTGCGGCGTGAAGCCGCACTGGCTGGCCACGTTGACGATCAGCAGCACCTGGCCGCGATAGTCGGCCATGGGTTGCGGCGAGCCATCGAGTCGATCGGCGGTGAAATCGTAGATGCTCATGCGGAACTCCGTGCGGCCGCGATCGCGGCGTCGCTGACAAAGGGATTGCTGCGTCGTTCTTCACCGAAGGTGGAGAGCGGTCCGTGTCCGGGCAGGAATTGCACGTCATCGCCCAGTGGAAACAATCGTTCGCGGATCGAGCGCACCAGCGTGGCATAGTCGCCGCGCGGAAAATCGCTGCGACCGATCGAGCCTGCGAACAGCACGTCGCCGACCACGGCGAAGCGGTCGCTGCGGCTGAAGAACACCACATGCCCCGGCGTGTGTCCGGGACAGTGCAGCACTTCGAGCTCCACCTCGCCCACCTGCACGCGATCCCCCTGCTCCAGCCAGCGCGTCGGCGTGAAGGATTCGGCCGGCGGGAAGCCGAACATCTGCGCCTGCTGCGGCAAGCCCTCGATCCAGAACAGATCTTCGCGATGCGGGCCTTCAATGGGCAGCTTCTGGCTGCGCGCCAGCTCGGCCGTGGCCGCCGCATGATCGAGATGCGCATGCGTCAACAGGATCTTCTGCAGCGTCAACCCTTCGCGTTTCACCACCGCCAGCACCTGATCCAGGTCGCCACCCGGATCGATCACCGCGGCCTGCCGCGTGCGCTCGCACCACAGCACCGAACAGTTCTGCTGGAAGGGTGTGACAGGAATGACGGCCAGTTGCATGGTGCGGAACCTGTCTTACCTTCCCGCGTGAACCGCGTTTATCCGCAAATTGATCCGATGCAAGGCGCTCGCCGCAGTCCCATAGCGGGGACTATGGGCCAGGCGAGCAACGAGGCAGCGGGCACTTTGCGGATAAACCTGGAAGGAAGCGCCCTGGCGGGCGCTCCGCCGCGTCACTCGTCGTTCATTTGGAATGACCAAACTTCACTCCTCGCTTCTTGCGGAGCATCCCGCGAGGGCGCTTCGCGGCCACGCGGGAAGGTTAAGACAGGTTCCAACATTATGACGTAGGCTGGGGCCATGATCATCGAACGCATCTGGGCCGACAATCCGCTGCGCAACTATCACTATGTGATCGGCTGCGCCGAGACGGGCGAGGCGCTGGCCATCGATCCGCTGGACTGGCAGGCCTGCCTGCAGGCGGCGCAGGCGCGCGGCTGGACCATCACGCAGATCCTGAACACGCATGAGCACCCCGATCACACCGCCGGCAATGCGGCGCTGAAGGCGGCCACCGGTGCACGCGTACTGGCGCATGCCGGCGCCGCCGCCGCGATCGGTGGCATCGACCAGGGGCTGGTGGCCGGCGACGTGGTGCGCGTGGGTCGCTCGGCAGAACTGGAGTGCCTCGATACGCCTGGCCACACAATGACTCATGTCTGCCTGTTGGCGCATGCGGCGCGGCCGGCGCTGTTCTCCGGCGACACACTGTTCAACGCTGGCGTCGGCAATTGCCGCAACGGCGGCGACCCGGAACTGCTGTTTGAAACCTGCCGGCGCCTGCTGCCGCGACTGGCGCCGGCCACGGTGCTGTATCCCGGTCACGACTACCTGCAGAACAACCTGCGCTTCACGCTGCATGTGGAGCCGGGCAATCCGGCTGCGGCGCAGCGGTTGCAACAGGCCACCGCGCATGATCCACGCACGGCGGCCACGCTGACGCTGGCGGAGGAACTGGCGATCAACAGCTTCTTCCGGCTCGAGCAGCCGCAGCTGATCGAGGGGCTGCGCCGGCAGGTGCCGGCCCTGCCACAAAAGCCTGATTCCCGCGAGGTTTTTCTGGCGCTGCGCGAGCTTCGCAACAGCTGGTGAGCGCGCTGCATTAGAATCCGCGTCCCGCATGGACGTCTCGCCGATACTCAACCCGCTCAACGATGCGCAGCGCGCCGCGGTCACCGCGCCGACGGTGCCCGCGCTGGTGCTGGCCGGCGCCGGCAGTGGCAAGACCCGCGTGCTGATCCATCGCATTGCCTGGCTGATCCACGCCGAGCAGGTGTCCCCGCACAGCATCCTGGCGGTGACCTTCACCAACAAGGCCGCCACCGAGATGCGCGCGCGCGTCGAGAGCCTGCTGGGTATTCCGGGCAGCTCGCTGTGGCTGGGCACCTTCCATGGCCTGGCGCATCGGCTGTTGCGGCTGCACTGGCGCGAAGCCGGACTGCCGCAGAGCTTCCAGATCCTCGATGGCGAAGACCAGCTGCGGCTGATCAAGAAGATCCTGAAGGCGCTCGCGCTGGACGAGAACCGCTGGGTGCCGCGCGAGGTGCAGTACTTCATCAACAAGCACAAGGATGAGGGACGCCGTCCCGCGCAGCTGAAAGACGGTGGCGATCCCACCGCGGGCCAGATGATCAGGCTGTATGTGGAGTACGAGAAGGCCTGCGCGCTGGCCGGTGCCGTCGACTTCGCCGAGCTGCTGCTGCGCGCCTTCGAACTGTGGCGCGACCATCCGGAGCTGCTGCGCCACTACCGCACGCGCTTCCGTCACGTGCTGATCGATGAATTCCAGGACACCAATTCGATCCAGTACGCCTGGATCCGTCTGCTGGTGGGCTCCGAGGGCATGCCCTTCGCGGTGGGCGACGACGATCAGTCCATCTATCGCTGGCGCGGCGCGCGGGTCGAGAACCTGCAGAAGTTCACGCAGGATTTTCCGCAGGCCAAGCTGTATCGCCTGGAGCAGAACTACCGCTCCACCGGTTCGATCCTCGATGCGGCCAATGCGCTGATCGCGCACAACTCGGCGCGAATGGGCAAGAACCTGTGGACCAGCGGCAGCCGCGGCGAGCTGGTGCGGCTGTATTCCGGCTTCAACGAACGCGACGAAGCCGACTTCGTCATCACCCGCATCCTGACCTGGGTGGCGGCCGGCGGGCTGCGTCAGGACTGCGCCATCCTGTACCGCTCCAACGCACAGTCGCGCGTCTTTGAAGAAACGCTGATCCAGCACCGCATGCCCTATCGCGTCTACGGCGGACTGCGCTTCTTCGAGCGCGCCGAAATCAAGGACGCGCTGGCCTACCTGCGGCTGATCGCCAATCACGATGACGATGCCTCGTTCGAGCGCATCGTCAATCTGCCCACACGCGGCATCGGCGCGCGCACCATCGACACACTGCGCGATGCGGCGCGCGGCGCGGGCACGACGCTGTGGCGCGCGGCGGGCGCCGCCATCGGAGATGGTTCGGCCGGACGCAGCGCCGTGGCACTGCATGGCTTCCTGCAGTTGATCGAACGCCTGGCCCGCGACATCGAGGGCATGCCGCTGCATGAGCAGGTCGATCATGTGATCAACAACAGCGGCCTGATCGAACACTTCCGCAAGGAGAAGGCCGACCGCGGCGAAGCGCGGGTCGAGAACCTCGAGGAACTGGTCAGCGCCGCGCGCGGCTACGAGCCCGAGGACGGCGAACTCCCGCCACTGCAGAGCTTCCTCGCTCATGCGGCGCTGGAATCCGGCGAGTCGCAGGGCGGTGAAGGCGAAGACTGCGTGCAGATGATGACGCTGCACACCGCCAAGGGGCTCGAGTTTCCGCTGGTGTTCCTGGCCGGCATGGAAGACGGCCTGTTTCCGCACCAGCGTTCGCTGAACGATCTCGAGGGTCTCGAAGAGGAGCGGCGTCTCTGCTACGTGGGCATTACGCGCGCGATGAAGCAGCTGTACCTGACCTACGCCGAGCAGCGGCGCATGCACGGCGTCGACAGCTACAACGCCCCTTCGCGCTTCATCCAGGAACTGCCGGCCGAGCTGGTCGAGGAAGTGCGGCCGCGCCTGCGTCAGTCCGGCTACTCGACGGCTGCCCCGATCGTCGCGCCACGCCAGGACGCACAGGCCTGGCGTGGTCCGGCCGAGGCCAGCGGTGGCATGCGGCTGGGCACGCGCGTGCGGCATGGCAAGTTCGGCGAAGGCGTGGTGCTGAACCTCGAAGGTCAGGGCCCGCATGCCCGCGTGCACGTCAACTTCGAACGTCAGGGTGCCAAGTGGCTGATGCTCAGCTACGCTAACCTCGAAGTGGTCAAACAATGAAAATCCTGATCCTCGGTGCCGGTCAGGTCGGGCGCACCGCCGCCCATCACCTGTCGCGCGAGCCGGCCAACGACGTCACCGTGGTCGATGCCCAGGAAGATGTGCTGCGCGACCTGCAGGACCGCCTCGACATCCGTGTGGTGGCCGGCAATGCCTCCTATCCTGCGGTGCTGGAAGCCGCCGGCATCGCCGACACCGACATCATGATTGCGCTGACCAGCAGCGATGAGGTCAACATCGTCGCCTGCGAGATCGCACACGCTCTGTATCGCACGCCGACGCGCATCGCGCGCATCCGTGCGCCCGAATACACCAGCCAGCCGCGGTTGTTTGCCGAAGGCGCGCTGGCGGTGGATGTGTGGATCAGCCCCGAGCAGCTGGTCACCGAATACATTGTGCGGCTGCTGTCCTTCCCGGGCGCGC